>Ga0224515_1000039_pt1 | contig 32569 bp, 25 predicted proteins | sample IRFST25metaG_FD_179880 | JGI IMG/M metagenome (GOLD analysis project Ga0224515, IMG submission 179880) | Peat soil microbial communities from Stordalen Mire, Sweden - IR.F.S.T-25 | ecosystem: Environmental > Terrestrial > Soil > Wetlands > Peat | place: Sweden: Norrbotten County, Stordalen Mire...
AGGTATAGCACAAGGAGAATAAGCAATAAAACTTTCACGAGTAATTACTGTTATTTCTATATCTTCATCATATTTTCGAATATTAGAAGCTGTTGATAAACCAGCAGCTCCACTACCAATTATTACCACTTTCATTTTATATTTTCTCCGGAATTAAAACATTTTTCATTAAATAAGTATCAATTCTGTAAGCTTGTTCTTTAAATGTTTCTTCAACACGCTTATTTAATCTAAGCAATAATTTGTGAGGTAATTTGAATTTTATTTAATAGTATAATTTATATAAACTTTTATTTAGAAACATTATAACTAATATTCTCAGATCCCATAGAATAAAAATTTACATTTTTTTTAAAAATTTTACAACCTCTCCCCTTATTATGTGAATTTTATAGTGTTTAGATGTTGGCGCAGATCTAACAGAAGTTAAATTCACAGGTATAGAAGTTATGACTGAACTTAGAAGTTACATACCAGGATATGAAGCAAAAAACATGATGAAATTTCTGAATATAGAATTTGACTATGTGATGACTTCATGTGGTTCTGAGTCTTTCCAGGCAGCAGAAAAAACATAATTCACCATAATTTCAAAGACCCCAGTGCATTTAACGGGGACAATTAGGGTAATTTAATATTTTTCAGGCAAATAAGGGATGAAATTAAAAATTGAATTGAAAAAGAATTTAACAAGAAGGTAATGTGTTAATGTTAAAAATTGTTATAGTGACTGACGGCTCTTATGGGGATCGGGCTTATGATAACATTAAAACTGAGTTTGAAACTGAATTCATACTGCTAGAACAACCCACATCCAGCTTTGCGGATGAAATTGATATACCGGAAGATGTTCTTAAAAAACTCGAAACTGCAGATCTTCTTATAACATATGTTCTACATCCGGATCTCACCTTGGAAATAGTGGATAGACTACATGATAAGGTGGGATGGATTATAGTAGCTGCCTGGAAGGGTGAAGGCTTTAAAAATCAGTTGGAACGTTTCGAGAATGTAACAGCCCCGATTAACATGTGTGACCTAGAAGAGAATGGCAACCAGATATTTGATGAATTCACTTCTAAATTTGGCAGGCCCATAGTGAAAATATTCAGTGAGAATGATAAAGTTACTGAAATCCAGGTTTTAAGGACGTCTCCCTGTGGTTCCACTCTTTTTGTAGCAGATGAAATGATTGGACAGGATTTAGAAGATTTACCTATAAAAGCAGGTCTTAAATTGCAACATTATCCATGCAGAGCTCCTAAGTTTAGATTATTCACAGATGAGGAATGTAAAAAAGAAATGGCAGCTAATTTGCATAAAAATGCCTTTGAAGAAGCTTTAAAATACTTTTTTTATAAAAATCAGTTTTTATAAACTTTTTCATTTAAGACAGATATTAAAGATTTCTTCATAAATATCCATAGATTTCTTAACTATTATTTGAACCGAAATTGAAGGAATATAATGTTTTCTTATTTTTTACCATTTTAAAATAACATTAATATTCCTCTTCCAGTCCCATAAACTATACTCACCACTAGGATAGTCCATAATACTATGGTTAATCCATTAGTTATTCTATTAACAGTCGTTTTAGATATTCTATAGGTTAATATCTCTTCAAACAATAATCCACCGTCCAAAGGCCTGGCCGGCAGCAGGTTAATAATTCCAACCGCGAAATTTAAAACGAATATCCATGTAAGCAGATTTATTAAAGGGAATAAGATCCACTGGGATAAAACTCCATAAACTGGTGGAAGTCCGCTATTTAGAACATCATTTTCTTGAGTGCGTATTCCAATATAAGCATGGGTGCTATTATCTGGGTTAATGCCAGCTTTCACCTGAAAAGTTCCTTGATTAGTTACAAAGGTTAATTTCTCTCCTATTTTGATATTATTTACTACACTAAGGTAATTATCATCATTATTAGTGCTATAACCATTTATACTATAAATTACCATTCCCCCTTGCAAAATTCCATCTGCAGGGCTTTTAGGAACTACGCTTGAAATTTGTATACCATCAGCATGAAGGGAAGGGAATATTGGGCCACTTATATTCAGCCAAACAGGCTCAGTTTTGAGGGCAGGCGCTCCCGGTACAGATATGCTGGGAATACCGAAAGATAAGCCGCTGATAAACAGTAATGATAAAATCATAAGTATAAAAAGAGATATTGCAGCTAATGATAGGTTAAAAATAGAACCTGCCGCATATATTCTTAGTTTGGATGTTTTTTTAGATTTTTCAACATCTTCTTCATCTGGCTCTACAAAAGCACCAGGTAAAACAGCTAATAGCATTAATCCAATGGATTTAATACGTACTCCTTCAACTCTTGCTAATATCCCGTGTCCAAATTCATGTACCACGATCACTGTAGCCAAGGCGATAAGTCCTGGAATAAATGGAACAGCAATAGCTTGACCAGGTAAATCTACTCCTGGGAGAATTAACTGAGTTTGTGGTGCTGTAAAAAGTGTTTGTAAGGATATAACCAAATAATAAAAGGTAAAAATCATGAAAAATATAGAAACTGGTATTCCTATAGTCATGAATATTCTCCAAAAGCGGGGATTACTTTGGGCTACACCATCAATGAAACCCCTTAATCTTTTGGTTTTACGCATTAAAATGGGTCCTTCTACATCAATTTTGAGTTGTTTCCTGAATAGGAGAGCTAATACCCATATGACTATGAATCCAATAGCATAATACCATAAAGGATTAATTGTAAAGACGTTCAAAAATAATCACCTTCTAAATAATAGAAAAACTTTAATTTATTTTGTTATCAAAATTTTTGATAAGCTTTTAACTACTTTATATAGTTTTACTCTTAATACACTTAAACCCGTTGGGAATTGTAAAGCAGAACATCGCACATTTCTCCTTCCATAATTCCTTCAAGGTTCTCTTCTATGATAATGTAAGAGTCTGATTCCACCATGGATCGTATAATGCCTGATCCTTTTATTTTAAGCGGTTTTACTTTATCTCCAATTGTTTTAGCTCGTATATAATCGGTTCTGCCTAGTGTGGATGGAATCTTACGAGCAGCTATTTTTTTTACTGTGGGAGTCTTCCAGTTCAGATTTTGCATTTCCAGTAAATGTTGCCTAACAAGTACATCGAATTGAACCATGGCTGCTACAGGATATCCGGAGAGCATGAAAACTGGTTTATTATCAATTTGTGCATATGCAAATGGTTTTCCGGGGCGTATTGAAACTCCGTGAATCATAACTTCTCCCAACTTGTCCGCCACATCCACAACCAAATCTCCTTTACTAATAGCTGTTCCTCCCGTGGTTATAAGAACATCATTTTTTTGTAACATTTTTTTAAACTTATTTTCAACTAATTCTGCCTCATCTATGCAATGATTGAGTTCTGGAATCGCTAATGAGCTTTCTACTAGGGCTTTTAGAGTGTAATGATTGGAGTTTATTACTTCAGCTCCATGAATATTTGGATGAGGTATGACTAATTCGCTGCCTGTTGTTATAATACCTACATGGGGTTTTTGATACACTTCCACATTACTATATCCTGCTGATGCTATTATTGCTAGATCCTGTGGTTGAAGAATTTTACCTTTCTTTAATACTACATCGCCCCTCTTTATGTCCTCGCCTTTATATGAAACATTTTCACCAGGAGTTACTGAGGATTCCACTTCTAAATGATCTCCTCTCTCTTGAGTATACTCTTCCATAACTACTGAGTCGGCTCCTGTGGGTATAGGGGCACCGGTTGCAATTTTAACTGTTTCTCCTTTTTTAACTGTCATATTAGATACAGTTCCAGCTCCAATACGATCAATTATAATTAAGCTGGTTGGGTTCCTTTCGGAAAAGCCAAATGTATCCTGAGCTTGCAATGCATAGCCATCCATAGCAGATCGGTCAAAATGAGGTGAATCTAAAAGAGAAGTCACGTTTTGAGCTAGAATGCGTTGATAAGCTTCTTCCAAACGAATTTTTTCTGTACTGGTTTGAGTTAAAGTGTTTTTTATTAATTTATGGACTTGTTTAACTGGCATTAATTCAGATAAAAACATAAATGATTCCTTTAATTTGGTTTGTTAATATATTTATAAAGTCTTTGAATAATGAAATATAGATATATTTGCTTCTTCTATTATAAATTAATATTTTTATAAATTATTAGTAAAATTCACCCAGTTTCTCATAGTGTTATATATAGTTAAAAAATTTTAAGTGGCACATGATAAACCACTTGAATTCCATCATCAGTTCTTTAAAGTTTTCTATAATACAGTCTCAGAATTTTAATTTATTTTCATAAAAAAAGGCTCTTAAATTTTTTGGATAAGTATAAATATTTAAATTGAAAACGCTAGTCTTAGGCGGGTCTTTTAACAAAAGATAATTATTTATAGTTTCTTGGCACATAATATAATTTATTATGGGCTTGTTAGAAAATTCGTAGGGGGAATTTTTATGAGAAATACGATTATGGGTATCTTAGCCATAATACTCGGTCTTATTGTCATAGGCTTCCCAGCGGCTGGAGTAGTCGCTGCTAGCTTTATAGCAGGATTTGCAGTGATTTTGCTAGGTATTTGGTTCTTGATTGCTGGTGTGGCTGAGAGTCACGTCGATCGTGTTGTGGGTATCCTATACGCGATACTGGGTATTATAGCGTTGATAATTGGATTTGGTTTAGTCTTCAACCCTGCTTTGTTCGCATTTATAGCAGGTTTGATACTGTACTTAGCAGGTATAGTGTTAATAGTCGGTGGATTAATCGCGCTTTTAGGAGGATTGCATGTAAGGTACAGGGTATGGAGTGGAATTCTCGGAATAGTACTTGGTATCATATACATCATATTAGGTAGCTTAGCCTTCAACCCAATATATCTTGGATTTTTAATTGGAATTTGGCTGATATTAACTGGTATATTCAGCTTTTTGGCACCACCACAATAAAAATTAGAAATTTAAGAAGAAAAAATTAGATCAACAAGCCCATATTAAATTATTCAAATATTAATATAAATCTCTTTTTTTTAATCAAAATCTTATATAAGAGAATAAAAGTGTAAGAATAACTAATTAAACAGCATATACTTACATAATTATGAAAGAAAAGAAATTAAAAAATTTACGCTTACGCCAAGGCCTGCAAAGGGGCATGACTCGCGGACGTAATATAATAAAAAAAACTGAATTCAAACCGGAAAAATTCCAGTTAGAACATGTTGAAGTAACTATAACTAATTTAGATCCGATTTTTGATGATTATCGTATTGTTAACATATCTGATATCCATTTAGGACAATGGATCTCTCCTAAACATTTAGAAGGCGTGGTTAATTTAATTAATGATCAAAAACCAGATGCAATAGCCATCACAGGAGATTTCGTATCCTATATCCTTGAAGATGTAGTTAAGGACTTAGAATCTGCATTAAAGCGATTGAAACCAAAAGAAATATCCATAGCAGTTCTTGGAAACCATGATCATTGGATGGGTGCAGAAAGAATCAGGGAAATACTCAAAAAATGTAATATAATCGATGTAAGTAATGATGTTTACACTCTAAAACGAGGTAAAGCCCAATTACACATCGCAGGTGTGGATAGTGTAATGCTAAATAAACACCGTTTAGACTTAGTAATTGAGAAATTACCCGAATATGGGCCAGCAATTTTACTAGCACATGAGCCGGATTTTGCTGATGTCAGTTCCTCTACCGGAAGATTCAGTTTACAAATCTCCGGCCACTCACATGGCGGTCAATTCATAATACCCGGACTAGGTACACTTGTTAGAGGTCCTCACTTCATTAAATACCCACACGGTAAATATAAGGTAGGTGAAATGGTACAGTACACCAGCAGGGGATTAGGCACCAATATTTTTTGGTTTAGAATAAATTGTGATCCAGAAATAACAATTTTTAAGTTGAAGTCTTCATCTAAACGGTAAATCTCAGAATTAAATATTTTTGCAGATTTAAAAATGTTAAATAGTATTATTAACAAGAAGAGGGATAGAGAACGGAAATTAGAAAATTAAATGTGTATTTTATATATTCAGAAATTAACAGAGGTTCTACTACTATTTATTACACAGACGTCACATAATCTCAATTTCAAGAGTTACTGGACAATTTTTTATCTGATGGCCTTTTTGCAATTTATGTGGGAAAAAACGGATATCAAGTTAAAACTGCTGAAAAAGGGAAAGGTTAAATCCGCCGATGTGAAATATTTTTAATCTAAAAATTTGGACTAAAGTACTCTAACTGTTATATGGGTTAGCAACATGGCTATCCGATTAAAGAAAAAAATATTAACATTCAAAGATCAATAATTTGATAAGAAAAAAAGTGTGGTGATTTAAGTGGATGTAGAAATTAAATTATCCGTAAATGAAGATGGTAATAAGGTTTGTACATTTGAAGATGAGAATGTGGCGGTTCAGGTAGTCCTCAAAAAAGATTATTCTAATGTTGAATCGAAACTGAGGGATTTGCATATTCTTAAAGATATAGAGGATGTATTGAACTTTGTATCAGAAACTGATGAGTTTAAAGAACTTGTAGATGGTTATGGTTTATTATATGCAGATAAACAGGATATGGATTAAAAAAGCAAAAAAATAATCATTTTTTTTTTAATTTCTAAAAATTTCCTAATTCTATTATTTATTCATGAAACAATTTTATATGGTACTCTCTTAAATATACTTCAAAAAATATGCGATTTATTTTAACTCCTCACCATCTTAAATTTTTTATATCCAAATTAAACTTTAATACCTTCAATACTTAATCATTGATTGATCCAATATTATTCATTTTCCTGAAAATAGTAAAATTTCTCTTATTAAGATTGACACTCTAAGTTTGAAAATATCTAATGTTATATGAGTGAAATTCCATTGCAAAGAAAAGACAAAAGATCGAGGATTTTTTGGATTCAACGTACCGTTATCCTATGGTTGGGCGGAGTTTTAGGATTCATGCTTATAGATTATTTAGATGTAGGTTTAAAGGTTAATAGTTGGGAAACAGCATTTGTAGTAGTGGCTTTGCTAGGTATTCTGAATGCATTATTTTGGCCACTTTTATCTCGCATATTCTTGCCCTTTATGGTTTTCACTGTGGGTTTGGGTTCACTTCTTCTAAATGGTTTTTTAATATGGATAATCAGCAATTTTGTTCCAGGAATAACTATTGGGGGATCAGCCCTAATATTAGCTCCTCTAGGGATAACTTTAATCACCACTACTTTGTCATCACTTCTAACTTTGGATGATGATGCTAGTTATTATCGTACAGTTTTAAGGAGAAGAATAAAAGAATCTGAGGGAAAAGAATTTAAAAAAAAGCCAGGCATTATATTTTTAGAAATTGATGGTTTATCTGAGAAAATATTAAAAGAAGCCATAGAAAGCGGATTAATGCCGACTTTAAAGAGTTGGTTAATAAGAGGTTCACATGATGTAACCGGTTGGGAAACTGATCTATCCAGTCAGACAGGTGCTAGTCAGGCAGGTATTCTTCATGGTAATAACCATAACATACCTGCTTTCAGGTGGGTAGAGAAGCAGAATAATAATAAAATAATGGTTTCTACGGGTTTAAATGATGCAAGTATTATTGAAGAGAGAATTTCAGATGGTAAAGGGCTTCTAAGTTCAAATGGTGCCAGTCGTTCTAATTTATTTTCGGGTGATGCTGGAGATGTTATATTCACTTATAGTAAACTTAAAGATCTCAGAATGTTTTACAATAAAACATGGTATTATTTCTATTCTAACCCCTCTAATTTCAGCCGCATTGTCATATTATTCTTCTGGGAAGCAATTCTAGAATTTAAATCTCAATTGACCCACACCTTGAGAAATATAAAACCACGCCTACGACGTGGGTTTGTTTATCCATTCGTACGTGCTGGAGCAGCGGTTTTCCTGCGAGAAATAACCACTTATACTCTGATTGGTGATATTATTAATGGAAAGGTGGATGTGGCATACGTAACTTATCTTGGTTATGATGAAATAGCCCATCATTCTGGTACCCGTGATGATGATGCTTTTCATGCATTAAAAGGATTAGATAAACAGTTTGAAAGATTGGATCAAGCTAAAGAGTACGCTTTCCGGCCTTATTATTTAGTAGTACAATCAGATCATGGTCAAACTAATGGTGCAACCTTTAAACAACGTTATGGTTTAACATTGGATGATTTAGTGCGTAGTCTAATGCCATCGCATATTAACATTTATAGTAAACTTTCCTCTAATGAAGATCACTTTGGTCAAGCAATAACTGAACCAGGAAAAGATGCAAAACGTTACTTAAGAGATAAAAAAGATATTGTCCTTAAAAATAGTAGGCAATTAAGGGTTAATACATTGAAAACTTTCAAGGAATCTCCGCTTGTTAAAGGTAAACTTGCTGATTACATTAAAAATTATAAAGTGAAGGAAAGACCGGAAAAAGTTTCCAAAGAGAATGCTGATGTAATTGTATTAGCTTCAGGAAATATGGGATTGATTTATTTAACTGAATTGAAAAATCGCCTGTTCTATGAAGAAATAAATGAATTATACCCTGATTTAATTCCAGGTATTGTGCAGCATGAAGGAGTGGGTTTTATAATGGTACATTCCTCAAAATACGGACCTTTAGCAATAGGTGGAGAAGGAATCCACTATTTGGGTGATGATACCGTGGAAGGTAAAGATCCATTAGTGAATTTTGGATCGCGAACTGTTGAACATCTTATGAGAACGGATAATTTTGAATACACTCCTGATATCTTGGTGAACAGTTTTTATGATTCTGAAAAGGATGAAGCAGCTGCTTTTGAAGAGTTGATCGGTAGTCATGGTGGCCTTGGAGGTGAGCAATCTCATCCTTTTTTGATACACCCCATTGAATGGAATTTGAATAATGTAGAGATAATTGGTGCTGAAGAACTACATCGTATACTTAAAAGTAAGTTAAATTAAACCGATGCTTAAACAATAGCTATTAATTTCTTCTAACATAATCTTCATAATCTTGTGGTGATCCATCACGACAATAATATTTCACTACTTCCTCTTGGTCAAGTTTATATTCTAGCCATACTGGACATTCTTTACACTTGCAAATTTTATTATAATTAAGATCCTGGCATAATGCTTTTCCAGTTGTACAGTACATTCCTGGAACTCTATTTCGTTCAAAAAGCATGGCACTTTCACTAGAATAGGCTATCTCCAGCATGATTCGTCTTTCTCCTTCGGCACATTCACTTTCTTTTTGAACAGGACAGCTGGGACATAGGCATCTTTTAATGTTTTTCACACTAAAATCGATATTCACCAATTTAAGATCCTCCAAAGAAACTAATAATTTCTTTAAAACATTTCTAATATACTATTCTTTTTATTCTTAATTCAATCTATATTTTATGGTAATATTAAAATGTAAATAAATTGCTTAATTAAATAAAGTTAAAATTTTTTAATGGAATAGGATTGATCATAATTGTATTCAAACGACTTTATAATAAAAATTGATTCTCTTAATAAGTCATTTGGTAAAATTAAGGCTTTAGATAATCTTAATCTTGAAATAAAAAGAGGAGAACTTCTAGGGATTATAGGCCCCAATGGTGCGGGTAAAACCACCGCCATCCGAATCACCAGCTGTATTCTACAACCTGACTCTGGAAACGTTCTAGTCGATGATATGAGTATTCATAGGGACCAAATCAAAATCAAATCTATGATTGGCTATCTACCAGAGGAACCTAACCTATACGAACGTTTTAAGGCAAGAGATTTACTAAGATATTTTGCAGAATTATATGGTGTTCCTAAAAACAGGATTGATGATAGAATAAACGAGCTTCTGAAACTTGTAAACATGAGCAATAGGGCAGATGATAGAATAAACACTTTTTCTAAGGGTCTCCGTCAGAGAATAGGCATTGCAAGGGCACTGATCCACGATCCTAAGATTATAATCTTTGATGAACCCACTATGGGTCTTGATCCAGCCACAGCCCATAACATTCGAGAATTTATAAGAGGACTTAAGGGAGAAAAAACCATTATACTATGCACTCATTATATGGATGAGGCGGATTCTTTATGTGATAGGGTAGCTATACTAAATCAAGGTAAAATTATAGATATGGGAACCCCAGAATATCTTAAATCGAAAATTCATGGAGACATAATCCTAGAATTAAAAGTTGAAAATCCTAATAATATTGATGCTAATCTCATCAAAGATTTTGATTCCGTGGAGGATGTTTATATTAAAGGTAAATTGTTCATTATATCTTTAAAGTCAAAAAATGACATTAAATCCATAATAAATGTTTTCAATAATGATATTCTCTCAGTAAATACAAAGGAACCAACCTTAGAAGATGTTTTCATACATACCATAAAATAAAAGAATATTTTAATAAAAAACCTGGGCCTATCTAATGAAATTCACCACTATCACCAGATGGGAATTTAAGGAAACCTTGAAGAGTAAGAAATTTCTAATAATATTTTGCTTACAGCTTTCCATGCTATTTTTGATGATATTCGTATTCAACGCCTTCGCTGCTAACATCCAATCAGATAACGGAGTTTCTTTAACACCTTCTCTTTCAGGATTCGCTTCTTTAGATATTGATGACCAAGGCCATCTTTTCACAAAGTACATCAACCCTTCGCTCATCAATATACAATCATCTAATTACAACACAGCTCTCCAAAATTTGAATAATGGTGAAATAACAGGATTTGTACAAGTTCCAGCGGATTCTCTAAATAGCATAAAAAATATCGATACTATAAATGTAAAACTTTATCTGGATTATAGCGACCCTAAAAGAAGCGTAATAAGTGATGAAGTTAATTCAACAACTAATATATTGGCTACATCAATTTCGAATTCTTGGATTGATTCTTTAATTCCTCAAAATACTACACAAATAGTTGTAAATCAGCAGAGTACTGGACAATCACTTCAAATTCAGTTATTAACCAATGCCATGTTAGCTATACTTCTTTTCTTACCTCTCTTCTTTTTTGGAAATTTAATAATTGATAGCGTAGTGGGAGAAAAAGAGAAAAAAACAGGCGAAATACTCATGGCCATGCCAATTTCTCCTTCACAAATTATTTTAGGAAAAATTTTGGCAGTAGAGGCAATTATAGCTTTACAAATAGTATTGTGGATGATAATTCTCATTACAATGGGATTTAAGTTTGCTAATCCAATTTTAATCTATATTTTAGTTACAATAACTGCATTACCTATAATAGGAGTTACTACTATAATATCAGCTTATTCAAAAAATTATAAAGAAGCCGGTATAGGTATAACCTTATCCTATATTGCAGTAGTGGGAGTTCTGATAATACCTGCTTTAACCTATCTATCTGTAAAACCGTTAGCAGCTAACATCTCTCCGATGACTATGGTAATGAGAATATTATCTGGAGAAACAATACCATTCTGGCAATACTTTATACCAATAGCATTCATTTTATTGGTTAGTATAATCACTTATTGGATTTCTATAAAGCTTTTTGAGAGGGATGATATATTTTTTGGACCCAGACCAGGATTAATAAGACTCTTTTTAGAATTAATCAGTTTTAAAAAGATAAAAAAAATTAGATGAAACAATAAAAAGATGAATTAAAATTAATAAATCAGTTTTTTGAATTTTTACATAAACAGCAGAGAATTAAGGAATGAATCATTATATGAAGATATTAACTCTTGCCAAAAAAGAATCACAGGATATTCTTAATAATAAAATTTATATCCTCGTGATCTTTGTCCAATTATTCCTAGTCTTGGGAGCATTTGGCTTAGCTATTATAAGCTCCATTGCAACTGACCCAGCTCTTCTAGACACTTATGGAATTACTTCACACTTAAATGTGGGAATATCTGAGAATTTGAATGGATCAGAATTGTCTCAGGATCTTAAAGCACAGAACTTTAATATAATATACTATAATAATACAGACAAAGCTTTGAAGCTTTTAGGGTCAGGTTTGGTGGCTGTAGTGGGCATTTCTCCTGAAGGAGAAATAACAGTACAAACTGACAACTCAAATGTTTTTTATCCTGTGGTTTCGCAAAAAATAAATAATGCAGTTAACGAATTTGAATTAACTAAAAAACTGGAGGCAGCGGGATTAAACCAATCTGAAATACATACTATTCAAAATCCCGTTACTTTAACTGAGATTAAAGTTAACGGTAATAAGACAGCACCTATTGCTTTGGACAGCTCTTATTTTGTGGAGATTATGTATGGTTTCATAGTACCATTTGTTTTGCTTCTCCCGTTTTTTATGGCTAGTAACATTGTAACTGACAGTGTGGTAGGTGAAAGAGAGAGAAAAACCTTTGAAGTTCTTCTCATGACTCCTCTTTCCAGTTCCACAGTAATGATAGGTAAAATACTTCCAATTCTATTTTTTTCTATTCTACAGAGCATGGCATGGATTTTGCTTCTAGATTTGTTAAAAGTTCCCATTTATAATCCAATTATTCTCTTTTTCATATTGTCATTTGTGGGATTGGGATTCATTGGTGTTGGAATAATCATATCTATGTTAGTGGATAGTACTAAGGAGGCTAACTCTGCAATAACCCTAGCACTGGTATTTGCAACTTTTATACTTTTTGTGCCACTCTTTATAAAGGCCCCATTCTTTGAAGGGATTTTAAATTTTATACCTACAGTTTTAATAGTTAAATTGGCATCCACACCCATAATAAATTCACAACTAGTATTATCATCAATTCCTACTATTTTATTATCCGCCGGAATTTTTTCTTTGGCAGTAAGATATTTCAGACATGAAAGAGCTATAAGACTATAAAAAACTACTATAATAATTTTTTTTTTAAGAGATCAAAAAATGAATATGAAGGAATTCTATTTAATAAAGTCAAATTTTTTTCACATTAAATAAATTATTAAACTCATAACCAGGGCAGATAAAAGGGGAATTGGGATATTATCATCTATTGGACTATACGCTTCGATTATAGCTCCAGATAAGGCTCCTAAAACTGCTGGATACAATGGTACTTGGGTTAAAGCAACCAGAAAACCCACTACAATAAAAGCCAAAGTACCTTCTAAAGTTTTCTTTTCTTGTAATGGAAGTTTAACCTTTCCAAAATTGCGTCCCACTAAATTTGATGCTGAATCCCCAAAAACAAGCAGTAGAATGGCGGCATTAGCCACAGCTATATTGGATTGAAAGAAAATAAGTGTGAGAATTATACCGATAAAGAAATAAGCAAACCCCCGTTCATCATTCCGTCTCTTTGAACGCTTCAAAATTTCTGAGAAAAATAATATATGATGATTTTTGTCAATACGAAACAATATTTCCATAAAAACTAAAATCCCAATACAGAGTGCTATAAGGATTTCAGTTTTAAGGAAATAACTAAAAATAACAACGAAAACACCCGAAACATGAATTAATTGACGGAATAGCTCTTTTTCCATTATACATCAAGCCATAAATTTCTCTATAACTCCATGATATGATGCTTTAAGTTTACTGACAGGGATTTCCACTGAACAATTATCTATAACCAGGGAATCACCTCCAACCGTACCAATTACAGCCTTGGGCACATCAATTTTATCTAATATTTCTTCTATGGCATCATCTTTAACCGTTATTACATATCTTCCATGTGACTCTGAAAATAGAATTTCAGAATTACTTAAGCTTTTATCAGCTCCTGGAATATTTAAAAGATTTATAACCAATCCTAAATCCCCAGATATCGACATTTCACATATTGTAGTCCCTAAACCACCAATAGAGCAATCGTGAACAGCTGTTATATTATTTTCTACATCACTTTCTATTAAATTAAGAACAGCCATTGCAGTCTGGTATTCATCATCCATCCGAACTTTTGGAGGTTCACCACAAACTAAACCATGAATACACTTATAATATTCTGATCCATCCAATTCTGAACGAGTCTCTCCAATAATTATAATTTTATCTCCTTCATTTTTAAATTTAGATGTTCTAATATTATTTATTTCCATCAAACCTGCCACACCTACAACAGGTGATGGATTTACCGTTACTCCCTCTGTTTCATTGTAAAAACTAACATTACCACTTATAACTGGTGTGTGGAACTTTTTTGCAACGTCTGCCATTCCTTCTACACAATCTTTAAACTGCTGGAAAACCTCTGGTTTTTCAGGATTCCCGAAATTGAGACAATCCACTATACAAAGGGGCTGGGCACCCATAGAAATCACATTTCTTATAGCTTCACAAACAGCCCCTGCACCACCATGATAAGGATTCAGTAGTGTATGGACACTATTACAATCAGATGTAATAGCAAAGGCCGTATCATCATTAACTCGCATTACAGCAGCATCATCACCAGGTTTAACCACTGATCTAATCTGCACTTCATGATCATATTGTCTGTAGACCCACTCTTTACTAGCGATATTCTGGGAGGATAGAATTTTTAACAAGGCGTCTTCTAATTTCACATTTTTTAGATTAGGAAGTTCATAATCTAAAGATTTTTTTAAAAATTTTTTCTCTTCTTTCTCGAAGGCTAGTGTTGGGGGCTGATTAACGTATTCTATAACCTGACAACTTTTTCTTTCAATAATAGGAGGATCAGCAAGGAGTTTTGTGGGAATGTCCGCTAGAACATCATCATCTTGAGTTACCATCAGACGGCCAGTATCGGTTACTTCACCAATAACTGCTGCGGGAAGCTCAAATTTTTTAAATACTTCCATCAACTCCTTAACATCTTCCGGATGAATTACAAATATCATTCTCTCCTGTGATTCAGATAACATGATTTCATATGGGGTCATACCTTCTTCTCTAAGGGGAATCTTGGTTAAATCGACTGTGCAACCATTTCCACCCTTCGCGGACATCTCGGAGATGCAGCATGTTAATCCTCCCCCACCAAGATCCTTTAATCCCTGAACATTAATTTTATCCAAAGCCTCTAATGTAGCCTCTAAAACCTGTTTTTTCGTGAATGGATCACCTATTTGCACTGCTGGTCTATCCTCAATCTCTGAAGTCGTAGTAAGTTCTTCAGAAGCAAATGTAACGCCATGAATGCCATCCCTACCAGTGCGACCACCCATGAGTACAAATACATCACCCACATTGGAAGCTATTCCTCGTACAATAGAATCCTTCTGCACGATACCTGCACATATTACATTAACTAAGGGATTATACTGGAAATTATCGTCAAATTCAACTTCACCACCAATAGTGGGTATTCCCACACGGTTTCCATAATCAGATATTCCCTTAACTACATATTCAAAAAGATATCGGGATCGTTGATCTTCTAAATAACCGAATCTTAAGGAATCAAGAAGAGCTACAGGCATGGCCCCCATGGATATGATATCCCGAATTATACCTCCTACACCAGTTCCAGCACCACCATATGGTTCGATTGCAGATGGATGGTTGTGACTTTCCATTCCAATGACTAAAGCTAAATTATCGGTGAGTTCCACGATCCCTGCATCGTCTCCGGGACCTAATATAACTTTTTCACCTTCAGTGGGAAATAATTTGAGTATAGGGCGGCTGCTTTTATATGAACAATGTTCTGAGAACATTATATCAAGCATCCCAAATTCAAGGGAGTTTGGTTTTCTTCCTACTTCTTTTACCACGTATTCGTATTCTAAATCAGTTAAGGCCATCTTAATCAACTTTGAATTAATTTTATAAAATATACTCATTTTATAGTAATGATAACTTCTTCATCCTCTATATTCCATCTTTTAGTGTAGCCGTTTTCACCGGGATTAAATATAAATTTTTCTGCCCGTACTTCATGAGATATAAATCCTAAAAATGTTTTTATAAGCTCCCGGAACTGTTTGCTACACTCCAGGAAAACTTGTATATTAGATTCTACATCCAGATCCATGTCTTTTCGCATATCTTGGATTCGTCTTATTAACTCCCGGGCCATGGATTCAGATAAAATTTCCATTGTAAGTTCAGTATCCACAAAAACGCTACCTCCCTCAAAATCTGCGGTGACGATATTTTCTGGAAGTTCTGTATCAAATAATATATCATCCCTCTTCAATACAATGATTTCATCGTCTATCATTACCTCATACTTATCTTCAGATTCAAGAGCTTTTACAACGTCAGCTCCGTCAACTTCAACCAGCTTTGAGGCTACTTTAGGAACTTCACCTCTAAGCTTGGGACCCAGAGTTTTAAGATTAGGTTTAGCAATAATTTTGATATCTTCAAAATAATTAGATGATACTAGTTCCTTAGTATTAGCCTGTTCCATGATGATATGATTGAGTTTTCTAGCAGCTTTCAATATTTTAAAGTCTTCAGAAACAATAATTACCTCTTTTACAGGCCATCTAAGTTTGTAACGAGCAATATCCCTAGCCCGAGCACAAGCTTCAATAATTTCCCTAACAAAATTCATATTCTCTTCTAAATCATCACTAATTAAATTCTCATCATAATTCCAATCTTCCATGTGGATACTTTCAAGTGCATCTTCTTCCACCCCTCTTACCAAGTTTTGATAGATTTCTTCACTAATATGAGGGGTAATTGGAGATATGATGATTATAAGTTGTTTCATCACCTGATATAAAGTGTAATAAGCTCCTAACTTATCAGGATCCTCTTTTTCTATCCAAGTTCGTCCTCTGATAAGACGGATATACCAACGACTCAAATCTTCTAATATGAATTGATTTATACTACGTGTGGCTTTATGTAAATAAAGAGAATCAAGAGATTCATTAACAATTCTCGTCAGACTTTGGACACGAGACATTATCCAATAATCTTCATCTCGTAGTTTTAAATCTTCTATTTGATAAAGAGTGGGATTAAAGTTATCTATGGCCATATAAGTCGTTGTGAAGACGTATACATTCCAGAGAATATTGAACATTTTATCAACATTTTTAACTTCTTCCCAGTTAAACTTCAGGTCTTCCCATGGTTTGTTACCCCAGAGCAGGTAAAAACGGAGCACATCAGCCCCATATTTCTTTACAACCTCGTCTGGTTCGACAACGTTTCCCAAAGACTTACTCATCTTCTTGCCTTCCTCATCTAAAGTAAAACCATGCATCAAAACTTTTCGATAAGGAATGCTGTCTAGTGATATTAAACCGCAACCTAATTGGGAGTAAAACCATCCTCTAGTCTGATCATGACCTTCGGTTATGAAGTCATAGGGATACCATTCCTCAAAGAGTTCTGTTTCTCGGGGATAGTTTAAGGCAGCCCATCCTGCAACTCCAGAGTCTATCCATACGTCAAGAACATCAGGTATTCTCTGCATATTTCCCCCACATGCACATTTGATAATGATTTCATCCACATGAGGGCGGTGTATGAAGTCTCCTTTAATGGTTCCTTCCGATGCAAGTTCTTTTAACTCTGCTATGGAGCCGATTACAGTTATATTTCCACAATTTTGACATATCCAGATAGGTATGGGTATACCCCAGTACCTCTGCCTTGATATAGTCCAATCCCGGGCATTTTCAACCCAGTTACGGAATCGGCTTTCACCAGCCCAGGAGGGAATCCATTCTACTTTTTCAAGTTCTTTTAACATTTTATTCTTTATAACTGTGATCTTCAAAAACCATTGCTCTGTGGCTAAATAGATTATAGGAGTTTTACACCTCCAACAGAATCCATAGCGGTGGTTTATGGTTTCAGCCTTCAGGAGAAGTCCATGTGCATCTAAGTCTCCAATAATATAAGGGTCGGCATCCTTAACGTATTCCCCTGTATATTTGCCTGCATCTTCTTTAAATATCCCAGCTTCATCAACTGGGCTAAATATCGGTAGTCCATATTTTTTACCGATGTCAAAGTCATCAGGACCATGACCTGGAGCAGTATGGACGCAGCCCGTACCTTCAGTAAGTGTAACATGTTCTCCCAAAAGAATCATATGTTTGAAGTCTTTTTGAATGGGTATTTCATCTAAAAGGGGATGATTATATTCTATTCCCTCTAATTCTGATCCTTTAACTACATTTATGACTTCATAGTCTTGATCTTCAAATAGTGAATTAATAAGGGCATGAGCCATTAAATAGACTTCGTCTCCTACTTTAACATAGGCATAGTCAAATTCAGGGTGCACACAGACAGCCATATTCGCAGGAAGAGTCCATGGTGTCGTGGTCCATATTAATATATAATTTTTATCATCGTTTTTCAAAGGGAATTTAATGTATATGGAAGGATCATCCTTGTTTTCATAATCTATTTCTGCCATGGCTAGGGCTGTTTCGCAGCGAGGGCACCAAGTTATTACGCGTAAGTCTTTAATAAGAAGATCTTTTTGATGAGCCTTTTGTAAAGTCCACCAGCACGATTCCATATAACCAGTATCAAAAGTGACGTAAGGATTGTCCCAGTCCATCCAAACTCCCAACATCTTAAACTGCTGGGTCATAATGGACTTATTTTCAATTGCGAATTCACGGCATTTCTTCACGAATACGTCAATTCCTATTCTATCTTCTATTTCCTTTTTGCTTTTAATATTCATGATTCCTTCCACTTTATGTTCTATGGGAAGGCCATGTGTATCCCATCCGGCTTGTCTTCTAACATTGAAACCGGACATACTTTTAAATCTTAGGAAAGTATCTTTAATTATCTTGTTCCAGGCTGTTCCAAGATGTATTCTTCCGCTACAGTATGGTGGACCGTCCAAGAAGGAATATTTAGGATTATTTTCTCGCATTTTCTGGATTTTTTCATATATGGTTTCATAACTCCAAAAGTCTTGAATTTCTTTTTCTAAGATTTTAGGGTTATATGAGCGCTTTGCCTCCTTTATTGGCATTTTTATTCTCCTATCATTTTTGTTGATGAGTTCATTATAATACAATCTACATCTAAACTTTGTTTGAACTTTATATAAAATAGTATAATGGCCTTTAAAGAAGATTTATAAATTAAATTATATTAAATAGCTTAATTAAAAAAATAAAGAATTAAATGTATTTAAAAAAAAAGTGTATAGGGTTTAAAACTATACAGTACAGAATCTATTTAATGTTTTTTTTTATTTCAGAATGTGCGTAATTTTCCTTCTACTAACAAATTTGTTATCTGGCTAGTGTTTGCTAGCCAATAATCCATAATTTCCTCTACATCAGACTTGACTGAATTCAGATTGTATCCTTCATCTGGTATGATCTGAGCGCTTGCAGCTTTAGGTTGATCTATAGGCTTTCCAATTTGACTTAAAGTCATTATATGAACTTGTTTTATTCCTTCAACCTTCTTAATTATATCATTCGCCATTACATTGGATAATAGGTTGTAAATTTTGCCTACGTGATTTATTGGATTTTTACCGGAAGTTGCTTCCATAGACATGGGCCTATTAGGAGTTATGAGTCCATTAGCCCGATTTCCCCGTCCTACTGAACCATCATCACCCATTTCCGCTGATGTTCCGGTTACAGTGAGATAAACCGATGGATTTTCTGCATCAAAACTGTCTGCAGTATTAATAAAGGCTTCTACTCCTCTAGAGGTATAATTTGAAGCCATATCCAACACTTTGCTTTTAACTTCATCTCGCACGCTTATATAATGATCAATATCATCTACATATTGAGATATCATGGCAATGGCAATGGTAAGGGTTATATTATCTTTTTCCCGAAGCCCCATTACTTTTATGTCTTCACCCACCTCTGGATATTTCTTTTTGAATTCCGGTGAATTTAACATTAATTCGGTTTCCATGACTATATTCTCTGTTTCAGAAAAAGGTGCATATCCTACTCCGAAAGAAGTGTCGTTAGAGGATGGTACAACATCTTTCCTACCGAAAACATGCACTAAATCCCCTGATCCATGACCAATTTTACATTCCACCACAGTACAAGTCTCCACACACAAATTCAATATATTTTCATTTAAATATTCCTTTGCTGCAGCAATGGCAATCCTATCCAATCCTATTTTAATGCCATCAATTTCAGAGATACCTCTTCCAGTGAGCAGAATATCCATAGGCTTTATTATTTCCCCACCACCGAATTCGGGAGCGGATTCACCGGCGGTGATCTGAACTTCGTCAGTGTTATGGTGTAATATTCCATTAAACTTTTCCAAATAAGTATTACTGAGTGCTCGGCTTACTGACTCGGCTATTCCGTCACTTATGCTATCAGGATGCCCTATTCCTTTCCTTTCAACTACTTCAATATCTTGATCTTCAATAGGCTTTTGGATAAGCTCTTCTACGATAATGTTCCTCATAAATATTAGCCTCCATTTTATAATAAATATAATAAAATGTTCAATCATTCTCTTTGAAATATAAATATAATTTCAGCTTGAGAAAGATCTCAACTTCATTATCATTCAGGTGTATATCTGTATGCATTTTGAAATTAATGATATAAAAAATGATCCATACATTCATTACCTTAAAACTCTTAAAAGAAGTCAGATTAAAAATTAAAACAAAATTACTAACCAAATTGATATTTAAAATTTTTTTATGAGGGAATAAATTTTACTTAAATAAAAAGAATAATAAAATAAAATTTATAATTCAATTCCACGTTAAATTCCCCAAACAATTAATTCTTAATTATACTAATAAGAGATAATGGATGATATAAATGCCTAAAAATTTTAAAAAAGGACGCATACTTGTAATAAATAAAAGCAAAGGAAGCAATTTAGGACACGTAGACATGGCAGATAGCTTCACCTCCAGATTCCGGGGGTTAATGTTAAAGAAAAGATTAGAAAAAGGCATGATCTTGAAAATTCCAGAAGGACGAGGTAAAATGGGTTCAGCTATTCACATGTTTTTCATGAGAATTCCATTGGACGTGATTTTTCTAGACTATGAAAAAAACGTTTTGGATCAGGTTACTCTGAAACCATGGCAGACATATACCCCAAAAAAAGCCGCGCGATACGTAGTGGAACTTAAGGAAGGTTACCTAACATCATCTGAAACTGAAATAGGGGATGTCATGGATTTCAAATATGAATAATTTACTTGAATATTAATAATTAGCATTATTAACTTTGGAAAATAAAATTTTATTGTGGGAAGTGCAAAATTTGCAAGTTAAAATAGTTGAATATGGATTTTCAGAAAATTACGCGAGATACTATGTCACCTATAAAGTTACAGATTTGAATGCTGAAACATTATCTAAACTCAAAGACCGTTTAAAAGATCCGGTAAAAATTGTATGTAATGATCTGTATCTCACAACTTATTTTGAAGAGGAATATTATCCATTTAAAAGCGAAGACTCCCAAAAGAATCCAGAGGATTTCGTGGCCCGGGAAGAGATAGAAATGTTAGCGTATATTATAGATTTATTGGAAGGCTGAAATGTATACATCCATCAAAATCACTTAACTAGATCAAATTTTTTATTTCTAAAGGATGCCTTAAAACTTCTAAATCCTCGAATTCATATAATTTACGAGTGTTCCTAATATCTACATCTCTCATATGAATCTTGATCTTTTTCCCACCCTTTATTGCATCAAAAGAACAGGCCATTTGACAAACACCACATCCTTGACACTGGAGAAGATTTATTTCCACTCCCGGGGAAATTGCAGTACTAGGACATGCTGCAGCAGCTTCACATGTTTCGCAGTTCTGACAAATCTCAAGTTCAAGCTTCGATGGCAATACAGTTTCAATATTACCTAATTCTAAATCAACAGGGATTACATATGTTTTAACCCTTCCTTTACCCGCTTGAGCTATTATGTTTGTTATTAATGTGTCTGCAATACCATTTACAATCTTACCGATAGTATTAGATGTAGTAGGGGATACCACCAGTAAATCATATTTACCCAGTGAAAATCTACCGGCTATAGGATAACTTGATTTTTGCTCAGCTTCAGTCACTAATTCTTGATAATAACCTCCAGTCACACTCGTAACTCGTTCAAAAAGACCATACATTTTAAGAACTTCTTCACCAGCTCTTGAAAGGAATACAGTTATTTTATGATCCATTGATAACATTTCAAGGATTTCCACACTATCTTGAAGTAAATGACCGGCTCCAGTTATGCCCCACGCAATTTTCATGCTTATTTTACTCCACCAAAAATAATTTATTTAATTGATAAAAAAAAATGAGAAAAAAGATTTTCGAAAATTAATTATTTCTAATCCATGAGTTAAAAGTCGCTAGATTCTAAAATTCAATGTAATCATAGGCCGGAGTTTTTTTGAAAGCATAATGTACCTGAGTGTACTGATTCATGAATTCTGAAACTTCTTCTTTAACATTTTTATTATCCATGACGACCATTTTAATGTATTCAGCCACTTCAATCATATGTGATTTTTTAAGTCCACGGCGGGTTATCTCCTGGGTACCTATTCGTATTCCAGAAGGGTCATCTGAATGATTAACATCATCCCAAGGAAGCAAGTTCTTATTCAAAATAATGTTGTTATCTTCCAGATCTTTCGCAAATTTCGCTGCTTTTCCAAGATTAGAAACATCCACAGCTATTTGATGTGACTCAGTGAATCCCTGATCCTCACATAATACATTGAAACCCTGCTCATAAAGGTTTTCTGCTAATGATTGAGCATTTATGATAATTTGATTTGCATAGTCGGCACCAAACTCTAACATTTCAGCCGTGGATATACCCAGTGCTGCCAAGTGATGTAGGTGATGATTGCTTACTACACCAGGGAAGACAGCTGCATCGATTTTATCTGCGATGTCTTCTTTACATAATATTATACCATGTTGAGGGCCTGGAAAAGTTTTGTGAGTGCTTCCCACCAGTACATCTACACCTTCTCTTATAGGATCTTGGAATTTACCTCCAGCTATGAGTCCCAGTACATGAGCTGCATCATACATTACCTTAGCACCCACTTCGTCTGCTGCTTCCCGAGCCTCACGAACTGGATGTGGGAATAGGAAGAGACTACCTCCAAGAAGGATAATTTTAGGTTTCACTTCTAATATCTTCTTTTTCATGGCATCGGGGTCTATATTCATTATTTTCTCATCGAAGGGGTGTGCTGAAATTTTAAGACCTCTTATACCAGCAGCACTAACACTAGCATGACTGATATGTCCGCCCACCGGAACGTCTAGTGCCATCATCTTATCATTACAACTTGCTAACGCAAAATAAGAAGCTAAATTGGATACCAAACCAGATACAGGTTGAACATTAACATGTTCTGCATGAAAAAGCTTTTTTGAGAGATCTATGGTCAGATTCTCAATTTGGTCAATGTAACCGCAGCCCTGATAGTATCTCTCGCAAGGTAGGCCTTCAGCATATCTGTGGGAAAGATCAGAGGCTAATGCTTCTCTTACACTTAAACTAGTTATATTTTCACTTGCTATCAAATTTATACTATTCTTCATCCATTCCTGATGCTCTTTGGTGGCTTCTTTAATATTAAGAGCATACTTTTCATTTTTAAACATTACATTCCTCCAAAATAAACTTTTAGAACTAATCAATGATGCTTATTCATTTATGAGTATTATCTTTAACAATCATTTCCTGTAGTAGAAACATATACATATCCACTAAAAAAAACTTTCTAGTTAGTATTCGGTATTTATTTTTTGATATATAATTATCTTTAGTTATCACGTTTTATATTAAGGAGAATTTCTATTAACCTATATTTGCTGTTGATACGATAATTTCAAATATTTTTTATGATAACCATTAACTGTTTTAACGTCTTTTTTAAGGATAATAAATGTCGAAAGGCAATAGTTAATAGTAATAAGTAACATATAACTTTTAACATCACTCCATTTTAGAAGTTTTTAGAAATCCTCTAAGTTGGAGGATAAGATTTAATAATTTTAATTTTTTTATATTAAGAGGCTGTCACATAATTATTTTCTACACTTCTAATTTAGCTTATTTTGAATATAAAGCTCTATTAGTTCTTATTTTTTTCCAAATTTTGAATTATGAGTCAGCCTCTTAAATTATATATCTAAATATCCCAATCGAGGGATAATCTAGGTCTGGTGGCGATTTTTATAACCACTCCATGGAATCCAAGGTATCGTCTTGTTTGCCCAGATACACATGTTAGTGTAAAATTAGCCAGTTAAGAATCTTTTAGGTAGAGAAAACCTTGTCATCTCAATTGCATAAAAGCAGAGTAAATCCCGGATAACTTTCAAAACGGATTAACACCTTAAATTTAATGAATAAACCATATTGAGAATTATTAATTTTCATATGTAAAAATTTAAGAAATTTTTTATAACTATTTTTATAAAAAATCTTTATCTAGAATCGATTAATTTAATTTAAAAAAAAGTTATTAGAATAAGAAAATAAAAAAAAGAAGGGTTTTTTAACCCTTAAAAAATTTATTTTGCTTCGCCGGTTCCACCCATGGCAGCTTCTATTTGTGCCATGATCTGAGCGGTTTTGAAGTGGGCTTGTTCAAGTGCTCCAGATGGGCAGGCGGCTACACAGGTTCCGCAGCCTTTACATAGAGCTATGTTGACGTGTGCTTGTTCGTCTATTCTTTCTATTGCACCGAATGGACAGAGTTCTATACATACTTCGCATCCACCACATATATCGGTGTCCACGGCAGCCACAATAGGCTCGATTTCTACTTCACCTTTAATCATAGGTATAGCTGCTCTGGCTGCTGCACCTGATGCTTGGGCAACTGCGTCAGGAATATCTTTAGGTCCTTGAGATACTCCAGCTAAGTATACTCCATCAGTTAAGGTGTCAATAGGTCTGAGTTTGGGGTGAGCTTCCATTAGGAATCCATCAGCACTCCTAGATAGACCAATAGTTTGTCTGAGTTCTTCTAAACCTTCTGGGGGCTGTAAACCTACAGATAGAACAACCATATCATAATCAAACTCTGTTACTTTTCCCAGCATGGTATCTTCAGCCCGGATGGTTAATGATTGATCTGGGTTTTCTAAAACGGTTGCAGGTCGGCCTCTAATAAATTTAATGCCGTATTTTTCCTGTGATCGTTTATAGAACTCTTCGAATCCTTTACCGAAAGCCCTGATATCCATGTAGTAGATTGTAACTTCAGTATCTGGCTCATGATCTTTGATGAGCTGAGCATTTTTCATAGCATACATGCAACAAACTCTAGAACAGTATGGTTTGTCGATTTGCTCATCTCTGGAGCCAACGCATTGGATGAAAGCCACGCTTTTTGGTGTCTCACCGTCTGAAGGTTTCACAACGTGTCCCTGAGTTGGTCCTGATGCGTTTATGTACCTTTCGAGCTCTAGCCCGGTTATTACATTTTCGCTGTCTTCGTATCTCCATTCTTTTTTCTCTGATGGGTCGTAAGGGTCGTAACCTGTGGCCACGACTATGGTACCGACTTCCAGTTCAACTTCTTCTGGTTCCTGTTCGTGGTTGATTGCTCCTCTTTCACATGCTGTGTCGCAGAGGTGGCATTCGATACAGTAATCCTTGTCTATGGTAGCTACTAATGGCACAGCCTGAGGGAATGGTATGTACGATGCTTTGACCATTCCTACGCCTTCGTCGAAGTAGTTTGGTATCTCGATGGGGCATACATCTGAACAGCTTCCACATCCTACACATAACTCTTCGTCTATGTATCTTGGTTTTCTCTCTACTTTAACCTTGAAGTTGCCTATATAACCGTCAACTTCTTTGACTTCAGAGTAGGATAAAAGTTCGATGTTTTCATGTTTTCCAACATCCACCATCTTAGGTGCAAGGATACACATGGAACAATCGAGAGTAGGGAATGTTTTGTCTAACTGAGCCATTCTACCGCCTATGGTTGGGTTTTTCTCAACCAGATAGGTTTTGAATCCCATATCACCAAGGTCAAGTGCTGTCTGAATTCCAGCTACACCGGCTCCTATAACTAGGGCTTGGTTGGTAACTCCTACTGTTTCCGATTCTAGTGACTCTAATAATCGTGCTTTTGCAACAGCCATCCTCACAAGGTCTTTTGCTTTTTCAGTTGCTGCTTCTGGCTCATTCATGTGAACCCATGAATCGTGTTCTCTGATGTTTGCAAATTCAAAGAGATAGGGGTTTAATCCAGCTTCTTTAATAGCTCTTCTAAATGTAGGCTCGTGGAGTCTTGGTGAACATGCTGCTACAACTACCCTGTTAATACCTTTCTGTTTTATGTCATCCTGAACGAGACTTTGTCCTGGATCTGAACACATGTACTTGTATTCTTCGGATACAACAACGTTGGGGAGTGTTAGTGCGTAATCTTTCACTGCTTCGATGTCAACTACACCTGCAATGTTGATTCCGCAGTGACATACATAGACTCCTATTTTTGGTTCTTCGTTTGTTTCTTGCTTTTTTTCTTCATCTGCCAATTAGATCACCTGTTTTTAAAATATAATAATGCATCTTAATTTAATATATTTATGGTGTACGGTGTATCACTACCATAAATAAACTTTTCTATTTATTTTTTTATACAAAGTTTATATACTAAAACGTTTTGAAGTCAAATTTCACATAAAGTCCTAATTCTCTAGAAAAGAAAAAGTAATAGTTCTATAATTATAATTTAGTAGAACTCAATCAACAATTCCCTCAGTCACGATTTTGAACACAGCTTCTCCTTCAGGTAAATGAGGGCTATCCACTAATCTGGCTATTCTTTTACCAGCTAAGCCTTTTTTAAGCCATACTCGATAAGTGGCTGCATGACCTAATACATGTCCTCCAATAGCTTTAGTGGGGCTCCCAAAAAATGCATCTGGACGAGCCTGAACTTGATTAGTGACAAATACACCTACATTATAAGTGTTGGCGATGTTCTGTAAAGTGTGGAGATGCTGATTCAATTTCTGTTGTCTCATAGCTAATGATTCTCTACCAATATATTCTGCACGGAAATGCGCTGTTAGAGAATCTACAATGACTAATCTTATATTAATGCCACTTTGTATAAGTTCATTAACTTTATCCGCCATTAATATTTGATGACTAGAATTAAAAGCCCTAGCAATATGTATTTTACGTAAAACCTCCTCCACATCCAACTCAAATCCTTCTGCTATCTGGTCAATTCGTTCTGGACGAAAAGTGTTTTCAGTATCTATGAAAACACATTCACCATCGAGTCCACCTTTATCGGTGGGTAATTGCACAGTAACAGCTATTTCATGAGATATCTGACTTTTACCAGAACCAAACTCACCAAAAACCTCAGTTATAGCTTGTGTTTCAATGCCGCCTCCTATTAACTCATCTACAGCGGTACTTCCAACCGTAATTCGGCCAACATCCTTACGCCGTTCCATTACATCTAAAGCAGTTTCAAAGTCAATTTGCTCAGATTTCCTTGCTGCTTCTATAACTTTTTCAGCTACACCTTCACCAATTTCTGCTTTGACACTTAATTCTTTGGCAGTGGCGGTAGCCAATCTCATCATATCACCGAAACCGGCGTCCCTCAGTTTTTGGGCTGTTTTCTCCCCGACACTTGGTAATTCTTCTAGTTCAACCATTTTAATCCCCTTTAAGTCTTTAAATTATTTATATAAATATTTTTGAATCCAAATGGATTAATTCTAATTTTATAATTTCTTATCTAAAATTTTTTTCGCGATAAGTCTTATTTCTTCATTGTAATCATCAAAACGAGCATCTGCAAGAATACTTATTTCAGTTTCCACCAGATCATTCACCAAATCTTCCAAAGAACCCTCATCTCCTGTTTCTTTAATAATATCCTCTACTTTTTGAGTAGTCTTTCCAATTATTTCTTCTGCAGCTTTTCTAAAGAAAGTAACAGTTATAGTCCCGGTTTCATCTTCAATTACTAAGGGAATTATCAATAGTGGATTGGGATTTTCTACGTCTTCACCGCACATGTCACAGACATAACCATCTTCTGTGAGCGTAACTCTTTTATTACAGTTTGGGCACATTTCATAAAGTATTTTATTACCGTGAGCATCGATTATTTTTCCAATAACCTTTATATTTTGGTCATTTTCCTCGATTTCATCAATCTTTTTGGTTGGATACATTTTCTCTTGTATTTCATTCATAGTTGGAATATTTTTAGATTCTTCTTTTTTTACTTTAATTAGGGATGTACTTTTACTTATGCTAAGCTCTGTTCGTTCATTTCTAAATACTACCCTAGGATTCTCTATTTTCACTGCGTCTCCTTCATTTAAAGGATTTTCGGCCTTTTCATCCCATAATGACAACCGAATTACTCCAGTTTTGTCCCCTAATTCTGATGAACGCACTATTCCAGAGCTTCCGTCGCTTTTGGTGAATTTATTAGGCTCATATAACGCTAATATTCTACCGATTATCCTTACGTTCCGATCTCCTTCTTTTAATTCATCAATATTTTTGTTTTCATAAATTGAATCTTCAATTTCATTAACAGAAGGTAAATTTTCAATTTCTTCAGCATTTGGTTTCAGCAGTCGGGCGGGTTTCCCAACGCTGAGTTCTATATCATAAATTCCCATACGTGTTCGGGCATTTTCAATTTTAACAGCATCACCTATATTCAATCCACTTTCAGCCTTTTCATCCCATAAAGAAACCTTTACCACTCCACTGTTATCAGCGATTTCTGTAGATATCACCATACCACTGCTTCCATCATCCCTCTGAAATTCATTGGGTTCAGAAATATTTATCACCCTACCAATAATGTCTACTTCTTCCCCTTCATCTTCAATGGCATTAAGATCTCCAATTTTAACTGGTTTAAGGTATTTACCACATTCTTGGAGTATTTCCTTTATCTGACTTTCTAACGGTGGGTTTATAATTATCTTGGTATTCCAGTTTGTATTTACCCGATAATCGGTTCCTGAATATTGGTCAAATTCAATGTTTCCTCCAATTATTTTGATGATGTCTCCTTTTTGGAATTCTAATGTTGTGTCATCGTTCCACAGAGTTATTTTTATCCTTCCGGTGTCATCTTCTATTTCCATGGATCGTACTTGTCCGGTACTTCCATCATTCCGCATAAATGTTATAATATCGTATATTTTACTTATCACACCTAATAGGGTGACGTTTTTTATTTCATGTGCATCTCCAATTTTTAAGATGTTTTCATGATATTTGGGTACATCAAATTCATCTTTAATTATCCTACCTAGGTAATTATGTGATAGTGAAGTTTCGCCGTTCCTTACTCTGCTTTGAGCTCCTAATATTTTTATTGAATCTCCTTCTTGGAGATCCAGATTTTCTATGAGATCTACATCTTTGTTCCATAATGTATAGGATATTTTCCCTGTTTTATCTTGTATTTCTATGGATGCTACTTGTCCTTCCTTTCCATTTTTGTTAAAGGTTCTTATTCTGGGAATTCTTATGATTCTAGCGATAATATTAACTTCCATATCTTGTCGTATATCTGTTATGTTGGTTATTTCTTCATTATATGGTGGTAAGTTAGGATATTCATCTTCAGCAAGTTTTTGGATGGTTGAATTCATGTTTAGATGGGCTTCATTATTCTCTGCTCTAAATCCCTGTTTAATCTCCACATCATTTATTCTTATTACATTGCCTTCCTTGAATTTTTTTAAGAGTTTAACATTTTCTGTCCACATTACCACTCTTATTTGGCCTTCTTCGTCTGCTAAAAGCAGGTTAGCAAGTTTACCTGATCTTCCTTTCTGATTGGTGAACTTTTTCACATTGGAAATTCTCATTATTTTACCAATCAGATTTACATTATGATTTCCCGCTTTTAATTCTGATATTTTAATTAAAGGATTATCTTCTGATAAGGGCTGGTTTTCTTCGTCTAAATGTTCTCCCACAATCATTCGGGCAACGTCTAGTTCACCCATGAAACTTACTTCTTCATAATCTTTCATTCGGGATTCCATTTCCTTTAAGAAATCTTCATATGAGATTTTATCTTTTATCTTCTCATATTCTTTCATTATCTCCTCATTCACTTCTTTCATTTAAATTCCCTCAATTTCCATTTGTTTAATTTTATATAATTAATTACAAATATTTTTAGCAAATTAAGTAAATTATTAATAATATACATATTTTTATTATTAAATACTTAAATTTATATGAATATCAACATCATTATTATAATTCTAACTACTAAGTAATTTCTTTAAATTTTACTATTTACAAATTCATAAAAAAATTAATTTAAAATGTTAATTTTCAATCTAAACTGAATTCTGGATACTGTTGAAGGCCTGACAATTACAGTTTAATTAAATAATCTTCTAAATTATCTATGATTTTCTCAAAAGAATTATCATATTATTCTATATGCGGATTATTGAATTGTGTGTAAAATAATTTGCGCTTTTATAAGGGTAATTGTTAATCTGTTACTTTAGGATTGCAAACTTTTTCCATAACTTTTAAATAGTTAGTTTATTATAATAATAGTTAGTTAGATAAAACTATTTATCATTACCGAGGTGAATTTATTTTGAATCAGGAGCTTGAATTGGTAGAAACTATTGATAAATTAAGTGGTTTCATTGAAACATTACAAACACAGTTACTTAGTGGAGATTTAAAGGGATATACGCTGAGACAACTGTATTATATCGAATTAATCAATAAACATGAAAACATTAGCGTTTCTGAATTAGCGAAAATGCTGGATGTCAAAAAATCGACGATTTCAATTGCTATTAACCAACTAATAAAGCGAAATATAGTAACTAAGAATCAATCAATTATTGATAAACGTTTTTATTTCCTTCAACTGACACCCCAAGGCAAAGATATAATGAAAATACATATGAAAGTTCATAATGATGCAATTAAACAAATTTTAAAGATTCTAAACCAAAAAGAAGTTGAATATTTCATTAAAACTGTAAATAAAATTACACATCCAAATAAAAAACGAGCATTAAACAAATACAGACAGATAACTTAATTCAATCTAATATTATAATCAAATTTATATTACAATGGGATGTTTAGTGATAAGAATTATTAGATGAGTAATAATAAATTAATGAAACGATAAAATTAATGATAGATTATTAAATTGATGAAGTAAATTAAGTCATAAAGGAGAATAAAAGCATGGAAATGACTATGGCAGAGAAGATACTAGCAAAAGCTTCTGCAAAAAAAAGTGTTGAAGCTGGAGAAATAGTGATGGCCAATATTAATGTGGCAATGACTCATGATTTAACTGGTCCTTTATCTGTAGAATCATTTAAGAAAATAGGAGTGAAAAAAATCTGGGATCCAGAAAAGGTCGTCGTGATTTTCGATCATCAAGTACCCGCAGATTCACTTGAAGCTGCACAAAATCATATTATAATGAGGGAATTCGTTAAAAAACAGGGAATAAATAATTTTTACGATATTAATGAAGGAGTGTGCCATCAAGTGCTCCCCGAAAAAGGACATATTCTTCCAGGGGAGGTGGTGGTTGGTACTGATTCTCACACTTGTACCCACGGAGCATTAGGTGCATTTGCCACAGGTATTGGCTCTACTGATATGGCAATGGTTTTTGCTACGGGTAAATTATGGTTCAAAGTCCCTGAAACCATAAAATTCCAAATTGAAGGATCATTAAATGATTATGTATCTGCTAAAGATGTTATATTAAACATAATCGGAAAAATAGGAGCTGATGGAGCTACGTATAAGGCTTGTGAATTTGCAGGAGAAACAACTAAAGGAATGTCTATATCTGAAAGAATGGTGCTCTGTAATATGGCTATAGAGATGGGGGGAAAAACTGGCTTAGTGGAACCTGACCATAAAACTATAAAATATTTAGAAGGACGTTCCAATAAAAAATATGAAATCATGAAAACAGATGATGATGCAAAATCCTTGCAAACCATGCAAATCGATGTGAATAATCTGGAACCACAAGTTGCATGTCCTCATCATGTGGATAATGTTAAATCCATTTCTGAAGTTGAAGGAACACATGTTGATCAGGTTTTCCTAGGATCATGTACTAACGGTCGATTGGAGGATCTTAGAACTGCTGCTCAAATTATTAAAGGCCATCATATAGCAAAAAATGTACGAATGCTTGTTATACCAGCTTCTCGGGAGATTTATACGAAGGCTATGGATGAAGGGCTCCTTAAAATATTTGTAGATAGCGGAGCATTAATCTGCAATCCCTGCTGCGGTCCCTGCTTGGGAGGGCACGTAGGACTATTGGGGGCTGGTGAAGTTAGTTTATCTACTTCTAACCGTAATTTCAGAGGTAGGCAGGGAAGTCCGGAAGCAGAAGTATATTTGAGCTCCGCAGCGGTAGCTGCTGCAACTGCTATCAAAGGAAGTTTAATCGATCCTCGAGATAAATAAATTTTTTTAAATTTACAAATATTTTACATATCAAAAAATTTTAATTTATGGGTGTTTTTGCAATGGAGAAAAAAATTAAAGGAAGAGTTTGGAAATTTGGAGATGATATAGACACCGATATAATAATTCCTGGCAGGTACCTGGT
>Ga0224515_1000047_pt1 | contig 29011 bp, 28 predicted proteins | sample IRFST25metaG_FD_179880 | JGI IMG/M metagenome (GOLD analysis project Ga0224515, IMG submission 179880) | Peat soil microbial communities from Stordalen Mire, Sweden - IR.F.S.T-25 | ecosystem: Environmental > Terrestrial > Soil > Wetlands > Peat | place: Sweden: Norrbotten County, Stordalen Mire...
TCCAATAGGTTGATGATGTCTCCTTCTATTTCAACGGGTTTTGTTGTTGGCGAATACCGCTTAAAAGGCACACCTTCTTTGGAAACCAAGAATTTTGTAAAATTCCACTTTATGTTGCTTCCAAGAACACCTCCGGGTAACTCTTTTTTCAGATAAACAAAGAGAGGATGGGTATCTTTACCGTTAACGTTTATTTTCTCGGAAATGAGGAATGTTACGCCAAAATTTATCAGGCAAGCTTTGACCATGGTCTCATTTGTCTCTGGCTCCTGTTTAAACTGGTTAGATGGAAAGCCAATCACCACCAGTCCCTTGTCTTTGTAAGTCTGGTGAAGTTCTTCGAGTTCTTTAAACTGACCCGCCAGACCGCATTTGGTCGCTGTGTTAACAATGAGAACAACCTTTCCACGAAATTCGGACATACTGACAGTTGATCCGAACGAATCTCGAAACGTGATGTCATAAAATGTCATATTTTTACAACCTTCTGGTAGCGACAAAAGCAATTACCGTTACTCGCCAATACTAGCTTTTCGATAGCTGGCAGCTCCTTATCTAAGCTCTCAATCATATTCTTCTCTCGATGATGTCATCGAATTTATGGTACGAAGATCAAAATTAACAGGATTACCAGTATTACGATCACTACGATCAATAGTTGCATTATCCTGTCATTTTTTTGTTTTATTTCTAAAATTAGATTCTTTAAGTCATTGTGCTCGTCCATGGTAGCGGGCGCTGCAACAACTGGGCTTTGGGCTGGTTGCGGCGCGGCGGTTAGCGGTGCGCCACAACTTTCGCAAAACTTCGCACCAGGGGTTGCAGGAGTGCCACATTGCGCGCATTTTTCTTCGTTCACGCGTTTTCACCTTCTTTGCATTTGTTACGCATTAGGAGAGCTATTCCTGTTAATAATTTTTTAGGTATGCTCTCGCACCTCGATTACTTGTGACATGCCCCGCTGTGATAATAATTGTTTCAGACTTGCAGCAAACATTCGCTCTATATGGCTTGGTTGAATGCAACCGGCAAGGGGGAACGTACAGGGGGTTTTTTATTTTCAAAATCATATAGAAACCCCGCGTACGGTTCTAGCGTCGAGCAAAATGGCGCAACCGATTTGCAACGCATAATTTCACGCCGCTTATCAGCCTATCCAACGTACATGAAGCACTAAAAAGTGAATTTAGGGAGACTAACGGGTTATTTCTCACTTCTGAATACCGCGATTGCTCCCTTAGTAAGCCCACACCTTCGACAGGTTCGGCACGATACGCATTAATCTTTCTTAGGGCTATACACTGAGCGACGCCTTGTTCTGTCCAGAGCTTCTGTTCTACAGGGTCGAAGCCTGTGTTAGGCTCTGATTGCTGTGTCGAATTGGTTCGTCAGAGCGTTCAGAAATAATCGGAGCTCGGCCGCCACTTACGTGGAATTTTGCAAATAGTCTAAAAAAAACATAATATAAATTAAATCACGACTTATTCTGATACACAAAAAATGAAAGACGATACATTAAATCTTGGTAAAATGCAAGAGGTACAATGCAAGAAAAAGACCTATACCCTATTATACCCCAACGGAAGTCCATTAGAAAGTACGATTTAGACCCCCTCGATGAAGATATATTAAAGGAGATCAAAGATCATCTCCAAACTTTAAAACCGTTGCATAAGGACATTAAAATTGAATTTAAGATTTTACCTCCCAATGCTGTTATAAGAAGGGCGATGAGAAAAGCACCGCACTATATGGCTGTTTTTTCAGAGGTAAAAGAGGGCTATCTAAGCAATGTAGGGTTCATGCTACAGCAGATGGATCTATTTTTTTCTGCTAATGGATTGGGTAGTTGCTGGCAGGGGATCCCTGCTCTCAAAAAAGAAGGTTTGGCAAGTTCGCGTCTGAAATTTATCATATTAATGCCCTTTGGAAAGCCCCAGGAGATATTACACCGAACAAAAACTTCCCAATTCAAAAGAAAATCACTCCAGGAAATAAGTGACATTAAAGGTGCAGATGATTTACTGGAAACAGCTCGTCTTGCTCCTTCTGCACGTAATGCACAGGAGTGGTTTTTTACAGGTAATGAACATCTAATTCACGCATATTACCGTAAACCAAGCTTCATCTCGGGATTTTTAATCAAAAAATATCCCCCCATGGACGTGGGAATTAGTCTTTATCACTTGAAATTGGGTGCAGAACATTTTGGCAAGGAAACCGAATTTATATTTGATAACCCGGAGGATAATAATCTCAATGATTATGAGTATGTTGCTAGTTTGCGCTTAACATAGTCAAATTTCGATACGTCACACATGTGCTCCGGCAGCGGGGCGTTTGCGCACGGTTACCGTTTCATTTGTATTTTTGGCGTATTATTTCGTAATTCGCCTTTGTACCAAGTGGCGCAGGGTGAACATGTAATCGCCGGCACTAAGCGGGTCAAGTACCCGGAAGATAACGCCGGCTGTGTGGAGGTGACTGTGACCGCGGAGAACCAGAAGAAGATCGACGCTCTGCTGCAGAAGTATCCTGCTACCGGGCCCCGCTACGGCGCCAATCAGAACAAGTTCGTAAAGAAATGATCGGATGATGAACAATGCTGGGGACTGCCCGGCAACAAACCAAACGCGGAAAGGACTGAACAAATGACTTCCCAAAATGCAAAAAGCCTTGTGGCTTATTTTTCCCGTGGGGGCAAGAACTATGTCAGCGGCGCGATCACCGATCTGGCGGTGGGCAACACGGAAGTGGTTACAAGGATGATCCAAAAAGCAACGGGCAGTGACAGTTTCCGGATCGAAGCAGTGAATCCCTACCCCAAAGATTACCATCAGACCACCGATGTTGCGCAAAAGGAACAGCGGGCCAATGCCCGGCCGGAGCTTACCGCCCATGTGGGGAACATGGACGCCTACGACGTGATTTTCCTGGGCTATCCCAACTGGTACGGCACGATGCCCATGCCGGTGTTCACGTTCCTCGAGGGATATGATTTCGCCGGAAAAACCATTGTCCCGTTCTGCACCCACGAGGGCAGCGGTATGGGCCGCAGCGAAAAAGACATTGCCAGAACCTGCCCACAGGCAATGTTTTTGGAGGGCCTGGCTGTCCATGGCGCCTATGCGGGTTCCGCACAGGGCGATGTAGAAAACTGGCTGCGGAAAATCGGTCTGGCAAAATAAATTTATCCGGAGAAAGTTGCAACTTTATTCCCTGAGCTATGAGAGCCCCGATTACAAAAAAAAAAGACGAAAAAACAGTTTGCTCAGCCTCGGATTCTTGTAGAACGCCAGTCGACTCCGGAAACGCCATGCGTGAAAATAAGCGCGACTTGATCGCTCCTCTTGAATAACCTCGCGCGCTCCGGAGCCGTTTCTCTGCGTTAGTCGAGAGGCTGCAGAAATGAGAGAATTTGTTTATAAGGTTGAGTACCACTTCAGTCGACAACCCATGTCAAAGATCAAAGAATTGGTATCAGATCACAGCACTACCCTCATTGAGATAATTAATGATGCCGCGAGTGCCTACAAAGGCGTCATTCCCGATGACCGATAGAAAGAGCCGTATATGTCAGCAAACGAACTCTCCGATGAAATACGAGCTGGTGTTCGATTCTACGGATGGTTTAAAAACAGTTTTTTGCTAGGTATCGCTGGGATTCAAAACGTTGGCAGCATCGATCTGATTAGACCACTGCTACGTGTGTACTGCCTACCAGAGACGCGCCTAGGCAGCGCCCTGCTACAACACCTGCTGAGTCTCGCGCAGACTTCCACGATTTTGGTTGGCACGTGGGAACACGCAAGGTGGGCAGTAAAGTTTTATCAGCAACACGGATTCACGTCGGTTTCGCGGGAGGAGAAAGACGTGCCCCTGCAAGAGTACTGGAACAATCCTGGCGGCAAATCGAGACGTCGGTTGTACTTAAGAAAAGACTTGTAGTTGGCGTGAACGCCACGAGCTTGAGCATCTAAGAAGGTCTCCAAACGGAACCTTTCATGTCTTGTATATGAAAATCTTGTTTTGGCGTCTGACGAGCTTCATATTTTCTATTGGGTGCCAATAGCTTACGATCCTCGTTTCGCTTCGTGTTTCAGCCTTTATTTTCATCGCGATGCTGTTGTTTATCCTTCCTGGGTATTGGAATAGGAATATTACATCAGCGTCAGAAATGTCTTGTTTGAAAAGGTTTCCTAGAATGACTTGTGCTTTTCTTGCTCTGAGCTTGGCTATAAGCCATCGACTAGGCTCTATCTCAACTCCCTTCACATGATCGCATAACTTTGAGGCTTCTATAAGGGCTTCCCCTGTTCCACATCCAAGGTCGTAGAATACTTCATCTTTCTTAAGGTCTGCCAGTGTAAGGGCCTCAGCTGCAATCTCCCTCGGAGTACGACCATATGCTGCGCCTCCTGCCAGCATAGGATAGACAGGAGAAGCTAGGAGGTATGCTACTGCCAGAACAATTATGCCTATTATTACATCCAAACTCATTTCATCAGCAACAGAGTTAGATTGTCAAGTCGATATTTCCCCAGTACTTCATGTAGATATCGTAAGCGTGCTCAGGCAGCTGGGCTTGAAGTCATGAAAAGAGCTTGCAGCAGCCCAGTAAAAAAGCGGTAGCTCCTGCTAAGGTGTAGGTTGCTTAATTTATAATCGAAGCGTTAAGGAGAGGCTCCGTTTCTGTATACGCCTTTTTTCGCCATTAAATAACTTTTTTCAATCACGCTTGTATTGCCTCTTAGCAACACGGGGTAGAGGCTGAAGTGCTTCGCACATTTGTCAACGTTTGCGTCAAAGTCTGGCTCATAGGAAAGACCGGTATCCACTTTGGCGATCTTCTTAAATCGTGCATGCTTCATCATCATGAAGTCTTCGCTCAGATCCTGCCATTGAGCAGCAACCATGGGCGTCAAAAACAGCATGATGTTGTTGTTGGTGAGCACGTTTGCATATACTTGGTTCCCACCAAGTGCAAGAGCGATGCAGTCATCAACCGTTGCCCCATTGTCGTCAGCGAGGAAGAAAAGTTGACATGTACTGCCGTTGAAATCGTGCTCAAGAGTCTTAAGCGCATCACAAATCCCATAGAGCACAAAGATCCCGTCTGAAAAGTCTGACATGCGCTCGATCTGGTGGTATACCTCTTGCTCAAGGAGCTTGCTATCGACATGAAGCCTCAACGGAAGAACATGGACAACGACAGCAAGATCATCTACGCTTCGACGGCGAAGCATCTGCTGAAGAACGCCATGTCTTTTTGTCAAACGTCCGCCAGAATGCGCCCCCTGTCTATGCTTCTTAACGAGATTAAAGGCCCCTTCAAAATCCTTAATGAGAAATGGGCGGTTCTGTGATCGTAGCTTTCGTGCTAGCTCCTGCTGTTCTGTGTTGTCAACGATAACAAGCTGCTTGACGTCGTCGTCATCGGCAAGAATGGAGGTGAGCTCATCTTCGAGCATTCTGCATGAAATGATACTTAAGATGGGAATGTGGCGTCACCTTGTGAACCCTACTTTTTTCCAATACTACATATAAACATCATAAGCCTGCGCAGGCAGTGGATGCCGACAGTTGCTCCATTCGACTCCGCGCACGCTGTGAGTCAGTATATAGGGGCGATGCCGCTGAAGCATTTAGACTCCTCTGGCGCGCTTTGTCAAATCTGCCCTACCAGTCCTTCTAAGAATTGAATCTCAAGCATATGTAGGGCGAACGCTGCTAAGTGATGAGGTTAGGCTTTTTTCACATAATGCGGGCGTCGTAAATAACGAGTAACACTTCAGCCGCATCAGACCACTAACCATGGCCTCGAAAATCGCGCAGCTCATGACGGCCATAATCACGTCTCTCATTGATGCAAGTATCCTAAAACGTCCTCTTGTACGTGGCCGATTATATTGGTTAACGTCCATGTTTCGAGCTTAGTTAATTGTCGCATCATCAATAATAATGGACTGATAATAAACCCCTCAATTACGTTGTCGGACTCTGATAGTCGGTAAATACGGCGTCTGAGTTTAAGTAAACGTTCAGATACACAAGGTATAAACAAGAGGTTAAATCGCAGTAAGGAGATGCATGTTTGTGAAAGTATTAGCAATAAACGGAAGTCCACGAACCAAATGCAACACTGCAACCCTGTTAACTAATGCGCTTGAAGGAGCAGCTTCACAGGGAGCAGAGACTGAACTCGTTCATCTTTATAAGCTCAATTTTAAAGGCTGCATAAGCTGTTTTGCCTGCAAATTGAAAAACGGCGAGAGCTATGGCAGGTGTGCCGTAAACGATGATTTGACACCGATTCTCAAAAAAGCGGAGGAGGCTGATGCCATTATCTTGGGTTCTCCTATCTACCTGGGAACAGCTACCGGCGAGATGAGATCCTTTATGGAACGACTGATATTTCCGTACTTGGTGTATGACGCGAACCATTCAACGCTTTTTACGAAGAGGATCAAGACGGGTTTAATTTACACTATGGGTGCGAAAGAAGACCAGATGAAACTAATGGGCTATGACCAGTCTCTCAATATTGTTGAAATGGTAATGAAGAGGATCTTCGGCGAATCAGAATCGCTGTTTGTTACCGACACCTACCAATTTTATGATTATTCTAAATATGACTCATCAGCATTTGATCCTGAAAAGAAAGCAAAGAGACGAAAAGAAGAATTTCCAAAAGATTGTCAAAAAGCTTTTGCCATGGGAGTTCGCTTTGCCCAAATTCAAGGGTAGCCATTTGGAAGCAAAAACGCGACATCTCCCAATACTTCGAGGTTTTCTATAACCGTTTCAGGCTGTATTCAGCAATCGGATATGAAACACCGGAAAACAACGAGCACCAGAGAAACGTTGCTTAAGCTGGTGTCCAATAAACCCCGGGAAGTTCACGCAACGGTTAACGCCCTCTGATCCGATCACAAAATGACTTCTTGGGCGCGGCCGCGGTCAACAGCTTTTGAGTCAAAACATTATTGATCTTGGAATATTGCAGCCGAAAATAATCGACCTCGTGGTCTAAGAAGGCGAGACGACGGCCGGTGAACGTTACTGCAGGTAGCCTCCTGGCCTTGGGGTAATGAGTGCATCTGTCGCTATGAAGCTATGGGTGGCCTCTTCCAAAGGCCGTCTGAAGAACGACCCTGGGAAGTCTTGAGTCAAGAATGCCTTCTCTATCGTTATTTCATAGAGTCTCTCTGATTCCACATGTTTAAACTTCCCTTTGATGGTGACTGTAGGTAGCGAAAGGGTATACAGAGCCGTCAATTTAAATGTACTAGTCAAAAAGAGATACCGCTCTCCATCACTGTCTGGATTTGCATTCGCGACGTATCCTGTCGGTCTTAAAGCCGTATCTGGAAGCACTACCTTGAATTGCCCGTCGATTAATACATTTTTGAGCTCGATTTTTTTCTCTGGCTCACTGTTCTGCAGCTCAAAAGACTTAATCAACATAAAAGAAGCGCTATCTAACTTAGGCATACCATCAAGTGCAGGGTTCGCATAAACTACCTCCAATGTCCCATCCCCATCATTAACTAACTCGTAATGATCTTCCACAACATACGATCCGCTCTTTGGATAGTATCCTGTTATTGATTCTTCTGATTCTTCATCCCACATGCTTTCAATATCTCCTTATCCCAAATGTGAAGATTTTTTCACTCTACGCTCGGAACTGATACGCTTGTAGGTGTCTGCATCTCCGCGCTTAAAACTGGAAAAGCAGATAAAAGAGAACCCGCAAACGGCATAAAGGCCGCGTATCCAAAAAAAGAAAATAGATCAATCTTCGTTCAACTGAGCTTAAGCCTGATTAAAGGGCGTTTGACATCTTCAAAGAGGTACCTAGGGTGCCCCTCTTGACCGGCGAATCCCACGCTCTTAATCGTTATATCCTCAGAGTTACTCATTCGATACTAAAATGCAGACTAGACCTCTCGCAATTATATAGCTCATTATAAGGGGGTATATACATTTCTAGCGGCCAAATAAGCGGATCGGAGCTGCACTCATCATACAAGCGTGCTCCAATTTTGCAACGTCTATATATGCGGTAAAAATCTTCGCGGGTTCAAGAGCCTTTTTATCAACCTTAAGCGGCGGAGGTGGTTTAGGTAGTAGTATCTAACTCTCGGCAAAAAATGACTCCAGAGCTGACTAACGGCCTCGAAACGGTTTATAGAAACAGCTCACGCAGATTGATTTTAAATTCGCCCAGTTTTCCGCCGTAGTTACCGGCGGAAATTCTGGCCACACCATCGATGTCCAAGGTGGCTTCAATTCCTCTTTTCATCGCTTCTCTAACTGTGTCAAGCGAGGTTCCGTTAATCACTACCTCGGGGATATATCGAACGCCCTCTGGAACCTTGGAGGCCTTTCCCAGTCTGTGCTTAAGCGAAGGACAGAAGGATTCATTTGTGGTTGGACCTACCAACGGAAAATGGGTTTCAGGCTTTGAACCTGCGGAACACATATCGAAAGGGGTCACCACACCCGTTACGCGGTGGATGGCACGTAGGGCCCTCTCTTCGGCTTCTCTTAAGGCTTCTTTTGTTTTACACATGACCCAGAAATTCGCGCCCATCACCCCGCGAGCATACCCTAGACGCCTTTCAATAATGAAATCTGGGACCATAAGTGGCACAACAACAACGCTTCTACTAAAGCGTTTTTCCACCCATTCGTATCCGTCACCACAATGTCCAATCCGCTCCATCATGTCCATTTTGCCCTCTGCGTCCGCTAGAGCATTGAAGACAGCGGTGAAGGGTTTAACAAGTATATCTTGGCGAATCCTGAAAGAAAGTTCAGCCTCAAACTTCTTTAAGGAAGCACTGAAGGGCTTCTTCTCGTCTAAACCCGTCCAGAACTGCAGGACAGCGCCCTCGCGCTTGTCCGGAGTCGAATTTTCGTCAAGCCACTTCTCAACGCCGCCTTCTACTCTGCCGATCACAACTGAAGGTGTTGCAGTTGAGTCTTCAGCTGCACTGCGCAAAGTTGCCTCGTCGTCGGCTGTGATTATCACTCGGCAAAAAATACCTGCAAATGCCTCGGCATAAGTGTCTTCAATTTCAACTTTGAACGCCATTTATCATCCGAGCCTCCCGACGGATTCGACCTTTTGCCTGAATTCGGTTTTCTTTCACGAGTGATTGCTTATTCTCAGCGGTGACTATTTGAATCTTGGGTAACTCGTGAGGATGCAATTGGAAGATTCGAAAAAGCAGAGCATGACTCATCGCGCTAAGCGCAAGAGACACGCGACCTTAATGAACGCCAACTGCCAGGTCTATTGATTTGCATGAGTGCAAGAAGCATGAGCGATTATTGCTGTAGTCAAGCAGGTTTCGAGGCCGTGCACGTTTGGCTAATGAGCTGCAACTGTTCATAGACCACATCCTTCCAGTGTCTCTTATAAACATCTTACAGGTGCTCGTGCAATGTGTGGCGATAATCGCTCCACTTTACACCTCTTACGGTGTGACTGAGAACGTACGCTTGACTCGGCTTGTGGCCATAGTCCATGCTTACAGCAGAGCTAAAGCAAAAAAAGGAAGCCAGGTCATCCCTGGCTTAAATCGAATTCGATTTTAGCTTTTGCGACTGCCCTGATTAATGACTGACCTTATAAGGTCGCTCGTAAATCGATGATCGTTTACGGATCACTGAAATAAGGGCACTCGCTTTTTTTCTTTTCTCCAATGCTTCCAGTTTTTGTAGTAGCGCCTACAGCTGAAACTAACTGTAGGCACTCGCCGTCGTTTTTACAGCAGGGCTGTATCACGACGTGCTGTCATCGCTTGTATACTTATTAGCCGGTCACGCTGGTTGCGTTTGCTGTTGCGTTGTCGAAGGCCACCGCAGTGTTAATGTTGAGACTCTTGATGACGGTGTTGGAGTTGCTAGCAGTGTTGCTCTGGCCAGTTTGCCTTCCGTCGCCTTGTATACTGCCATCGGTTGGTGGCAGCCGACCGAACGTTACTGTGGCGCCAGTGCTGTTTTGAAGGTTGGCGATTTGGTTGTTGTTCTGGATGATTGTCTGCTTGGATACAGATGCTTGGCTTGATCCACTCGCGGCCGCGGCTCCCTTGGTAACGACTGCAGCTGTAGGCGTAACGACTGCCGGAGTAACGACTGCCGGAGCCCATGTCTTAACTGGCATTGGCTTCCAGACGGGCATCGCCCAGACTGTCTTTACTTCACAGCACTGAGTGACTACGCAGCAAGCGACCGTTGGACAGCAGCTTGTCGTGGGGCAGCTACAGCTGCAGCACGTTGAGGTCACGCAGCTCGTGCACTGAGCGCAAACCGTCGCTGCGCTGGTGCTTGTCGTCGCCTTAGCGGCGCACTGAGCTGAAACTGTGCCTGTCGCTGCAAGTGCCATAAAAGCGAGCACTAATAGAGACACGATAACTTTCTTCATGATTCATCTCCTTTTCGGAACTAAATTTTATCTAGCGTTTTTTCACTAGAGCAAATTCTTATAAGGCTTTTTCGATTTGCACTCATTTACTCAGTCTTGCGGGATTTTGAACCCCCGGAGCCGCGCTCGCTCCCAAGGGAAACCACAAATCGCCCCCGGATAAAAGCTAGAAGAAACAGGAACTAAACGCGCTCAAACAGTGGATTAAAAAAGCCAAAAAGGGAAAACAAAATAGGAACGCGAACTCTGTTGCGAAATTCGCGCGAAATTGAGATGTTCAGGTTGTTGAAAGAGCCCCATATTGAGATTGGCGTTAAAAAAAGATTCACGAGTAATGAATCATTAGCGGACGCTAAACGACCCCATCATTAGTGCGGGGCTAATTCGTGAAAACTGACCAATAACGTGGATCGAAAAAGAAACTAACGTTGAAAACGCCGGATTATTACCACAAAAAGGCCAATCGGCTGGCCTTGTGCAGGATACTGGCCTAAGTCTTTTAGATCTGGCTGTTTTTTCTCTCTTATATTCAAAAACTCTTGAATGGCACTTCACATTTGTGAAATCCTTATTCTAACAAGCGTTATTATTGAAAAATATAATCTCTCTTCTTAACGGAGCCTGATTTGGCGTTTTCGCTCAGTCGAACTTAAATAGTGCCTTTTGGTGATTGTTTGATTAGAGTATGCCGCAATATCGGAATATTAACCGTTTACTATCTACCAACTCTTTGCTCTCCCGCGCTGGCCCACTGAGATCCAAGGAATCAGTCCCGAAGAAAAGCCTTTCGAAAGAGATAGAATAAAGAGAGACAGTCGGTAAATGCCTACAATGGCCCGGTACAACGTCGCGAATACGACGCGGCATGCAAGCGGAGGCAATGGGCCTAGGTTTGACGAAAAAAAGGATTGACACACGTCTAACCGCCCCTGAAATTGAAACTGCTAAAAACCTTCGCGACTTGTTCAATAGGATTATGGGAAAGGGTCTCAGAAAAGGTCAGCTGCATCGTCGCACCCCCCTTCCGAGTCGACGACGTGGGGCTTTAGGGGGCCATCTCTGGTACTTCTTGACGAAGGTATAATAAAAGGGCCTCTTTAAGTCTTATAAATTGCAATTGCAAAAAAATCGATAGGCAAGCCGTTTCTACACTATTCCTTCGATTCGCGGCACTTTCCGCCATTTTCCGTTTCTGCATCGTTTGTTTTGCTTGTTTGACCTATCCGAAATACGCGCCAGAGATAGCTCACAATAGCGGCGATCACGGCTACGGCGGCAACGGCTAGGGCTATCGTGATTCGTTTTCTCATTACTTCGTTTCCTCTTCTAAGCTTTTCTTCCGTACTAATTTGTACCATTGAACTCCGGAATCTACTCAAACATCACTGCTTCATACCTTTGGCGGTGGCGCATTTGGGTCTTCGAATCCGTCGCCCTTGGGGGCCCATTGTCTACGATTAAGCGCGTGTCGCGACGTCCTAGATCGAAACGATCCCAAGGGGTTGGGAACGGGTAGCTTTGTCGGGCTCTCCATCGGTAGCATAGCCTGCCGACCCGCTTGAGGTTGTTCATTTTACGGCCTTGAGTGAAACTGAGCGGCAAGCGTCACGCCACTGTCTAATCTTAATCACCGACGCCTTCAGAAGTTGAATCCAAGACGTGCGCTACCTTCTTCAAATTTGCAAGCATTCGTGTCCTCGTTTGGCTGGCACGCGATGAGTCAACACAATCTTGTTACGTGTCTGAGAGTTCAGCGCCGACGACGGTGTGGGTGGTTGTAACCCCGGGCACATCGCGGATCACGTCCACCGTCTTGCTGAGCAGGGGCAGACCGTCGACTTCGATGATCACTAAGAAATCATACTCTCCAAACACGTGATGCAGTTCTCTAATCCCTGGGCTCTCGCCGAGTTTTTCAAAAACGCGTCGCTCCTGCCCAGCAACCACGTTTACTAAGGTAACTCCGACTACCATGGGTATTCCTTGATCTAAGATGGTGTGTGTCTATTTAGAGCTAACTCGCAAAAAAAGGCGGGTTTAGATCGGTCGTTGTGAAGGCGAAGTGCTTTGCATCCTCTGGCCCCGGTGTGATAGTTGCCGTTTTTGAGTCGCACTGGCTAAACTGATAACCTATTTTTAGCCGCGCCGTATTTGCTCGAACGACGATGGCTTGATTAAAGTACCCGTAGGCGTTTAAGATAAGGCGCACAAACGGGCGCGCATCGATATTTGGAGGCCGACACATTTTTTGCTCCGTCACCGTGCCTCGGTCGTTTGGCTATCCTCAGGTTAACCTTGACAAATTGTAAATCGTCGCGAGCTTCGGCAGGTCGTTAACCACGTACACAAAAGCCATCCACGTCCACTTGCCCCAGCGGCCATGCACGGCTTGTGTCACTGCGTTAATTTCTTGTCTGGGGTGTTTGGGCTTGCGTCCGAGCAAAAGCTCGCTCATGATGACCACGCTCCACGCGTCTAGCGGGACGGAGCCCTGACCAACGATCAGGCCTGCCGAGTACGCCCCAATGCCTGGGATTTTCATCACATTTTTTATAGCCTCTGCCTCGGGCTGCTGGTGCAGCTCTTTTAGTGACATTGGATGTTCCATTAGATAGCGCGCCGCCTTAACGAGCCGCTCCGCTCGGTACCCGAGCTTTGCTTCTCGCCGAGCTCGGTGGGATCCCGCTTAGCGATATTGGAAGGTCGTGGCCACAGGACGATCTCGCGACCATCGAAAGTAATCTTGGTCCCATATCGCTCGAGCAGTCTTCCCATCATGTCTTGGCTTCGTTTGAGCGGGGCCATCTGCAGGGTTGTAGCAAGAATCACCCGACCGAACAAGTCATCTAGCCGGCCGACGCGCATGCCGTAGAGGTCTTGAACTGCGGTTGAGAGCACCTCGTCATTGTGGGCGAATCCATAAAAAGCGCTGAGGTCTTCGTCCTCTCCCAGCCCGATTCTGATCGACATCTGCAGCGCAGCTTCTTCGTTGTTAGTGAGATGCGATTGAACGTAAACACTTACCATCACACTCTTGTTGACTGCGGACAGTTTCAATCCGATCGACTTGCTATCTAGATAGGTGCCGCACCAAAGCGTGCCGTTTCTAAAAACTTCTGTCGGAGTTGACCAATGCCAGCCAGCCGGTTTAGCGACAGTGAGCGAAAAATCAAACGGCTCAGGCATAACGATTTCAAACTGGTCGGAAGCGCGGAAACTACGGGGCGTATTCATGGTCTCTACTTGGTACCTAGCGCAGGCCTGCTAATTATACGTTAGATGTCGTTTTGTGTTTTGCTGAGTTCGAGCTCCACGGAGCTGAGGTCGTAATTGCGTTCATGATTGCTGCTCTCAGGCTAGGCTCGGGTTCGAAGGCGAGGCCCACCCGGCAGCTAGCAACGGGGCAACTGCAAGCACGACTGTGATTAAAGCAAGTATCTTTTCACGATTGATCTCGTCGTACACTTGTTGAAGGTCAAGAAGCCAAAGCGTCGCCTTAAAATAACCTTTTGCCGCTTTTTGCGTGAAATGCTGCATTCGAGGGGCTTAACTTGCGATAGTCTGCCAAATGCGCTTGATCGTTTATCCAGGTGTGTTAGTGACTCTGGTTTCTCACCGCACTTTAAGAGAGACTGAGCTAGCACGCTTGAACTCCTCGTCATTCGATAAATCATCGCGGTGAAAAAAGGTCGAGCGGGAGAAGTGAGATGTGCGCGCGTAATGACGAACAATTCTCGCGCTGCCCTTGTGACAACCCCTTGTTTAAAAGCTTTTCAGGCCTCAAAATTGAAATTAGCGCCGAATGTATTGACGAGCGACAATTCAGCGGAGAAACTTTATTAAACGAATCATGCATAACAAAGCAGCCGAAAAGCTGCAGACAGTCTGAGGGAGAAAGAGAAAATGAAAAAACACCTCATTTTAATGCTCGTTGTGATAACGGGTGCAACAGTCTGTATTGCGGGATGCACATCATCATCCTCAAATCCGAGCCCCGGTCCGGTTACTAGCACCGTTACTAGCACCTCGAGCCAGAATTCCGTTGCTATCCAGAATTACGCCTTCAACCCGTCGACGCTCACGATTCAAAAAGGGGCGGATGTAACGTGGAAAAATTATGATTCGGTGCAGCATACGGTTGTTTCAGATTCATCGGCGTTTTCATCGCCACTTCTTAACACCGGTAACACTTACACGTTTCAGTTTAACGACTCAGGGTCGTTTCCTTATTACTGTAGCATACATCCCTATATGAAAGGAACGATCGTCGTCAAATAATACGATTCACGATGACTTCACTTTCTTCAAACGAAAATCGATCGACTGTGGCTCCGTTCTGCAAAGCAAGTAGTCCACGTAACGGAAACATTTCACAAAACAGTTTGTGCCCTCTTTCGACTTGTGACCTGACGAAAAAAGGACTAAGGCTAAGCGATGCACTGAGTTCCTTTGAAGCCAATCCAAAATGACTGTGGCCGTAAGAAATCCTCTGGCAAATATGTGAGCGCTTAGAAAAAAGCGTTGCGAGTTCAGACCGACTGCGTGACCTACGTAAAAGAAGGTAATCATCGTGTCAAAAAGGCGAAATTCGTTGTCGAATGACCACGCTTCAGATTCATTGGTCAGCAGTTTTATTAAGGCACTGCACGACTACTTTAATCCGCTCCTTCACGTGATAGAAGAACTTCAGAGCGATGCCAAGAAGACCCGCAAAAAGTGAGCTAAGTCAGCGGAGTTTCACCAACGCTACACTTCCACGCGATCTAGCCACTCGTTGACTAAGCAGTTAAACACAGTCTCTTGCTCGACTTCCAGGCCGTGCCCAGCCATATCCAAGATAGCAACAGTCCCGCGGGAGTAATTCGCAGCGATTTTTAGTGAGTCACGATACCCCACCGATGCATCTTGGCGGCCAACAAGGATGAGGGAAGGCCGGTCGAAGGGATGCGAAAGCTCATCTATGTCGAAGGAAAAGCTGTACCCGCGGTTTTCAAATCGCTCGAGAAACTCCTTATCTTTTGCCTTCATCCCTGGAATAATATCCTGCGTGAAGCGATCCCATCGCGGTTTGTCCTGCACCACGAGTACGCGTTCAAACAATTTTTTCTGGTCGTCAGGAGCGATGCTAGCTAAGAACGATTCATCCCTGACGAACACACGTCGGGGGGGCAGATCGCGCTGTTTTCGCTCGGCCACGACAACAGGACAGATGAGGAGGACTCCTTTGAGGCGTTCGGGTATGGAACGGACCAAGCCGCGGGCCAGGTACCCTCCATAAGATTCGCCTGCCACCAGGAACTGGCCGTTGGGAATAACGTTTTCACAAAACTTTCTGATAACATCCAGCATCTGGTCTGCATCGTTCAACCAGCGAGGAGCGCGCGTGCGACCCATGCCTGGCAGGTCTAAGTAGATGCGCTTCCATCCCGCGCGTCTGGTGAAGATCGGTTCCATGCAGCCGGTCATAACGTGGTGATCGATGCCAAACCCGTGGATCGCTAGCACGGGGTTGCCCTCGCCGCACATCTCGTAATAAATCCGCAGATCGCCCATTTCGCATATCATGGATAGTGAAGAGAGAGGATGAGGTAAAAAAGATGGCGCCTTTTTTTGACACCGTTCGCAAGGTTTTGGTAAACTTCAATGGCGGCGCACTCAGACATCATCGAGGAACTGCCAGCGCAGGCATCGAACCGCCGCTCCGCGCCATGCCATTCTGCGAGGTTTTTTGACGCCTAAAGTGGAGTGCGCACCTCAGGAACGTCTGCTATGAGAAGGTCCGATGGGACTCTCTAAATATGATGAAGAACATATACACAAGCAGCGAGTATAACGGTCTCGCAACTTTAGCATTCACTTTTGCTGTCTTGAATTGCTGTTGGGAGGCGCTGCCGCATGGCTCCAAAATGAGGTAGTCAAGCTCTGTGTGAGACACGCAGCTTTCAGTGCCTTTTCCCAACTATTTTTCCCAAGCACGAGGTACTACTTTAACTTGTTGGATTAGTGGCAGCAGCTCTACAGCAACTCAGCGCCAGCACCGTTTAAGGCGCTTAGCCAAAATACGCTGCTGGGTTGTCCTCATGACCTACCCAGCTTTGAGCTCTGCTTAGAATTCAGAGATATCAGCCTGCGCAACATCTAATCTGGTTTGCTGACCTCGCGCCTTCACCTCGAACGTCGCCGCGGAATAATGATCCTGGGGCCAGTCAGCGCCTCTCCATTTTTGCACGATTTGTTGTTTGGGATCAGTTCGACGGTCGTTCTGGAGGGCCAGGCACCAAAGGCACTAAACTCCCCCTCATTTCCGTCCGTATAACTGCCGGCGAAGGCGTAAACTCTGAGTGCTTCTTGGAATCTATGGGGGCCTCATAGACCTTTTGAGGAGTTGTTCTCAGAAAGACTGATCGATGAAGGGTTTTGGTTTTTCATTTGCATCACTATTTCGCGAAGACGTGCTGATACTCTCTACTCAGCACGCCAAGGTTTTCCGTTCGAACGTAATGACGTAGCTATAGTCTTAGTGCTTTGAATTCAAGAGATGAAAGGTTTGCGCACGGAACAGGCCGCAAATCGATGCTGTCGCGGAGAGGGCCCCGTTTAGGCTTAGCTGGCGCTTGTTCTCTCCAATGCGCGAAGCTATATATGACAAAGGCATACAGATACGTATTCAAGCAAAAAGGAGGTGACGGCGTGTATAGAGCAAACACAAGAAACAATTTCAGCGGCGGCTACAAGAGCTACGATAGCAAACCAAAGGCTGCTCCCGTGGATGTCGGAAAGCAATACGACGTGAAAATCGAAGATATTGCAAAACAGGGCGACGGGATAGCTCGCATTAGTGGTTTCGTGATTTTCGTTCCACACACCAAGATCGGTGACGAAGTTAAGATTGAAATCAAGGCTGTGAAGCGCAACTTCGCTTTTGGTGAAGTAGTCGAAGAGTAACCAAGCTAGTTTGGGTTACGGATTGAACTGAATTGATGGATTAACTGCATTATTGTGGGAAGTTGCGCTGCGCACCTTGACTAATATGTTGTTCTTCCATCTACCTTTTTGATTAACTGGTGCATTTAGAGCACGTTTGACCAGTGCGTTTCTGCACGCCTACTTAAAAAACGCGCCTTTTTTGAAGTACATTTTTCAGGTGTTCAGAGAACAAGACGGGCTCCGCAATTGTATATCGCCGTCTTCCGAACGGTCCCGAATTCACTGAGCGCATTAGACGGATCTATGCCATAAACCGCATCCCCGAGCATCGCCATCGAAGCGCACCCGCCGCTTGCCTCTACGGCTTCGAGCGCGTCTCGCGCTTTGTGACTCAGTAGTTCGGTGTCACGCGCAAATTGCCGAGACAAACGCATGAATTCGCTAAATGTGGGCCTCGCGATCAGCTTCTTAAGCGCGGCTGATCCAAACTTCTCTATTGCAGCGAGCGCGCTTCGATCTGCCAAGATTTCAGGCGTTGAAAGTGGTCCGAACACAAGATACGAGATCTCAAGCGGCGGGGTGGGAATTCGATCTACCGAATTTTGTCGCCTGATGACGACACCTCCGACAGCTTGAGCGATAACGTCTCCGACTCCGGTCTTGTTGACAATTTCTGCGCGCTGGGCGGTTTTGCAAAGCGCGTTAAAACTGAGATTGAGCCCGCATAGATGGTTAAGGGAAAGTGCAGTGCTTAAAGAGCCGGCACCACTCGTGCCGAGGCCGCAGCTGATCGGCCCTGCGAGCTCCGTCCTTATATCAACTTGCTTCGCAGATAGAGAGGAGATGACCGTCTTTGTGGTAGGCGCGAGAGAAGGCTCTTTGTTGATATACACGCTGCCGTCACCTACGAAGGCTTCAGTCGTTGCACCATCGGCGATAACAATGCCGCACCCTACCGAGGAGATCTCTGCACGGTCGGGCTTCAGCGCGAAAAACCCCGTTATGTGAAATGGGCAAAACGCTTTCATGAGTCATTCGTTCGACGAACTATAGCATCTACGATCTTCTCAGCGAGGAATGCCTTGTCGCCCTGGTGCCGCTCGACCTGTGAGTTGACAATGTAAATTTCGTTATCTTCGGTGCCCATACCTCGGAACGTTACATCGTTAGCGACTACCAGATCGACCGGGATGGATCTGGCGCATTCAATAAGAGCGTCAGGAGTTGTGTGTGTTTCCGCTTTGAAACAAACGATAAAGAGGTTCGGGTACTTCGCTCTGACGATGTCGGTGAGTTTCGGTACATTTTTCAGCGCGAGATGTAGCTCTTGGCCCGATCTTATCTTCTCACTGTGTTTATCGGCTGTATAATCCGAGATGGCCGCCGCGTTGATAAAAATGTCGCACCCTTTCTCGAGCTCAGAAAGCACCGCTTGAATCATCTCCGTGGCGCTTTCGACACGTACCTGGTTGACGAGCCGTGCTTCGCCGTTGTGCACGATAGTGACGTCCGCGCCCCTCCTAAAGGCTTCATACGCAAGCTCTCTGCCAGTTCGCCCGGAACTCCTCGTAGTAAGAATGCGAATGGGATCCAATGATTCTGTCGTTGCTCCGCTGGTTACTAAGACCCTCTTTTGTCTGAGCTCACCTTTCGAAACGAGCCGTTCGACCACGAGCACGATGTCATTGAGTTCAGCAAGCTTTGCCTTGCCCTCTTCCAGGCGTGGCGATATGAGATGCACAAGCGCTTTCAAGCGATCGAGGTTCTCAGCGATGAACGGATGAGAGTACATGGACTCATGCATCGCCGGGACGATAACTACGGGCTTTCCCGATCCCAGCGCCGTGACGGCGCAAGTCGTGACTGGGGTGTCGTCGATGCCGTGTGCTACCTTGCCAATGGTGTTTGCCGTGCACGGAGCAATCAGCAGCAAATCTGCCGATCCACCTTTACCGAGAAGTGTAACATGTTCCACGTTTCCGGTGAGCTGGGTTATAACGGGCTTTTGTGTAGCGTATTCCAGCGCGGTTGGGTGGACTATCTTGCAGGCCGCGTCTGTCATCACACAATGTATCGTTGCGCCTTTCCTCTTGAGCTCGTGGATGAGCTTGACTGTTTCGACTGCTGCGATACTGCCAGTAACGCCAACGACGATGGTCTTGCCTTCCAAACTTCTCATGTGCGTGCAACCGTTACGTTTTAAGCTAGTTTCCTCTCGTTTAACTCATTAAGTTTTGCATCACGACCCATCCAACTGACGGTACACGGCTGAACAAGTGCCGGCTGGTTGTATTCTAGATAGAACAAACGTCAATGGCAGCGCGTTTATTTCGGCTATTCGTACCGTAGTGCGCTAACAAGGATTGAGCGAAATAACTATTACGCGTCGCCTCGTCTGAGGGTATAATGAAGCAAAACCTCATACGAAAGGGACGATTAGCGGAGTTCGATGAGCAGGCGCTGCGTTTCACCTCCTCGATCGCCGCGGACGCGTGGTTCTTTCGCTATGATATACTCATTGATCTCGCTCACGTAGCAATGCTGAAGAAACGAAGCATAATCGCACAAACGACGTTCGAGGTGTTGACAAAGGAACTCCTCAAAATCAACGAGCAGGGGTACGCCAAGCTGCCGCAGGACGTTGATGACGTCCACGTTGCGATTGAGACTGCGTTAACGGAACGCGCCGGAGGCGCGCAAGCAGGTTGGCTCCACGTCGGAAGGTCAAGAAACGATGAGGTTGCAACCTGCATTCGCATGGCCTTGCGCCACGACTTACTGGCGCTCATGGACGCTGTTCTCGCTCTACAAGATACGCTTCTGGAACGATCCGCAAGCAACGCCACGACTATTATGCCGGGATTCACGCACTTGCAGCACGCACAACCAACTACGCTCGGGCATCATCTACTTGCGCACTGTGACGCTCTCGAGCGAGATTTGGCGAGGCTAGCCAACTCGTACGAGCGGACAAATCAATCCCCTCTCGGCGCAGCTGCGTTTGCTTCAACAGGCTGGCCGCTTGATCGTGATTTTGTTGCGTCAGCGCTTGGCTTTGATGGGATCGTAGAGAATTCTATGGACGCCGTGAGCACGCGTGATTTCGTGATAGAAGCGCTAGCCGCTGCGTCCAATGTGATGATCACGCTCAGTCGTTTGGCCGAAGAGCTAATATTATGGAGCACCTCTGAGTTTGGTTACGTTGAAATAGATGACAAGTTCGCTTCGACAAGCTCTATCATGCCGCAAAAGAAGAACCCCGACACGCTCGAGCTCATTAGGGCTAAGACGGGTTCGGTTATTGGAGATTTTACCGCTAGCGTGGTAATTTGCAAGGCGCTGCCGTTCAGCTACAATCTCGACTTACAGGAGATTACACCTCATTTGCGACAAGGGATCGCGACGACAATCGATTGTGCATGTATCGCGAATGCGGTGCTGCAAACCATTTCGATCAACAAACAACGGCTTGCTGAAATGAGCTCTGTGGGTTTCACCACTGCAACTGAGCTGGCTGACACGATCGCGCGCACTACACACGTTCCTTTTCGAACGGCACACACGATTGTCGGGGACCTCGCGCGCGCTGGCACGTGCGACTTGGGTGCGATCGACCAAGTTGGGTTGCGATACCTCGGAAAGCCGCTCTCGCTGCTTGGTCTAACGGCAGACGATGTCGCAGAAGCTCTTGACGTTAATCGTAACGTTGCAAAGCGGGACATTACGGGCGGGCCTGCCGCCAGCCAGCTCAAACGAATGTTGAGAGCGCGACGCAGGCGGCATCGAATGCGACAGCAACGCCTCTTGCTCCGACAAACAGCACTACAAACGGCAGAGAAAGGGCTGCTGACTACGTCCGGAGCTTAGAATGGGCGACATAGAACACGGTGATCGCGTCAGAGTGGTTAAGGATAAAAAAGAGTTTTTCGGCGCGTTGATGCCGAGTGTGACTGACTTTATCGTGATTAAACTCGACAGCGGGTATAACGTAGGCTTCGCACCCAAGAGGGTGACGACGACGCTTGTCGAAAAGGGAGCGTCGCTCGCCGAAAAGCGATTGCCGCGGCCTGTGCGACCTGAACTACCGCGACTGAGCATCATTTCTACTGGGGGCACCATTGCTAGCAAAATCGACTACCGAACAGGTGCGGTGACAAGTCAATTTGACGCGGATGACATTATCGACGCGATTCCTAGCTTAGCCGAAATCGCTAACATTGACGGCATACTGCTCTTCAACATACTGAGCGAAAATATGCGGCCAGAATTATGGTCAGAGCTCGCTCAATGCGTCTATAACGAAATTCGCGCGGGAGCTGATGGGGTACTCGTGACCCATGGGACGGACACTTTGGGATACAGCGCCGCTGCCTTGTCATTCATGCTCCAGGTACCCGTGCCGGTTGTGCTCGTCGGTTCGCAAAGATCTGCTGATCGACCGAGCAGCGACAACGTCGTTAATGCGATCTGTGCCGCAGTAGCAGCTACAAGTGACCTTGCTGGAGTTTTTGTGGTAATGCACGAAGACGCCTCCGATGACACCTGTCTTGTCCATCGAGGAACCCGCACTAAGAAAATGCACACATCACGACGCGACGCGTTTCAATCAGTGAACGCATCACCGATTGCACGCGTCAGCTATCAGGAACGGTCACTGCAATTCTTAGGCGATCACGCGGGCCGAGGCGGCTGCGAACTCTCCGTCCGTCCACGCATCGAGCCGAAGTGCGCTTTGGTTAAGTTCTTCCCGGGAGCGAGTCCTGCTATTGTGGACTACTATGTAGCACACGGGTACAAAGGCTTGGTCATTGAAGGAACTGGTCTAGGGCACGTCGCAAGCGACTGGGTGCCGCACGTAAAAAAGGCTGCAGATGTTATGCCGGTCGTAATGACCTCTCAATGTGTTTACGGAAGGGTGTGCGATAGAGTCTACGACACTGGGCGCGATCTGTTGAGCGCAGGCGCGATCGAAGGAGACGACATGCTGAGCGAAACAGCGCTCGTCAAACTGATGTGGGTGCTAGGCCAGACGTCCGATCGTTTTGAGATTGCTAGGCTTTTGAAAACTGACGTCGCCGGAGAGATAAGCGCGGATGCGACTAGGACACGAAGCATGTTCGAGGAGTTGCCGTGAAAGAGCACGACTACAAAAAAATCGGCCTGAAAGCAGGCTTGGAGATTCATCAACAGCTGAACACTACGTCAAAACTGTTTTGCAGCAGCCCGACCGAATTACACGACACAAAAGACGCGTCTTACGAGTTCTATCGCTACCTGCGACCTTCAAAGAGCGAGATGGGGGAGATCGACCGCGCCGCGATCGAAGAGGGGATCGGCACCCGGCGATTTACGTACAAGGCGTATAAGAGCACGTGCCTTGTGGAAAATGATGATGAACCGCCGCTGGAAATGAACCTTGAAGCCCTAAAAATTGCGCTTCAAATAGCCCTCCTTCTGCAAATGCAACCTTTCGAGCAAGCGCACACAATGAGGAAATTAGTGATAGATGGGTCGAACACGAGCGGGTTCCAGCGAACGGCACTCCTCGCAGCAGGCGGATACATATCACTTAGCAGCGGTTCCGTTCGAATCGACACGCTGTCCGTCGAAGAGGAAGCAGCGCAGATAGTCGACAAAGACGTTTACTCCATCGACCGGCTCGGCATCCCCCTCGTCGAAATCGGCACCGCCCCAGACGTGACAACACCTAAGATGGCACGAGAGCTTGCGCTTGCGATTGGAACGATCTTGCGCGCGTGTAAAGTCAAGCGAGGGATTGGAACGATCAGGCAGGATATCAACATCTCCATCGCGGGCGGTGCACGCGTCGAAATTAAGGGCGTGCAGGCGCTTGACCTCATTGAGAATATTGTGCGCTTTGAAGTCGCGAGGCAGCTGAACCTGCTAAAGATCCGAGACGAGCTACAGGACCGCGAGGCGGACGTAGGAAAACCAGTCGAAGTCAGCTCGATATTTGCCCACACTGCGTCAAACGTGCTTGAGAAGAAACACGTGTGGGGCCTGTTGCTTCGTCGCTTTGCCGGCCTCGTGGGCAAGGACATCCAGCCCAGTCGCCGGCTTGGTTCTGAATTCGCGGATCACGCAAAGAAGAGAGGGGTTGCTGGGATCTTTCACACAGATGAGTTGCCGCGATACGGAATCACGTCTCGCGAAACCGAGGCTCTTTTGCAGTTTTTGAAAGCAGAGGAAAGCGATGCTGTTGTTATACTCGCAGACGAGAACGTTAAGACGTGCGTCGAGGCGATTTATGCTGTCATGCACCGCGCAAAAGCAGCCACGGAGGGCGTGCCCGAAGAAACGCGACGCGCGCTGAGCAATGGATGCTCTGAATATATGCGGCCCCTTCCTGGAGCGGCCCGCATGTACCCGGAGACGGACGTCTCTCCCATCGCGGTTCCAACGGCACTCATTGATCGCATCAAGGCGCATTTGCCTGAGAGGCTCGATGATCGGATGCGTCGCTATAGGCAGGATTTTCTCCTGAACGACGAGTTGGCGAGGCAAATAGCGTGGTCTGAAAACAGTCAGCTTTTTGAGCACGTTATGCGCCTCTGGGGGGGCTACACAGATGGCAGCCTCAACCGAGATGAAGTCAAAGACGCTTCCACCTTTGTAGTGCGAACGCTTGAAGGAACGATCGCAGAGTTGAAAAGGGACAATGTGCCTGTCGACCTTCTAACCCGTGAAAACACACTTGATGTTTTCAGGCTTGTGAACTCTAAGACCATATCAAAGGAAGGCGTGCCAGAAATCCTCCGTTGCCTCTCCGAATGTCCGACGAAAGCGGCAAACGATGCAGCAGCAGAGCTTGGATTTGTCATGTTGAGCGAGCGCGAGCTTCAAACGATCGTAGACGCCGTTGTGCAATCACGACTCGAGTTCGTTAAAGCAAAAGGTGTGGGTGCTGTAGGCCCCCTCATGGGCGTTGTTATGAAGCAAGTCAGAGGCAAGGCAGACGGAAAACTGGTGAACGAAGTGCTTCACGCAAAGATTCTGTCCGTTCTTCAGTAGAGGTGATTTCTTGCAGAGCACGGAACTGCTGTATGACTTGGTGGACATCCCGAGTACTAGCACGCACGAGCATGATATCAGTCTTTTTGTCGAAGAAATGCTGCGTGACCTCGGAATGGAAATCATGCGCTCTGGCAACAATCTTATCGGAAAGCTGGGTCGCGAGGGGCCTGTGCTAGCACTGTGCGGCCACCTCGATACGGTGCCTCCATTTTTCCCGCCCAGAATTCAAGGGCGAAAGCTTTACGGGAGGGGCGCAGCCGATGACAAGGGTGGTCTGGCTGCTGTCATCAACGCTGTGGCGAACACTGATCAGGAACGGCTCTGTGGAACGCTGCTTACGGCGTTCGTCGTCGACGAAGAGCTCAGAAGCCGCGGCGCTCAGGAAGTTTTGCCCCAACTGCACGCTGACTTTGGCATCGTTTGCGAGCCGACGAATCTGAAAATTGTAAACGGGCACAAAGGGCGCATAGTATTTCGTATCCAATCTGTCGGCAAAAGAGCACATGCGAGTAAGCCTGAGCTCGGGAAGAACGCCATCGTTGAGATGGCTAAGCTTGTGTTGCGGCTCGAAAAAATTCCGCTGATCCAGCATCCGGAGCTTGGTCACGAAACGATGACGGTTAGTACTATTGCTGCTGGAGATGCCGTTAACATCGTTCCCGATCTTTGTTCGATTGACGTTGACTATCGCTACGTGCCTCCCAACGATGCATCTAGTGTTTTAGCCATGCTGAGGGCAAACTTGCCAGAGGCGCGAATAGAATTCGCGGACGACCCCAAAAATTTCACGCGCCCATTCTATTTGCCCGCTCATAAGATTATCACTTGGTTGAGCGAGTCTATAAATAGGAGCGGCCTCGAGCCGCAGACGGTCACAATGGACGCGGGCACTGACGCTTCGCGCTTCAATGAGGTTGGAATACCTACTGTTGTCTTTGGGCCCGGGGGCATCGCGCAGGCTCACACGTCCGATGAATGGATAGCGCTTCGCGAAGTGGAGAGGGCAAGTGTCGTCTTCCAGGACCTGATCAAAAGAGTTTTGACGACACAACGCTGATGTGGCTGGGTGTCACTCTATCCTCGCTCTCGCGTCGCTCACGAGGGCGATTTGCACAGAGACACAAGAGTTCTTATTACAGAAAGGCTTAGAGCTATGGCGGTAGCGGGCACTTGCGAGCTGTTGACAACGTAAAACGGTCAACTATCCCACTTTCAAAACAGATCCTAGCTGAACCACCATGCTTGTTGAATCTATCGCTTATTTGTTGTTCGCTTTTCTTATACTCGTGCTGCTCGTGTTGGGATTCGAGACCGTCGGTTTCAGACTGTCAGAAGCTGTGCTGATCTTTGTAGGATCAACTTTGTTGTTCCTGATTTCATTTCCTTCAATATTGCTGTATTTTCGTGGTTCTTTGGGCATCGGCATTATTGATGTGCCGCTTGGTATCCTAGCATTTCAGGGTTTTTTTGTCGTGGGTCCGAGCAATAATCTTGCCATCGGCTTCGATGTCGCCGGTTTTCTTATCCCGTTCTTTATTTCGCTAAAGATGATATTCGACCGGCGAAGCCCAATCCGTGCAAGTCTCATCGGAATCGCGTTTATTGCCGTCGTTTCCTATGTAAGTTCAGCGTACGTGGCAGGAGAAGGAGTTGTTATCTCAAATATCTACCTTATCGCAATTGCCGCAAGCATCATAGGCATAGTGCTTGCAAACAGGCAATGGAGAAGCGTAGGTCCGATCGCCTACGTGTCTGGTTCATTGGGCGTGCTGCTAGGTGCGGATCTCGTTAGAATCGGTGACATACTGACATATCAGCCTACAAGTTTCGCGTTTGCTTCGATTGGGGGTGCAGGCGTTTTTGACGCAATCTTTTTAGTCGGAGTTTTGGCGGTGACCATCGATGTGATTTTTGTCGAAAACGTGCGGTTGATAAATTGGATCCAAAGACGCGTGGCTTAGCTCGGAAACTCTTTCTTGCACGATCTTCGTGTATCAACACACGGGACGCTACGTGGCAAGTCCTCGCGGACATCAGTGCCGAAGAAAACGTTTTATAGGTAGCTCCACAATTGTGGGCGTGGAGATACGTAAGCACTTGAGGGTTCGTTTTCTTCGTCAATTCGAGAATGAATAATGAAGTAGTCACTTTTTTTGATACGACGCTACGTGATGGAGAGCAAACACCTAACGTTTCGCTCACCAGCGAACAGAAGCTTACGATCGCAAAAGCTCTCGACAAGTTAGGCGTCGACGTGATCGAGGCCGGGTTTCCTGTTTCCTCAAAGGGAGAATACGGCGCGGTAAAAAGCATCGTCAAAGCCGATCTGGCAACAACTGTCTGTGGTCTCGCTCGCGTCGTGAAACCAGATATTGACGCGTGCCTAGATGCAGGCGTAGGGCTGATTCACGTTTTTGCCTCAACGTCAGATGTGCAGCTGAAGTATTCTATGAAAAAGACGAGACAGGAAGTGTATGATCTTTCGGTCGACGCAGTCGAATACGTTAAGGAGCACGGGACAAAATGCCTCTTCTCTGCAATGGACGCCACTCGAACTGAACCGGAGTTTCTTGATCGCGTTTGTCGCGGCGTAGAATCTGCCGGGGCGGACATCATCAACATACCGGATACCGTGGGCATTATGGCCCCCTCAAGGATGTTTAACTTCATCAAGCGCATCAAGGGCGTTGTTAAGGTTCCGATCGACGTGCACTGCCACAACGACTTTGGTCTAGCCGTTGCCAATAGCCTGTCAGCGATCGAAGCCGGCGCCCATCAAGTACAAGTGACGGTAAATGGGATTGGTGAGAGGGCTGGGAACGCTGACCTCGCTCAAACGGCGATGGGTTTGTCGAGCATCTTTGGAGCGAAGCTGAATATCAATACTCAATTCCTTCTCGAGATCTCGCGGTTAGTGGAACGATTCACGAAGATCAACATACCCCCCACGATGCCAATTGTCGGCGAGAACGCGTTCTCGCACGAATCCGGGATTCATTCTCGCGGAGTGATCGAACGCGCTGACACGTTCGAGCCAGGGATTATGACGCCTGAAATGGTCGGCCAGCGTCGCCGCCTCGTTGCTGGCAAGCATGCTGGCAAGCACGCAGTCCGCGAAATGCTCAAGGACGCTCGTTTTGACGTCGCCGAAGAAGAGCTCGCTCGCATAATGGATCGCATAAAGGAGATAGGCGATCAAGGCCGGCGAGTCACGGACGTTGACTTATACACTATAGCTGAAGCGATCACAAATGAGGTGCTGACGCCGACAATTCTGCTTGAGGAGTTGTCTGTGATGACGGGCAATCGCATCACTCCAACTGCAACGGTGAAAGCAGTTGTAGATGGGACGGTGAAAATCGGGGCCCGTATAGGCACTGGTCCAGTCGATGCCGCGATTAACGCAGTACATGATGTTCTCGGGGGCACCGACGTGCAATTAAGGACATTCAGAATTGACGCGATAACCGGTGGGACTGATGCACTCGCTGACGTCGTCATCGGCGTCGAAGATTCGCACGGCAATATGGTGACTGCTCGCGCCGCGCGAGGTGATATTGTAATTGCGTCCGTTGAAGCTATGATCAGCGCGATAAATCGTCTTAAGGCTAGAGACGGTGCGTAGTGTTGCGATGGCATCTAGTCGATACTCATTGTCACATCGACACGCCTGCGTTTGACGACGACAGACCGTCAGTGATTCAGAGAGCGTCCGACGCGCGAATTGGACTCATTAATTCGGGCATTAGCCTCACATCGAACTTGGCGACGAGAGGATTACTTCAGCACGAGAACGTGTACGCGGCTTACGGTCTAAGCCCGCTTAACGTTGCGGAAAAAGAAAGCGTCGAGGAATTCATTCGGCGAAACGCAGATTCAGCAACCGCAGTCGGCGAAGTTGGGCTGGATTTTTACCATGTCAAGTCGGGACATCAACGTGAGCAGCAAGAAAACGCGTTTGAGCAATTTATTCGGCTGAGTCAAGAGCTTGGCCTGCCCCTTGTCATTCACAGCCGCGATGCCGAAGAGCGCGTCTTTGAGCTCGTCCACGGTGTTGACCAGGCAATCTATCACTGCTATGGGGGCAGTGTGGAGTTGCTCGAAAAGATCGTGGACTGTGGGCACTATATCTCAATTTCAACCAGAGTATGCCGGTCCGGGCACCACCAGAAGCTCGTTGAGAAAGCCCCGAGAGATATGGTAGTCATCGAGACTGATAGCCCTTATCTAGCTGCGCGCAGGGGTCGAAACGAACCGTCGTTTGTAAGAGACGCGATTGTCACCATATCACAGGTCTGGGACACAGAAATTGAAGAAGCGGCGTCTATTGTCGCGGAGAACACTTGTAGGGCTTTTAATCTTGGATAAAGAGGCATATTTCGGGCGAATAAAAGAAAAACATATATAGCACGCCGCCAGTACATTATTTTGGCGTTTTTGCAATAGCAGGAGTCTTAGCACTTATGCCTCCTCATATCCCCCATATTAAAGACCGATTCAAGATTAGGACGATAATTCGACGGCGCGAAAACGCCCGCAAGGGCATTGGGCTGCTCGTTGATGGGCCTAACATGCTTCGGAAGGAATTTCAGATCGACCTGGAAGAAATAC
>Ga0224515_1000049_pt1 | contig 28332 bp, 28 predicted proteins | sample IRFST25metaG_FD_179880 | JGI IMG/M metagenome (GOLD analysis project Ga0224515, IMG submission 179880) | Peat soil microbial communities from Stordalen Mire, Sweden - IR.F.S.T-25 | ecosystem: Environmental > Terrestrial > Soil > Wetlands > Peat | place: Sweden: Norrbotten County, Stordalen Mire...
GGCTTGTTGAGCTCACGTAGGGGGCGCTGGCCGTGTAGGTGGTGCGGTACTGGTAGGTGTTGGCGGTGGTTTCAGTCCGGCTGAAGGAGTAGGTGCCAGTGACGGTCTGCGATGCGAGGGTGGTCCAGGTGGTGCCGCCGAGGCGCTGCAACGAAACGGTGCGTTGGGTCAACGGGGCGCCGTTCGCGGTGAGCTTACCGGTGATCGAGAAGGGCTGGTTAACCGGCGCTGAGGAGGGTGCTGAGATGGTGAGGGTGGTGGGGATCTGGGCGGAAGTGACGGTGGCGGTGGCGGTCGGGCTTGTTGAGCTCACATAGGGGGCGCTGCCCGTGTAGGTGGTGCGGTACTGGTAGGTGTTGGCGGTGGTTTCAGTCCGGCTGAAGGAGTATGTGCCAGTGCTGACGTACTGCGCGTTGATGATGGTCCAGGTGGTGCCGCCGAGGCGCTGGAGGTAGACGACCTGTTTGGTGCACGGAGCGCCGTTGGCGGTGAGCTGGCCGGTGATCGAGAAGGACTGTCTGACCTGGGCTGAGGGGGGTGCTGAGATAGTGAGGGCCGTGGGGATCTTGGCGGAAGTGGCGGTGGCGGGTTTCGCCTCAACTACAGCGTTAGCGTTACAAAACAACAATGCACAAATCACAAGCATTACTGCGACAACAATCACACCTCTCTTTTCTGCAAACATTCCTCCTCACCTTGAACGTTAACCCCGTACTCGGGCCACAAGTCTGCTCCAAGCACATAGGTACACGATAGAGGAGTTTAGATCGTCTTAAGCGTTCCTTTGCAAAATGGAGTCTAAATTGCCTTAAATTATCAGAATTGCCTTATTTTGGCAAAGTAGTGCCTAATAATCCGTCCCTGTTCGCATACATCAACGCGAATGGGGCGGCCGAAAAAGTTAGAGGGTGAAAAATGAGGTTAAAACGCGCTTCCTGACCAGCTCAGCCATATTCAGCTTTGAAGTCGCCGACTCTTCAGCGGGAAGCACGGCAAAAAAACGTGAGCTCCTCGTCCCAGCAGCGACGTAGGCACGCAGGTTGACTCTCAGTTCGTTTAAGACTCGAAGGGGGTCAGACCGCGCCCGCATTGGTACCGATTCCTCGCGCAGTTTGGCTTCTCTCGCCCCGCCCGACAACAGCTTCAATTTCGTTGAGAAACGCGGCCGAAGTCTCGTCCCAAGAGAACTGACTGCTCCAGCTCAAAGCGCTCTCTGACAATCGGCTTTGCAAGTCTGTATCACGCGCGAAACGGATTGCAGCACGTGCCATCGCTTCGGGAGTTGCTTCTGTCAGCAGACCCGTTTCGCCGTCTCTGACCGCGTCCCGGTAGCCGACGATGTCGTAAGCGATGGCCGGGGTGCCGCAGGCATTCGCTTCGGTAATGACCATTCCCCACCCCTCGCGTATTCCCGGAACCAGCACCGCCTGCGCTCGTTGCATAAGGTCAAGCTTGCGAGCTTCGTCCACGTACCCAAAGAACTTTACGTTCAGTCCTTTCGCCATCGCTTCCAGTTTGTCACGCTGCGCACCGCGACCCACAATCCACAGTTGGGCTTCAGGTATCTCGGACTCAATGGTCTCAAACGCTCGTATGCACTCATCCGCAAGGTTCGCCTTTTTCAGCAGACCGACAAAGAGAAATGTGGGCACGTCTTCTTTGGGAGGCACCTTCTCTAAAGGCTCGTTACTAAGTCCCTGAGGCACAACGCGTACCTTGGTGATGCCAAACCTTTGCAAATCATCTCTGGTGGAGTTGCTGACCGTGACGGTGCTGATGTTGCGATAGCACGCGTACCATCGTGGCTCCATGACGTAGTGCATAAGGTGACTAACGCCAGGCGGAAGCACCACAAGATGCTTTGCGCCCACCACTTCGTGCACCAGGAAGATGACCGGCTCCTGCACAAACCGTGGGGCTAAGAACGGTATGTTCGTGTACTCATCGACCACAACGTCGCAGTTCCCCCTCAGGTGCTTGCGATAGTAGCTTCGCGCCTGCGACCGAACGGTCAAGTAGTTGCCCAGACGGATTATTCTGATTCCGTCAATCACTTCCTCTGGCGCACCACCCGCAAAATTCGACGCGATCAGGGTGACGGCGTGCCCGTGAGCGACCCACCGCTTCGCGACTTCGTGCGTGAAGACTTCGGCGCCTCCGGCGCGCGGATGCGTGTGATCCCGCAAATTCAGTATCAGTATCCGCATGATGTTTCACGTTTTGAGTTAGATCCACAGCAGCACGACTTTCCTTCGCGCTGGTGCGTTACTTATTAATTATTATCAAAGTATTTAAGTGTTGTCTAAAGTTATCAATAATTTTAATTTATATGAAAAAATGTAATATGAGTCAAGAGTTAATTTCTCATCTAGTTCGCTAAAGATTTGCGTCATCGTTCTTCTCCCACCTTCGGGGGCATCAGAAAGCCCTTAGTAACCATTAGCTTTTGGGATAGATTGCTGCTCACGCTGCTCTTTGTGCCGCTTTAGCCGCACTGCCATGTACTCCACACGGTTCGCTTCTTCACGGACGCGCGACGACGCGGCGTTGCTGGTCGATGTGACAAATGCAACGAAGGTCTGGCAAGCTGTTGTTAGAACTCAAGCGCAAACGTCCGCAAGCACAATCCTTAAAGCTGTTCGGCTCTACCGAAGCTGAGTTGCTGACCGCCCCCTATAGCACTACATACTTTAGCCGGACGTCCCGTCGCGCTCGTTCCGCTCTCTCTATCAGCCGTTCGAGCGGCACCGTGGGGATGCGTGCAGCAAGACGCTTTAGATTGCACGTTTCTTGTCGCCTGCATTGCGGACGGTGCTAACCCACTGCTAGAAGTGTTTGAAAGTGAAAGACAGAAAAGAAAAAGGGAAAAAACCCCCTTTCGCAACCTTTACCAACTCGCTTTTGCCGTCACCGTGGATTACTTAGTCGCCGTCGAGGGGCGCGGGTTGCGCTCCCGACGTACTCGTGGGGCTGTTGGTGCCGTTGGCGAGGGTGGTGGCGGTGCCGAGGTTGTTCCAGATGTCGGGGGTATAATTGAGGAGGATGATCTGTCTGCCGGGGGGAGGTGCTGTTGGACTTGAGAGTGGCGAAGACGGTGAGGGTCGGATTGACGGCGGGGTCGCCTTGCAGGTAGTGGGGGTAGGCAGAACTCACTGCACCAATCTTCATGCACTCACGGGAGGTGCCGAAGATGGTGCATACGAGAAGGGCAGCCACCTCAAGTGATATTAATGGCTTTTCACGCTTTCACGTCTTCGCGGTGCTGCCCGTTCGCGGTCTGATGTAGCCGCGCCATTGCCAAAGCGCGCTCAAATTCCACACGTTGATAAACAGCTTGAAGCAGTCGGTGTCAATGCGGTTCTCGTTTATCTCTCTCGTATCTCTTGCGTTGGTGCCCCTTCTTATAATTCGTCGATGCTCGGCGGGAGCCCACGTAACCCCTCAAAAAACTCGTCTACGGCAAGAAGCACTAAAAACACCAAATCACAAATCTTATTAAAGCTCATTCTGCCTCAGTTCTTAAACTCCACTTCCCCCAGCCGGCTGCGCGGCTTCGGTTGCATACGACAGCGGCCTAAAGGCATATAATATTTATGATTTATAGTTCTCGTTTGAACCGAATCAAAAAAACACAAACTGGTACGACAAGGAGGTAGCCACGAAGCGCGAGGTCATGGCTTCTATTTCTGTGAGCAAGCACACTCACGCAGATTTCGAGGCGTTCCGCGCACGTCTAAGCGCGGAGCGGGGAAGGGTCCAGACTCAAGAGGACTGCTTGAGGGTGCTCCTCGCAAAGGCTGAGCGCTGCGACCCAAATGAGTGATGCCTCCATTTTGAAAAACGAAGATATCCGTTAAGCCGCGTATCGCAGCTGTGTCAGCCGATGATTACTAAGAAACTGCGGGCAAAAGAACAGAAGCACCTCAACGTACTTCGTCACGATTTCGCGAAGTGACGCTAAGTTCTTTTTCACGCTCTCTCAAGTCGCTGTGGCGCTGACAGCGCGGTCGTCCTGACTCCGCCGCACCTCGCGATCAATGGGCGACACACGCGCAAAAAAGTCAAAAGCTGCGATAAATGCTTCGGTTTGCGTGTGACGGTAGAGATCGTGGGCTGCGCCAGAAACCAGGTTCTTCTTGGGCAAGAAGTCCTCGCCCCTTTGCGCGATCTCTTCCGCAGGTTGGTCGTACACGTCAATAGTGAAAAACTTCCTTTATTCCCCGCTGCCCTCGTGCAGCGGGAGATAGAACCGCCACGCGATCCCATTCGTTAGGCTTGCAAGCTTTACGCCTTCCTGAAACGAGTAATTCAGCAGCTGTTCTTGATGCTGCTCTAAATCGGTACCAGTTTGCTCGACTTCGATGAAAGCTTTGTTTTGACTGCCGAGCGCGACGATGTTGTTGTTGGTTAGCGGGGGGAAGTGCTTCAGCGTGCTAACGAGTCGAAGATTTCTCTGACTCTTCGTGCAGCCGTCGGTCAAGTGCTGGGGCAGCGGATCTCGATAGCTGCCACGTATGTTCGTGCATCGGAGCCTGTATCAGGCTCCTTCTTCACGCTACCCAATCTGCCCTGCAACTCCTTCGAAGAGCTGAATCTCAAGCACATTTTGAGAGAAACGTTGCTAAGTGATGATGCCAAGCTTTTTCCACAAAACGCACCCATCTTAAATACAGCTAAAAGAGAAGACTTAAGCTACTACACCGATGTTGCACTTTTTTGATTTGTCTTTCTGTCAAGGCGGTGGATATGAAATGGAGGAGGAAAAATATTGTAAATACTGTGGAGCGGCTAATCCTACTAGTACCCCATTTTGCACAAAATGCGACAAGACATTTTCCAGCGCGTCAGCATCGCCGCTGCCCCCACCGTCGGCTACCAAGGAAAAAAAGAGTCCCATCTGGCTACGAATACTTGAGATCAGCGCAGGACTTATCATCGTTATCCTGGGCGTCGCCGCCTTCTACCCCGGGGTGGATTGGGGTTGGCCAACATTCATTGCTTTCCTAGCTACAGCGCTAATTATCCTCGAAACCACATGTATCATACGAATATTTGCAAAAGACATTTCGGGGGGGCGGCGCCTCAACTTGATCCTGTCAGTGCTAGCGACCCTAATCGCCGTCTTGGTAATCGCTCTGTCTTTCTACGGATTTTATTTGACCCTAATCTACCTGTTGGCCTTAGGATTGCTCTTTGCAGGAATCGCGAGCGCAGCACGCGGCACCGTGGGCGGCAAAATCGTGGGCGTCTTCGGCATTTTCGTGGCCATCATCGTGTCAATATTCCCAAAAATCGTGGGCCTCCTCGCCATTTTCATAGGCCTCGTCGCGTTAATATTCCCAGATGTCATCTACTACCCGGAAAACGTTGCAGCACTGATTACACTGTCCTTGATGGTCTTCGGCTTGGAGCCGATAATTTCTGGGATAATGGGGAGATGGATCTGATTCATTCGTTCGGGGTTTGAGGTTAGCTTGATATCACAACAGTAGTTTAGTTTGAGCTGGAGTGGCTTTTGCATTCACTAGTTTATCAGGAAATGATGAGTTCACCGTCTCGTGCAATCGGCTCCTTAGTGCTCGCCTAACTACCCAGATCGCTTGTGCACTACGTGCGCGTGGAAATGACGCCACAACGGTCTCACATGGGGTTCGCGTCTCAGCTAAAACCCCGGCGGAGGCGCCAGCCGCACAGCGCACTACGAACGTTCTCGTGTTGATCGTGCGTGCGAGCAGAGTCGTTTATGGTTATAAGCCTGAAGCGCGTTCTTGTTAGTCGCACACCAGTCACGAGACGTGTAGGAGTGAGCGCATGAAGGCAATCATACTCGCGGCGAACGATAACCCGCAGCTCCGCCCCCTGAACCTCCAAAAACCGGGTGCGTTGATTAAGATTAACGGGATTCCCTTGCTCGAGCACCAGATACGAGGGTACAATCGTGCGGGCGTCGAAACGGCTTCAATATCGGTCGTCTCTGGCTATGAACATGGCCAGATCAAACGCTACTTAAAGCGCGAGCACCCCGACATACACCTCGTGAGGAATCCCGACTATAGTTCCACGGGCGCCGTATATTCGCTGGACCTCGCCTTGCGAGGCACAGAGCCTCACGCCGCCGTCGAGGGGCTGTTCATAAGCGGCGGAGCCTGTGTGTATGAAGACGAGGCAATCGAGCGCGTGTCACGCGTCTCTGGGAGCGCCATCGCCGTGGATAGCAACCGTTACAATGCTGCGTCGACAAAGGTCATCGTCGAGGACGGAAACGTCGTGGTCATCGGCACCCGTATTCCGAAACACGCGGCCACCGGCTTCGCAGCTGGCTTGTGCAAGCTCGACGCTCATGCTTGCGCCGTGCTGACCGACATCGTAGCAGAGCTCACTGCCGGAAAAAGAGATGCGCCGATGGTAACAGCGCTTGGCGATCTGATTCGCCGCGCGCGGCTGACGCTCGTCGACATCACGGGAACGAAGTGGGCCGCCTTGCGTACGATGGGAGACGTGCACACGGTCGACAAGCGATTCAGTCGTTTTTCATTGGCCGGGAAGCTGTGTTTCGTCCTCGACTTGGACGGGACCGTGTACGTGGGGAACCGACCGATCCGCGGCACTGTTGAGTTTATCAACCGGAGTACGGACGATCGTGCGTTCTATTTTGTCACGAATAACACCTCGAAGCTTCCAAAGGATTATCGTGCACGGCTCAACGAGCTAGGGATACCTGCTGACGCGGAGCACGTCGTCACGCCGCTTGCGCCCCTTGTCGCGTACCTACGCGAGGGCGCGCTGACGCACGTGTACCTGCTCGCGAACGCGAAGATCACCGCGTATCTGCGGCTGGCGCTTCCGGGGCTCGAACTAACCGCCGATCCGGAGGCGTGCGAGGCGCTCGTCGTGGCCTACGATACGGAGCTTACGTACGACAAGCTGAGAGATGCCGCGCTGTTGCTACAGCAGAACCCCCGTTTGACGTTTCTCGCGACGCATAGCGATCTCGTATGTCCCACCGAGCACGGTTTCGTCCCCGACAGCGGCTGTATCTTATCGGTGCTCGAACAGGCAACGGGCCGCACGCCGGACACGGTTTTTGGTAAGCCTAACCCCCTTTTGTTGGAGCGCGTGACCGCTCAGTACCGCCCAAGCGAGATGGCGCTCGTCGGCGACCGACTGTACACCGATGGGCAGATGGCGCGCAACGTGGGATGCGATTTTATCTGCGTACTAAGCGGGGAGACCACGCGCGAACGAATAGACGAACTGAGCGAAGACGAGTTCCCGTCGCTCATTGTAAAGGACCTTGGAGACCTGCTGACGTGAGCGGACAGATAGACGCGCTGCCGAGACTGCAGCGCTTGAACGCGAACGACGCTGAGACGATCATCGCGATGTTTCCCCTGACGTAGCACAGACGGGGGTTTCGTACCTGGAGCGATAACGGTATACGTGCGCGTCGTTATCCACGCGTCCACAGGGCACTACTATGGTCGGATCCAATTTTTTGCGGATCTACTGAGTCGGAAGCAGCGGGAACTTGAGATGCGGGAGTTGTCTGATGTTCCCACTGAAAAGCTGTTTGCGATGTCGCGCACTTCTATCGAGAGGCCCAGCACACGTTGCCTAAGATTGCGTTCAGAGATGAGGACGAGGCTAGAGCAGATAAGTGCCAGCGAAAATTGCTAAGTGATGCGTTGGCCGAAAATCATCAGCAGATATCCCGATAAAGGATTGAAAAAAAATTGACTAAAAGGTGACAAAGACGTTACGATATTTTCACAATAGCCGATAGCGGCTGCCACCAATGCTCAGAGGAACGCCCATGACCTGTTGCAACCCTCCCTGTCGTAAGGTTTGAGCGATCTGAAACGCTTTCACGGCTTCGACCGCACACCTGCAAGATACTCGCACCCAGTTTGGCCGCGTTTTTGAAGCTCTTCAACTAGACTCATGCCCAGAAACCCTGCGCCGCCCGTCGGCAAGATCCCCTGTGTTTTCATGGTGACCTGCCCTTCTTCGTTATCTGAATCAGACGAACCAACTTCAATCCGATGCTTCTGGATCGGACTACTGTTCCTCTGAAAACTCGGATTGTGGGTCCGCGTCTGCTGACGATTAAGTACGTCGTGCCGCTGCACGAGCGCCTCTTGTCGGCCGTCCGGCACGCCAGCTCGTTCCGGGTGAGCGTTTGCCGCGGGGTTAGCTATCCTGGCCATAAGCCGCTTTCGACATAAGAAAGCGCCTATTCGTAAACCATCCCGCAACGAAGAGAGCTTGGGTTGATCCGCTCGAGCGCGATAACGGATCGGGATCTCTGCTATCCTAAGCCCCTTACGCGCACACTCGGAAAACATATCAGCTTCAATGTCAAATCCTTGTGCTTCGAGCTCAAGGCGTCTGATCGCATTGCCTCGGTATCCCCACAGTCCTGTACACACGTCAGTAACATTGATGCCAAAAAGAGCTCGCGCAAGGAGCGTGAGCAGCGTATTCCCAAGGACATTAAGCTTACTCATGGCTCCGGGCTCAATGCATCCTTTCAGCCGCGATCCGATGACGACGTCGTATTTCTTCAGCAGGCGGGCCATATCGGTCACCATTTCGATCGGGTACGTATCGTCCCCGTCGATCATAATCGCGTAGTCTGCATCAATGGACTTGAACGCCGTTTGGATGGCCGAACCCTTTCCCCGCCGCTCTTCGAGTATAATCGTAGCACCCTTTTCGGCGGCGATCTCCCTCGTGTTGTCAGTGGATTGCCCGTCGATCACGTACACGGCAGTTTTGAACCCGTTCTTTAACAGGTCACCGACGGGCACGCCGTCAATGACCTTGCCGATTGAGCGCCCCTCATTCAGCGTCGGAATGATTACCGCTACTGTCTCCATCGCCTCGTCTGTTTGCTTATCGTGTGATATCGTCCTTGGCATTGACGATTCCCCCTTTGATCACGCCGATGTGCTCGTCGGTTGCTCAGTTCAGCAGCGTCAAGTTCCGCATGATCATCACGTTTGAATTCGCCACAGCTGCGAAGACTTTTCTCCGCGCTAGTGCGCTAATTCTTAATTATTATTAAAGTATTTAAAAGTTGTCTAAAGTTATCAATAGTTTTAATTGATATGAACAAAGGTCTGGGTCACTTTGATATCACTCGTGCTGTGCGCGACAGACGTGTGGTTCGTCTCAACGATCGGAGGTATCAGGTGGTCGTTAGCCCCCAAGAAACGCTGCTCGGCCCAACTAGTCTATGGCGATAACTGACACTACACAAACTATTCACTATGCGTAGCACCCCCACCCGCGACCGCCTGCTTAAAACAACTCCATAATTATGACCAAGCCAGGTTTTTGAGGGAGGTCTACGCTAAACTTTCCAAGATAATGATCTCAAACCTAGATACACTGCTCAAAAAAAGCACCGTACACGGAAAAAAGATCCATAGAGACATTTGCCTGCGGAGCACGGCAAACAGACAGTGCTCAGCCCAATCCTCAGCTCTCAGGAGCAAAAATCAGAAATTCATCGACACCGAATCGGGTCTGTACTGTAAATGATGTAGCACTGGAGCCACTGATCTGTCCAGCCCCGCACTAGTGCTGTCTTCAGAATTCACTAAGCACACGAATGTGTGACCAGTCGACTTGCGACCAACCCCCCAATACCTCAGTTGGCTCTGCTGCGGCCCTCGGAAAGACTGCTCAGATATATTGGTTGAGGTATGGGTCCCAGGTGTGTTGAACCGGATGAGCAGAACTGTATTGCACCGGACAAGCAGAGGTCACGACGCAGCAGGCGACTGCCGGACAGGGTGTGGTCGAACTCGCAGTCGGACCCGTGACGGCGCACGGACAGCTGCAGCACGTTGAGGTCTTGCAGCTCGTGCACTGAGCGCATGTCGTTGCTGCGCAGCTCGTGCTTATAGCAGCGGTTGTAGCGGCGTTTGTAGCGGAACACTGCGCTGACACGTTCATCGCCGCAAACAGTGAAAGTACTGCGAATAGCGCCAGTACCGGAACGACTTTTTTTCTCATGTTCTTTTCTCCTATATGATAGGCTCGAATATGTTCCTTTTAGGATCAAGCCCATTCAATCATTCGCTTACTAGCATATCTGTCGTCGGCGTGCATTCACGCGAGTTTCGTGGAAGTGTACTGAACTTCTTTGGCTGCTTATAATTCTGAGAGATGGTATATATATTTTGTCCGCTTTTATTCATATTGTCAAGAAATGCACATATTGTTATAAAATGACAACGCCGGACGAAGACGCCGGATTTCATCGGATGAAAAGCACTCGCAGCCAACACGCCATCTCACTGAATCTAATACCCGCGTCGTGTTGCACTTTTGCAGATATAGAAGTGTAACCGCCTCAGGTTGCCACCTCATCGTTGTGCGCGTCGACGCCGGGCGTACCACCTAACCACGCCAGTGGCTCCTACTCGCGCTAGGCGACGCCTGCTCGAGCGACGAGCGCTTTGTTGGTTGCGTACGGACCTGGGGCCGCCGACGCCTGCCCCGCGATTTTAGCCTCGTGCCGTTTGGCGCTTGATACCTACGCGGGCCCTGTGCGTGCTCCGCCGTTGAGAACGCGTCGCCAGGTCAAAGCCGTTACCGCCACCCAACGCGAAGGAAACGTGCCAGGGTCGGGTAGGGTCACTTGTGGATCAGATACGTCAGCGCGCACTGCAGAGCGCTGTTTAAACGCACGACGTGCGTCCGGCGCGACGGGGTTGTCAAGTTAACGTTATAATAAGGGAGCAAGCATAGCGTGAATCACCATGGCCGATCCTGATAGGTCCCGTGTCGTCCGATGCGTCGCGCTCGCTGCCATTGTTCTCGTGGTAGTAGCACTCCTCTTCCCGATAGCGGATGGCCTGAGCGTTGCCGGCTTCTTCGGTGACAAGACGTACCTGCTCATCTTGCAGGACAACTCCGAAATCCGCGGTACGGGCGGGTTAACGACGGTTATGGGCCTGGTAACCATGCATGACGGAAATATCGCGAGTCTGCAGTACTATTACGGTGGTTCACCGCAGCTGCATGCGCTCGTCCAACTCGATGGACCTGCGAGCTTCACCAACTTCTTCGGTGTGAACGATGCTAAGCTGTCCGATTCAAATGTGCAGTACAATTTCGCGTCGTTCGCGCCCAAGATGGAGTCAGATTTCTACAACGTTACGGGACACACGGTCGACGGCATCATAGCCGTTGACTTCACGGCAGTTGAAGCAGTCATGAACATAACGGGCCCCGTAACGGTATCAGGCGAGGTCATAACGAGCAGGAACGTGGTTGATCGCCTCCACTTCGATGCAGGGCCTTTTTGGAACTCGACACCCGGACTAATGTCGACGCTGACGTTCGACCTCGCCGAGCGCATCCGCGACTCGAGCGTTCCATAGAAACTGGCGCTGTACACCGCGTTGCAAACGTTAGAAAATGAAGGACACGTGCTTATCTATCCCAATCAGGGATTCTGGTTCCGAAGCGCCGCCAGCGAGAGCGCGCCACCCGGAGCAGACTCCATCTCCGTGGTCGACACCAACCTAGGCGCGGGAAAAGCAGATTTCAGCGTGAACCGGACGATCGACTACCACGTTCAACTCTTTTCGGACGGTTCGGCCATCTCCACGCTGACGCTCACGTACACAAACGGGTGTTGGTGGAGCTATGGCGTGTTCTCCACCGCACTCGTTCCACCTGGCGCTCAGCTCATCGCTGTGCAGAACACCACGCACGCGTTCAAGGGCCCTGAGGTGACGAACGGGGACGGCTTTACCGCTCTTTCGTCGAGCCTTAATGTGTCTGCCTACACGACCGGAAGCGTGACGTACACGTATATACTGCCAAGCGTGGTAACCGCAAGCGGGATAGCGCACCACTACGACCTGTACATTCAAAAACAAGAAGGCATCACCAGCTACGTCCTCAATGTCAGCGTCCAGCTCCCGGCCGGGGCGACGATGATCCACGCTGAAAACGTTGGCTCGAACCAGGTGTTTGACGGCGACGCGCACGTGAGCGTCGTGTATATGTAGAGGGTCGGTTGTGAACGCGAAACAAGGCGCGGCTCCGGCACTCATCGTTCTTCTCATAGTTGTCGTGCTCGCAGCGAGCGTGTTTCTTTCGGTTCAGCCCGCCAGCGTTACGTATACTGTGCCGGCTTCGGCGGTACGCGCGTCGTCGGGCGAGACTGCGAACGACGGGACGATCGCACTGCGGTTGAACAGCATCAGCGACGCTTCAGACCCTGCGACGAGCCGCGCGTGGATCGAGTTTAACAATGAATCAAACGAGCCGGCCGGCGTGTATCAATTCTCGTTGACCCCCCCTCCTGCGAGTCGCTACCTCGTCGCCAACGTCACCGTCACGAACGTGCACCACACAGAAATTCCCTTTGACTACGGAGATTTCGTGTTGATCGCACACGACGGCACAGCCTACTACGCCAACTACGCCGTCTGCAACACGGGCTGTAGCGTGCAAGCACTCGCAAACCGTACGCTAAACGCGACCTTCACGAGCGATATGTTTGTGCTCTTTTCGGTGCCCACCGGGACGCAACCGACACAGATAGCATACACCGGAGCTACCCCACCCATCGTGATGTCATCGACGTGAATAGCCATTGAATCGTCTAGCCACTTCACACGCTTGAGGTACGCAGGAATCGATCAACGCGTGCCAACACCCCTAAGCGTTGAACCCTATCAATCATTACGTGTCGCACCCGCGGAGGTTTTCCGGGCCCGATCTTAGAGTTCATCAGCGCTGGAGCACTCACGTCGTCGCTGTGCTTTCGAACTGAACGCATACGAGACGCATCACCAAGACTCTGGTAGTTGCCCGCCTCTGCGCGTCGCTCCAATTCCGTTCTCTGCTTGCGAGCGGGTCACCGTAAAAGAGCCGAGCGGCTACTGCTTCTGCGTCGAACGATCGTCACGCATTAGGCGGTAGCTGGAGTCACAGAGAACAATCGTAAATCGAGCTATCGAAATTGAAGAGAACCGTTGGTTACGCTGCTAATTTATTTAAATAAACTTATAATTTTTTATATATAATATTCGGTACGACACTGGATTGAAAGATCGCCTCACGTTAACTGATGACGTTAGATGGCGACGTCATTACCCCCCGTCGTGAGCGGTACGTATGCGACCTCTGATTCCCCGATAACCACCTTGCCACCGCTCTCCAGCCACGCGTGCGCTTGAAAAGTTCCTTTTCCGTCTACCTTGGTCACCCCGACGCGGACGACGGCGCGATATCCATAGTGCGTGAGCAAGACCTGTCCTGCGAGCGCTTGGGTCAAGCACGTGGCATTGGGCACATAGCCGCTGACGAGACGCACGTCCTGCGCGAGCTCTTCGACCGTCGGCACTGCTGCACTGGTTGCACTTGGCTCGGCTCTGAACCGCGCTAACAATGCCTGCAAACGCAGCCATGGCATAAGTGACAGTCCTATCCTCACGCCTGCAACGGTGAGAAAAGCTCGAACGAGTCGTCGTCGCTCGGCACGCGTAAGAGACAGAAATTGACGGGCTTTTGACATTTTTGATAATCTCCGATACTGGGCGCTTCACGAGCCTCTGGATGAGGGCGAAGTCTGGTTCGCAGCAGTCCGGCATTCATACAATACTCCGCAATCAACACAGGCCGCCTCAGGCACAGTGCGTGGCGCTTAAATTAGCCGCCAGATGCGCACCGACGGCATCGAACGAACAGGGACTACTCTTTTGAAGTTGGGTATCGCCGCTTCGTGCTCCAAAATCGGGCGAAGCTTGCTCATTTGATGCAACGACGCTTGTGCGTCCGGGACATGCTTCACGCGCGACATACGCTACTTATCCGATAATTCTCGCTACGCGTGAGAGTACGCTGTGCCTCGCGTAGGTTAGCCTTTCCTAGGTAAAAGCGTTTTTTCCTAGCGCGTGAAATCCTTACACCCCGTTTTCGCTGCGCCGGCCTTCTTGCCGTGATCGCCTAAACCACTCCTTTGGAGCCAAAGTGCCAGAATGATCGGGCGCCACGCACGCAGTAAACTTCCTTTTCCCCCCTCGCTGAACCGATGATATGCATCCTGCACCGAGGGGACGTTGACGTAAGGTTCGATCATTTCTGCGTCGGCAAAGAGGGCATTTTTAATGCGCTCCCCATCATAGAGCAGCAGAGCACGGTTAATGCTCGCGGCAATGACAGCTTTGTCGTTTCGCTTTTGGATCTCCACAGGAAGATACCGTGATAGCGATCGCCGCGCAATCGAACGCGTCCACCCGTGATGAAGCCGCTGCGCAGGAGGGAGCGCCACGCAGAATTCTATAAGACGACGATCTAGGAACGGATACCGTATCTCGATCGAGCATCCTGCGGCCGTTTTGTCACTCGCTTCGAGTGCACGCAAGTTTTCTGCCAACTCTGCGATGTCACCGTAGTGTAATTTACGGAAGTTCTTGACGTGCAGAAGTGCTTCTTGCTCCACTTGGATTTGATCGAGAAGGTGAATTCTTCGTGAGAACTCGTCTCTGATGAAGTTGTGTTCGACGTATTGACGGTTCAGCTGATTACGAATCTTGCGCGAAGCGATCCGAATTGAGGGGGGAACAAAATCTAAAACGCTCGGAACAACCACAAGACGCCACAGAATCTTTCGGAGGGGAAAATCGAAGTTTGTCGCGTAACTTTTGGCCTCTCTTAGCATAGTGTGCCATTTTCGTTGACGGACAAGATCAACGAGATACTCTTCTCCATAGCCAACTGTTTGATCTCCGTACACGCCATCCAAGAGAACACGAATACCTGCTTTGCGCGCCGACTGAAAGAGTGCCCAATACGGAAACCAGTTCGCGGACGCGTAGGGTTCATCGTGATGCCAGAGCATCCGCCCTACGTCTGCCAACGGGCTTAGCTGATCGATGTGAACGAAGTGCGGGATAACGTGACCCACGGCGAGGACGGCGTCGATGTAAGGTCTTTCATCTTCTTCGGGCGTCTCATCGTACACAACAGAAAACGTATGCATCGCGGCAAGGGATGTCCCCGCGGAATCTGCGTTTTCGCGCCGCAGCAAGTGGCGTGCCACACCAACAATAGCGGAGGAGTCGAGGCCGCCACTGAGCTGAGATCCGACCGGAAAGGCGCTGCGTAGCCGGCAGCGCACTGCCTCGGTGAAGATGTCGCAGAAGGCCTGCTCGTATTCCTCGTCGGTGTCGAAGTGGATCTCGCGGGTGACGTCTGGGGCCCAGTACTGGCGCAGGCTGGTACCCTCGGGGCGTATCGTCAAAGTGTGAGCGGCAGGGAGACGAAGGATGCCCTGGTATGATGTGAGGGCGCGGTCGTTGTAGTTTTGAGCGAGGAAACTCGCAACCGAGACTTCGTTGAGCTCTTGAGGGACCATGGGAAGACTAAGGAGCGCTTTGATCTCGGAGGCGAACGCGAAAAGCCCCTCTGCCTGATAATAATACAAGGGCTTTACGCCTATGTGGTCCCGTGCACAAAACATAGAGCGCCGTGCTTCGTCCCACAAAGCGAAGGCGAAGTCGCCGATGAGGTATTCAGGACAGTGCTCACGCCATCGCTGGTACGCGTGCAGGATGAGCTCGGTATCGGTCGGCTCATTGGAAGGAGGGTCAAGCGCGGCGATGAGCTCGTCACGATTGTCGATGCGGGCATCCGCGGTGAGGGCATATCGGCCGCCGTCGCTGATCAACGGGAGACGCTCGTGAAGGGATTCAGGGGTTGTCCAGAGCATGCGATGGCCTAAACCTACGGAAGCGTGATGCCACGTGTGCGAAGCGTCCGGACCGCGATGGGCGAGGATGTCGGTCATGCGTTGGAGGACGCAATCGTCGATTACCTGGCCATTAAGACGATATATGCCGGTGATAGCGCTCATGGGGCTCCAGGAGGAACAAACAAAAAGCTGTTAATAGGATCTTCGTTCAAGGCGGATACGCTCGAACGAGTTGGCGCTTTTTGGTGCACGTACCACAGCTCAACGCCCTGCGGTTCTTACCGAAATCTCGCGCGCCAAGATTTCTGTCAAGCCAAACAACTCTGCGTCAACCCATGCTTCGGCTTTTCATTTCTAATCGCATAAAGATTTAACGTTGGATACGCGAGCGATTACCAATGCAGGAATGCCAAGCAGAATGATTTCTTGGGCGATCAACTTCGAAGTGAGCCAAAAACCCAAGGCTAGCTTGGCAGGATGAGGGGCGCCTTAACTCTCATGTGATGACAAAAAAGGAGTTACAGACAGCAAGCAGCAAACTAGTTAAATATAGTACGCACCATAGTCGGCATAGTAACAAACTGCGCGTATTTCCAAAAGCAGCAAAAGAGGTGAGCATGAACAAGAAAGCTTATGAAAGTCCAAAACTCGATGTAGCAGGGGGCATCACATCAACTATGACAGTAGTAAAGACGGGATCAAGCTACGACCAGCAGAACAACGCATCTAAGACGGCACCCTAATGATCCAATGAACCCGCGAAGTGACCGACCCTCGCAACACACAGCTGATCAGCAAGCGCGTAACCGGGTAGTCATGGACACAATTATAGCCTATTGGCATTGTTTTTGAAGTCGGCTGTTTTGAATTGCAGTAGACTAGCGTCACGGTGGTGTCAAAGGCCCCATAGGCAAGCGAATATCGATTCATTGTGGGCAGTAACCATCGAGGCGCTCGACTATTTTTTTTTTCACGAAAGTATCGTTACGCCAGGAAACCGGGCAGAGATTTCACCTGTCTGATAGCCTGACATCGACGGCGTAACGAAAGGTCGAAGTAAGTCGCGATACTGCTAGGCAATCGATCTACCGCAGCACGCTAGCCAAGGTATAACGGATTATGCGAGCCCGTGGTTGTCTATTCTGTCTTGGACACAATTCGACACGAGCTAATAGCCTGTCATGCAGATTCACAACGTCGCAATAATTACGATGTGTTAAAAAAAATCGCGTTGCGTGAAGCGTGCGACAGCTCTTGAAAAACAGCACTTGGTTGAACGGTCTCTACACAAGCTACGCTTTCAACCGGGCGATGCCTGGGAAAACGTTCCCCGGGCGTCGGCTTCAACCAGTTGAGCCAGCGTGTCGATACTGTCCGGAGTTCGATGGATCTTCACACATCGAACGGGGATGATTCTGGCAAGCTGTGCGCATTGAAAAAGATGTATCGCAGGGGATGATCCCTCAGACAGTTCTGGTCGATATGAATGCTCCACCAAGGCAAACGTCGCTTCGCGAGGAGCGAGCGACTCGATGCGCGTGATTTCTCCTTCAGTCAGCAAGTAGATCCGCCGAAGAGGGAGCGGGTGCTGCACAAACAGTTCCGAGGTCGGAACGATCCGCTTTTCAGATGCCGGTCGCACACGTTCGAAACTGCTCGGATCGTTCGACAGCGCAGTTAGCGTCTCTGGCCACACGTTCAATTCCGGATAAGCTGGGATCACCCTAGGGAAGTCACCCGCAAGATCAACCGAGATGATGTCATCGCTAATCACCGGGCAGCCTCTGAGGTAGAGCGTCAGCGCCAGCGTTGACTTGCCGAGTCCGGACTTCCCCATAAACGCGACTGCACCCCCGCCAACCAGGAGGGCGCTTGCGTGCAACACAAATAGCCCGCGCTGATGGAGGAGCGTTCCAATGAAGTCGAGAATCAACGCGCTTAGCGTCGTGTGATCTACCCCGCTCTGCGACTCGATGATGATCTCACGTCCGCCGCGCATAAGCAACGAGCATACGCCCTCTTGAAAGATGAAGGCGCCTTCGCGCGTTATGCAGAAGTTGTTTCCCTCGGCGATCGGCGGGGCACAGTCTCTTAGTGCGTCTACCTGCCCGAAGCAAATTGTCACGTCCGCCTCCCTCCTCGAGCACGACGGGAGATTGGGAAAAGCAAGCTCCGATGCGAAACAGAGGCCGTGGGCAGTGTACCAATGCATTGTACTATCCCTTTATCTGCATCTATAAAAATGGATCCGCAGCCTCATGCTATCCAAGAATCGCGAGATACGGCCGCTTGACCATTTGGAATCCTTCCTTGCTACCCACCACTGGCATCATGGGTGGGCATTAACGATCTAATATTCCAGAAGAAAATAGTGCAGTTCCTTGCCGCCGATCAACCTTTATTACCGAAGTCACGTTATACGGTAAATGGAAGATATGTCATGAGTGGTGAAACGCTTCGTTGAGCAAGAAACTGCGCGCGCCGCTATCGCTGAATGTACAAGACGGGGACCTTTGGAGTTACCTGTCCGCGCTCTGGAATGATGAGGGCGCAAAGGTGGCATTGGCCACTGCACTCGCAGCGTGCCTCTCCCTCACGCAAGGCGTCGGGCTCCTCCTGCTCCTGCCGCTTTTGCAGCTGGTGGGTTTCAACACCGGACAAGAGGCGTCTACAAGCGTCACGCACTATGCCTCCACAGCCTTTGCCTTCATCGGGTTGCCCCTCACATTGGTGACAGTGCTCGGCGTATATGTAGTGATCATGACGATCTATTTTCTTCTCACACGCTGGCAAAACAATCTCAGTTACACGATCCAGCTTGACTTCGCAACCAAATTAAGGCAAAAACTCTACAGAGCGATTGTCAGCACAAACTGGCTCTTCTTCACGCGCAATCGTGCCTCTGCCTTTACCCACGCGCTGACCGCCGAGGTCGATCGAGTCAGCTATGGAACGCAGCAGCTGTTCCAAGGGCTAGCGGGGGTGCTGGTCCTCGTGGCGTACGTAGTCGTCGCGTTGCTCCTCTCCGCAGTAACGACCGCAGCTGTGGTCCTCTGTGGTATTGTCCTCATCTTTGGACTGAAGAACAAGATTTCAGTTTCCCGAGAGAAGGGCAAGGCCCTTTCTGCAGATATGCGCGGCCTGTATGGGGCGGTGACGGAGCACCTCGACGGGATGAAAACAGTCAAGAGCTATGGTGCGCAGGAACGCAATATGGCGCGCTTTTCAGGCCTGAACGCGCGCGTCATGAACGACTACGTTGGGTACGTGCGCAACATAAACAGTACGCAGCTGCTAGTCAACGTCGGTTCGATCGTCATTCTCGCGGGGGCATTGATCGCGCTGATCGATGTGTTACATCTGCCCGGGGCCACGGCACTGGTGCTGCTGTACCTGTTCTTCCAAATCATACCGCAGTTTAACTCCCTCCAGCTTAGCTACCAAGCGGTGATCAACATGCTGCCCTCGTTTGGAAACGTCCTAGATATCAAGACCCGATGCGACGCAGAAGCGGAGCGCACAATTGCCCGGCCGCGTCAGGTCACGCTGCAGCGACGCGTCGAGTTGCGGGACGTGTCGTTTTCCTATGCCGCCGACAGTCAGTCAGGGGTTCAGCACGCCAATCTTAAGGTCGACGCGGGAAAGATGACCGCGATCGTGGGCTCGTCGGGCGCCGGCAAGAGCACGCTCGCCGACCTCATTATGGGGCTGATTGAACCACAAGAGGGTGCAGTGTTGATTGATGATGTGCCGCTCGATGCTGAACGGCTGCACGCGTGGCGAGAGTGCATAGGCTACGTTGCACAAGAGACGTTTCTCTTCAACGACACCGTGCGCGCGAACCTGCTCTGGGCGTATCCTGACGCAACTGATGATGAGCTGCGCGCGGGGCTCCACTTGGCCGCCGCTGACGATTTTGTCGAACAGCTTCCCGACGGGATGGAGACGGTACTCGGCGACCGGGGGGTGCGTTTGTCGGGCGGGGAGCGGCAGCGGCTCGCCCTTGCACGGGCCTTGGTTAGGAAACCGAGCGTTTTGATCCTCGACGAAGCGACAAGCAGCCTGGACTCAGAGAACGAGCGGCGCATTCAAGGGGCTATTGAAGCCCTGCACGGCGGCATCACCATCGTCGCCATCACCCACCGCCTGTCGACGATCCGCCACGCCGACGTCATCTACGTGCTTGAAGACGGGCGCATAATAGAGACCGGTGACTGGGCGTCGCTCACCTCCGGTGGGAATGGACGTTTCCTCGAGTTATGCAAGGCCCAAAATGCGCTCGGAGAGACGGAGGACGCCGGTGCAGCCCCTAAAAAGGCCGGACCATCTGTTTCGCCCGTTGGGTAACGGGGAAGCGGGTCCGCCGAGGGGTGGGGCTGGAACGTCAGAAACGGCGTTAGCCAACGACATCTTATAGAACAGGCCGCACATAAAAAGCGTTATATCAATTAAGCGCTACAAAAGCGATCGCTTATGCGTGAGACGGCGTGCGACGTCCCATTCATTTGAGAAATATTTACGGAAGGGGAGAAGATGGACGCAGAAAAAAGGATGTCGCCCGAGACAACTGTCGTGGCGACGAAGGAGCAAGCCTCCGCGGATCTGGGCGGAGAGGTCGCTATACTCCACCTCAAGAACGGCATCTACTACGGGCTGGACCCGATCGGCGCGCGCATCTGGAACCTCATCCAAGAACCGCGAACAGTAAGCGAGGTCCGCGATACGCTTCTTGCAGAGTACGATGTTGACGCTGACCGCTGCGAGCGCGACCTCTTGGCGCTCCTCACGCAGCTTGCAGAAAACGATCTTATCCACATAGTGGATGCGGACGACGCCGAACCACATAAATAGGCTTCCTCAGCCGCCCCTGCTGAACGCTTCTTTCTGACTAAGGCCTTGGTTGTCGCAGCATCAAAGAGGGGGGGGTCTGTCGCTGCAGCCCTTTCCGCGTTTCCCCCCGATTTTTGAGCGCCGACACCGCTTGGGTTATCTCCACAGCGCGTGCAGCTCGCGAGGCTACTTTTTTGACGCGCTTGGAGGGGGGCCAATAGCGCACGTCTTAGATCCGCTCGCAGTTTCTACGCCCACCACCGCGCCCTCATATGGTCTCTTCGAAAGTCAGAAGCGCGATATGCCCCGCAAGTCAAACTCTTGCTTCGTAGACGAGGCGCCGGTTCTCGTCAAGCGACCCACGAAGGGTGAGTGGTGTCGACGCAAAACATGTTCCCCAAGTTTGTGTCGCTAGCTATATAGATCCCGGGAGGGAGCAGCAGCTTTCGCGTGGATTCAGACGTGGGGGATTCTCAGCGTGCATCTCTACTTTGCAGCCACAGCGCCAAGATTAGCGCCTTCCAGATCGCAAAAACCATGTCCTCAGGGTTAAGCAAGAATTTAGCATATGCGAGCTTGATCTGGTCGAGGTCAACATAGGGCTCCAGTATCTGTGGCTTGTTCACAAATGTGTCTTCGAGCCGACGTCGCTCAAAGCGCAACAGCCCCTGATAAAGAACGGGCAGAAAATTTGCCTTGCCAACACGGTTACGAATTTTTGCGGGGAGGAGTGACGCTAATCCACGGCGCAGTATAGCGCGCGTGTATCCATCGCGCAGTTTCTGTCCGGGGGGCAGGGCGACACAAAACTCAATAACTCTTCGGTCGTAAAAAGGATGACGAAGTTCAAGCGAGCAAGCCGCAGCCGCTTTGTCAAGCGTTTCCAGGTCATATTGACAGTTTCCCCCACTGAGCCACGCAGCGTGATACTCCCTCGAGGTGCGCAGTTGATCTGCGCTTTCTTGATGTGCCTGAAGGAGCTCCGTAACGCCTGAGCGCCGGATGAGATTCGGATCCACAAAAGCGTTGTCCGCGAACGAGTTCTGTTGAGAACCCCGCAGCTTTCGCCACGCACGCCGTACCGAGATAGGAGCGAGACGCTCGGCTCCGGCGACAATCACTTCGCTCTTAACCAGGGACAGAAGTGGCGTCTTGTATTTTCGAGAGTTCTCCGTCAGATAGTGCAACGCATCGCACCATTTTCCTCGGAAAACGAGATCAGCGACAACGCGATATCCGTATGATATCACCGCGTCGCCCGACTCGCCGTCCAAGACTATGCGGCTGCCTGATTCATGCGCAGCAGCGTTGAGCGCGCTCTTGTAAAACGAGAACAAATCGTAAAAGGGTTCGTCCTCGTGCCACAGGAGGGATTCGATATCACCCAAGGGACTTTTTTGATCAGGATAGACGTAGTGAGGCTCGAGATCGCCCTCGGCAAGGAGAGCGTTGATAAAAACGCGCTCGTCGTACGAGTCGTTCTCAAAGACGGCAGAGAAAGTCTGTATCGGCAGGAGCGATGCACCCGTATCAGCGGCCTCGTGCCTAAGCAAGGCGCGCGCAACAGACGTAACAGCAGACGAATCGAGCCCGCCGCTTAGTTCAATACCGATTGGAAACGCGCTGCGCAGACGGCAACGAACGGCTTCCGTGAAGATCTCTCGGAAGGCCTGTTCATACTCTGCGTCTGAATTGAGGCGAATTTCGTAGGCGGGATCAACAGACCAGTAGCGGTTCAAATGTGCGTTCTGTTGGTTTACGCTCATACTGTGAGCGGCCGGAAGGCGAAAGACATCCTGAAAAGCAGTGGTCTGACGGTCATCGAAAAGTGCATCAAGCGAACTAAGATCTGCTATCAGATAGCGCGCAATCCACGCCTCATTGAGCTTCTGCGGCACGTCAGGAAGGAAAAGGAGTGCCTTGATCTCGGAGGCGAAGGCGAAGAGCGCGTCGGACCGGTAGTAGTAGAAAGGCCTAACACCCATGTGGTCGCGCGCGCAGAAGAGGCGCTGTTTGGTAGCATCCCAGAGAGCGAAGGCGAAGTCGCCGAGAAGATGGTCGACGCAATGCTCCCCCCACCGCTCGTAGGCCTCAAGGATCAGGTGACTGTCGGGGATCGTGTCTGAGCGGATGCCGAGTGCACTGATGAGCTCGTCGCGGTTGTCGATGCGGGCGTCGGCGGTGAGGACTCGTTGCCCACCGTCGCTGATGAGGGGGAGATGTTCGTGAAGCGATTCGGGAGTGGTCCAGAGCATGCGGTGACCAAGGCCGACCGGCCCGTCGCGCCAGGTGCCGGCATCGTCGGGACCGCGATGGGCCAGAGTGTCAGTCATCTGCTGGAGCCTTCGAGAGTCAATAGGCCGATGATCCAAAAAATACAATCCGATGATCCCACTCATCTATTCCCTCTGGACGAGTCTTGAAGGCGATACTAACTGACGCGGCCTACGTTCGGGCACGCCATCTAAGAGCAAAAGCTTTTCTCTGTGTTGGTGTTCTTTAACCGGTTGAATTAAGGAGTGATGCCCATCAATTGATTCCCGCGCAAAGACCCGGACTCAAAAAAAAGTAATATAATGAGTACTGGGAATAAGCTCTGTGCGTAATGCGGCAGTAACGTCAAAAGAGCAAGTTTATGCAGATCTCGGCGGAGGCTGCGATCCCCTCTGTCCACACAATGTCTGATGTGCTTTAGAACCGCGTTGGAGTGGCACAGCCTCATTCAAATACTGCACCGTGTGCAAGAGGTTCGTAATCTTCTCGACAAACGAGACGCAGGTACGGTGCGTGAGCAAGACCTTTTTCTTGCTTGAAAGGTTTAAGGGAAGTTTCGCTGCAATCGACAACTCTGACGGCTTCCTTATGGTACAACTGCGTGCGCATGTGCGGCACGTCATAACGAACCCCCTCTCGGTCTCAAATCCCGACGCAGGCCGAGCGCCTGCAGCTGAGGCCAAAAACAAATGATGGCAGACCGCGATGTTCAGAAGATTTACTCTTGAAGAAGAACTGCTAATGTGTTGCGCGCGTACGCGCCTTGAACCTCCAACACCCGCCGCGTCGTCGAGCTACTCGAGGGACGCGTTGACTGGAACCGCCTGCTTGTCCTTGCACGTCAGCATTCTGTCACGCAACTCCTCCATCAGAATCTGAATCAGCGGATTCAAAACATCGCACGGACAGCCTTCACGCAGGAACTAGATCGCGATTTTCGCGCAAATGTTGAGCTCAACCTTTACCTATCCGGCGAGTTGCTGCGGCTGCTCTCAGTGTTTGAGACGCATGATATCCCCATCATAGCGTTCAAAGGGCCTGTTTTAGCAGTGAATGTTTACAGGAATATCACGCTTAGATTTGATGATTTTGACATCCTGCTTCGGAAGACGACATTGCCCGTGCGATGGAAGCGCTCGCCTCGGTGGGCTATGTGCCATAGCACTCAGGGAGTCAAGTCAAAGATACACTCGACCTCCGGCAACACGCTATAGAACGCTCGTTTGTGGATGAGGGCGCGAAAGCGCCTCAAATCGACGTTCACTGAGATTTATTAGGACCGCAAGGCGCTTGCAAGCTGGACGTCGCGGACATCTTTAGGCACGCGCGCTCCACACAACTGTTCAACCGTGATGCATGCACGCTTTCGCCAGAAGACGCACTCCTATACTCCTGCATACACGCCACACAACACGTGTGGATCCGCCTCAGTTGGATCTGCGAACAGATCGCTATGAAAGAACGTGTTGTGGACAAGCTTAAGGCCTTCTTGTGGTTCGCGCTGGTGCCTCTACCAAACGATTACGACGCGGTGCGTTTGCCGCCGCAGCTTATCGGGCTCTATTACGCGATACACCCCATTACGAGTCGCCCTGATGGTTGCATCGACGGACCCAAAACAGAGCGATCGCCTCATGAATTGAAATGCGGCTCAGGGTCACGGCAGTTCGATTAGATTTGGCCCCCTGTCTCAGGCCGAGCGAATTTGCGAACCAAGCGAGACTCGAGGGTTTATGGTTGCTTCAGTCTTGGTACCCTCACTGTTTATTTGGTCATGAAACGGCAATTGTATTTCTGAGTCTAGCCCTGAGCGCTTGCCCCTCGCATTTCCCGAGGGGGTGAGTTAACAGCACCTCGCCGACGCTTTTTTGTGGAGAACGACATAAGCGAGACTCCGTGGGAAGTCTGACCGTGGTCGCTTGATCGGGGCTGAAGAAATCGAAGCACCTCGTGATGGTCACTGCGAAGGCTGTGTGCCTATAGCTACGCACTAACCACGGTGGTAGCGGAGATATCGAGCCACGGGTAACGGATAGTGATTGTCGTTACGTACTAGCGGCCTACGCTTATTCACAACGTCGCAATGAGTAATGCTTTTTCAAAAACCGAGGATGCAGTGCGGAGTGTTGCCCCGGACACATGCTGCGCTTTCGCAAATTACCAGCAATTGCAGCTACACGGGGGGCTCTCGTAGCATCCTTGGTGCTCCGGATCACTGAGAGAACCGCTGGTAGCGACGGTGAGAGACTCAATTGTCCCTTTTACGTCGAGTTGTGGCTTCTTATATGTTCTTTTCATCATATTGCGCCTCCTCAGTCGGCTATCCTGCATAACTCTTACGTTAATTGTTACCGTGCTAGCGCCTAACATATGCGCAGCCTTGTGAGAATGCGTTTTCTATTGTGCTGGCGCCGTATATATGCTTGGCCTTATATCTATACATTTTCGCTATGATTACTATTACTCCACTGCTGGCTGGTAGCTTGGTCGAAACGCTCACGTCGATGGTCGGGTAAAGCGGTTATTGATTAGCCGTCCTGCAACACAGGTGAAAGTGCGCAGCTAAATGGCAACGCTTAAGCCACAAGCCGCTGTTTACCTTTTGATTCATTTTTTCGTCTGGGGAGGTATATGATGATAAGAAAGTTGTTAGTTACCGTGCTTGTTGTGATTGCCTCGTTATCGATAGCGGGTTGCACATCATCAACTAACAGCAACCAAACGGCCACTAGCACACCACCGCATCAGCAACCCCTACGCCAACAGGAACGCAAATTATCGTAGCGCCGGGCCAACAATTCTCGATTACGCTGCATTCAAATCAAACGACTGGATATAATTGGCAGCCAACGTTCAACGCTAGCGCAATTGCCCGGAAAAGTGGCGCTGGCTCGGGAGGGACCGAAGTATTTACGTTCCAAGCGCTGAGGGTGGGCACGACTATCATCACGTTTAACTACATTCGCCCGCTTTCACGCCGCACTCCCGCAACTGATTGAAGCTAAAACCGGTGTATGGAGCGTTTGGGGTGTCTTAGCGTTAAGACTCTGGCTCCGATCTAATGACAAAACGCTACGTCGCGAGTGACAAGCGCGTGCCATCCGTTGTGAAGCGGGTGTCCAAGGGGAAGCGCCACACAGAATTCTATAAAACGACGATCAAGAACGGATATCGTATCTCGATCGAGCATCCTACGGCCATTTTGTCACTCGTTTCGAGCTGACGCCTGTTCTCTGCCGACTCAACTATGTGGTCGTACTGTAGTTGACGCGTGTTCTTGGTGCGCAGGAGTGATTCGCGCCACGTTTGTAGTTGATCCAGAAAGTGGGTTCTTCGAGCAAATTCGTCTCTGATGAAGTAGTCAGGGCGCGAAAGTGCACGGCCGCGCGATGTCACACTGCGACGGTGCGTGGCATCCTCGGCTTTTATCCTCTCGTAAACATGAGGAGTACCCTGACGCCATATCGGCTGTGGCTCTCGGGCGGGCTGGGCGTCGCTTTCACCTGGTTCGTCGTGAGCGGAACGAGCGGCAGAGAATCTTGACTTTTATGTTGGCATGCCGTCTCAACGTCATGACCAACATTGCCAGCAGTTGCAGAGCTTCTCTTAAAGGGCTTGCGCTGCCTTGAGCACGACGAACGCGCAAAACATCACGATGAGGGGGCAGCGAGGTGACTCGCAAGGCTGCCGCACGTACGTGCGTTCCAAGAGCCCTTACATCACATAACCTAAACGAACAAGAAGATAAGTGCGCCGATTGAAGAACGCTTCGGTTAAGCGGTTGCAACGAAGGCTGTGGAAAAAATGGCGATCGACCGGACGTCAGATCGTTCGAACGTATTCATTTCTTGACCACTTCACAGTTTGAGCACCACAGTGAAGTTTCCGGTCAACCGTAAACCGGAGCCTTTATCAAGCACCTTACGAGAATTAGCCGCAGTCATCTCGACGTAAGCGACGCGGCGCCCCAAATCACGAACTCGTCTTGCTTCAACGGCTTCCCGGTCGAGTCGATCTTGGATACCGCTGGTGACGCGGAGCATCAATAGGTTGCAAAAAGGCGCGCACACGCTGGCACCGTCAGAACGAGGGCCACTCTCAGTCTCAAGCCCAAGGCAGCGAATCGCGCGAGCGCCTAGAGCTGAGTCCTAAACACACAACGGCAGATTCGCGATGTTCAGAGAGTACACCCCCGAAGAAGAACTGCTGCTATGTTGCGCGCGTACGCGCCTTGAACCTCCGACAGCCGCCCGCGTTAGCGAGCTCCTCGAAGAGAGGGTGGACTGGCACCGCCTCCTTGCCCTTGCGCGTCAGCATTTCGTTACGCAACTCGTCCACGCACATCTTGGCGAGCGGGCCCAAGACGTAGCACCGAGAATCTTCGCGGAAGAGCTAAAACGCGATTTTCGCGCCCACGTCGGCCGCAACCTCTTCCTCGCCGGTGAGTTACTGCGGCTGCTCGCGTTGTTTGAGACGGATGGCATCCAAGTCATAGCGTTCAAAGGGCCTGTTTTCGCAGTGGACATATACAAAAACATTGCGCTTAGGACGTTCGATGATCTTGACATCCTGCTTCGGAAGCACGACCTTGCCCGTGCGACGAAGGTGCTCGCGTCCGCGGGCTATATGATGTGGCACTCCGGGAGTCACGTCAAGGACGCACTGGACCGCCAACAACACGCTATAGAACTGAAGTTCGTAAACGCGACGCAAAAGCACCTGACACTCGACGTGCACTGGGAATTGCTCGGGCCGCAAGACGCGTGCAAGCTTGACATCACTGACGTGTTTGGGGGGAGGCGCGTGATCCAATTGTTCAACCGCAAGGTATCCACGCTCTCACCGGAAGATGTACTCCTATACTCATGCATACACGCCACACAACACATGTGGATGCGTCTCAGTTGGATATGCGACATAGCCGAAAGCATTCGCGCGCTTCCACCAATTAACTGGAAAAATCTAGCAGAAAAGGCGCGCCACGCGCACAGTAGACGAATGCTCGATGTAGGTCTGCTCGCGGCAGCTGACCTTCTCGACGCGCCTGTGCCAGCGCATGTGTTACGCAGGATAAAGCGTGACAGCACGGCAGAGAAGCTTGTTGAGCAGGCAAAATGGCTGCTTTTCGAAGAACCCGAAATGACGATGCGCTTTCATGCTTTGAAACAGATCGCTATGAAAGAACGTGTTGTGGACAAGCTTAAGGTCTTCTTGTGGTTCGCGCTGGTGCCGTTGCCAAACGATTACGACGCGGTGCGTTTGCCGCCGCAGCTTATCGGGCTCTATTACGCGATACATCCATTACGAGCCGCCCTGATGGTTGCACTGACGGACCCGAAACAGAGCGATCGCCTCATGAATTGAAATACGTAAGCTTAGGGTCACGGCAGTTCGATTAGATTTGGCCCCCTGTCTCAGGCCGAGCGAATTTGCGAACCAAGCGAGACTCGAGGGTTTATGGTTGCTTCAGTCTTGGTACCCTCACTGTTTATTTGGTCATGAAA
>Ga0224515_1000052_pt1 | contig 26982 bp, 25 predicted proteins | sample IRFST25metaG_FD_179880 | JGI IMG/M metagenome (GOLD analysis project Ga0224515, IMG submission 179880) | Peat soil microbial communities from Stordalen Mire, Sweden - IR.F.S.T-25 | ecosystem: Environmental > Terrestrial > Soil > Wetlands > Peat | place: Sweden: Norrbotten County, Stordalen Mire...
CAATAACAAAACAGTCACCTTCGGCAGCACGTTTCAACGCCTTACAAATCGATGTTTTCTCGTAAAGGCCATCTGAAACTTCGTCATTCGTGAACGTGATTGCCAGTGGTTCCTTCTTTAATCCCAGTACTTTTTTTAATAGATCTGATTGTGCTTTAAATTCCATACATGTAGCTCCTTCAATTGATCGAATCTGATTATTTAATTAATTAGTTCTAATAACACTATATGTGTTCGGCGGCCGCCTCCGTGAGTGGTCCCTTCGCTTAATGAAAGCAAGCGGCATGGGATGAGGTATAGGGCGTTTTTTATTGTTAAAATCATATAGAAATCCCGTATCTGGCTCTAGCGTCGAGCAAAATGGCGCAACCGATTTACAACGCATAATTTCACGCGGCTAATAGAGCTATCGGACGCCAGGAAGCACTAAAAAAGGGAATAGAGAGTATAACGGGTTATTTCTTCAGTTTCTGGACGGTCTGCAGTTGCTCACGCAGGAATACTTCGCTTGCAAGACGCGCACAAGTTGTTCTGCTTAAGCTATTTATTATTCAGACGCCTATATTATTTGTAGCATTTTGGCGCTTCGAGGCGTTACATAAGAGGCAACGCATGCTCTATTCCACGGTAATCCCGATCATATTCCTTTTTTGCTGGGGTGCCTTTTTCTTGACGTGGATAACGGGCGCCCTCTATAACTTCGTCAAGGGGCCTAAGATTATACGGGGGCGCACAAATTCCTGGCGATGGCTGCTAATCGGCATAATCGGCATACTGCTCGTCCAGTTGGCGATCAACGCACCAACCAATGCCATGGCTCTCTGGTCGCAGGTTGCATTGAATGCCACCGAGCTACAAGTCATCGGTGCGATTCTTTTGATTGCTGCCACGCTTTTTACGCTGTGGTCGCGTCTCGTTCTAGGAACGATGTGGTCGTCTGCGGCAGCTGTCAAGTCTAACCATCAGTTGCGCACCGACGGCCCTTATCGAATTACGCGACATCCGATATATACAGGGATGCTTGGCATGCTAGCGGGAACATCTTTGATACTCGCCGGTGCCTGGCCGGTTTTGCTGATAAGCGTCGTAATCTTCTTGAGCAAGATCTCAAGCGAGGAGAGACTTATGGCTGAACAATTTGGTGAGCAGTACTTGGAGTACAAGAACCAAGTTCCGCAGCTAGTTCCTGGGCTGTATCTGAAAAGGAGACGTGAAGTGAATTAAACTGACGACATCAGCACAGCGCCTTATGCTGTGCCCGTACTCGTTAGCACGTCATCGGACTGCAAAGATAGGATAGGTAGCCACATAAGCGGCGCCAAACACGTTTGAGTTTCCACCGGTTAATCAGGAAATGATGAGTTCAACGTCCTTCCAATATTGCATGTACACATTGTAGGCGTTTTCGGGCAGCGGATGCCGATAGGTCCTCTACTCGACACTTACCTTTTTGTGCTGCGATATAGGTGCCTTACCAAGCTGCCTGAAAATGTGAACCCAGAGATTGATCGCCATAGGTACCATCGTGACTATGATAACCAAGATGACGAACAATGGCGTTATTTTTGCTTTTCCACGCCTGACGCGATAAAAAACAATAGCATCTGTGACAGCAACGATGATGGTAGTGATAACAAGAGCTCTCACAAAAAGGTTGACCATGGTTTTACTCCTCACGCTTCAGTGTTCATTTGATTCAAAAACCGTTAGCGACAGTTTAGTTGTCTAGCTGGGTATTTTGCCAATATTCTATATATATAAACGTCATACACGTGCTCAGGCAGCAGATTCTCACAGCGCTTCCAATAGAGGCCGCTCACGCCGTACGTAATGCTGCACGCTGGATGTTAGTAACGTACTGAACTTCGACGCCGTAACGCTTGAAACAACGTGTTAACTGACCTCTCTTTTTCGAAGTTAACCTATATCTATCATTTAACTCACATGCATGTGATTAGTAATGGCCTCTGACGATGAGTTCATCCGGCGTTTAACTGGATTCCGGCTCACCAAAAAGGAGGCACTGCTGTATGCACCTGCTTACGTACGGGCCAAAAACACCATATCCCATCGCTAAATCGCTGAAGACTTATCGGGAGAACGTATCGGACGCTCAGCGGTCTGATTCACAAGGGCATGGCGCCCCGGTGATAGTAAGCCCGTATTGGAGGTAATTGATATGCGAAATAATGAGACGGAATTGGAACCGGAACCGTGCCTATGTTGCGGTAAACCGGCGGTTTGTGTAGTATTTGAGCATTTTTCCGTTTGCGCGGCGTGTTATGATGAGGTAGAAGACGATCGCATTTTTGAAAACGCCCAGCTAGAATATGACGCTATGGTGATTAGATGGCGATCGGAATGTTAGCCATTTAAATCGTCAAAGCACCCAAAAAATTGATCATTTTGAGCCGAAAAGGATGTGCGACCATTGCCATAATAAAGCCTCATCCAACGGGCTAGTTTTTGCCTAGCAGCTCACGTCGGGGAGGTTGTATCCCGTTCGGAGATAGGTGATCATTTGTTCCTTCTTGCTTAGTGCGCGCGCGGCAGCTAGATCGACCCGGGCACGCATTTGTTGTATTTCTTGATCATCTGCATGTTCACCGACTACTTTCTTTACGGGTGTATAGGCTGATTCGCGGAACTTCGGCGTGATAGTGACCCGCTTACCATCACGGAGCGCTTCGGCGCCGGTCCCGGACTCAACATGGCCTACTTGATCGACCTTTATGACGCCGTTTAGGGTGCTTTTTATTTCCGCTTCGAGCTGAGCCGGAGCAACTATGAGCAATGAATCAATGGAGACGCCCATGTAATCGATCTGCAAATCGTCGAGCATAGTCAAAACCGTGGGATCGATGAGCCGCCGTATCTTCTCCTCTTCCAAAACGAGTTTTACATGCGCCGTTTTTGATATTTCCTCCGCATCTCCTCGTATACCGCCGTTCGTGACATCAGTCATCGCGTGTATCTTGGTGACGAGACCATCTCGCAGTAACCTATCGCACGCGTGAAGAAACTTCAGGTTCAACGTTTGCTTTACCACGTCTGAACAGCCATTATACAGCGCTGTAGCTGTTATGGTTCCGCCGCCAGCGCCTTCGGTCATGAGAATAACGTCGTCTTCGCGTGCATTGATCCGCGCCGTCAAGCCTTGATCGCTCGCTACGCCAACGGCCCCAACGCAGCCTGTCAGTCGATCGCCGATCACAACGTCGCCGCCAACCCGCAACGTGCTTCCGGTGACTAACGGAACATTCATAACGTCCGCTACTGCCCCGATGCCTGCCGTATAATCAAACACCTTCGATACGTCCCCGTCGTCAGCGAGATGAATGTCGGAAAACAAGGCGACCGGCTGTGCGCCCATGACATAGATATCCCGCAAGGATGCACGTGTGACGTGGAATCCCGCGAGAAATGGGAAGTCACTCAAGCGCGAATGCATGCCGTCTACTGTTACCACTATCAATTCACCTTTTGCTCTGACTACTCCGGAATCATCAAGCTGATCAGAGCCGACAATCGCGCTCGTTTTTCCGATGATCCTAGCTATCTCTTCGTGTACATAGAAATCGCCGGATCCCCGTGAGCCGACCCCGAAATTACCCATCGTGACCCCAGAGCGTTCCCTATCACAGAGAGTGCGTTCCGCTTCTTCGACAACCGCTTGGGCTATACGCACTGCGGAATTGAGAGGAATGTCGCGGACTTCTAGAATTCGCTCTGCGAGCGTGCGCTCAATTACTTCTTTGGTTAAGCCTCGCCTCAAGGCTCTTTTCGTGTAGCCTTCAAGATCCATTAGCACATCTCCACGAAGTTCTTCAACATCTGCAAGCCAGCTAAAGAAGACTTCTCTGGATGGAATTGCGTTCCAAAAACGTTTCCGCTCGCAACGACAGCGGCAAATGTGGCCCCATAGTTTGAAGTTGCAACCGTGTGTTCTCCTGGCTCCACATAAAACGAGTGAACGAAATACGCGTATGCACCGTTGGCACCTTGGACCAAAGCGTTCTCTTTAACCACCTCCAGGCGATTCCATCCCATGTGGGGTATTTTAAGTTTCTCTGAGGTGGCCCCGAAGTTGAACCGCTTGACGTGACCTGTGAGGAGATTTAAGCCCTCGACCGGCCCGCTTTCACTCCGACCTTCATCGCTCGCGGTCAGCAACATCTGCATCCCTAAGCAGATTCCTAACACGGGCGTACCTTCGTCTACGGCACGCAGTAACGCTTTCTTCTTATCTTTGATGTTGTGCATGCCGCTCTTGAATGCCCCCACTCCTGGAAGCACCAAGCCGTCTGCTCGGACGAGCTGACTGGATTCCGAAGTGATCTCCGCCTGTGCCCCTGCACGCTCGAGGCCGCGCGTTACACTTCTTAAATTGCCGAGACCGTAATCAATTATAATAATTCTTTTCATAGCCCTAAGCGTGAGCGAAGCGATCGATATCTCGTGTGATGCCTATTTCAGTGATGTGTGCTAATGTATATATTAGCCTTGCAGGACTTTAGGTTCTTCGCGTATCGGGATAAGGCGCGAACGCTAATGTACCAGCGCATGTGTAGAGGAACTTTGAATCGTGCTGGACCGATAGCGTACCATGTCCGAATCAAAGCGACCTGCTGGGGGCTGCTTTCGCGTTGTTATAGACCCTAACGCGTGTATTAAGCGGCAGTCAGTTTAATATACAGCTACAGTATTGGTGTAAATAATGGGAGATGACGTTATAATGGGAGATGACGTTATAATGGGAGATGACGTTACCCCGGTGGAGGTCAAGGGGATCTACATGGTTAGCACGACTACTGGACATACGCCAGTGGTATTGTTGACCGATGACGGACACCGCTTCCTGCCGATCTATATCGGCATCTCTGAAGCAATCTCAATAAATGCGGCCCTGCACGGAGAGGTGCCATCGCGCCCTATGACACACGATTTAATAATGTCGCTACTCGAGAACTTTGACGCGAGCATCGTCACTGTAGTCATAGATGACGTCGACGAAGGAATCTACTATGCGCGACTCTCCATAAAGGTTAATGGGACTGAAAAACAACTTGACGCCCGTCCGAGCGACTGCATTGCGCTCGCGATTCGAGCAGAAACTACAGTGCTGATACGGCGCTCCATTCTAGACGATGGCGCAATAAGCAAAGACGACCTCGATATCAAAGAAATGGACTCTTTCTTTTAAACCGTAATATTTGCGCCTTCCTCGGCACGTTTATGTAGCATCGAAAACTTTCGTTTATTGATGCGGCTTCGATGCTTTTTGCTTGATGTTGATTACATCACGTTGGACGGTCGCGCAGTCATTCGCATGTGGCTTAAAGACGAGCTCGGTCGCAATATTATCGCTTACGATCCTAATTTTGCTCCCTATTTTTATGCGGTAACGGACGACGCTGACGCTATAATGTCTATAGCGTCGATGCGGTCTGGTGAGGAGATCCGGCCGAATCGCGTCGAACGTGTCGTGCGCACGGATTTCGGACAGCCCGTCACTGTGCTCAAAGTGTACGTCGATCACCCGCAACACGTGCCGATATTGCGCGAAAAGGTAGCTGCAGTTGGCGTGAGTGTCAGGGAAGCAGACATTCTATTCGCCGTCCGGTACGTAATCGATCGCGAACTCGTACCTATGGATCAGGTTCTGGTGGAAGGGCGCGAACGCGCCGATCCGCATTTTTCCTTTGCCATCGATGTCGACCACATAGAAGCAGAACAGCACCACAAGAATCCCGATCTCAAAGTAATGGCCTTTGACTGCGAGATGCTAAGCCACGGTGGCGTTCCAATTCCGAGCAAGGATCCTATCATAATCATTTCTATAGCGACCGGAGCCGATGAAACAACCTTCCTTTCGGTTGGCGACGATAACGATGATAGGCAAGCCATCGCCGACTTCATCTCGTTTATCCATGAATATGACCCCGACGTCATCGTCGGCTACAACACTGACGAGTTTGATTGGCAATACTTGAAAACGAGAGCAGAAAAATTCAAGCTCCGCTTAACGATCGGAAGGGACGGGAGTCCTGCCAAGTTCAGCGCCGGGGGCGGCGTGAAAGAGGTCAGGATCTTCGGACGCAGCAACGTCGACTTGTACAAGGTCGTAAAACGGGACTTAAGCGAGCTCAGCGTCAAGACTTTGGACAACGTCGCCGACTATATGGGGGTCATGCGCAAGTCGGATCGCGCACAAGTTCCGGGCTGGGATATGGCCCGGTATTGGAACGATCCTGAGCTCAGGAAGGTTCTTTTTGAGTATTCCAAAGCCGATGTGGTGAGCACGTGGGGGGTCGCGGAGCGGCTACTTCCCAGTCAATTTGAATTTTCGCGGATCGTGAGACAGCCACTCGACGAGGTATCACGAATGGGGCGGGGGCGGCAAGTCGAGTCACTTCTGGTTGCCGAGGCGTTCAAGATAAATGAAATTGTGCCTGCAAAAGCAGGGGGCACGGGCAGTTACGTTGGAGGCTTCGTCCTGTTTCCAAAACCCGGCGTGCACGAAGAAGTACTCAGCCTCGATTTTTCATCTATGTACCCTTCAATAATGATTGGCTATAACATATCACCGGACACCGTCGTGTCGCCAGACGAAAAGCATACGGAATTCTACGAGGCCCCCGGAACCGAGTATCGATTTAGGAAGCACCCCGATGGATTCTTCAAACTTATCCTCACGAACTTAATTGAACGAAGAAAAATGGTTAGAGAACAAATGGCTCAGACTGACAAGGGTTCAGATGATTATACCATCCTTGATGTTCACCAGAACGCAATCAAGATCCTGACAAACGCGTTCTACGGCTATACTGGATGGCACGCGGCGAAGTGGTACCGCAAAGAATGTGCTGAAGCGACGACAGCGTGGGGACGCACTATCATACAGGACGCGGTTGAGCGTGCTGAGAAGCACGGTCTCGAGGTGATCTACGGAGACACCGACAGTCTATTCGTAAAGCTCAAAAAGGCTTGATTTGCAGCTAGCGGTCAACTAAGGCGCGAACGCGCAGTCGAGGAGTGATTTGTGCCGTTTAATCGTACTACGATACTTTTCACGGCTGATATGAGCAATAAGGAGGGGCCTGATGCCAACTGAGCTGATAGATAGAGTCCGCGCACTTATCGAGGAGCTTTCGGCAATTTATCCAATTCGGCTTGACGTGCATGAGCACTACAAAGCTATCTTCTTTACCGAGAAGAAGAAGCGCTACGCGGGGATTACCGAAGATGGGACTATTGTTGTCAGAGGTCTTGAAGTGCGGAGAGGTGATTGGTGTGCACTCTCAAAGGAGCTACAATCCGATGTTATCAAAATCATTCTTGAGAGGCGAGAACCCGGAGCCGCTGCAGAACTGGTTACGAGTACGATCAAAAAACTTAGAGCCGGTGAGATTCCGTTAGCAAAGCTCATAATTTACAAAACGCTCACAAAAAATATAGCGAGCTATGAATCCGTCCAAGCTCACGTAAGGGCAGCAAAGCGAGCAAAAGAATACGGACTTTCCGCCGACGTCGGCGCGAAAATTGCGTATCTCGTTATGAAAGGGTCTGGATCGATTGGAGACCGATCTTATCCGGCTGAGATTTTCACCCAGGAAGAAGGCAAAGTGGTTGACACGGATAAACGACAGCGAGAGATAGACGTCGAATATTACGTTAAGCATCAAATTCTTCCGGCCGTCGGAAGAATCCTGAATTACTTCGATTACGACAATTCAGAGCTCGAGGGACAACCGGTCCAAAGCACTCTTGGTCATTTCTGACCAGTTATGAGACGGGTGGTTTAGTCACGGGGTGCTGCCAACCTGCATTAAGTTTCAGATGTGACGAGGCGTAACTTTGTGAGATATTTTGCTCAATAGTAAAGCCCCCAAGTCTGCTAAAGGCCAAACGAGCGAGCAAGAAATCTCATGAAATGAGGTGAACTTTGCCGAAGACGAACAACGAGTACCTGAAAGTCGCGCGCAGAAGGCCGCCGATGGGCGCACGATTTGTGTAATTCTAGACGGAATCGACAAGATGTGAATCCAGAATCGTAAAAAAAACGATTTCTCACTGTCATGCAAATTCGCCGAGAAACGGACGCGTGCGTTGTCGCCGTTGCTAACAAAAGTTCTTTTTGAACAAATGATACGGGGAGGAGCGTGATCGATCTTCGTTCCTGTACCACAAAATTATATTTGGTCAGTATAACGCAAACGAACTGCCGGACATCTTAGAACATCGCGCATCAATGGCGTTTCAAGGGGAGAACTCGATGAGGGGGTAGTGCCCATCATCAGCGCCTTTGCTGCCTCGAAAAACGGCGACTGACGAAAAAACTTCGGGAGTCAGAAGCACAAAAACATCGTTGTCACCGGCTTACAAGCGAGGTCGATTATTGCAGCAACGTAGCAATCTGGAGAGTTGCCCCGCGCAACGTGAACTGACGTCTCAGCTACGTCACGCAAGGAAACACTCCAGCAGCTCGCACGCGTGACCTGCGGCTCCCTGCGGCAAAGGTTGGGTTTTGGGCTCGTATATTCAAGCGTGAAGGAGCAAACCTATGACAAAACCGGCGGAAGCTCATTCCACAAGCGTGGTCACATCACCGGCGTCAATGCCAAGCTCTCGTGCTTTGAGCACTCTTCGCATAATCTTCCCGCTGCGCGTCTTGGGAAGGCTTTGCACGAAGACGATTTCTCCGACTACGGCAACCGGCCCTAACTCATGTCGCACGTGTTTCTTAAGCTCCTCCATCAAGTGTGCATCACCCGAACGTCCTTCTTTGAGGATTAGAAACGCTTTGATGACCTCGTTTCGTATCGGGTCAGGTTTTCCGATGACCGCGGCCTCTGACACAGTCGCGTGGCTGACGAAGGCAGATTCGACCTCGCTCGTTCCGATTCGATGCCCGGCGATCTTCAGCACGTCATCGGCTCTCCCTTGAATCCAGAGGTACCCGTCTTCGTCCTTTCGCGCAATGTCCCCAGGACAGTACACGCCGCCGGGAATCACTTTCCAGTACGTTTTCACGTACCGTTCAGGGTCCTTGTAGAGCGTCCTCAGCATCGAAGGCCATGGCGTGGTTATGATCAGGAAGCCACCTTTCCCAGGAGGCACCGGTTTCCCGTCCTTATCGACCACGTCTGCGCGGATCCCTGGTAATGGCTTGGTCGCCGATCCGGGTTTCAGCGGAGCCGTCGGCAACGGAGAGATCATGAAGCTCCCCGTTTCCGTTTGCCACCACGTGTCCATGATCGGACAGCGCTCATTACCGACGTGCGTGTAGTACCACATCCACGCCTCCGGGTTGATTGGCTCCCCGACGGTGCCGAGTATTCTCAGTGATCGCAAGTCACGACACTGGGGCCACTTGTCGCCAAACCGCATCAAGTGCCGAATTGCCGTCGGGGCTGTGTAGAACTTCGTGACCCCGTACCGTTCGACGATGCTCCAAAAGGCGTCAGGTTGCGGGTAGTCGGGGGCGCCCTCGTAGACGAGCGTCGTCGTCCCCAGGAGCAGTGGCGCGTACACGACGTAGCTGTGTCCCGTGACCCACCCGATGTCCGCTGTGCACCACCACAGGTCATCGTCGTGGATATCAAAGACGTCTTTAAGGGTGGTCGCGGTCTCAACCATGTAGCCGCCTGTGGTGTGCACGACGCCCTTTGGCTTCCCTGTGCTGCCCGAGGTGTACAGGATATAGAGGATGTCTTCGGCGTCCATGGGCTCGACCTGACATTCGGCTGGTTCGCCCTCGATCAGGGTGTGGAAAAACACCTCTTTTCCGCTCAGGTCAGACATCGTTATCGGATTCCCCGCGTGTTTTACGACGATCGTCGTCTCGATGGTCGGACAGCTGCTGACCGCTTCGTCTGAGACCTGTTTCAGGTCGATCACCTGCCCTCGTCTGAACGTTCCGTCCGCCGTTATCAGCACCTTTGCCTCTGCGTCGTTCATTCGCTCTGCTAAGGCGTGCACGCTGAAGCCGGCATACACGACGTTATGCACGGCCCCAATCTTCGCGCAGGCAAGCATGGAAACGACCGATTCAACGCACGGCGGGAGGTAGAGCGCAACGCGATCCCCTTTTTTCACTCCCAGTTTTTTGAGCGCGTTTGCTGTCTTATTGACCTCCCTGTACAGCTCATAGTAGGTGACCTTCCGCTCGTCGCCGCGCTCGTTAACGTAGAGGATGGCGAGCTTGTAGCGCCGGTCGGTCCGGACATGGCGGTCGACCGCGTTGTACGCGATGTTCGTTTTGCCGCCGACAAACCATTTGTAAAATGGTGCTCCACTCGTGTCCAGAGTCTGTGTCCACGGCGCAAACCATTCGAACTGCTGTGCCTTTTCAGCCCAGTACGCCTCGAGGTCCTCTCCTGCGGCGAGCTCGGTATCCCAGTCTTGCACGTGCGCGAGATCAGTCACTTCCTTCCGCGGAGTGAAGAGACGCTCTTCTCTAAGCAGAACGGAAACGTCCTCCTGCCGTTCGCTTTTCATTTTTTGGTTTTTATCTCCTTTTGCATCCATAATGCCGCCTGCCTTGTTGTTCTCGTAAAATCGATGACGTCTGAACCCACTTCGTTCCAGCAAAATATTCTTCTGCGCAAACGCACCGGTTTTCAGAAAATAAAGAAAGAATCCCTGCGAATGGTGCAGGGAGTTCTCTTCACCCCAGCGGAGCAACGGTCCTCTTGTACATCTCGTTTAGTACCTCTGCCAAGCCGGCGTAGACTGCGGAGAAACCGGTGATAATCCCTTCATAGCCAGCAACCTGGGTGATGGTGGCGTTCCCTGTTGTCTCACCAATTGCCAGCAGGAAGAACAGCACGGTAAGTAAGCCAAGGACGACTTGTAATGCCCGGGTTGTCTTGAGCGAGCCGATGAACATGACGAGCGTAAAGAGCCCCCACATCACAAAGTATGCCGCCATCGCACTCGCACTTGGCGCGGCCGCGAGTCCAAGTTTCGGGAGAACCAGAAGGGTGACAAGGGTCAGCCAGAAGAACCCGAAAGACAGGAATGCAGTCATCCCGAACGTGTTATTCTTCTTCCACTCCATGATCCCCGCAATAACCTGAGCGAGACCTCCGTAGAAGATTCCCATCGCGAGGATCATCGAACCGAGAGCAAAATACCCCGCATTGCTTAAGTTAAGAAGGACGGTCGTCATCCCGAAGGCGATCAGCCCGAGCGCCGCCGGGTTTGCGGTCGCGTCCAGGTTTTTCACCTGGGTGACGTCGATCGTTTCTGATTCGTCTGCCATATCTGTTAGTCTCCTCTATTTTTTAGTCACGTGTACCACTCAAATGCAGTAACTGTCATTGCCAAGGACCGTTCAGCAAACGGCTTCAGCGTGGCAAAGACCGTAGAACTACGATGAATGCCAATCGAATTGCTGCCGCATCTACCGAAAAAAGCTTCCGACGCGGTGCCCGGATGGAGCTCCACGAACAGATACTGCCTAGGCATACGGTAATGGCTAGTGCAGCGGATAGCCGCGGCCTTTTCTCTGAGTCTGTGCCAAACAGCTTTGCCGTTTGGGTTGCCTTCACTGAAATCGTTTGAAGGTCGTTCATCATAGTAGTTCTATCATTATTAATCATTCTATTTAATAATTACGGTGGTGGACCAAAGGACAACACACGAAGTGAAAAGAAAAAGAGGCTCCCGAGATCTAACGCTCGGTGCAATTCCTGCACCCACATCGCTGTGGCAACGGGAACGCTCTAAACGCGACGCCAACTGAAGTGAGCAAGGCAAGAGGAGGGGCCACGCTCCTAAACGGGTTCACGCGTTTAACCTGCGAGGCGGCCTTCCGTGACTAAGAGGCGATGATTGCGCGAGGTTCAGAACCCGAACAAACTTAAGAGCAGACCCATGATCGCAAGCGTCGCCGCGCGAGAGTCCGCGTGCACCGATGCATTTGGTGGCACCAAGTATTACTGACCGAATTCCGGGCTCGTCTTTACCGCGCATGGCACCAGAGCCATCATAGTAAATCTTCTCGCGTGGCAGTTACAAGACCTCACTGGAGCTTGTGTCGCAGTGTTTTATCCTGTCGCTGTATGACTATCGCCAGCATTGTGATCTCCTTCTTCCTAATTCGGCCGGGCCAGGGCGAGTCTTGAGAGTGAAAGGGCATAGCCCCCCCTTTCTTACGTTGCTGCGGCGCACACTCCTTCTCATCGGACGACGACAATTACATCGAAAACAGCCATAGGTCTCTGAACAGAGCCAGCGCAGAACCTCAGTTAGGTATTGAAGCCGAGAACTTCTTTCAAACGTCGGGGAAGCTTGGCCAAAGGAGGAGTTAAGCTGCACGAATCCACGCCAAGCTGCTGGTACAAACTACTGGTTACTCTTCTCAATCTCAGCCCACTCGCCATTTGAGAGTAGGCGTAGGCCGCTCCTTCTCAAATCGATAACCCTAACCTCTTCTTTCTTAGGATCATTAATGATGATCTGTTGGTTTGCAACGTCAAATCGCACGTTCGTCCAATCAGTATCCTTGTCGAAGGTTATGACTTTACCTTCCAATTCCTCTTTTTCCCAATCCGTTGGTTTCCTTCCGTGCAATTTTTCAAACACTTTAGAGGTATATCCAACGTGCTGACTAACGACGTTTTGGTCCGATTTCTTAAAACTTACGCCATCGTATCGCAATTTGAACGATTCACGACCATCTTCGTCGCGGATAAGGTGCTGGTTCCAGTTAAAAACGACCTTGATAGGCTCAAAGAGGGGCTTGTTTGCTCTAATTTTCTGCAGCGTGACGATATACAGAATAACGAGGGGATGCAGCTCGGCAGAGCCGTACACGTATCCTTCCGCTCCGTCGGCTAACTTACCAAGCACAAGCAGTTTGTTCAGTTTTTCCAAGACGCGCGGGTCCTCTGTTTCACGAAATTCGTTGACGATGGCATAAAAACGATCTGCCAGTTCTTTGACTTCTAACAGGGTTTTTATTTTCTTTTTAGGCCCAAAATAATTGCGTATGATATGCGTAGCAGCCGCTTGCCCGACCGTTTCCAAGGGCCACGACATGAACCGTCCCCGCTTCCCCTTCCTTCCCACTGGTGCAGGTCCTTTGATTAATCCCTCCGACGCCCAGCGACGCAGCGTACCTTTGGGCACATCGATGCCAAGATTGTGCAGTTGAGATACGAGTTCATCCGAATCCATTCTGGCCCACAGCAAACGTTTGACCGCAGACATATAAACTCTTTTATTTTGCTCGAATATTTTAAATTGCTCGAACTTAACTTATTTTACGAGCATATATAAATATCTTAAATCTGATATAGTAACTGTCAAACTCCGTCACAAGTGCTGGAGAGCGAAGAAAACCGTGACACGCAACATATCGGAAAGCAAGCTCGATCAGTCGGACAGAGCATTCCAAGGAGATAACAGAATGGAGGACTGATGAAAGATATAAAGACAAAAGAGAGATTCCTCGAGCTACGCGCTCAGGATAAGTCGCTAAGAACCATCGAACGAGAATTAGGTATAAACAGACGCACGTTGGCGAAATGGGAAAGCCATTACAAAGAAGATGTCGAGAAATTGAAGGCAGTGGAACTCGAGGCACTTCGAGAGAAGCATTGGTTGACGGAACAAGCGCGCATCGAACGCTTAGGCGGCCAACTCAAGCGTGTTGCGCAGGAGCTTGAAACACGTGACCTTTCTGATGTCGCAACCCCCAAACTCGTTGACATGGAGCTTAAACTTGACGCTGCGCTTAGCGAAGATGACCACAGATTAGCGCTCAAGACTCCGGGTGAGCTGAGCGAAGCACCGCAAGTGAACTTCGCGCTGTCGCCGGAATACACGGAGTTCAGACAGGAGGTGATGCGAGTGCTAGAGCCTTATCCTGACGTGCGAGAAGAGGTCTCCCAGCGACTGCTTGAAGCGGTTGCAGCTAATAAGGAGGGGGGTAACGACGGCAATGGCAAGCATCATAAGTATTAATGACGACCTCGCCGCCGCTCTTAATCCCGTCGTCTTTGTACAGTCACTCGGCATAGAGCCAGACCCCTGGCAGTCAGAAGTCTTGCGCTCGGATTCTAGGCGAATAATTCTGAACTGCGCGAGACAAACCGGCAAAAGCACGATAACGGCAATTATGGTGCTTCATCACGCCTACTATACGCCGAACGCTCTTGTGCTTGTAGTAAGCCACACTTTGGCTCAGGCAAAAGAGACATTTAGTAAAGTCAAACATTTCTATCGGCAACTCGGGAGACCGATCCCACTAACGACCGACACGGTCGATCGGCTTGAGCTTGCCAACAAAAGCAGAATCATTTCTCTAAGTGGTCAGCATCCTAACTCACTTCGCGGCTTCAGCAGTCCGACGCTACTTGTCATTGACGAGGCCACACAAGTGCTCGATGAAACCTATGATGAGGCCTTGCGGCCTATGTTGGCCGCCAGCAATGGAAGGATAGTTCTTCTCTCAACACCGCATGGGAAACGCGGCTTCTTTTATCAGGCGTGGGAAGACGAATCGACGTGGCTCAGGGTAAAGATCAATGCTCATGAATGTCCGCGAATCTCGAAGGAGTTCTTGGATGAAGAAAAAAAGAGCAAGCCGGAGTGGCTGTTCAAGCAGGAATATTTCAATTTTTTCGCGGAAAACAGGTCTTCGGTCTTTAGAGTTGAGGACATTGAGGCGGCATTCAATCATCCGGAGCTATATGTGAGAGACGAAATTGACCTGGATCTTGACTGACGAACAGAAGATCCGCGGTGTTAAACAGCGTTTTGTGGTGTGCGGCTAACTCTTTGTAGTCTCGTTGATTAGCAATGACCTCTTCAAATGCCAGGGCAGTGACTCAAGAACCCATAACGCGCAAATCACGTTAGGGCCAAAATAGGCTTAGCAAATCTCTAGGACCTGGTATGCTCTTTTTCTTCACAGAGCGCTTGATAACTGCACGATCGGCACGTCTGGAAACTCGGCATTCCCGGAAATCGCTCGAGGACAACGTTATCGATCATTTCTGAAAGTCGCGTTTTCTGCTCTTCAACAAGATCCTGCGTAGGTATGTAGTCGACCATCTTGTCATGCTTGACATAATAGAGCGAGGCACGATGCGGTAATGTTCCGAACTTATCAAGAACAGCAAGCGCGTAGACGTTCATCTGGATGTTCTGTTTTATGCTGTTCCTGCTTTCTGTAGTATACCCCGTCTTGTAGTCAAGTACTACGTACTCGCCGACAGGCGTTCGCTCAACGCGGTCGATGAATCCAGTAACCGAGCGGCCGTTAAGGGTGAACGCAAACTTCATTTCGGCGCCAATGATCTCGTTTTCGTTGCGCTCATTCCAGGCGAGGTACGTCTCGAGCATCTGTTGCGCTTGGATCTTATCCTCGGCTTCCTTTTGCTTTGACGCATAGGCAGCAGACGACCAAAAGTGCTCGAGCATCTCATATGCCCGATCCTTTGTCGGAGGTGTTCCTTCACGCTCTTGTGTGGTCAAACGCTCGATGACTTCGTGCACGACGCTGCCAAGCTGGAAATACGTCGTTGCCCTTGACGGAACGCGCAAGACGTTGCTAAACTTGTATTGCGCAGGGCAGTTGCTGTAGCTCTGGAGTCCCGACGCTGAGAAATGATGGTCCTGAGTGACGAGTGGCGCGCGTTTTCCCTCAAATGTCATGCCATCGGGTAAAGGAGCGCTGACATCGACCTCAGCAGCATAGCATTCGGTCTGCTTGCCGTCTTCTTCGACGTGGCCCAAGAACACTGTGTGCATCACGTTCAACCCAAGCTCAGGAGGGCCGGAAATGACGGGCACCAACACACGATCACCTGTTTGGCGGACAAGCAGTTTATCGTCTTGAAAGATGAACCAGTAGGCCCGCTCGTCGCCAGCGAGGCCTTCCAAACCGCTCGCAGCGGGTGCGAGGTGCGATACAAAATGCATCATAGGCTTTTCACTAAAATGGATTTTAGTTAACCTCGGATATCTTATTGCCCGTTTTTATCTGAATTGAAGCTTTCGCAGGTGGTAATAGAGCTTTCGCAGGTGGTAGCCTAGAAGCTGAAAAGAAAAGCAGGAAAGAAGGCGGAAAGGAGGTCACAAACGAATTATAAGCCCAAGCACTGGAAAGTGAGGGTCAGTAACCCGCAATCAAAGACTGAGCGGGAATGCAAAGACATAGGTTATAAACAGCTCCTATCAGTTGCGCCTGAACTCTTTGTGCTCTGCCCTACAATGCTGAATCCCTACTTCGCTGCTACCGCCGCATTGCGTCAGAATCAAGCTAGTGAATTTGGCTACTCAAACGCAGATTTGCGAGTCTCTCAGTCAAAACTACAGTTGATTGCGCCCTGAAAACTAGCTTATTTTTCAAGTCGCTCGAGGCAAATCACAAATATTAAATGCATTCGACTGGCGTCATTCAGCACTATGATAGAGGCGGAACAGTACCCAGATCTTTATTTTGATTTTGCGATGCCAAAACAAGAGATATGAGAAACTCATCGTAGCAAAATCTCTCTCCATCACGCAAAAACAGGTTACAATTACCCAACAATTCGCCTGCCGCACAGATTCTCTGTTCTTGCGGGGTTGCCAATCAAAATCTATCAGACCATTCATGACGGAGCACTGGCCTTTCTCGTCGTCATATCGCCGAACGAAAAAGCCTTAGAAATCCCAAAATCCCCCGTCTTCACACGGCTGAGGCCGCCGGTTCGAATCCGGCCGAGCTCATTACATGATTGATTTTTTCTGTTGACGATATTAGTAACAAAATCGTATCAGCTCATACAAAGTTCATATATTAAGATACACTATGTTAGTAATTGATAACTAACATAGTGATGGACATGGCAACCAAGCGCAAGAAGTCCGAGATCAGAAGAGAGGAGGCACTCAGTTTAGCTATGAAGATCATCCACGAAGAAGGCATACACAGCCTCACCCTTCGCCGTGTAGCGGAAGGCTTAGAGATATCCGAGGCTGCTCTTTTTCGTCATTTCAAGGACAAAGAAGAGATGATCAACCTCCTGGCTACAAAGGTGTTCGATCATTACATAGTCAGAGAGTCAAATGGGTACGAGGACGTCGAAGCCGGGCTTCTCAAAATAATGATAAACCAATTCTCATCCTTTCAGGGAACGCCTGAAGCGACGTCCGTGCTGTTCCAGGAGGAGATTTTCCGAGAGTACCCAGCAGTCAAAGCGCGCTTCGACGAGAGGCGGCATCAGAGGGCGGACAGAATTGCCAGGATGGTCAGGGATGCAAAGGCCAAGCACCGGGTCGCGAAGGCCGTTGATCCGGACACTTTCGCCCTGATCTATATGGGTGCGATGCGCGCCGCGGTCCTGGAATGGCGGTCTGAAGGATGTACTTCGGACCTCGTCAGCAAGGCTGACGCCCTTCATTCGCATCTGATTCGCATCTTGCGGGAGGGCTGACCCGTGGCGGCTCTCAACCACCCCCTCCTTGTAGGAGTGGTTTATATTGCGACTGTCTCGCCTTGGTCGTAATCTTTGGCTTATTAAAGAGTTAAATTAGATCCAACGAGGAGAATTAAAAAATGGCAACAAAAGAAAAAATCGACATGTTCTGCTATCAGTGCTCCCAAACAGCTGGGGGGGAGGCCTGCACCATAAAGGGCGTTTGCGGAAAGGAGCCAACAATCGCGCGGCTGCAAGACAACCTGCTCTTCGCTATTAAGGGTATCAGTTCCTATCTGTACCATGCACGCGAGCTTGGATATACCGACGATGTCGTCGACGCCTTCATCGAACGCGCGTTCTTCTCGACGCTCACGAACGTCAACTTCGACGCCATGGAGTACGTCAAGCTCGCCCTCGAAGCCGGCGAGATGAACATAAGAACCATGCAGCTGCTCAAGAAGGCCCATATCGAACACTACGGCGAACCCGTTCCCACACAAGTGCAGACCGGGACCGTCAAAGGCCACGGCATCCTCGTCACCGGCCACGACTTCAAGGTGCTTGAGGAGCTCTTGAAGCAGGTAGAAGGTACGGACGTAAACGTGTACACGCACTCAGAGATGCTTCCGGCACACGGCTACCCCGGCTTGAAGAAGTACGCCAATCTCGTCGGCAACCTGGGCAAAGCGTGGTACGACCAGCGGCAGCTGTTCCCCCAGTACGAAATGGCGATCCTTGGGACCACCAACTGCTTCCTACCGCCTAAGGAGGATATCAAAGATCGCATGTTCTCGACTGGTCCCGTGCGCCTGCCGGGCGTGCAAAACATCGAGGGGTATGACTATGCGCCGGTCATTGCAAAGGCGCAATCGCTGCCGGAGCTCCCCGACAAGCCGGGTGATTACGTGCTCACCACCGGTTTTTCGGCGTCAGTCGTGCTGTCGCTCGCCGACACCATCAAGCAACTCGTTGAAGAGGGCAAGATACGCCACTTCTTCCTCGTGGGCGGCTGCGACGCCCCTATGAAGAAGGGTGAGTATTATCGCGAATTCGTGCAGAAGCTCCCGAAGGACACCATCGTCCTGACGCTCGCGTGCGGAAAGTTTCGCTTTAACGACCTTGACCTGGGCGACATTGAAGGCGTTCCTCGTTTGATCGACCTTGGTCAGTGCAATGACGCGATCGTCGCCGTCGAGATAGCGCAGGCACTTGCCAGCCTCTTCGGCGTAGGGGTCAACGAGCTGCCGTTGACGCTTGTGGTGAGCTGGATGGAACAAAAGGCGGTCGCCATTCTCTGGAGCCTACTCGCGCTCGGGTTAAAAGGCATCTACCTTGGACCGATTCTCCCCGGATGGGTCAACGACGACATTCTGAAGCTCCTCGTCGATACCTACGATATCAAGCTGATAAGCACCCCAGAAGAAGACATAGCAAAGATGCTGGCTTAGACGATGACGCCGGAATTGCACAATTCCTGACGTGATCCTCTACAGACAAGGAATGCATGCGCGGGAGCTTCCTGCGCGTGTTCATTCTTTTTCTAGCGTATTGTTTGACTAAGAACGACCGAACGCTGACAAATTAGAGGTATGAACATGGGCGAAATAGAAATGTACAAAGGGGCAGCTCTTGACTTAAAAACTCTCATCGAATACTCGGCTGACTCTACCGTAAGTAAAACTTTGATCGATACCAAAGCGGGCACTATCACGCTGTTTGCGTTCGATGCAGGGCAGGGCTTGAGCGAGCACACAGCACCGTACGACGCGGTTGTACAGATCATCGATGGCAATGCTGAGATTACAATCGGAGGTAACGCTGTGCATGCTAATGAAGGAAACATGGTCATCATGCCCGCAAACGTTCCTCACGCGCTTCAAGCCATAAGCCGTTTCAAGATGCTTTTGACAATGATTCGCGCCTAGCCGTTGATATGAGTCACGGCAGTATTGAGAATGACGCAAGAAAATGAGGAAGACCTCTACACGAGCGAAGAAGCTGTCGAGAGTCAAAAGCTGATTGGCAAAGTGATGCGACTGAGGCCTGGTAGTTTTGAAAAGAGATATTATCCGAATTAACGAAGAAAAATGTACTGGTTGTGGCAGTTGCGTTGCTGGATGTCCTGAAGGTGCCTTACAGGTAATTGATGGGAAGGCCAGACTAATAAGTGATTTATTCTGCGATGGTTTAGGGGCCTGCATTGGGGATTGCCCGGAGGGCGCTATAGAAATTGAAACAAGAGAAGGCGAACCGTATGATGAACACACGGTTATGGGCAATATCGCAAAAGCAGGACCTAATGTCATAAAAGCCCACCTGCAACATCTTAAAGGGCGTGGCCAAGAGGATCTTTTAGATGAAGCCCTTGATTTTCTAAAGGAAAACAACATTGAAATTCCGGATTATGAAGAAGAACCAATGGCCTGCGGTTGTCCCGGATCCATGACGCTGGATTTACGTAAATCTGACAACCAGCGGCATGAACAGGTGATGTCAACTTCAGAACTCGGAAACTGGCCCATACAGTTACAGCTTTTAAACCCCAACGCACCTTACCTGAAAAATGCTGATCTTTTGTTGGCGGCCGATTGCGCCCCATTTGCCTACGCTAATTTCCATCAAAGATTCATAAAGGGCAAAGTTTTGATAATTTTCTGCCCCAAACTGGATAGGACAATAGAGGAATACGTGGATAAATTATCTGAAATCTTCACGAAACAGGAAATAAAATCGATTTCCATCGTGCATATGGAAGTTCCGTGCTGCTCAGGTCTTGGCATCATAGTCCAAAGGGCACTGGAAAAAGCTCAAAAAAACATAATAGTAAAAGATTACACGATTTCTATAAACGGGGAGATAACATAGCGCCCTAAATAAAAGATTGGATAGGCCATTTTTCTAAGAATTGTACGCCGGTACTGGGATTTGAACCAAGGACGAGCAGCTGCTCAACAGGATTTTGAAGCCCTAAGACCGCTCATTGAGGCTACGAAGCAGCAGTCAACAATATATGATCGAGCATATATAAAGGCTGTAAAACCGATACAATTTTTACATATTTTGAGAAGTGTCTAAGACCGTCACGTGCCGCGCGATTCTTGAGCCTGTCGTTAGTGTCCGGACGCGGTTAAAGTATTACGATTGACACATTATCACGACGTCATGAACCCGGGTGATGAGAAAAAGAAGAGTAGATAAGCAACCGTTTAGACGGTTTTTATCTCAATGTGCTAATACGCATTATACGTGCCAAGGCAGTTTTGATATCACCCCTATTTTTTTTTATGCTTCTTACGGGTGCGCGAATCCTGCCCAAGTCGTAGGATGGCCACCAGATTTGCCTAAACTGCAGGTGTTGATATTTGACGACTGCCGGATTACACAAGCCGACAGTAAAATATGAGAAATATAATCGAACACATAGACAAATTTTAGCAATCGGAGGAAAATTAGTATGCAAGGAGAGACCACTTCGGACTCTGTCAAAACAGGGATTGTACCGCAGACACAGGCGCACCCACATCACCATACCAGCGCGTTGTTTGATCACGAACATCATCCGTACCACCCACGCAATGTCAATCTGCTTCATGGAGCTGAGCAAAAGGCGGCTGGCGTCAATACGCGGATTGCTGTTGGGCTTACTAAGACTGTTGGTACGATGTGGACGGCATATACGTTTGGAGCGCTTGCTGTCGTTGGATTGATGGCCATCATTGGCCTACTTAGCCCCATCGTCGCCTTACTCGTTGTATGGATTTCGCAAACATTCCTTCAGCTGACCTTACTACCGATTATTATGGTTGGGCAGAACGTCTTAGGACGAAAGTCTGAACTTCAGGCGGACGAACAGTTCAATACGACTATGAGCAGCTATAACGATATTGAACAGGTTATGCAACATCTCTCCGCTCAAGACGCGGAACTGCTGCGCCATACTCGTATGCTGATCCACCTGCTGGAGAAAAACGGCATCTCGCTGCAACAACTGGAGGCAGAAGTCAGTTCTAGCAGTCATTTGGCAGATGGTTTTGCCCAGTCACAGTCGGCAACTGATGTTCCCGCTACTGCCGCTCCTGATGAAAGTGAGAAGTAGAATGCATAAGCGAAACAGCGGGTTGTGGGGCGATATTTTATTCTGAAATGATTTGGTTTGTGCACGAATCACAAGTGTTTTGTCCGAATCTGCTCCGGTTAAGATTATGTTAATGCCTGAAATCTCACTAACGCAAGAAGACTTCAAGCATCTTCGCAAGTGAGAAATCCTAAATGGAGGGCTCTAATGTATCTGATTGTAAAAAGAACGATGGGCTCGGCCGGATTCGAACCGGCGACCTCAGCCGTGTGAAGGCGAGGGTCGATCCGCGCTTGTTTCCCCCATGTCAGGTCGCGGTGAAACAACCACAAGAAAGGCAAACGCCCCGTCGTGCACCGTTTGATATATACGCGTCGGCAGTCCTGCAAGCTTTGAGAGCGTGTGGGGCAACCGAATCGTTGGGTAGCGGTAGGCGGCTTTTGCGCGGTGTACTGAGATTTTGCTGCGATGGACTTCCAGAAGTTCGGTTCTCGGCAGCGCACCACATGCGGAAATGTCTGAGTAATGTCCGGCAGCTAACATAGTGGGTGCTTAGCTGCGCCGCACACTTAGTCGTTATGATTTGGTCTCCTCGACAAAGCACGAACCAAGCAGAACCTGCCAATGAACAGGCCCTCTTTCCTGCGTACGTTCACACAATGCCGCTTTCATGGCTTGTTTGCCTTAACCGATGGCAAAAATAGGACGATCACAAAGCCGAGAAGCAATATGAGACCAAGCGAGACGAAGGTGAGGTGCATCGCCGAGCTGATGGTGCTGTCGACGATACGCTGCGCTTCAGGAATGAGACTTTGAGGGATCTTAGGCGGCGCTCTTGTCTGCATATTTTGCGCGTACGCGTAGAGATTCTGTTGTATCTGCTCTTGAGTTGTAGTGTTACTCACCAGCGTGGAGCTGCTGATCCCTGCAACGAGCCCGTTGAAGACTCCGGCGAGGAGTAGAACGCCAATGAGCGCCGTGCCCACGGCGTAGCCCAAGTTCTTCGCTGTGTTTAGAAATCCTGATGCATCGATCTCTTGGTCTTTCCTCACCGCGGACATTGTGAGATTGGTCAACTGAGAGAGCAACAACCCTACTCCGAATCCGAATATCACCGTGCCAGGAATGATATCAACAATCTGAGTGCTCTGGCTAAAGACGTTACTCAAAAGGTACGCGCCTGCAGCAGAAATCAGAAATCCGAGGAGGGTTACGACCTTGGGTCGTATAAGGGATGAGAGTCTGCCCCCTATAAGCGCGAACACGAAAATTGTGATCGACATGGGGAGCAATGCCACACCCGTCATAAAGGCGCTCTCGCCAGTGACTTGCAGCAAAAATACGGGTAAGATAAACAGCACGCCGGCGAAAGCGGCTTGTTGGATAACACTAGCCGCATTGCCCAAGATATAGAGTCGATTTTTGAGCACTGAGATGTCGAGCAAGGGCTCCACGTGGTGGCTTATGCGTCGCCTCTGCCAAAGGAGGAAGCCGGCAAAAACGATGAGGCCGACCACTATGAACAACGGCACGAGTTGCCAGTACTGCGGAGACCCGAGGAGCAAAATGCCGAATACGAGACAGAACAGCGCGGTAACTGAGAGTACGACGCCTCCGAGATCTATCTCACGCCACGTAAGACGTGGCTTTGACTCGCGCAGGTACGAGTTCATCACGAGTACTGCGAGGACACCGAGTAGTTCGAACGCAAAGATCAATCGCCAGGTGGCAAAGGACGTGAGAGCTCCCCCATAGAGCGGGCCGATAGCAGCCCCCAGAGCGGCGATGCCCCCCCAGATGCCAAATGCCGTCAGTCGGTCTTTGCCTTCATACGCCGCACTTACCATGGTGGTCGTCGCGGGTAACATCAGCGCCGCACCTATGCCTTCGAGAAGTGACCAGCCGATGAAGAGCATAAAGACGTTCACGCTCAACGTGGCTGTGGCTGTGCCGATGCCGTACACGATAACGCCGATAAGGAAGGTCTTCTTCCTCCCCAAAACGTCCTGCAGCTTGCTTCCGGCAAGCATCAGCGACGCCATTGTGAGCGCATATATGGCGATCAAGGCCTGAATAGTGCTCAAATCGGTGTGTAAGTCTACGACCACAGCCGATATGGCCACATTCATAGCGGAGCTATCGAGAACGATGATGAAGATAGCTATGCACGAAACTAAGACGACTCCCCATTTGAACTGTGGCTTCTCTTCCATAGAGGGGGTGATCGGAAACTCACAAGACGCGACGCCGTACGTCTGCGCAGGATTATGACGAAATACTCATCGGTTACGCACAAGACCCAAACGCTGCTGATTACGCTTCCGCTGCTATATCAGTTTTATGTTTTGCTTTTTTGGCATATTACGATGCGGTGGAATGCTGAGGTTAAGTCAAACATTACAGATATTGAAAGTCACGTTTTTTCCGATACTTCATATAAACATTATATAGGTGCTGCTGCGGCGAATGTCGATAGTTGCTCCACTCAACCTTCCGGCGTACTGACAGCCGCACAGATCAAATCTAAATCAAGATATAGCGTTGCTTCTCAATGTTTAACCATTTAAGCAAAAGGGAGGTGACGTAATGGGCGAAGTAAAAACGATCACGAGGGTTCCTGTTAGGGCAGTCGCCTTGATGGGTGCCATAATTGAAGCCGTTTTAGGGCTCATTTCTGGAATCATTACAGCTATTAGCATTGACGTTGCCGTCTCGACGTTGCACAGCGATTTTCCTATAACGGCAAGTCTCGGCACAGGAGCAACCGCTGAGGCTAGCGTCATTATCATCGGCATTATCGGCGGCTTCATTAGTGGCTACATTATTATAGCGATTGTAGCACTGATTTACAACGCGTTGGCGCCTAGAATTGGCGGCATTAAGCTTGAACTTGAGTGACGGCAAAGCATGCGGAATCACGTAAATCGTAGAGTTCTGACATTAAACGAACAGTGTTGATCGTCACTTTTTTGTTCTTTTAGACAACAGCCAGTAGCCGTTGATTTCAGTATTTCGAGGGCCCAATTATTGCAAATGACAGGGCTTCACTTCACCACTGGAGTCAATGCGTAAGCACTTGAGTCGATTGTATTACACGGCAGAGCCGAACAGCTTGATGGATCGTACTTACGAACATTTGCGCTTGAGTTAAAAGAACAGCTTGCCCAGACTCTCACTACATTTGTCACATCGATTCTAGTAGGGCCACGTAGATACTCAGACACTGAAAAAGCTACAGAGCCACCTCTGCGCCAGATCATTGACGTGCTGCAGCAGGTGATGTGCTCACATGACGCAGAAAAGCTTGCGATTTCTGTGCTGGAAAACTACGAGGGAAGTTAAGTGAAAGGCAAGCCTCAACGTATATTATTCCTTATTCGCAGCGCCCCATGCTTTTGGACTTAAATGATTTTATGGACTTAAAGTGATAATCACCGCAAGTCCTTCTCCGAAAATTGTTATAATCTTAGAAAATGACTCGTATCGGCCACAACAGTCCCCATCAGTTAATCTCAGTCGCAGGGCTTTCTAAAAACTGCTTAAAATCCAGCTCTCCCCTAGCCAACGCTTCCCTAGCCTTGGCATACCAATATTCCGCCTTCTTTTGGTCTTTCTGGACACCCAGTCCGCTCTCATACATTGCCCCTAAATTGTTCAAGGCATGAGGTTCCCCAGCAACAGCCCCCTTGTTATACCAATAAATAGCCTGTCTATAATCCTGCTCGACACCAAGTCCTTTTTCAAAGAACCAACCGATGTTTACATATGCCAGAGTGTCTCCTCTTACGCCTGCCTGTATGTACCAGTACAAAGCCTTTTCCTGATCAACCTCTACTCCTAGTCCTTTGCTGTACATTACACCCAGGTTCATCATACTGAGAGAATCGTTGGCGGCTGCTCCCATTTCGTAGAAATATCTAGCTGCATCGTAGTTTTGCTTAAAATGAAAACCATTCTGGAAGTACAGTCCCATATAAAAGTATCCTTCTGTATTTCCTGACCTAGCCAGCTCTTCATAGATCTCGGCAGCCTTTCTGTAATCTTTCCCGACCCCGTGCCCGTAGTGATACAGATTGCCAAGATTCAATTTGGCCTTGGGATCTCCCAATTTGGCGGCTTCTGTGTACCATCTCATCGCGCCTTTATAGTCCGGGTTGCCTTCGTCATCTAATCCATATTCCTCGCATACGTTGCCAAGGTTGATCATGGCTAGCGTGTTACCATATTGGGCTGCTTTTTCAAACCACTCGACTGCTGCTTTTAGATTACGCTTGACTCCGAGACCATTCTGATAAAGCCAGCCGATGTTGTTCATAGCCGTACTGTTACCCTCAGCGCTGGCTAATCTATAAAGTTCCATAGCCTTACCATAATCCTGGTCAAAATCGTGCCCCTTTTCAAGTCTATAACCGAGTTCTACCAATGCTTCGCCATATTTTGATTCTGGCGCTTTTTTTACCCGACCTATGTCTTCTTTCTTTTCAACGCCTACTAACTCCATATAGACCACGTCTGGCCTGCCCAACTTATCATAGTTCCAATTCTTTGGCGCACGCCGTTCGTCCCATTTAACCCGTTTGGTTTCTTTGAATCCGAATTTTTTGTAGTATTCCGGCAAAAATCCATCGGGACAATTCAAATTATTAGCGCCGTCCTTGATAGCCTCCCATAAAACGTCCTTAGCTACCTGCGCCACCAAGGTTTCGACATACCCCCATTCATCAAGTAGCAAAAGCTTATGGGCTTTTACCCACCCCTCTCCGTGTTGTTTTATAACGCCATCTAGCAATTCTAGGAATTCCGAAAGCATTTCGGATCGTTTGGGACCCCGTCTCCTAACAACTCTCGAGCTTGCTCGGATGTTAACATTTTAGCTCCGTATAAACCGCGTGTGGACTATCCAACTTGTCATAACTCTAGTTCTTTGGCGCATATCGACCATAAATATTGGCTTCACAATTCCTATTCGTTTTATTCACCAAAAAAATATAAACGCTAAAGCGCTATCTCTCGTCCTTTTTCAGGAAGAATCACATTATCGTGGAGGTTCTTGAAAACTTCTGGGTGCTGCGTATGTACCGGAATCAGCACTTTCGGCTGCACAGTCTCGACCACGTCTCGTATCTCGTCTTAATTTAGGTGTCCGGGCGCTCACCGCTCAATAGCGCTCCAAGCTTTGTATCGTAGGGAACGTCACAAAACGTGATGCCCGTTTCTTCCTGTCGGTGATGTCGCACATACCACAACGGGAGCTTCACTTCGAACCAGCGTCCCGGGTAGCGATCAGCTCTTTTTGATAATGGATGTCGCTGCTAGACATTTAAGTCAGGTAAGGACTATACCGCAAGTGCACAAGCTACTGGGGCTGGCGTGAAGTATATGGTAGGGTACAGTACGGACCACTGGGAACATCCGCGCGCAGAAAACAGAGACAGCTACGGCTCCCCCTCAACAACCGATTTCGCCACGGCCGCACGAACACTAGAT
>Ga0224515_1000053_pt1 | contig 26736 bp, 29 predicted proteins | sample IRFST25metaG_FD_179880 | JGI IMG/M metagenome (GOLD analysis project Ga0224515, IMG submission 179880) | Peat soil microbial communities from Stordalen Mire, Sweden - IR.F.S.T-25 | ecosystem: Environmental > Terrestrial > Soil > Wetlands > Peat | place: Sweden: Norrbotten County, Stordalen Mire...
TCGAGCTGATGAGAAGATTAGCGTAGCGTATCCAAGCCCCTTGGGGCCCAGTAAAATGCTCTTGGCTGAATTCATGCATTTTTTTGGTGACTATTTGCAGGTTGCAGGACCAAACCCTTCCGAAGAGGTAAAAAAGAAAGCTCGCTTGTATGCGTGGGACCTCACAAACTACGAAGAACGATATCGGCAAGAGATAGCTGGCAGACCTGAGGCACAAGCAGAGCTTCACCGCATTTTAGTTAGGGCTCGGCGAGGATTCACTATTCTACTTTATAGCCGCGAGAAGGATTGGCCTTGCCATCGACTTGTGCTATTAGACATTCTTAGAGCAATGGTCGAATAGCAGAAAGTGCAAGCCGAAGTGCGCGGATGGTACCATAGACGGCAAGGCTAAACTCGCAGCCCTCTTCAGACGCCTCCTCGCCCGCGTGGCTGCAGAAAAGCAGGCGCGGGAGCCCAATAAGAGTTGTGAATGCCCAATACGTGCACGGGGGATCCCGGACGTCGTCAAGAGCCCGGAAATCAAAGCATTATTGAGAAGAGGGTCGTAATCAGAGGGACGGTCGCTTTTGCAAAAGGCTGCTCGCCAAAAAGAATAGTAGACACTGGGAGTGAAACTAAATTCACCAAAAAAAGGCAAAACCAGGCGAACTACACATGAACGAACTGGAAGACAAATTGCTTACATACCTGTACATTGTCGTGTTTACCAAACTACTTCGCGAGGCGATAGAGGCTTTGCCGTGCATCTTCTATATGAAAGATGCGCGCTACAAACCCGCCCTCCTTGAGTCGCTTAACTGCGTATCTCACCGTTCTATATGGTAAATATGTCTCCTTTTCGATATCGTTTAAAGTCATTGTTCCGTTGTTCTCAAGCGTCTTAAATACCAATTTCACACTCGGAGGGTACTCTCTAAGCCTCTTTGTGAAGGGCTCGTTGTTCGAAATTGCTTCTGCAATCACACTGTTCATGGTATTCACCAAATAAATTAACGGCGTTAACAGTATAAATATGTTTCTCGATCCGGTGCTGTTAAAATGAGCGTTGTTAAAAGTGGGTTGTTAAATTTGGGTTGGTAGGAATACCAAAGCTTTACTATGTCGCTGTTTGATAACCCTGTGGATATGGCAGCAGCTCCCGAAATTGAAATCGTAGAAAAGGCTAAGGCTATCTTTCCATCTTGGGTTGTAATTCTTGACGATGCTCTAAAAAGTTTGGATAACAAACTGACTAAAGAATACATCCGTACAAACTTTTGCGATGCAGTCTTGCAGGTGGAAAAAAAGGCTTATGAGACATTTTCCGATTATGAATCAAAAGCGTTCCCCGAACTTGTCGTGTTATGGTATGAAGCACATAGTGCAAGGATAGACGAGCAGTATGAAAAGGGGATACTTAGCTCGCTCCAAACGGATAAATCTTTAGGGGACGCTTTGAAAGCTGTCGTAAGAAATGTAATGCACGAGTCTTATCCGACAATTCAGAAATTCCAGATAAGTGTAAGTCAGATGAGAAAGAAAAGGGCCGGCGAGACCTTTCAAGAGATTATACTCAGACTTCTCCAAAGAATAGATGTTCCGTGCCAAAAAGCCAAGGGCGTAATGGAGGCAGAACTTGGTCACACTGACATTGTGGCCCCGGATTTACAAACGGCAATTGCTACGCCAGATAAAGCGATTTTCATTGCTTGTCAGAGGACACTAGCAGAAAGATGGTGGTCATCTACAGCTATTTCAAGAGGTGGGAGAAGAGGTTATATTGTGACTATAGATAAGCGATTGTCAAACGACAAGGCAAGAAGACTCAACACTCATAACTTAGTTGCATATATTAGGGATGACGTAAAAGCCCACCCAGATTTAAGTTCTATGGCGTGGATTAGGAATCTCTCTGACCTCCCAAGCGACCTCAAACTGACTTGAGGACGATTATACCCTCATTCATAATTAAATCGCATGGTTCCCATTGACCTGTTCTGCCTTGGGGCGCCCCAACGTACGGTAAGCGTTTCTGATAAATGTGCCTCTCTTTGATGTCTAAACATTCAAACTTCTTTTTTCTACCTTCAATAGTCCATCCAGACTCCGTAAGTTCTTTTGTGATGTCAATTGTCGGAACACGTATTCCTCGCATTGTACGATTTCCAATAATAATTATGCAGAACCGACCGTCTTTGAGAACTCGCCTCATCTCTTTTAATCCGTCATCCAAATCCCTAAAGAACCGCGAAAGAACATTGCTCCGGTCTTCATCCTTTGCTCTAACGAGTTTCGCAACGTTATTCAAGGATTCGGACTTCCTCAAGACACTTGATACATCGCCGTCTCCGCTTGCCTTTCCCCCAAACGATACTTGGTCTATTTCGCGCACTTTTGTAATGTCGTAGCCTAACCACAACAGAGGGTACTTGGAAAATTGACCGTATGCGACTGTTGTACTGCTATCGCCGTACGGGGGGCTCGTAAGTATCATCCCCAAAGAGTTTGAGCCTACCGTAGTTTTTCTGCCGTCTTCATCCAAAATAATGGGCGTCTTTTCGATTTCCTCTATGTAAGACATGCCTAATATGCCTTTTTTGATGCTTGATGAAAATATGGCCAAAACATTCGGCGAATAGGTCTTAAGTTCATCTTTCGACCTTCTGTACAGTTTGAACTCTCTTGTTCTAACATTGCTTGCTTTTCGGACTGTGACAGAAAAACATACATTAAAGAAATCCTTAATCGTGGGGTTATCAACACCGGCGATAGCTTTACGAACTCTTATCAAGTCCTCAATTACAGCCGGTTTAAACCAATATTCAACGCGCGGAATGATTTCTTTTGCTTTTTCAACTTCATCAGGGGTAACAATAGATGAATGATATGCCTTCAATATTACGTCGCGGTAATCCTCTAATATAGATGGGTCGAGGTATGTTGTTTTGACTTTAGTGAGAAGCTGTGCTAGTGGATTTGTGTCGGCACACACCATATCATACCCCAACTTCAACGCTTCCACGGCGACCGTCCCCGACCCGACACTCAAATCTCCGATTGGTTCGCCTTCTCGGCCATACAACTTTATCAAATCCCTAGCTACTTGAGGGACCATTCTTGCAGGATAAATGTGGATGCTGTGAATGCCCTGTTGGTCGTCTTCGCTAGCCATAGTCCAATCTTTGGAAATTGATTGATTCACAAGGTCTTGTTGAGCAGTTGGTTTGTTCATTTCGTGTTGTTCTCCACGTATCTCTTGATGAGCTGAAGCAACTTTACCTTTACTTTTTCACCGGACTTACTATAATAATGAGCTTTCCGTCTCTCGCCTCAATTTTCCACTCAAGCGAATCGCCGCTCGTCAGGTCGAACTGCTGGACGATGCTTCTTGGCACAGTTGTTCTAAGGGATTCCTTCTTTGATGTTGCAGGGGTGAGTTTTGTTGTTTGCCCCATAATTTACCTCTTAGTTGGTATATACCAACTTCTTTCTTAAATATTTACCTATTGGTAGCCTAGCAGTGTTACCAACAAATATATAAACAGGTAAGTATATAGGTAAATTTGTAGGTAAATATTATGATAGAAGATACCCAAACTTTGGAACCCCGAATGATGAGGGGTTATGAAATTGTTGCTACTTACCCTATCACACAACGTAATTCTCATTCGTTTCTCGTGCCTTCACAGTCCAGCGATAAGCAGTACGAAGTCAGCATTTCACGCCAAGAGGCTAGCTGCACCTGTCCCGACCACACATACCGAAAGACACAGTGCAAGCACATTGTAGCCGTAAGATTGTGGCTTGCCCTTAAAGAGAAGCTAGTAACTCGGAAAGTCGAAGAGAACGAAATAGTGGCCTGCAAGTTCTGCAACTCGCTTGAAGTCGTCAAATACGGCACGAAGAACGGCAAGCAGAACTACTACTGCAAATCGTGCAAGCGGAAGTTCGTTAACAACGGAGACTTCCAGAAGCTGAAGTTTAGCTCTCAGACTATTTCGCTCACGCTTGACCTTTATTTCAAAGGCGTCTCTCTGAGAAAAATCAGCGACCACCTGCGGCAGTTCCACAGCCTCAGCGTTAGTTACGGAACTATCCACAACTGGCTTGAAAAGTATGTCGGAATCCTCAATGAGTATGTGAGCACCCTAGAACTTGACACATCGAGCGTGTGGCATGCCGACGAAATGATGGTCAACGTCGGTGGAAACTGGAAATACCTCTGGAACGTGATAGACGAAGGCACTCGGTTTCAGTTGGCAAGCGTGATTAGCGAGGAAAGGAAGATAGAAGACGCTCGAAAGGTGTTTCAGGTAGCGAAGAGTGTAGGAGGGAAGAAGCCTAAATACGTAGTGACTGACGGGCTTAAATCCTATGAGAAAGCGGTTAAGAGAGAGTTCCATACGCGGCAAGGGAGCACGACACATATTAAGGGCGTTGGAATCAGGTCAAAAGTGAACAACAACGTTATCGAACGGTTACACGGAACGCTGAGGGAGCGAAATAAGGTTCAGCGCGGGTTAAAGAAAGACGCTTCGCCAACGATAGACGGAGAGCGGATTTATTACAACTTCATTAGGCCACATCAGCGGTTTGACGGCATGACACCGGCGGAGGTGGCGGGTGTGGATTTGGAGCTAGGGGAGAATAAGTGGTTGGGGTTGCTTAAGAAGGCGGTGGAGAACGGGAAGGGGTAATTCTTAATTAGCCCCTGCCCAAAACGTGCTTATGGTCACCTGCGCTCACCATGGTTATTGTGTTATCGGGGGTGTTCACGCAATCTAGACATTTAAGTTTCGCCCCCGCGGGCCTACATTCGCTGCAAATCGCATAGCTAAGCATTGTATTTATTGCAACTTTGTACACGCGCTGGCCCTCTAGTTTGCTGTGTAACTTGTACGCGACGTCTGTAATTGACTGCTTGGGCGCTGAGTGGATGGTTGCGAGAGCTGCCTCGATTTTTTGGTTAAGCTTAGCGTTTCCTCTCAGGAGCCTCGCAATGTCCTTATCAAATTGACGCGTGCGCCTGAAGTTATGGGTCATCAGCCCACTTCATAAGTGGAGAATCGACCCTCCTGAGCGTCCCTCAACCCTGCGTTATGTGACTTACATTCATCTCTGTCAAAAAGGATACAAAAAGTCTCTTTCCAATCGTCATCCATTTTTAGCCTATTTCCGGCGTCCATAACGCGGACGGCCAATTTAGTGCCGTTATGTAGGTCTTTAATCCGAACTGCCCTGCGCCCGGAGTCTATTTTTCTGTCGTGGACATCATCTTCAATTTGACGTAATGGAACCATATCATATTTTTGCAGAATTGCGTCTATTTTTTGCATTAATACTTTATTTTCTTCAAATAGCTCACGAGTTTCCTCAATAATTTCTTTGCCATTGTCTGTTATCTCGTAAAACTCATTAATACGACTAAAGATGGAATCACGGTTGCGGTCTCGATGAGAGACCTTGGCAGTGAGTACATTGCACGCCCTTAGCTCGTTTAAGTCATCATTCATGTCCTTAGCGTATGGCCCCCAATACCATTTTTCAAAATCGTAATCAAAAGTTTTTATATTCTGTTCCGCTAGCTCTGATTGGATGAAATAGACGAGCTTCTGGATTTTCGTTTTACCTAAGTCCCGCGCTCGTGCTTTGTAAATTAAGTACGCCAAAAGAAGCCGGTCTGATAACACGTCACGGCTCTTGGAAGGTTGAGATTCTTCCATACAAAAATAGCATTTAACGCGGTTAACTATATAATACGCTTTTGATTCGAGAGCGGACTTGAGCCGCCAACCCAAATTTAACAACCCACTTTTAACAACGCTCATTTTAACAGCACCCTCGATCCGGGGCTTTGTAAAATAAGTGCCGTTTGTTAAAAAAGTAGACTGTCTGTTGAAAAAGTGTAATCATAATGTTCAGATTTTGTATTTGAGCAAAAGACTCATCGAATTTACATATGCCGCTGGTATTTGTTCATCATAAGCCATATATACCATTAGCGCATGATATTATGTGTAGATTGGTATGGCTATAGCAATAATCACACTTGGACTATACACTCTCCCTAATTACCCCTTGTCTAAGTTACTTGGCCAGACAAGAAAAATTCATGAAGAAATTGGCGAAGGACCGGCAGGTAACGCCCAGATAATGACTATATTAGGGAATAAAGCGGCAAGTGAGTCTTTTTATAAGAACAGAGACGACTTAGAAGCTTTTGGTTTAATCGAAATAAGAACAAGAGGGCGACGTCTTGAGATTCAAATTACACCGTTAGCGTGGCGTGCAATAGAAGGAGATACAGTCCAAAGACGAAGAGCCATCGAGAATGTATTTGATAACTTTGAATTATGGAAGAAATTGCGAGAACGATTTACCGATGCGAATGAACTCAGTGGTTTCGCACAGGTATTGGAAGACGTTGCTGAGGAAAAACCACCTGACGAAAACACATGCGAACGGATTAAAAGACGTTTTCACGACGACTTGCAGTTCCTTAATGACCAATTATCCAGTCGTTTTATAACGCCAATCAATCAGAACGAGAAAGGAGCGGTAGCCGAAAAACTACCAAGCGACATATTAGAATCCGCTTTGCCAAAAACCGTCGTTGGAACAGTTACCTATCCTGAATCAGGCGTTTCAATCCAAATTAAGGATGAGTTATCATTCGAGATAGCACAGATGCTTTTAGAGGCAATGCGGAAACGGTTAGGTATAGCAAAAAAGCCGATGCAAACGAGTTTACAGGATACTGATATGTAAAGAAATATAAAAAACATTAATAAAAGAGAGCTGCCCGGGTAGCTCAATGGGAAAGAGCAAGGCCCTACTAAGGCCAAGATGCGGGTTCAAGCCCCGACCCGGGCGTTTTCATTGTATCAAATGGCAGCGTAGTACAATGGCAGTATATGTGGCTGTAGACCATGTGACGAGGGTTCGATTCCCTCCGCTGCCGATACAATTTTTATATATATGCTCTTCTTCATGAAATACTTTTCTATTAGAAGCGGTCTGTTGAAAAAGTGCAAAAGTTAGTACGGTCATCTCGGTGGCTTTGCCACCTTCAACCGCTTCTTTGCCCATTCGTTGTCCGTACCTAGAGCATCGTTTAGCAGATGGTTTCCAGTGACTTCCGCTTTATTCGCCCGGATCTCCGCTTCAAGGAATTCCCTATATTGCTGCGCTATTTTATTCTGAAGATCGGGCAACATTGGGACGGGGACCTCTTTAAGCTCCTCCCATCCTACACGGTGTCTACTTAAACCTGAAGATTTTGATAGTAGGCGTGCCCTCACTTCCGCACTTCGTAGAAAACCCCATAGGAACATCGGGTCGAAACGGTCATCTTTCATGCGAAGTATCGTGAATTCTGAAGAAACCAGTACATCAGTTAAATCGTCAGTGATAATCCCTGTAGCACCAAGGGCGGCAGCGATGTTGCTGATTGCGATGTCGCCGGATTGAACCCGCATAACTTTTGAATATGAAAGTTCTTTGCCAAGTCTACTTTCCCCGCGCAGTGGGATTCCCGCGTAGGTGACTTTTAGGAATGTATATGTCTTCTCCGGGTCTTTTTTAGGACTCACGACGCCCTCAGGGTTATTATCTATAGTAATCGGATCAACGACTTTCATAAGTGGTATCACCTCATAACCCGTTGATCTCCATTCTTCTACAATATCTCCTTCTCTTGGAAGGCAGAACTTAACGTCAAGTCTATCGAGTATCTGAGAAGAGGGCACTCGCCAAGTGCCTTTTTCCCCTCGTAAGTATCGCTTAAATTCCTCAGCGATCTTGTATACTTCTTCTTCTGCTTTCTGCTTAGCCTCTGCGGCTACGCTTGGAGGGGTCTTTGGCGGCACGTCATCCAACCCAACGAATTCACTTTCATACATGAAAACATCCGGCTGACTTGTGTCGCCTTTGCTTCGTCGTACCAGATACAGGATTGAAGTCTTTACCCGCGCTCCGACACGTTGGAATGCGTCTCCCGATAGGCTAATAATACCCCTAACGATAAATCTTTCACGAATAAATGCCCTGACGAAGTCGTTGTTCTTGCCGCTTAAAATCGAATCGTCTATAACTGTCAAGAGACGTCCTCCGGGTTCTAGAAGGTCGGCATAGCGTTCTAAGAACATGACGCTTGATCGAAGCGTAGGGCGCGCCTTGTTGTCCTTATGAAACTCCCACTTTTTTTTGTCTTTGTTAAACTTCCATCGGGCGAGATTATACATATGTAATATCCGCTCCTCATCAGGAAGGAGGTATGAGTAATCCATAGAGAAGGGAGGGTTCGTCAGAACTACGTTAAATTGCTTATTTTTTAGCAATTTCTGAAGCTCTTCAAGCTCAAGCTTCAGCTCTTTTTCTTCATACTCAGGGATATACAGAACTTTATCCAAAGCATCAGCGTGGTAGATCTGGCTCCCCCCGTCGCCATGGAGATACATATTTATCCGCGCTATTCGGGCGATTGGCGGGTCGCTTCCAGCATCGACGCCCACAAGCGATTCATTGGCAATTTTGTTAAGCAATCCAAGTCTCTCATCGTCTGAAAGAGAAGTGTTTGCTCTCACTTGATTTCGCATCTGAGTTAATGCCTCGATGAGAAATCCACCAGTCCCACAGCATCCATCAAGAACCGTATCAATATGTTCCCTATCAACCTTTGGCTGCGCTAGTTCGATCATCAATTTCACTATCGTACGCGGAGTGAAGTATTGACCTAATTTGGCACCCCGCATCGTGGCGCTTAGGAATGTCTCAAATAATCTGCCGTTTAGGTCTTCATCAACGCCGTAGAGATCAGAAGACTCAAGCTTCGATACGACAAGTCGGATAGTGCCCGGATGAAGGCTAATATTTTCGTCGGCATCAAACATGCGTTTCTTGTCGTGCCTGCTTACGCTCTCTTCAATCTTTCTGATGAGAGGTTGAAAGAGGATCGTATCTATCGGATTGTCCACAGGTTGAGAATCGATCCAATGCGTTGAGAACATGACCTTCTCTTTCGGAATTGGTTCTCCGTCATTCAGCGCCTCTGAAATGTCTGGGTCTTCGTGCAGCTCTCGGTCTTTCCACAGTTTCACGAACACGATCTTCACAAATCCAAAGAATGCAGGGATCGGGGCATGTTTCTCTGCCTTCCAGATGACCCGATGGCAACTGTTGAACAGTTTGATGACGTTTTCCTTCGTTGGCTTCGTGAGCCTCATCACGTCCTGTGATCGTTTCTGAACTTCTTTGAAACCCTTTCGGGCAATGTCAGCGCCTATTTTGAACTTAAGCGATCGAAACTTCTGGTTATCATCAGTGAAATCAGAAAAATGCAGTGTAAGTTCGGGCTCCATCTCGTCCCACTTGAACAACTTGAGAACTATGCCATTCGTAATGCCGTAATACTGGACGGGATTCTCCCCTGTATACTTTCGATTCAGGAAATGTGCATATTCAACGCATTTCGTAACCCACTTATCTACGTCCTCGACAGTCTCTTTCGCGTCAAGCAACCATCGCGGTTTGCCATTGCAGGATAGTACGTAGTCGGGTTTGTAGGGTTCCTTGCGCTTTCCCAAAGAGATGGTTAGCTCATCTATGCTCTCTTTGGTCTTTATCTCTTTATCGGCATAGCCAAGGTCTTCTAAAAGTCTATTAGCAAAAAAAGTCTCAACGCTCGATTCGTTGCTTAAATTCGCTCTCTCGCAGTATTTATTGGAATCGGCGTTATGGTTTGCCTGTTCAAGGTAATCATAGATGGTCGTCCTGAGTGGGCGGCTGTCTAACTCCTTTTTTGGCATGGAACATAATTGTCACCATTCTACTTGAAGTTTTCCTCCTGCCGCTCGCACTAATCCTGCGCGTCTAAGGTGATTTTTCGTATTTTAACTTCAATATAATCTCCTTTCTGCAATTCCTCTTCTTCCCAAGCTTCTTTGTCGATTATAATGCGTCTTTGCCTATCATTTTTTACTTGCACAACAAACGGTTTTGACATATTCACCACTTGTGTCATTGTCACCACAAACTATATGTTCTTTCCGACCTAATATACTTGTGGTGAATTCACCACAAGAAGTGATAATGATGCAAGCTCAAGAATTGTTAGATGTTCGCAAGGCAAGAGGCTTCGAGATAGCGCAAGCTGGTCAAATCAAGAAAAACGGTAACGGTTGGTTAGTTCCTTCTCAGTCAAACGGCACTTCATACAATGTAAAATTCTCAGAGTTTGAACACAAGCACTCATGCAACTGCCCTGATTACCAATACCGGAAAATAAAGTGCAAACACATCTTCGCAGTTGAGTTAATTGTCACGGAAGAGATAGACGAGCAAGGCACTGTGACGCAGACAGTCACTAAGAAAGTAAGCTACACGCAGAACTGGCAAGCGTACGACCACGCTCAGATACACCAAAAAGAACTGTTCATGCAGTTGCTTCAAGACGTGTGCAGCCGTGTGCCGCAGCCCGAATACACGTTTGGGCGACCGAAGCTGCCATTATCTGACATGGTGTTCCTATCAGCCCTCAAGGTGTTCAGCACCTTTTCGCTGAGACGGTTCCTGACAGACGCGGAGATAGCAAAAGAACGCGGTTACATTGAGAAAGTGCCAACGTATGTCTCTGTTGCTCACTATATGGAAAATCCTGACGTGACGCCGGTCATTCAAGAGCTGATAAAGCTGACAAGCCTTCCGCTGACGACTGTAGAATGCGACTTTACAATAGACAGCTCAGGATTCGGAACCTCAAGGTTCGTTAAGTGGTTCGACCACAAGTACGGCAAGGAAGTTGACACTAGAGCGTGGGTTAAGGCACATTTGGTTTGTGGTGTTAAAACGAACGTCGTGACGGCTGTTGAACTGACAATGACCAACGAGCACGACAGCAAGTTTCTGCCGGAGCTTGTAATGCAGACAGCTCAGAATTTCACCGTCAAAGAGGTTTCGGGAGATAAGGCGTATTCTTCGAGAGCTAACTTGGAGCTGATTAATGAATTAGGAGCTGTGCCGTATATTCCATTCAAGAAAGGAACGACGGGAAGAGCGAAGAATGCGCCGACGTGGAAGAAGATGTATCACTATTTCGAGTTCAAGAATGAAGAATTCTTAGAGCACTACCACAAGCGAAGCAACGCCGAGACGACGTTTCACATGATAAAGAGCAAATTTGGAGATTCAGTGCGGAGTAAGACTGAGGTTGCTCAGGTGAATGAGGTATTGCTAAAGGTGCTGTGTCACAACATATGCGTGGTCATTCAAGAGATGTTTGAGTTGGGGATTGAGCCGGATTTCTTTTCGGCTTAAGCCTCTACTACATATTCAGTTTGTTGTAAAAATTCTCTCTAGGGCCAACATCAAAAAGCACTAGTGTATTATCGTCGTTTTCTTCACAATTTGAACAACCATTATTGCGGATAAAGTTTAGATTCCTACATTCTTCACAGATAGCGAAAATGAGTCTGTAGTTTGGTCGTAAATCGTGCTTCCGTTTACCTTTCTTTCCGCTTAACTGCTCGCTGTTGTAATATGGGTTGGTGCGGAGCTTCTCTATTGCCTTCAAAATATTATTAAAAACAAATTTATTTTTCTTGAACGTTTTCATCTTTTTATCAAAATGGGCTACCGCACGGTAGTCGTAGTAGTCGTACACTAGAAAGCCCCGTTAAGTGTACAAAACCTCCCTTCTCTTGCATCCCGCATCGCTTCGTTGAGGGAAGCACAGGATTCATCGTCGAGATAGATATCAAGCGTCTCGCCCCACCAATCTGGCATAAACTTAGCTTTTGCATCCTTCTCTGATATGCCGATTTTGAGGTCAGTACCTAGGGGGATATTCTTGATTTTCTTTGGTGCTCCGAATTCTAGGGGCGCTTTACTGTTATATATCAGCTTTTTAATCTCGTCAAGCGATAATTTATCATATCTTTCAATTATCCCATCAATCTTGGGCGCAACGTCGGACTCAAATAGTTCAGAACATTGCTTTAAAATATCCTTACCTCTTTCGGTGAGCTTCAGTGTCTCAGGGACGATAAGGTCATTCTCTTCAAGGGCTTCCAAATCTTCGTATATTTCCTTGGTAAACGGGCCAAAGTTGTCTCTCTTAAAGTGATAATTGAATGTCTTTATTTTATCTTTGGCTAATTTACATTCTATTAAATAGACTAATTTTGCTAGTTTTGTGGTTCCCAAGTCACCTCTTCTCGCCTTGGAAATTATGTGCATTAAAAGAATATTGTCTGTAAGTGCTTCAGTATATCCTCTTACACGCTTCGGGTCAGCCATGGTCACTTCCATCCTCAAGTCTGAAGACTTTAAATATAGTCTGATTGTGGATATATACCCCTTACCCTCACGCGCAGCTATTACGTATTTCTCATCTATTTTTTCTATGTTAATCATTTATCGCTCCTACCCGTTCTGTTAAAAAAGTCCGCCGCATGTTAAAAAAGTCGGCACATTCCGACTCATTTTCCTACTTATTTTACAAAGCCTCGATCCGGAGCTTTGTTGCAGAAGTATTGTTTTCCGGTCACTTATGCAACACAACCGCGACTTTTGCAACAGAAGGGAGTTATGCAACAAAGCCTCGATCCGGTTCTGTTAAAATGAGCGTTGTTAAAAAATGGTTTCGTCAGCGTGCCACACGCTCGACGTGTCAAGCTCTAGAGTGCTCACGTACTCGTTGAGGATACCGACATACCTCTCAAGCCAGTTGTGAATCGTTCCGTAGCTGACGCCGAGGCTGTGGAACTGCCGCAGGTGGTCACTTATCTTTCTTAGACTGACACCCTTAAAGTAAAGGTCAAGCGTGAGCGAAATCGTCTGAGGGCTAAACTTCAGCTTCAGGAAGTCCCCGTTGTTTACGAACTTCCGCTTTACAGCTCTTGCAGTAGTAGTTCTGCTTGCCGTTCTTCGTGCCGTATTTGACGACTTCGAGCGAGTTGCAGCACTTGCAGGCTATCGTTTCGTTCTCTTCGACTTGTCGAACTGTCAACTTCTCTTTAAGTGCGAGCCACAATCTTACGGCGAAAATGTGTTTGCACTTAATCTTTCGGGATTGATAATCAGGGCAAGGGCAAGATGAAGACTCGCGAGTTATAGCTTAATAAGATACGTTAGGGTCTATTGGGTCATAGAGGATGCCGTGGTCTCCTGAGTATGGTGTCTTGTGGAGGACCGTATTCGAAAGAATGTCTCCGGGTATCTGGCGCTTTGGATCAGGGAAAGCGTCGCAGTTGTACAACCTTTCAGTCGGGTAGGCATCACATTTGTCCCGCCCCGTATGGAAATGTCTACAATTGAAACACTGCGGCAGCATTTGCGCTATTTTCTCACCTCCGCGCTGCGTGCGTACCGTCTCTTTCACGCATATAAGTTTTGATGATGGCAGTTGACCGCCCGCACCGCAGACGAAACCCCTCCGCTTCGATAAAGCCGGAACGCAAGAAAAGCTGAGAAAGAGTTATTGTTTCAGAATGTTATTCTTTTAGCGATGCTCTCGTCAAAAACCAGATAGCGTAAGCTATTCCGAACGTCGCAGGGGTTTTTTAGATCGAGAGCGACGCGCTCAAGGACGAGCGTGTTGAATTCAACTGCGTAATGGAAGTGGAGAAAAAAAATGCTATTCGTTTTATGGTACGAATTCGATCCCGATCATACTGAACGGGTTCGCGAGTTGTGGAAGCACTTTAAGTTTCCAGAAAGCGTCAAGGTGATAGGCCGTTACGTTCTCATAGGAAGGCATACGTCCGTGGCAATCTTCGATGCACCAGATGAAGCATCACTGCTCAAGATTACCGGCCCGTTCAGCAGCTTTGGCGTGGCCCACATCGCGCCGGCAATGCCGCTCGAAGAGGCGAACCAGGTAACGTGGTGAGGAAAGAAGAGCATACTAGCAGCCGATTCCCCGATCCCGTTTGAAGAACGGAGCCGTCGGAAGCGTCTCGCATCAGTCAGCCGATAGAAAAGCTACACCCGGCCACCAACTCCAAAAGACGGGAAGGCGTCTTTGCCCACCCTGGGGGGGTTATAGAAACAATCGTTCAGGTACTTATCGTTCTACGTAAGATCTCTCAATACAAAAGCACGGCCCCCCAAACAAATAAACACATTTTTCGAGAATCTGTCGTTGCTTTCTGCTCACTGTGCAATGGCAACGCACTTACATGCACACCGTTCTACTGGCGCGTAAAAAAAAGAAAAGGCGGGTACTCGCCCCGCCTGCAATGCCGCGCTAAACAGCGCCAGGACCGCGCTCGCCTGTTCTGATGCGGATCACGTCGTCTACCGAGGAGATGAATATTTTGCCATCTCCTATGTTTCCTGTTTTCGCAATTTCCAAGATCGTCTGGACAATACGCTCCGCGTCTTCTGTCTTGACGACCATATCAATCTGCGTCTTAGGCAAGAGATCGAGGCAGTACTCGCTGCCTCGGTAGACCTCCTTAACACCCTTCTGCCTGCCCTGGCCTTTGACGTCCGTAACCGTCATTCCAGGGCCGAGCTCTCGCATCGCGTGCTTTACTGCATCGAGTTTTTCCCGTCTTATAATCGCCGTGATTCTTTTCATACGCGCACCTCCAAGCCGTTTCTTAAGCTCCCCGCCCACGCGGACGTGGTGCGGGCACATACGTTTGGCCCGGGATAAAACGGGCTGCTTCTTTTTCGAAGCTGCCTGCGCAGCTCAGAGCCCGTAGCCGCCATCGTACCCTCCTACCCCCATTTCTGGGACGTCGAGGCCGTCTACTTCGGTCTGTGATCCGACCCTCATTCCGACAACTTTGTCTATGAACGTGAAGATCGCAAGTGAGATCGCCGCTGTATAAACGAAGCATGTCGCCACTCCGATGCACTGTGCAGCCAACTGACTGGGATTTCCGTAAAGAAGACCGGTTACCGCGCCTGAAACGCCGTTCCAGCCCGCGCCGTACGTGCCATCTGCGAAGAGTCCTAGACTGAGACACCCCCACGCGCCGCACACGCCGTGCACGGCCACCGCTCCGACCGGGTCATCAACTTTTAGCCTTTTGTCAATGAAAAGCGCGGCTTCAACTACGAGAACCCCAGCGACCGATCCGATGAGGACAGCGCTTTGCGAGTTAACGAACGCACAAGGGCCTGTTATTGCAACGAGTCCGGCAAGCATCCCGTTGCACATGAAGCTTACATCGGGTTTGTTGCCGCGCACGCGCCACATCCAGAGCGTTGCGGCGGCCATGCCCGCAACCGACGCAAGCATCGTGTTGACGGCGACGACGCTGATACGAAGATCGGTTCCTGCGAGCGTGGAGCCCGGATTAAACCCGAACCATCCGAAAGCGAGAATGAGCGTTCCGAGCACGGCCATAGGGATGCTGTGCGGCGGAATGGCGCGGACCTTCCCGTTGACGTACTTACCGATACGAGGGCCGAGCATCCAAGCGCCGACAAAGCCTATTGTGCCACCTACCATGTGAACGACGGTCGAACCCGCAAAGTCGACATACCCGTTGCCTAAACCAAAGTTCGTGCCGAGTTGCGAAAGCCATCCACCGCCCCAAACCCAGTTGCCAAAGAGCGGGTAAATGATCGTCCCGATGAAAAGACCGTAGATGCAAAATGCCGCGAATTTCCATCGTTCAGCCATAGCTCCGGTCGGAATCGTGGCAGCGGTATCCATGAAGACGACTTCGAAGAGGAACAGCGCAAACACGCCGACGTCATAAGCACCGGTCAGGGCAAAACCGTGAGTGCCGAACAGTCCGAACGGATGTCCCAGTATACTGATTGCCACCTCGCTGTTAAGTCCGGTAAACCCGCCCAAGGTGGGAAGCGACGTCAATCCGCCGAACATGATGGCGAATCCGCAGAAATACCACCCGAGCACGCCAAGCGCGTAGATCAATATGTTCATTCCCATCGTGTGAGCCACGTTCTTTGAGCGCGTGAAGCCGGTTTCAACGAGCGCAAACCCTGCCTGCATAAAGAAAACGAGGAAGCCGGCCATGAGCGTCCACACGAAGTTGATGGCCGTTGTATTATGGCCGACAGCATTGGCGAGCTCAGATAACGTCGGTTGGCCAGTTACGTTAGCCGCAACGTTGGCCGAGCCAATGCTGCTGCCCGTTGAGTCGGGCTGACTTCTGTCAGGCAACGCCTGCGTAGAGGCAATTGGCGTTGAGGCGTTCAGCGCTGAGTTTGTAGGCTGTTGGGCAATTCCTGTGATGTACCCCGATTTTGCCATCATCAAACTCACGAATACGAGTATCAAAAGGCAATTTATTACCAATTTTTTACTTGGTTTCCATGTCATTTTGAAACCTCACTTTGTCGGAAATGCGGGCCAGTTTTTGGCCTGTTTGACGTAAACGAGCGGGGAGCGCACACGGAGGATCGAGGCGCTCCCGTTGGCACAGTTCCGCGCTGCGCCCTGTTAGTAGGAAGTTATATGTACAGGAAGTAGGTTTCCGGCTTCCTACTAACAAAATGCGTAAAGCGATTATCATATTTAAAATTTTTGCGAAGCAAGCAAAATAAAATCAAACAATATTGCAATTCAGTCGCGACGTAACTAAACTACCATCGCGTGTTCATACTAATCGCCTATTTTAGTGACAGATGGAGAAACAGTAACTAGCGATTACTACTTATTGTTCCACTTCAAAGTGTTCGACGTCAATCCAAGGCCGGAGGAGACTAGTCGTTGAAGCCCAACGAAATCGATATGCGCGGGAAGATCGCTGTCGCCCTGGGTCTCGTGGAGGGATGCAAGGAGTTTGCAGCCTTGATTCCCGAGGTCAGGACCAACCTCGTGTACGCTCGACCAAATTCTAGAAGCAGAGATGATGTATTAGGAATAGACGGACGCATAACCGTCGTGAGCGGCGTACCTCACGCTGCAGGCAAGCCCAGATTCGGCGCGTCGAGCCACATGGCCCGACTGATGGTAGAGCTGGGCAAAGCCGATTCGGCGTTTAGGGCAGGCGTGAACTTCGCCAACAATCCATCTCTGACGAAATGGCTCGAGGAGTATTGCAAAGCAAAAGGGTGGGTTTTCAGCGTGATCGATCGCAGTAACGAACCGGAAGAAATCAAGGAAGCGGAAGGCGCATCGATGCCCTGGAAAGTTCAGCAAGCGATAGATGCCGCCGGTGGCCGGGTCCCCAAGATCTTCTACGAAACGGGTGCTATCGGTAAAGAGCCTGTGTCGGTGCTTGTCGGACGGGATCCCATAGAAGTCGCAGAGCAGATCTGTGAAATCGCAAGGCGCTATCATGAGCGATAAGATAGGAAAGATAGACCTCGACGCCTTCACCTCCTTTCTGCTCCCGCGGCTCGGAAAAAAGGATGATTCAGTAATCGTGCCGCCGAGAACGGGTATCGATGCCGCAGTTATCGACATCGGCAACGACAGGGTGCTTATAATAGCGGAGGACCCGATCTTCGCTATCCCGCACCAGCCCCTAGAGATGTTTGGCTGGTATACCGTCCACATTGGCGCGAGCGACGTGGCGGTCATGGGCGTCAAGCCTAGATACATGACCTATTCCCTGTTGATGCCTCCCGAGACTAGTGAAGAGGACTTCCACACCATCGTGGATGCCATCCACAGGGCTGCCGTGGAGCTTGGGATAACGATCGTCGGCGGGCATACGGGGTACTACCCAGGGTTTGCATCACCCACCATAGGCGGAGTTACCGTCTTTGCCATCGCAGACAAGCACGGTTACGTTACGTCAGCAGGCGCGAAGGCGGGCGACGATGTGATTCTGACCAAGGGGCCGGCAATAGAGACAGCAGGAATCCTCGCCGTGATCAGGGAAACGGAGCTCTTAGAGAAATATCCCTCGCCCCTGGTCGAGAAAGCCAAGGCCCTCTGCATGCAAATGACCGTGGTAAAAGACGCCCTGTTAGCTATGGAATCCGGAGGCGTAACTGCCATGCACGACGCGACCGAGGGCGGCGTTATCGGCGGGCTCTTCGAGATAGCCAATGCTAGCGGAGTGGGGATGGAGATACATGAGGAGGCGTTTGTCTATCCAGAAGAGGTACGCATGGTCTGCGAGGCATTCGGCATCGATCCCTTGGCAGCGATCGCCGAGGGCTCACTGCTCATCACGGTGAGGCCGAACCATTCAAAGGCCATACTCCACAAACTAAGTGCCAGCGGCATCAAGGCATCCGTTATAGGAAAGGTGGCGGATGATCCGAGAACAAAAACAATCAAGCGGCGCGACGGTACGCTCGTTCCCCTGGCAATCCCGACCCAAGATCCTTTCTGGCCAGTGTTTTTTGGTGCGTTGTGACAGTTCATTTGGATCTATTGCTGCATAACCGCTGACATGTTGTCGCCTAAAGTACAAACGAGCCAGCCAAAGGTCGGCAGTTTGCAATCCACGCGCACAAAGCCCCGTTTGCACGCGCTCAGGCTGCGGACAGTATGAAGCATTTGAATGTGTTGGGAAAGCTCGCGGAGGCGCAGTCCTGTAGAAAAGACGGCCGCGGAGTCATAATTACGCACCGGCAAGAAGGGTTGCAAATTCGGGGTTACAAATTTGGCGTTAAATGGACCCAGGGTAGGTGTCCAGCAAAAGGCTAATTACAACCCTTCTTACACGAACCAGTGCGAACCCCACCAAGAGTGTGTTTGAGGCGGATTGGGGGGTTGCCTATTTGCGACCATTTTCCATAAAAGCTGGGTAAGCGGTAATACTTGTCCACATACGCGCGATGCACGTGTCTCTACTGAGAAAGCCTCGCCTCACTCATCTGCGAGCATGTCAACAGCAATTCTTGCCGTCATCTCAAGATTTATTCGGAGCGCCGCTGATGACCCCTTCACCACCATGTAAAGGAGGTAAACGGTGCCTAGCAAGATATCCCCAAAAACAAGTGTGCTGGTCGTCCTTATCTTCGGTACATTGGTGCACGCTCTGTGCAGTGACCTTCACAGCCCAGAAGACCCCGCGGAGCTCATAAGTGTCTTCGGGGCGCTTCGGCTCAGAGAAACAGTGGCACTGATGATGAGGGTCGCGCTGATCGCGGTTAACGTCCTTGAAAACACGGCGCCGTGTTAAGCGTTTTAGGACCGGATTGAAAACACGGGACACGACTAACTACAAGTGCCTCTGCGTGCCTCGTGCGCTGCAACTGTAGGCATTGGCAACGAACGGTGTCAGGTGGCGCGTTCAATGCTGCGCATTCAGCTTCCTGAGAGAATCACAACGGTCCCATCCGTCATGTGTGCCTACAATGCCCGCTATTGTAGTTTTCAAGGCCCATGATAGGCAGAGCTTCGTGGCAGCAATTTTTGTCATGACCTCAAGGTATATCCACGTGAGCAGCGCACAGCCCCTGCACAGCGTTATTAGAGAGGCCGACCATGAAAAAACTCCTCCTCAAAGCACTGCCACTAGCTCTCCTCTTCTTGAGTGCCGCCATACATGCATGTTGTGCGTGCCCTATGGAGTCTCACGATGAGGAAGGTCCGGGTCCTGCAGAACGGGCATGCTTGCGGACTGCTAAGCGTAAGCGCGGTCGCGGAAGAATTGCGAGCCATAGTAAGCCAGTCACACTGACACCACTCATTGTTCAGTCAAGGCCTTTTGAGGCGTCGAAAATTTCGCTCAACCGAACATTGAAAGTCCTTCGGACACTCCAACTTGCTAGCTACGCGGAAAGCATGCCGCCTGAGGCAAGCTCAGCAGAATGATACCCCCTTTCAGCAGCATGAACGTCTCGGACAAGCATCGCGTTAGCTAACATGATGGCCCCCGTCACTCGTGATACTGCCGATGTGGCGGTCGGCGCGAGCATTCTAAAAAACGCTCCGCGACTGTCCGGGTCGTTTGCGCATCTTTGGCACCATTGTAGGTTCTCTAGTCGCAGCCGGATGACCCAGTCGCACGGAAATGGATAAAAGCCTCAGTCCGATTCTTTTTGCGATCGCGCAAAGGTGGCAATTCTTGCCTCATCTCAAACCATATCTGCGATTCTGATGATGTCCTAACTACCCGATGGAGGGATGCTGCCGATGAAGCGATGCACGGGAAGAAGAAGTGCGTGACCGAGGTCGGATGTGATGAATACAGGACCAGCCTGTGTGAGTCGTTTTCGATGTGCGACCACGTGGCGTTCAAAGTATGGAACACGAAGACAAAGCGCTGGGAGCTGTAACAGCGACGTGTGGTGCGACGAAGACGGCACGCGGCGGCGCAGGCGATGTTTAGCAGAAGCGCAGACTGCACGACTGGGAAACCCGCGACATGTAGACCTGTAGGCGATATCTTGCTTGTTGACTAGGTCAACGACGCATCAGTAGACGAGGAGTAACCCGTATGAGTTTAAGTTCGTGTGGGTGATCATTCCGTACACATTCCCCTCGCACGGAATTACCTTTATTGGCAAGTCAAGCTTCCTTACTGTGGCAAACACGTCGACTCCGACTGCTTCCATTGAGGTTCGAACCCTCTCGGCGTGCCTGCAAGCCCTCTTCAGCGAGAGGTCCACGACGCCCTCTGACTGCTCAGCTACGCACTCGTCGCAATAAACACACGGGTACGCCGCAAAGGCTAGGGATTTGTAATAACCTTGATAGAACGCGTGTTGCTCGAGTTCGTACACCGTGTCGCCGATCCAACTTATCAGCCCTTTGAGAAACGGGTGCCAATCTTCAGGTATACTCTTGGGGTCGATATCTCCCATTCCGGGTATTCCCTTGAAGTGCACGATATACGCTTTTGAATACTCTTTGAGAAGGTCTCTCGTCTCGGAAGGGCTTGGGACGTATGGGGGACAGCCGAGGTGCTTTGCGAAGCCCTTGCAACCAAACTTACAGCGCCATCTTACCCATTCGCTCACCACAATTTCACGCGGGTCAATCTCATAGATTTGAGCGTTGTCTTTATTAGCTAACGCCTTGAGTTCATTTTCTAACGCTTTATCGTCCATATGTATCCCTTTGAAGCTTGTCAAAAGAAATTTCGCGATCGTGAGGCCCCACGGTCATACTTTTGATAATATGCACGCAATCCTTCATTCTCTTTGCTATTTCCTCAAATCGTTCCTTTTTGCTATGGTTCTGAGCAATGCGTGAGGTATCTGCCATGGTTGCGATAAGCTGTTCAGACATAGAGCGTTCAAAAAAGAACCGCCGGCAATGCAAATGTCAACCGCGCTTGAGAAGATCTTTTATTCTTTGTTCGCCGCCGGCGATTTCCAGTTTTCGGAGGGCCCGCGCCAGTGTATCCTTGCCAGCAACGTCTGCGGCGTATTGATCGGCCAAATGCTCGTCGTCATACGGGACAAAAGTCAGAGAGCTTAATGCCGCTAGAGACGATACGAGCTTGCTCGGGCTGTGCTTGACGTGGTATGCTTCGTGAGCTACGACGGCGGTTACCTCATCTTTATCGAGCCGTTCCAAGAGCCCGACGGACAGATAGGCGGTGCGCCGATGGGCAAATGCCCGTATTATTTGCGTGTCGATCACCCGTATGGGAATGCCAAACTGTGCCTCGAGCGTTGCGACGTACGACGAAATGCCTGCGTGTTTCATCTGGCCTTTGCGCGTGAGGCAGTATCGAACGAGGCTGAGCGTGAGCAGCCCGAATGAGACGGCCCCGAGGTACGCCCAGATCCACTGAAACATCGGACAGTTCATAGAAACAAATCCCACGATAATTGCCGATGCGATGCCTGCTTGTCCGGCGATTAGGAGCTCAAACCGCTTCCAAACAAGAAAAACTGACAAAAAGCTAGCTGCTGTAACTAAGATCGCTACAAAAGGCAGCAACGAGCCGGCTTGTGTCAGGCACCCGAGAATGCATTGCAGCCAATCGATGCGCCTACCTCCTAAATCTGCCAATACTGCTGACGACTGCTGTGCCGAACGTGTCTACAAGACAGTCAACAACCTGTTCGGATATCTTCGTCCCGAGCTCTTGTTGGGTGCAGGTCGGGGCGTAGAGGTACCGCACTCGTGACTCGCTCGCATCTATCGTTCGATTTACGAAGCCGCTCTTTACGAGCCGATCTAAAGTTCCTGCGATGCAGGCCAGTGAGAGATCGCTGCACTGCTTCTGTATTTGCCCGGACGTCACTCGCTCCTTCTCCCAAAGCAGCCCAAGTATTCTCACCTCATTTGGACTGAAGAACTTCTTCAAGCCGTCGTTCCGCAGACTGATGCGCTCAAGCTTCACCATCGTTTACGTATAGTGTAAATACGTCTACTTCAAGGTTTCTAGCGAACCGACAATGTTTGCACCTAACGTAAACTATATGAAGAATCACCACCTCGAAGTTTACAGTCGGTGTAAACCATGTTCGTTCAACTCCTGAGGAAGTCAATTCTAAGGCGTAAGTCGCGGTTCGCGATGGGCGTCGCGTCAGTTCTCATTGGAGCTGCGGTCGTGACCGCCCTGTTTACGGTTTCACTTGGCGTCGGTGATCAGGTTGGGCAGGAATTTACAAAATACGGGGCGGACTTGATGTTGCAGCCACAGTCAAACACGATTCAGATCGGACTTCCGGGCGTCAGCATAGGCTCCGTCACCGAGCAGAAATACATCAACGAAAGCGATTTGTGGATGATAAAAACCATCGAGCACAGGGCCAATGTGCTCGGTTTCGCACCATTCCTCTACCAGGTGGTCACAGTCGGTGACGGGCCTAATGCGCAGCAGGCCGTCCTAGCGGGTACGTACTTCAACAAGACAATTCAGATCCCTCAGCCGGCATCGCCTCAGGACCCGTCAGAATTCAGCACGGGCATTGCCGACATCAGCTCGTGGTGGAAGGTCACCGGGAACTGGATAACAGACCAAAATGACACGACGAGCGCTATGGTCGGCTCCAATGTCGCGCAGAAGCTTAACCTCACTGTTGGCGACTCGTTCAAAGTCAGCTATGTAGGGGCGCAAAACGGTACTACCGCGACGAATGTGAAAGAGTTGAAGGTAGCAGGCATTGTGGAAAGTGGCGGCGCCGAGGATAACCAGATCTTCGTCAACCTGCCGGTGGCTCAGGATTTGAGCTCGAGGCCCGGTAAAGTGGACACTGTGCAGGTTTCCGCGCTGTGTGTCCGCTGCCCCGTAGCAGACATGGCATCTGAAATCCAAGGCAAGATCCCCGGCGTTCAGGGAACAACCATCACGCAGCTTACCAACGCGGAGATGAGCACACTGGACAAGTACCAGAGCATGATGGCGCTCGTAACGGCAGTGGCGCTGCTCGCTTCGACGATGGGGATCTTCACGACGATGACGGCCAATGTCACGGAGCGCCGGCGCGAGATCGGACTTATGAAGAGTATTGGTGCCGAAAACCGGAGCATAGCGGCGCTTTTCCTCGCCGAAGCTACCTTAACTGGCCTTATAGGGGGTATTGGAGGCTTCGGGGTAGGGATCGTCCTTGCGCAGTTCATCGGGCTAAGAGTATTCTCGACGACTATTCCGCTGAGGTGGGAGGTGCTGGCCGTGGCCATACCAATTGCGATCGGCGTCTCCCTCCTCGCCAGCGCATTGCCAGTAAGACGCGCGATGGCGGTTGAGCCCGCTATAGTGCTCCGAGGTGAATGATCGAATGGACGAAGCACTGATCAGTCTGCAGAAGGTCACAAAGGTGTATGGCGGGGGGACGAGAGCCCTCAACGAAGTAACCCTGTCTTTCGAGAAGGACGAGTGGACCACGATCATGGGGCCTTCAGGATCGGGAAAGACCACGCTGCTTAACATCATCGGGTGCCTGGACCAGCCAACGAGCGGAATCGTGCGCATCGCTGGAAAAGAGGTCACAGGGGTCGGTCAGGCGGCGCTGACGCGGTTGAGACGGGAGAACGTTGGGCTCGTCTTCCAGCAGTATCATCTCGTTCCTTATCTCACCGCGCTTGAGAACGTCATGCTGGCGCAGTATTACCATGGCAGCCTTGATGAAACGAAAGCAGTGGCTGCCCTTAAAAACGTCGGCTTGGAGCACCGACTCGACCACCCGCCAGCGCACCTGTCTGGCGGTGAACAGCAGCGGGTGTGTATCGCAAGAGCCCTCGTTAACGAACCAGCTATCCTTCTTGCCGATGAGCCGACCGGGAACCTCGATCAAACAAACGGGAATATCGTCTTGCAACTGATTCAACGATTACACGAAGAAGGCCGCGCGATTGTCCTCGTGACCCATAATCCGGATATAAGCGGGCTTGGGGATCGGACGATCCGGATTGTCGACGGGAGCGTCGAGCAGGATTTTAAATCTGGAGGAGACAGGAATGGTGAATGATCAAAAAAAGAAGCGAACGAACACGAAATTGCTCGCAGCGATAGCAGTCGCCGTAGTTTTAGTTGCAGGCGGAGGATTTGTTGTGTTGTCTAGCGCCGGAGGTTTGCTAAGCGGCATTGGTGCTGGAAATAGCGACTCACAGGCCACCGGGCTCTCTTCGGCCCAAGGTGCAGTCAAAATCCCACTGTCTAACATCACGAACACGCTCTCATTCTATACCTACAACTCAAACGGAACGGCGATCAAGTTCTTTGCAGTGAAAGGCAGTGATGGCAACGTCCACGTGGCGTTCGACGCGTGCGATGTGTGCGGCCCGAAGGGGTACCAGCAATCTGGCAACGATTTGGTGTGCAACAACTGTCACAAGCATTTTGCGATCAATACGATCGGAACAGCTAATGTGAATGGTGGTTGCAATCCAGCCTACTTGCCGATGAGCATCAGCGGCAACTCTGTTGTCATCAAGACGTCAGACCTGGTGACGAAGGAATCAGCATTTAAGACTTGAAATGGTAACCACCGAAACGCCAACTGAACGAAAGAGAAACGACAACTGAACGAAAGAGAAACGACAACTGAACAGATAGGAGGGGGGGTCGGAGAGACTCGGTAGCGCGGGCTTTCCCGCATTTCCCATCCGCCTGTTCAGCTGGACTGAGTTCGACGACGTTAGGTACTTCTAGGCCTCTGCGCCAAGCACTCGCTAAACTTGCAGTTGTACACACTTTTAGATGCGCGGATGGAAGAGTCTATCATACTGGGCACTCAGGGGTCAGCGAGTCATTATCAAGACGGACTTCTGGTTCCAGGTCCACGATGGTCGCAGTCGAAAGATTCTCACGGCCGCCTCACGATGACACGCCGCAGCTATCCTAATCCTTTGGCGGGGCCGGAACCACACCGGGTGTTACCGGTGCGCAAAAATGAAGAGGTGGGACTAAAGGAAGAGCCGGGTTTTCGGGAGCGGTCAAAGCCTTTTTTCTTCTCTCCGCCTTGCTCTGTTCCTCTGAAGCTCCCTCTATCCGTTTATTCAAATGAGCAAACCCCAGTCAACGCGCAAGCGACTATTGGAACTCGATGCCGTCAGAGCCGTCGCCATCTTGATGATTGTGGCCACCCATCTCCTTTACTATTTTCACTCAAACCTCTTCGGGTTGGAGAACGTCCTGGGCACGTCTCTCGAGCTGTTCGGTTTAGGAACCTTCTTCTTCTTGTCTGGTTTCGTCCTCGGTTACAACAACCAGAAGTTTAATGGTTGGAGCGACGTTGCGAGTTTCTTCAAAAAGAGGCTGCTTCGCATCTACCCGCTCTATCTGGTTGCGTTGGCCATCGCTGTTGGCGCATTCATACTACTTCCCTCGCAATCGCATCAGTCACTTTCCTCTGCGGGGGTCCTCATCTATGCACTGGGACTACAGGGCCTCCTGGCTCCTCGCTACGTGCCAGACTTTTATATGTTTTGGTTCGTGGGCGTCATATTGCTCTGCTACTTGATTTATCCGCTCATGATGCGCTACGGATCAAACAACAAGATCAGGTTGCTTTTAATATCAGAGGCAATATTCGCATTATTTCTTGCGATGAGGCTCAGTTTTGGTATTGTTGATACGAGATTCTTCTTGTACTATTTTATCTTCGTCAGCGGGATTGCAGCGAGCACATTTCACGTCAAGCTGCTGCTGGATAAGCGGAGAATTTTTGTCGGAGCTGCTCTGCTATTGACTGTCCTAATGACCGTGCACGTCGCGCTATATAATCATCAGCTGCCCAGTGATCCGGGTTATGTATTCAACGCCGGGCAGTTTGGGCCTTACGCTGACATCAGTTTGTTCCTGGTACTGAACGCAATTGTGTTGTTGTTCATCCCGTTTGTCTACTATTTCGCCAGCTACCTGATTTCTTTGACCAAGCTTGTCCCAACGCTTTTGCTCATTTCGTATGCTTCATACGCTATCTTTCTATTCAACCCTCTGATCTTGGCGGGCTTGAACACCATTTTCACCGGTATACACTTGCCTATGGGGTTTCCGCGGGATATGCTGCTTACGATCATCGGCGTATCAGCGTCGTGTTTGATCGGGTACGCTTTCCAACGAGCGGCAGATAGAACCCTCCAAAAACTGGCGCATTGAAGTAACGTTTTCAATGTCGCGGCTGAAGGCCGGCGCGGCGCCATCGTTCTCTGCTTTTTTTCTGTCATTTATGTTTGTTCGGATCTCAAAGAGACGAAGCAAGCTATGGTGGAATCGCCTCTTACCCGTTTTTTGTTGCTTTGTTGCACACTCCGCTGATCGTGGGTCTATCCTCAAAAATAGCCATATGCGAGAGATGGATGGGGAAAGGAATTATGAATAGTCAATGGGGCCTTCGACTTTGAGGTAACCTGGGACTCGCCCTGGGGCAAAGGTCGGCCCGGATGGCATATCGAGGACACGGCCATCACCGAGAACTACTTCGGAGCGCAGTATGATATCCACGGCGGAGCTATGGATCTGA
>Ga0224515_1000071_pt1 | contig 22200 bp, 26 predicted proteins | sample IRFST25metaG_FD_179880 | JGI IMG/M metagenome (GOLD analysis project Ga0224515, IMG submission 179880) | Peat soil microbial communities from Stordalen Mire, Sweden - IR.F.S.T-25 | ecosystem: Environmental > Terrestrial > Soil > Wetlands > Peat | place: Sweden: Norrbotten County, Stordalen Mire...
TTTTGGATCAGTTTCCCTTGTTCAACAACATTCCACGAGACCCTGCATGGGGCAGGTCAGTCGCGAGATGGATGGATCGCTCAGACAGAAATGGATCGATGAACGTCGTGCACCTGCGAGTTTAGCGCTGTGAGATTCTTTAGTGCTGTGATTCGAGAATCTTCGCCGCAAAGTGCTTCACGTCTGCTGCGTACGCCGTGCTTTTTATATCGCTCTCAAGAACGTCAAGCTTGCCAGCTACTGGCCTTCCGCAAAGTTTTTCCATGGTGTTGAGTGCTTTTTCACTCCCGGAACCCCCATACGTGCAAAAGAAGGCGACGGTCTTAAACTTGCTCTTGTTCTGCGCTAGATACGTTCGCACAGGGCCGGATACGTTTCTTGCCCACACCGGAGTGCCGATAACGACCAAATCATATAATGAGGCATCGTTTTTGGGAGCGTCGATTCTCGTGCGAGTCTTGAACAAGGTCTGCAAAACGAGCCGACCCATGCCTTTTCCCCGCGTGTCGGAGACGATTGATTCTATATCGGCGCCGAGCGCGCCTGCAAGCGCTTCAGCGACAATTTTTGTATTTCCGGTTCGCGAGTAAAATACTACGAGCGATTTCATAGGTCGAGATACGGGGCTTGCTACTTAATAGAGTCGCCAGTCCGAGTCGTGCCAAAAATTAGCTGGAGTACGCCAATGCACGCCGAAGACGTGGGCCGCGATCATTCGAACGATGGCTGAAGCAACAGAAGGAACGCTATGCACGCCAGCCATCATTTCGTGCTGGAGATCTAAGAAGATTCTGTGAACAAATGAGCGACATCTTGCAGTGGGATCGGTCAAACAAGAACCATATACTTACACACGGCGTTTCCGGAGTCGACTGGCGATTTTACAAGCATCTGCTGCCTGAGCACGTGTATGACGCGTATATGAAGTATTGGGTGGATGTGCATTTTCAACTCCACTCGTAGAACACGTCGGTTCCGACCTTAGCGTCGCCTGCACCTTCGATGACGCAGGTCGTGCTGTTGAGCCATGTAAGCTTCTCAGACTCTTAATCACGCGTGAACGCCACTCGCACTTATAGTTGATTTGGGGATCGTGGCACCGAGTCTAGCAATTATGAGCATCTTGGTCATGTAAATCTAGCAAGTGGCGGTGCTGTTCCCAAGCCAACTTATAGAATCTCAACGAATACAGTGATGAGGGGCTGCGGTGAACACCAGCTTTATAATAAGGCCAATGTCTCTTAATGATTTCAGCGAGCTTACGGAAGTTATAGATACGTCTTTTTTATGGCTTGCAAGGTCTTTGGCGCTTCATAGCGTGCGAGAAGGGCAACAAGTGCTTATAAGCGAGGCGCAAGGAACCGCGGTTGGATTTGTTAAACTAACCAATGTTCAAGTGGGCAGCGGTAAGTTCGGGCGCGTACTATGGGTTGCAGTTCACCCGAAGTTTCGCAGAAGAGGAATTGCGACGGCACTCGTAAAAGCGGGGTTTGAGTCTATGACGCACGCAGGGGCAACAGCTGTTTTTGCTACGGTGCGGAGGCGAAATGTTGCGTCTTTAACAGTATTTGGCAGCCAAGGCTTTAGAAAAATAGGATTTTTGGAACTCTGGCGGCTTTTCGGGATGCGGATATTCGAGTTTTACAAGAAAATTTGGCTTGCTCCTTGGATACCTGTTTTAGTGTGCGATTAGTTTGGGGGCATACGCGATAGAGAGTTAGGTAAAATAAGCTGAGATCCAGAAATAAGGCGATGCGACAGGGTGGGATTACAAAAGCCCGCACGAGTGCTTATTTTTTCGACACAGATCTACACGATCTTCTCTCCCGCGTTCGGCCCGGGCGCGACGTCAAACACCTCGGTGACCTTCATCACGATGCAGCCCTTAGCTGGCCGGTTCGGGTTGATCTCCCTTATGAACTGCTTCATCATCTCGTAGTCGGAGCCGTCAGTCACGTAGTTACCAGTGCCCTTCACCTGATAGCCCTTCACGCCGATCCACGACGTCACGGCCACGTGGCAGTTAGGCCGCCTCACGTTTTCGGCCGTTTTCTTGAAGAAGTTGTCGCCGATGAGGATCGTCTCTGGATCTTTCACGATAACCGCCCCAACAGGAACCACGTTGGGTACGCCCACATCGCTTACCGTCGCTAACACGGCGCGGGCGCGCCCCTTCCACGTGTTGATGTTCTCTATTACCTTTTCAGGTAGTGCAACCATTCGACACACCTCCTTTATACGCTCATGAAAGATTCGCGATATAGGGTTTTCTCCCATCAAAGCGCTTAAACGAGCTTTTCAGCCGCGCGATAAGGGCACGTGGGTTAAGGTGGCACCTTGAAATCTAGTTATTACGTTCCGACTAGAATGTTTGTTACTCCCCGATCATCGTCTCTTTTTTGAATTTCCTTCGTTCAGGGGCTTCTTTTGAGACATGATGCAAAAAATGTGGGATGGTGGCATTCGATGTGCCTCGTACGCGCAAACTACGGCACGGCACTGCTAGATCCTACCGCTGACAGAAGCGCCACCTAACGATCTGTGAAGTTTTGTGAACAGTATTGGTATTATCGAGTGGAGCCAGTCAAATCGCGCTGACATCCTGGCGCACGGGGTTAGCGATGTCGACTGGAAGCACTATAAGCATCTGCTCCCGGAGCACGCCTACGACGTTTTACATGCAGTGGGGGATGTAAACTTCCAAGCCTAGTCACGATGCGCAGCCCCGATAGTTCTTAGCTATTTTCCAGCTAACTCTTCAACTTCTCTTTTACCGTGCTCCAGCTCATCGGCTTGTTCTTGATCTAGCTGCAAAAGAAGAGTTTGGAGCTCGCCAATGTGGGTTTTTTCTTCTTTGGCAATGTCTGATATTTGAGCTCGAATCGCTTCGTTTTGCGTCAGAGCTGCCACCTGTTCGTACAGATTGACTGTATCAAGTTCTCCAATAATGCTCACTCGCAAGAGTTCTTTATCGATGTTTTTCTTATCAACTTTGTTTAGATCTACAGGGGTGGTTGACAACATTCAGTTCACCTCGCACTATGTACACAAAGGCGAAGATAAAATTTTCTCCGCAGAACGCTTTAAAGTGCTGCAAAGTACTTTTCACGCCTCACTTCACGATTTCTTAGGTGCGTTTCACTCTCAGTACTCACGTTCTACAATTCTTGCCAATCATAGAGTGACAGGATTCAATAGTAACAGTTAAGCACAAATCGCAAGTTTTGCAAATTATGCAACCGATCTGCATGCACAAAATCAGCATTCAAAGCTCTGAGCCGTCGGTGCTGTCATCCGCCTGCCGTTAGCTTGGTTATAATGCAGATGTTTCGAATCTGTCTTAAGCGACAGACACAGCCGTTAAGCAAACTCTTATTCTAGTAACCCGAATAATACCCGGTTATCGTTGATTCGTACTTGGTGTCGTTATGCAGCACATCGGAAAGTCAAAGATCGGCAAGATATCTGCCAAAGGGAATGACTACCCACAACTTCGCTTGCCTCTACAATACGCAAATACTGTAGGCGAGATAGCTGATGTCTTTGAGACTGAACATGAGGGAAAACAAGCATTTCTCATCGTGACAGAACAAAGCGTGCCAAAGGAAGACACGGTTTTAAAGCCAACCGAAGAAGTTTTAAAACCGTGTGCGAGTGGAACAAAGCCTTCACCGGAAATCCTTCCTAAAAACACTCCAGCTTCCACCCAACAATCAGAGCCAGACTCACGCTCGAAAAGCACTGCAGAAAGCTTTATAATCAATCCTTGGCTAGTAAGCTGTGCTGCGTCAGGCAGTCGCGTTGCGTGCGCAAGCCCGGGTAGTGTAGCGGCCTATCATGGAGCCCTGTCGAGGCTCCGACTCGGGTTCAAATCCCGACTCGGGCGCTCTCTTTTTTGCTTTCTTTTCGTCAATTAGAGCCTCACACAGCTCTTGATTATAATATTGAGTACTTTCGAAGGATCTTTCCAATTTAGCTAAATTAGCTAAACGTGGCGCGACAAAAAACCCTCGAACCCCATCAATCTCCGTATCATAGATGTTCACGATTTGACCTGCGAGTTCTTTGAGGTCTCGTGGCAAGCGAATGATCGGGTATGAAAAAGTAGGATTAGATGATTGAAGTGATATTTTCGTTGTGAATATTTTTTGCATAATTTGCAGCCCCTCAAGCTAATATTGTTAATCTGTTACATTTTGCTTTTGTTTGATGTTGACACTAGTTAGATGAATTCGGCACAAATGCCCTTTGGCATTCGTATGATCGTGAGCTATTCCCGTTTAAGTGGCAAAATTCTTACAGTGGATTGCTTTCCCCGCGCAGAGCAGCCCTTCCTCTTTGACGTGAGCAAAAGGTCGTCGTCGTCTTTAAGGGAGCCGTCATTAACAAGACGTGCTCTCTAACACGGAAGCTCTTGAAACAACATTTAACGCATATTTTGTGCTCGGAGCAAGTTAAGATTTATTGTGCGGATCGTGAGCAAGGCTGCGATCATTGCACAGCGTTTTTAACCTGTGAGCCAAATGTTGAATGCGGTCAAACATGGTTTGCCCAACCCAAAGTGACGTATTCATTTACCACGATGAAACAACACTAGCGGAACGCACAAACCTAAAAGGGCACGTTTTTTTAATCGTCCCCAATTCCCTGTCTGTGGACAAAGATTCCGCGCAGAGAAGCCTCGATCTGTGTAGGCCACCAGATTGTGAGAGTATCTCACCACTGAACCTTATGCATCAAGAAATAATGAAGGTGCGGTCAAAGTATGATGCTTTTCACAAATTCCACTTTTCTCGCATCGCGGGAAAGAAATGGAATAACAAGAACAATGCTGAGAGAGACGCGTTAGAGACACTCATAGACAGTCTCAGGAATCGTAAACTTGCCCGATTTAACGAGCCATTGCATTGCAAATTGGCGATCATCTTCTATCTATCTACAACACTGGATTTGTACGGCGGGAATAGAACTGAGAGGCAGTATCGATATTATGAGACCACACTGCGAATCCTCCTTAAAGGATCCCTGCACTACCTCTATGACAATAACAACAAGGTGAAGGTTCACAAAATTATCTCTGACGGCTCGCCCTATCATCGAGAACTCAATTATGACAGGATTGTGAAACCCCTGCTCGCTGATGGTTCGATGAAGGAATATGCTCAAGTCTCGCCAAATACAGAGATTGTTCATCTGATATCGAATCACAAGCGTTATGACGAAGACAGTGTCGAGTTCAAGCACTGCACAATGCTTCAGCTTGCTGATTTAGTATTAGGCAGCGTTAGATACACGGAAACGAGCCTGAAACTAACTGCGATACCGCCCACAGGAACCTTAGTAGAGAATAAGAAAGCTATCTTCTCATATCCCATTAAACAAATGTTACGCGAATGGCGCAGAGATGAGCACAGCCGTCGATGCAACTACTACAAGTCTATCTCAGTGACAGACGCCAGCCTAAGAAACGACAAGTGGGACTTCAAGCCAGCAAAACGCTTATTTAGCGGCCGTACTTTGGCTCATTACGTTTAGTTATCAGCTCCAGTAAGTACCGGAAGTAAGCGCATAATCAAGGAACAAGTAGCTTCTGTTTAGAATGACGAGAAAACAACCTGAACAAACGCGGTTACTCGACGCAACGAAGCCCGTCTCTCGAAGCGCAGTAGTGGACCTGAATAGAGAGAAGTTCCTCCGTGTCCTCTCAACAATACGTAATTTAGAGCGTCTTGTCGAGTTAAAAGAAGCTACAGTCGCACTGACAAATACTATTTCTCAATTGGCTAGTGATGAAGCAGGAATTCTGCTTGACAATGGAGATGAAAATTCATTTTCTGTTCGCAAAGACGTTCTTGTTTCTGAATTAGAACAAGTCATTGAAGCCCAAACGATAGCAAGGTCGAAATATTACATAGAAAGACTGATAAAAGGCATTCTAAAGGCCAAAACGGGCAAAATCAACGACATAAACCTGTCACGATGGAAAGAATATGACGACATCATAACCGACAGCCTCTGGTTGTTCGGTAAGCGGGACAATTCAGGTGTTCATCTCGCTTCATATTGGGGGAATTTCGTTCCCCAAATCCCGCATCAAGTCTTGTTGAGATATACTAAGAAAGGGGACTGGGTTCTCGATACTTTTGTAGGTAGCGGAACTACTTTGATTGAATGTAGACGACTTGGTAGAAACGGCATAGGAATTGAATTAAATGCTGATGTTGCACGTGGAGCCCAAAAACTCATCGAACAGGAACCGAACACTCGACATGTGATCACCGATGTCGAAATAGGAGACAGTCGGATCATTGATTATGAAGCCCTGCTGGAGCAGCACGGACTAAAAGAAGTACAGCTGCTCATCATGCACCCGCCCTACTACGACATCATCAAGTTTTCAGAGGACAAGAGCGATCTTTCAAATGCGACAAACGTTGAAGAATTCCTGCTCAAGTTTGGAGCGATTGTTGAAAAAGCCACTCCGTTCTTAGAAGAAGGTCGCTATCTAGTTTTAGTCATCGGCGACAAATATTCAAGCGGAGAGTGGATTCCCCTCGGATTTTATTGTATGAATGAAGTCCTCAAGCGTGGCTATGTTTTAAAAAGCATCGTCGTTAAGAACTTCGAAGAGACGCGAGGAAAAAGGAACCAAAAAGAACTCTGGCGGTATCGTGCGCTCGTAGGAGGATTTTACGTCTTTAAGCACGAATACGTGATGCTTTTTAAGAAAACGTGAGGTAGTTTTATGCCGCTATTAAGTCCAAAAGAGGTGCTAAATCTTAAGCTTAACAGCATCCCGAAAGAACAGCTGAAGACTTTGGCTTTTAGTTTATCCTTAAGTGGACAGAGTTCGGCAGCCGACATCATAAAGGAACTAATTACGACAAACCCGGACGAAGAATATGTTAACCAGTTTATTAAGAATGAATACGCCAAGCGAGTAGAGAAGCGCAGGGCACGTATCTCAGACGAAGACTTGCAGCACGAACTAAAGAAGGTAAATGAGTTTTCTTGGGGCGTCGTTCAAGGGCAATTAGATCAGAAAATACAATCACAATACGTTCGGCAGATTGTGACTTACGATGACTTAATAAGCAGCGTAGCGGCTGAACTTCACGATGAAATAACAAATTATGTGATATGCACTTGGTTCAATCATTGGACAACGACGTTAATTGAGGAGCATATCAGTAGTCACCAACGTGTAATTCCAACGATAAAGAACGTGAAAGGAGTAGACCTCTTCTTTGATGGTCAGCCTTTTGATTTGAAGACAACAGGTCTTCCCCGCAATTATGACCCTAACACAGCTCTAGAGAGCCCCTCTGACTTGGCGATCTGGATGTATGAAAATCAAGGCGCTCAACGATTCGGTTCGGACAACAGACTATTTGTTGTTCTGTTTGACAAAGAAAATCCTGACCTCAGCTGGCAATTGAAACGTGATTATGATTTAGTTTTTACTGCCATTGATGATTTCTTTAACAAAGACGAAGTTTCGTCGGATGACGAGATCGTGTTTACTTTCGCAAAGAAGACTTATACGGCAATTAGTAAGGTTTTATTGATCACGAAATAAAGAAAGTTGCTATCTGTATCATTGCTGGAAAGCAAGGTATCGCATCGCGTCTGAAACGGAAAGCTTCACGGCTTTAAAATCGAAAAAAGAAATAACGAGACAGGAGATGATGAGAGATAAAACGAAACACGCCTTATCATCATCTACTTATCGTGCTTGAAGTCATCTCTACAACAAACGCATCATATTGGGCAATGCCGTTATCTCCCCAGTCATCGTGATTCCCATTAACGACCGTTGGCACCTTTCCCGTTAACGCGTAATAATCAATAGGCCCACCCTCCCAGTTTCCATTCCAGACACCATAGCTCTTATTTCCTTCGAAATAGGTGGTCGCCGCATCAGTTGACGGAAAGTGCGTAAACGTGAGGTCTTTTGCATTCACGTCAAAGGATTTTGTATTGACTGTCTCTATGTGTACGCTGGCCTGTGTGTTACTTATCCAATTCACGGTAAACGCTTGTGTTTTATAATCGCTAGAGGATGAATCACTAGGACGCACTTGTTCTATCGCTCCTTCGATTAGCTTTGAGCGTCCCGACGTTGGATAATCTGTTGATACTGTACTGCTTTTCGAATTTGAAGAGGTAGAGCAACCCGTCACTGATAGAGACGCAACCAAAAGCAAAAGAACAATTATTGCAGTTATTGGTTTCAATTGCATGTTGCTAGATCACTATCCTTTTTTCAGCATGATTAAGGCCGCACCAATAAAAAATAGCAAGGCTGAGAATAATCCAAACACAGAAGCAGCAAGCAATATACAAACACCGGCAAGCATCATCAATCCGGCGTTAATCGTATCCCTTTCATCAATTATTCTGAGCCCTCCGACTATGGCGAGTATAGAGAATATAATCGCCAAAACGGAACGAATAATTAATTCCGGCGAACCCTGACCTATACTTCCCAGTACAAGAAGGAAAAGTCCAAAGAGCATTCCAAATACCGCGCCGATGAGGCCGAGCCAAAAGGCAGCACCAAGGCGTGAACTAGGCGCAAGCTGAGAGGGGGGTGTTGAAGGGGGTATAGAGACTTCAGTTACTCTACTAACTCTCTGCGTTGCTGTTGGTGCTTCATAGATTGGCTGTCCACAGTTGGCGCAGAACTTGCTTTCAGCAATAAGCTTCGCTCCGCAGAGCCGACAAAATGTAGTTGCCATGTTCACCCCCACTGAATCAACGTCTACAAACTAATCACGTAAGAAAGAGGCAAAGGTTGGCTTAACGATTCCTACTCTTTTTTTCCCAAATAAGCCTCTCACGGCGTGATCGTATTGCCCCCATAACGAAGTTGTGCGGACGTTGTGGCATAGTGCCGACAGGGGTGGGATGTGGTGCACATTGAATAACCAATACGGGGTCTTCAAGGCTCCCTCGCTTTTCGCTGTCAATCGTCAGACTGGAGATCGCATTCTGAAGGCGGTATCTCTCCTTCATCCGTAAATACAGCCAACTTCTTCTTGACTAGCAATTGCGCTTGTGCTTCAGGAAGGAACATGACGTCATTCTTTCCTAGTGCGTACGTCTGTTCGTCAAGGCCGATGAAGTCCGGTATGTCTTCCAACACGCGCACTTGAGTATAGGCGACCGATGGGCTGACTTCGGACACATTTCGTTCAACTTCGGATCGTGTTTCCGAAATAGAATGGAGGGCGTTTTGGGCATCTGTTTCAGGTTTGGGTTGAGTTATGGGCCCGTTCAACTTGTCTCTTAGTTCTGTTTCGGAACTTCGGTCGGGTGCAGGGGTATAAGATCCAGGGATGGGGGTCTTGCATTCCTCCGAAGTACCGAAAGTAGTATTAGTGTTGTGTGTAATATCACCGTTAACCCCCTCTAACCTGGAATCTAATCCCTCCTTGTCCTCAGAGCTGTTTCGGAACTCGTCTCCGAAACACTCCGAAACAGCCCGAAGTTGACTGGCATCCTCCGCGTTATCATCCCAGTATACGATTGACTCGTAGCTGCTCACTATCGACCAATCTTCAGGCAACGCATAATAGCTCCTTCCCCAAATGCACCCCTCCGGCGGGGCCTCCCGTCGTGAATGGTATTTTAGCTCAGGTATTTTCTCGCGTAAGCCTTTATTCCCCGAATCGCGGTCTCCGTGCAAGAGTTCAGAAACACGGCTGCTACCCAATCCAGTTTCGTCCATAATAGTGGTAACGTCGCAGGGACTATGCTCCTTAATCACAGCTGCGATCTCTTGCTCTCTCTTGTTGAGCTTCGTTACCTGCTGAACGGCGACGGTCTTGAACAGCTCAAGGGCGTTAGCGAAATCCTGCTTCGTAGCTATGAGCGCACCATTTTCGTCAGTTTGACGGGCCGCACAGTTCAAGATACAATACGCCTTCACAAAATCCGAAAGGATTGGTAGGTTGCGTCTGTTCCGTACATCGGTGAACCTGATATTGTCTATATACGGGATTTTGACTGCAAAATCTACATGGTTGAGATGTAGGGACGCCGCTCTCAACAGTTCAACTTCATTATCTTCGTAGAAGTCAGGCAGTCCCAACTTTGCGAGTTTTCGTTGGTGTTGCTCTACGCGCTTGTTTTGTTCAGGCGACTCATCAACATTCATCTCGACTTGCCGATTGAGGAGCTGTATCGTCGATTTAGTGCTCACACTGGTGAGCCAAAAGGCAACTCGCGGTGGTAATGACAGCGTTACAGGGTTGCGCTTCCCGTCTAGCGTGATATGTTCAGTGGGTGAATCCCAGTTGGTCATTGCCGCACGGACGGTCTGTTCGACATCAGGAGCCAGGTTCACGTCATCACTGAATATTACCGTCTTAGGGTGTACTGTGTCATCGTAGAAGAGAGCTTTCGAGCTAAACGATGCAGCCAGGTACATTGTTGGATGCATCAAGTGGAGCACGGTCTTCGTGGCATGCGTCTTTCCCATCCCACTTTCTCCGCGAGCTTTGGCTGCAAGCCGTTCGTGTTTATGACGGACATGCTCGCTACCGATAGCATCAGCAATTCAGTCACAGATTCATCGCCGACATGAAACTTCTGGACGTTTCGCCTGAATAGCTCGATATACTCATTTTTCTGAAAGAGGCTTTGAGCCTCTTTACTGCACTCTTCATTCGTTAATGGCTCTACGGCCGGTGATCGTGGTGTCCCAGGAGCGTATCTGCTACAGCTTCCTGCAATATCCATCAACTCAGAATCGCTGGTGGGAATATCACAGTCGTTGCTATTGATTTCCTTCAGAACTGCGTAGATGTCATTCGTTTGAAGCCCATTGACTTCCCGATAGTGACAAGCGATTCGGAAAAGCGTATCATTGCGCTCCCCTTTTGGAATCGGTTTTGCATAATCGAGAGCGCCTCTGGCAACTCTGTTCTCCGGACTGTTTGCGCCTCTTAAGCACGTATCATCATCTGCGCCTATTGCGCGTTGGGTTCCCTGCAGTGATACGATATAGTGCAACGCGGCGTGAGATAACTTCGCTAACGTTATTCCGTCTTCAAGCGTTCTGGGATCAACGAATTCATATCGCTGCCCATTAGGATGAATTGACCCGGGCCCAACGACATAGCTACCAGCGCCTTTAATGTCAACCTTATCAGTCAAACGCTTCTGAGAATTGCTTCTGATATCAAACCCGTCGGCAGAACAGTAGAGGTGGTATCCTCTCCCAGTTTTGATCAAAGTGCCGACCTCAAAGGGGCCAAGCTTTTCCTGAACCTTCTGGATATCCAAATCGATATCATCTAACTCATCTAAGTCGAAATCCAAAACGAAGAACTCTTGCCCCGTAAGTATGCCGTAATTGTTGTCAGGGTAGCTTTGACCCCAGCCTAAGATGGCAACTTCATTATCGGTGGCCTCCTCTTGCCATCCAATCAAAAGCGGTTCTTTGCTTCCTTTCCTTAGGGGAAAAACCTTGAGGCCCTGGCTCGCCATAAACAGCGCGTTGCTCCAAATAAGGTTGTTAGTCGCTTCAAGTTTATCCCGTTCCAAATCGTTTTCATAGTTTCCACTGGTTCGTCTTGCATTCAATTTTCCTCCTTCGAAACCGGCCGGTCAAAACAGCAGTTTCGTCAAATCCGCACTGAGCCCGTTCTTGCAGTCTCTGTGATTGATAACATTTTGTTGCTGGCTGCACGCTCGCGGATTCTAATAATACATATGTGATCCATTCTATATATACATATGTTTAAATAGTAGAACACGTAGCTAATATATATAGCTTTGTTCTGCTTGAGCGAATCTAGCTTACTAGAGGTGTTAATTTGTTTTTTTGACGCTCGAATGGCTTTTTTCGCAAAGTACACACGATAGCGAAATGTTAAAATATAGGTAAGATGTAAGCAACCCCAAAAAAGTGCTTTTAAGGTGTCGTAAAAAAAATCGAAAAAACTAAACTGTGTCGTAGTAAAGCGGTGCTTGCACGTCAAAAGAAGAAAATAGGGTATCATTGACAGCTAAAACCAAATCTGATTTCAAGGATTTGCTGGAGTTGGCCGGGGGAGGGCGGTTTTTCTATCGCAAATTCGTTTTTCTTCAGCAAAACAGTGTGAATGTGGAGGTCGCCAGGTAGCCCTTACCACTAGGTAGTAAATGAAAGCTTAACGAAAGCAGTGCCGCATTTTTTGGTTTCCTGCCCCTCTTGTCACTGACTACCACACAAAGGACTGGCACAGCTCTTTTAGTCTGCTCGTTGCATTCTGCCACTCTTTACATCCTGTTAGACAAAAATGAATTGAGGATGTACTATTGAGCAAAGTAGTTTACGTGTAGCTAAAAGAGTCCGTTATCTGTTGCGCCTGTGACAAGTACGTGTTATAATCATTGAAGACCGCCTCATAGCACACTGAGTACACTCTGCCGTTGTTGTTCATCCCAAAGACCCACATTAATTGCACGATCTCGTTCATGTTTGGGTTCCAGTGCTGCTGGTTTGCCGTGTAAACAATTTCGTACGCTGGCAGCCCACCTAAAGTTACGTTACCTCGCGAAATCAAATGGAAGTCTTGGAATGTAGTTACGCTTTCAATGTGATCTGATATAACGTCCTGCAAAGTCACGTGCTGCCCGAGGTAGGTGTCGCTAGTACTAGCAGTGATTTTATCAAGGGTATCATTGGGGTTAAGGAAGATTTCGAGAGTAGGTTTCGGCGAACTCGAACTATTGCCCATCAGTATATAGTCGGTTAGTGCTGTAGGATAAGTAATTTTGAAACCAGCATCGCTGGAAAACGTCCTATTTTCGCCTGAAACTGTCATAGTATAGGCAGGTGTTGGCGGGAATATTATGGGTCCCAGCATAGGGGCGAGATAGACCCCAGTCACTGAGACAATAGTGACTACAGCCGCTATCACGCCTACGGTTTTAGCGACTGAATCTGAGATTAGGAGCTTCGGCATAATTCAGATCGTATTTCTTTGCTTTTTCATCTAATCAAAACTTCGCATGCTTGCGGCAAAGTTTTATTGACAAAGCTGCTAAAGGTGTGCCAATTTAAACATATCTTATGTTCATTATACAAGTCATTATCGAATCAAGGGTGCCTCGCACCGTTGAAAGCAAAACTTGCGAGTACTGAACAGAAATCACGCATCTGCTCAGGCAGCGGATCGATGATAATCGAGGCACTAGGTTTTAACGCAGATACTGGAGCCCCTGCGTTGGAAATTTATATCCCGACTCGGGCGCTCTCTTTTTTGCTTTCTTTTGAACAACGGGGCCTCTCAGCTCAAGCAAAAGAGTGTAAACTCGAGTGTAAACTCCAACCTCAACATCCCCACATGTCACAGCTTATGCTGCCGTTTGCTGCCCAAGACCTCAACGAATATCTGACGTTGCGGGCCACAGGGCTTACTCGTAAGACAGTGACGTGGCTGAAAAAAGCGGCTGAATTGTTTTGGTACTCAACAGAAGGAATCGTGAGTGTAGCTACGACTCGTCGTTTACGCGACTACGTTCTCGCAAAATGCATCGATACCTATGCAAAAAGAAAAGTTTTGGGGTTCGCTCGGCCTTTCTCCGATATATGTCGAAGATTCGGTTTGACGAACGATATATTGCGTTTGATTTGTTTTTGGAGCTTCCACGAGCTGTAAAGGAGCGTAAGTACGTCACAAGCCGCATCATGACAAAAGAAGATGTAGAGAATATACTCTCAGCCATTAAACAAGCATATTGCATCGGAGATATTGACTCCAACCATTATCTGAACTATACGGCTTTAGTACTCTTTGGCGCATTTACGGGCCAACGACCGCTTGCGACGATCGCGAAGCTTACTGTAGGACAGTTTCGAGAAGCTTTGAAGACGTCAACGCCTGTGCTCGATGTCCCACCACACTGCGACAAGATTAAGATGCAACACTATTGCCTTCTTCACCCTCAAGTCGCTAAAGCTATGTTACCCATTCTAAAAGATCGGCACGATGATGACTGTGTTTTTAAACAGCTTTCTTTCCAGCTATGGCTTCGACATAATGAGGTTCGACTGATGCACGGAGGCACCCGGATCGTTAATGGGGCTCTCAGAAAATTTGCCGAGCAATATGGAGATGTAATAGGGCGGGATCAATCAAACCGAGCTTACGTCCTCACTCACAGCGTGAGTGGAGTGGAATGGGCGCATTACCGGCACCCATTACCAAAAAACGGCTACTCTACTTACATGAAAAAAAATGTAAGCCTCGCGGTAGACGACAGGTAGATCATTCAACCGGCTAAGGTGATAGCTTACTCATCAACTTTTTTCTTAATTTCCTTTCCGATGGAAAAGGCCTTCGCCACGTATTTTCCAACCCCATAGTAAGAGAAGTTATCTATACCAAATATTAGTGGCATTATTTCTTCTATGAGGGGTTTACCATCTTTGATTAAGTCTTCATCCACTTTTGTGTCTTTAATTTCACCAATGAACTGCGTATGCCCCCCAATTTCGACGGTTCGAAGCAATTGGCACTCTAAAACAAATGGGAACTCATCGACGTACGGTGCGTCCACCACCTCGCTTTTAGCCGGGGTCAGTCCTGTGACAGCAAACTTGTCCACATGTTTTCCCGACGCTATGCCAAAGTAATCAGCTTCTTTGACGTATTTTTCTGAGGGAATGCTTATGGTGAAGGCTTTTCGCTCCAAAATGTTTCTATACGTATATGTTGCTTCTCTCAAAGAAACAGCGACGCATGGCGGTGCAGAACAGCAAATTCCCCCCCACGCTGCGGTCATAACATTTGGTTTTCCCTCTACATCATACGTTCCCACCACAAATACCGGAGCGGGATAGACTACGGAGTGGGCTCCTATGGATTTTTTCATGATTTGTCCTCTTTATTGCTTGTGAGAATCCTTTTATTTCTTCTTTTCCACTGCCCGCTACAAGGCTCGTGGATCAAGGCCAAGCCCGGTGTTTGATTTCTACATGAAGTACTGGAGGGATGTCGAACGTGCGGATTGAGGCGTCTGAGCGGTCAATGTTTAGAAATATATTCGCTAAAAAAAAGTTAAATCGCTATAAGGGAGATGTGTGTCTATGAAAGTATTAGCAATAAACGGAAGTCCGCGAACCAAATGCAACACCGCAACCCTATTAAATAATGCGCTTGAAGGAGCAGCTTCACATGGAGCGGAGACTGAACTCGTTCATCTGTATAAACTCGATTTTAAAGGCTGCATTAGCTGTTTTGCCTGCAAATTGAAAAATGGCGAGAGCTATGGTAGGTGTGCTGTAGAAGATGAGTTGACACCAGTGCTCAAAAAAGCAGGGGAAACTGACGCCCTTGTCCTCGGCTCTCCTATCTACTATGGGGGCGTCACGGGCGAAATGCGATCCTTCATGGAGAGGTTGCTCTTCCCGTATTCAGTGTATGACGCGAACCGGTCAACGCTTTTCAACAGGCGGATCAAGACAGGTTTGATTTACACTATGAACGTGCGAGAAGCGCAGATGAAACAGATTGGCTATGATAGGAGCCTCGGTCTTGCTGAAATGGTCATGGCAAGGATATTCGGAAAGTCAGAATCGTTGTTTGTTTATGATACCTATCAATTTGACGACTACTCTAAGTACGAGACAACAGTTTTTGATGTTGAAGCGAAGGCAAAGAGACGAAAGGAAGAATTTCCAAAAGAGTGTCAAAAAGCTTTTGAAATGGGAGTTCGCGTTGCCCAACCTATAGAGTAGCCGTCTTAAAGCAAACGGTGCTCGATGTTGTGCCATTAAAAGCGCACATGCCTATTGATTTCACTCGGCGGAGTCGACTGGACGCACTATAAGCATCCGCTTGCAGAAAATGTGTATGACGTTTATATGAAATATTGGACACAGACTGAGTTCAGAACGCAGGTATTTTGACGTGCGTGGATTTATTTCCACTTTGTGAGTATTTCTTCCCTTCGGAACGTGGCCCTGCTCACGTAAAACAAAATCGCGTCAAGAGCGAGAATAATCGCAGAAATGAGCAGCAAGTTAGCAGGAGTGAGTGATACGAAAGCTATTTCAGTCGCAACATATATCGCCGCCAAGGGGAGCACGATCAGCGCGCCGAACTGCTGGGCCGCGCGTACGTCACTGACTCGTGCAGAGATGATGACGTTGAACTCAGTGCTTAAGATGCTGATGAGTGGCACGGTTATCAAGAGGATTACCGCCACGGTCCAATTCGGGAAATAGACGTAGCCGAGTTTGGTACTTGTCACTGCGTCCATAAGCACCATAAAAATCACCGCACCGGCATACGTTGCGATAACGGACGGTAGAAATGCGGCAATGACTTTTCCCAGCAGGATCTCACCGTCAGTCGTAGGCGTTGCTAACAGGGGTTCGAGGGTTTTCTCAAGCTTCTCGCCGACGATGCTGTAAGCACCAATACTTATGGGGAGGAAGCCTGCCAAGATGACAAAGAAAAAGGAGAAGGCGTTGAACACGTCATTAAGCCCACTTATGATAGCTGGCAATTGTGAGGGAGGAATCGGGGCGTTTCCAATGCCAAGCCAAATGAGAATCGGCAGTCCTATCGATATGAGTAACGGGACGACGACCAGCGAGTAGATGACGTATCGTTTCGTCCTAAACGTGGAGAAGTCCTTCCGCGCGATCACCCACGACTTCCACAGCTTCATTGTTCATCTCTCACGAGTTTCAGGTAGACCTCCTCGAGCGTTGCGTGCTTCTCAGTAATAAACTGGATATGGCCGCCCGCTGCGACAATGGATTCCATGATACCGGGATTCTCCTTCTCAGGATCGCGCACATCGATCACCAATCTGTTGTCATCAGCCACGACGTAGCGCAACCCCAGCCGCTCTACCGTTCCTGTGACCGCAGGAGTAACCTGCTGAAGCTGAACTTCCGTCTTCCTTCCCTCGAGCGACTCCATCAGTTGTTCCGGCGTCCCTTCAGCCACGAGTTTTGTATTCAGTATCCCGATTCTATCACAGACACGCTGTGCCTCATCGAGATTGTGCGTGTTGAGAAAGATCGTCCGCTTCTCGCGTTTGAGTTCGAGGATGAAGTCGCGCACCGTTTTTTGAAACTCAGGATCCAAGTTAGCAGTCGGCTCATCTAAAAAGAGAACCTGAGGCTCGTGGATCAGGGCACGGACGATGGCTAGTTTTTGTTTCATGCCTTTGGAAAACGTTCTAACCGCTCGATCCTTCACATTCCAAAGCCCCAACATCTTGAGGAAATGCTCGATCCTATCCTCCCGCTGTGCCACCGTGCACTCGTAAAGCCGTCCATAGAAGTCGAGGTTCCGGTACGCGCTCAGGTCCTCATAGAGCCCGACGTTGTCAGGCACTAACCCGATGATCTTCCTGATCTTTAGGGCATCGGCATCGTTCCCAATCTCGTAATTGCCTATTCGTGCTTCTCCGCTGGTCTTTGATATCAGACACGCTAGCACCCGAACAGTAGTGGTTTTCCCCGCGCCGTTCGGTCCAAGAAAGCCGAAGACTTCTCCCTCGTCTACACGAAGGGTCAGGCCCTCAACTGCCGTCACGTCACCAAACGTTTTCGTGAGGTTATTCATTTCAATCAAATGCCAACACCTTGCCGGCCCGCAGATTCACAGCAATCAATTCGTGAATTAATCATGAGCTCTTAAAGCTTGTAGTCATCGACATTGATTGGAAACGCTACAAGCATCCGTTACCGGAACACGTCTACGACGCGTATATGCAATATTGGGGGGACACACGCATCTGAGAGAATTTCAGTTCCAACCCTCACGCGTGAGTTAGCTTTTTGCAATTGTTACGCCATTAGGAGAGCCATTCCTGTTAATAATTTCGTAGGTGTGCTCTTGCATCTCGATTGCGTTAGACATGCGCCGCTGCTAAATAATTGTTTCAGACTGGCAGCAAACATATGCTCTATATGGCTTGATTGCAAGCAAGCGGCAAGGGGGACGTATAAGGCATTTTCTGTTTTGCAATTCGATATGAACTTCAGCAATGGGTGCTGCTGTCGTAATTTTTGGCGCAAGCCTAGAGGGGCCGTTCACGCAGCTACTCAAAGCGGCTGATTAAACGATATCGGCAGCTAAAAAGAGAGAGAAAGACAGATAAGAGCACATAATTTACTTTTCTACAGTAGCGGACCAGTGCAAAGTATGTGGCAAGAAATTGAGTATCACAACCAAACTACGTGGTAGTTTGGATTTATGTGCAGACGAGAATGACTAATCATTCTCTTCGTTAATTCTGGTTTATGCTTATTTCTTTACCCAAACATGGGTGATTTCCCCAAATACCAATTTGCGATAATCGTTTGCTTCTTTGTAAGCTTCGTTTATCCAGTCTTTAGCTTCTTGTGAGTAAAAATCATTGGGATTGGCGGTAGTAAGTTCCGTTAATTTACATTCAATAATTAGTCTGGCTTCTTTGAAAGACATATCTCCGGAAGGAGTTTGAACACTTGTCAATTCAACTTCTTTCATTTTTTCACTATCTCTTCCTGATTTACTTCCCAAAAAGAGTATTTGTTCCTTATATTCATTCGGGAAGTAAGACATCGTATAAGTTTGCTCTTTTTGAATCATTTCAAGCGTATAACGGTTTGCTCGAAGAATACACCAAGTGGTGGGTTTCTTGAAAAGAAGCCCCAAACCACCCCCACTGGCTGTCATGGAATTATAATGATCTTCCTTGCCCGCAGTAATAACCGTAAAATCTTTTCCTACCAACGTAAATATATTGTCGGATATCTCTTCCGGAGAAATTTGTTTAAATAATTGATCAAAATTCATCTCTTTGACATTTACACGATTTGTTTTTTTCATAACATACGGTTTTAATCACTAAATGATTTACCTTGCAAAGGTAATCATAAAATCTGAAACATTCTTTCCTGACTTTGACAAATTTTTCGGGTTAAAAACATAATACACTCGCGGCATTTGATTTTGATGGGTTTCGAGGTTTTGAAGCTGTAACTCGTGTCTTGTGAGTTTACTTTCTGAACAGAGCCATTCACTGCCTTTAATTCGAAAAAAGAAACAACGAGAAAGGAGCTAAGGAGAGAGCGAAAGGAATGCGCTAAGATAGGACGAAAGCTCTTTTTTTGCAGGCGCTCTCGCACTGTTTCACTGTCTTTTTTACTCCAGCACGCTCTGGCTGTCGGGTCATCACCCACTACACAAATTGAACCCTTGTTGAAGCAGTTCCAAATTGTTTTATTGGAGGCTCTGGGTTGTGTTTGCAGGCTCAGAGAGGCAGCTATGCGCGAAGCTGACGTTATTGATGACTAAAAAAGAGAAAAAGGGGGGCTTGCGCCCCTTATCAAGCTTTCACCACGACGGTGTGCGCGACGCGATCGCCGAGACGCTGTTTCTTATCTGAAGTCCAAATAAGGATTGCGCCAAGCAGGAAGGGGATTGCGTACGGAATCTCGTCAATATACAGCAGAATCGTACGGATAAACGCTGCTCCGTAGGTGATAGGGCCGCTGTCTCCTTCGCTTACCACTTTTATCTTGACTGCCATCATGCCGACCGATTGCCCATAACGCCCTAAGAGAAGCGTAAAGTAGAGCAGCTCGATCACAATGACCAGAGCGACGCCTGCGTAGTACGCCGGCCCAATCGAAACTGTGCCAGTTGACGTATCAACCGTAATGGCTGATGCAGCAAAGAGAAAAATGAGTATGTAGCCGATAATCCCTAAAATAATGCCATCAATGAGAAGTGCCACAAAACGGATGGCAACGCCCTGATACTGCAATTGGGGCTCTGGCGCTGCATACGCAGAAGCGGCTGCCGCAGAAGCTCCCTGCGCAGGTTGTGCAGCGGCGGGTAGCGGTGTGCCACAGCTCTCGCAAAACTTTGTGCCTGGTGCAGCGGGAGTGCCGCATTTTGCACATTTGTCTTCGTTCACGTGTTTCACCTCCTTTTGCATTTGTTAAGCTTGAGGAAGGCTTTCCTTCTAATCTATTTTGCGATTTGCTCCTGCTCCAATAGTGCGTCTCTAGTTTCCTTTCGGCGTGGCGCAACAATCGGCCGCATCGACTAAAGCAGAATCGGTAAGCACTGTTCTCGTTTAGTATCAAGAAGTGCAACTAGCAGAAGCGTGCTTTTTAACCTCTTTGCTGCTTACCTTCACACAATGCCGCTCGCGGAGCTGTTAGAGAGCGTTGAAAGAGCACGGAGAGATGCGCAACTCAGGTACGTAGTGATACACGGCGCTGCGTGCAGCTACTGCCTTGCGAGAGCCGAGCGGCTCGACGGGTCGTACCTTCGAACGTTTGCGCTTGAGTTAAAAGAGCAGCTTGCCCATACCCTCACTACGTTTGTCTTGTCAATTCTGGCAGGGCCACGTAGGCGCCTAGGCGCAGAAAGGGCAGAGCCACCCCTCCGCCAGATTATTGACGTGTCGCAGCAAGTGATGTGCACACGCGACGCAGAGAAGCTTGCGATTTCTGTGCTAGAAGTCTACGACAACGGGTACCACTAAGAATGAACTTCGAAGTGATGAGATTCCTTGTTCGAACCCTTTGGTTCCGAGATTCTTGCAGTTATGAACCGCAGCGTGCTCCAAGGGCTTTTTAAGGCGCCACTACGTGTTTTGCCACCGCGCTGCTGAATGGGCCTTAGAGATCGAAGGAATCGAAAAAGAAAAGATGAGTTAGGCGCTAGGGAAATGATGACACGAATGCGCGGCGCAAAGCGGTTTTCAGCTCGAACGGATTGTTAAAACCAACGTTTTCTGCATTTGCAGAATCTCTAAAATCTCCTCTCGCTTAAACTTCGAGAGTTTCACCGAAGACAAATCTTCAAGAACATTTGAGTACGAGTATTCTTCGATCGTGAATCCAGCACTGGTGAAAAACTGTCGCACAGCATTTTCATCTTCAAATGTGTTCGTTTCGATGTCACGCCCAGTGGCGCCGTATATATTCTGCATCCGTTGTTGCATGGTGTCATCTGCCTGAGAGACGAACTTCCATAATTGTTTGGTGCTCACATCTGGGGTAATCCATATTCCGTCGTGTTGTCTAAGAAGATCACGAATGTTGCCTGCCAAAGTTTCTTTTTCGTCGCGGGTGAGGTAAGGAAGTAACCCCTCCGTGATAATCGCAACAGGCTTGTCTGATCGAAAAGGAATGGCCGCTTGCAACAAACTTTCTCGATCAAGTGCATTTGCAATCCGGTAATAGAGGTTTGAACGATGTATGTTCGATTTTGCTAGTATGGATTCGGCAATTGCTTTTTCTTGTTCTAAAATCTCTGGTAAATCAGTGGCCACATAAACTACATTTGGATCTTCAGTCATTGCGAGGCCACGCGGTGAAAGTCCAGCGGCGATTTCCAAAACTTGTGTAATATGGTAACGTGCAATGATCTGATCAGTAGTTTTGTAGCGTGCCTCCAAATTGAAAGCAGACTGAGTCATGAATCCCGCGCTCTTGCCTGCTAATGTTTGAAAGTCTTTCTCTGCTCCGCTTTCTGCGGCTATCTCCTTAGTGAACGGAATATCGGTAAAGCTCCTTATGTGCGCTACTAGCTTAGCAGTGGAACTAATTTTTTCATAGGCTTCTTCTTGTACCATATTTACTCATCACCCTTTTGCGCCCATCTACTCCAAATGATTTTGTACACACGCGCTTATTCGCAATATATATAGACGCCCCCACGCGTGTCAGAAAGCACGATAAAGACTCCGATTGAAAGTGATGCAGAGAGGCGCCGAGTGCAGAGCCGAAAGGCAGGGCCACCTTTCCGCCAAATCATTGCAGTGTTGCAGCAGGTGATGTGCGCGCATGACGCAGAAAAGCAGTTGCTCCTGCTGAGGTGTAGGTTGCTGTTGTTTAGAATCGAAGCGTTAAGGAGAGGCTCCGTTTCTGCATACTCCTTTTTTCGCCTTTAAATAACTCTTTTGAATCACGTTTGTATTGCCTCTCAGCAATACGGGGTAAAGGCTGAAGTGCTTCGCACATTTGTCAACGTTTGCGTCAAAGTCTGGTTCATAGGAAAGGCCGGTATCCACTTTGGCGATCTTCTTAAATCGCGCATGCTTCATCAACGTGAAGTCCTCGCTTAGATCTTGCCACTGAGCAGCAACCATGGGCGTCAAAAACAGCATGATGTTGTCGTTGGTGAGCACGTTTGCATATGCCTGATTCCCACCGAGTGCAAGGGCGATGCAGTCATC
>Ga0224515_1000080_pt1 | contig 20060 bp, 20 predicted proteins | sample IRFST25metaG_FD_179880 | JGI IMG/M metagenome (GOLD analysis project Ga0224515, IMG submission 179880) | Peat soil microbial communities from Stordalen Mire, Sweden - IR.F.S.T-25 | ecosystem: Environmental > Terrestrial > Soil > Wetlands > Peat | place: Sweden: Norrbotten County, Stordalen Mire...
TGAATATATTTTAGATCTTAACGTAAGTAGTTGCTTTGATGGATCCCTAGCCGTAGTAGTATCTTCTATTGTTAATATGTTCAATATGAGATGGAATGATAACTGCACTTTTAGCAGCAATCATCATGATATAAGACTACAACACCAACCAAAGGATACAAAGGCTCGCAAACATGAAAAAATTAGGACCCTATAATCTTATTTGTCATATACATCATTTTCATCCTTTCTCAATAAATTATATCTGTTACCTAGACCATAATTAATAATCAAGTGAATACAATGATAAAAATCAGTGTTATCATGGTAGATGAAATAATCCTTCAGCCACAGATTATTCATAGTTAAAGGAGAACAGTGCAATTTTGTAAAAGATCGCTATGGAGACTTATAGATTGATATATTGACAATGAATGCTATTCGTTACCGACGTGAAGCACCGCGAGATGTGGCTCAAGTGCCTTAATCAGAGTACCTTCACGGAATAGATTCATATATTTGAAGGAGTTGTGGGGCTGAAAGAAAACATAAATATCGGTGCTTTTCTATGCATAGCAAACCATGAAATGAAATCTATAAAGGAAGGAGGTACAACTAAATGAAAACATATTATAAAGAAAGGAGGATAACGAAATGAAAGCAAAAATTGACCAAGATACGATCGATTCAAACGCAAAGTTGGTCAGTGAATACGCAGGTGCCCAGCTTTTCCACGTAGGAATTCTGGACCTCGTGGTGCTGAACGGCACTCACAAGGAGATGGGTCATCAATACGGCAGTCTTGAGAAGGACAAGATCCTGACTACACGCGACACCTGGAAGAATATCTTCGTGGATTCCGGTAAACTCTCTTTTGACAGCATTCTGAAGGTGATTGGCACACCATTTTATACGTCCGCGCCGAAAACCCTGAAAGATTTCTATCATGGAATCGCTGAGGCATCGGGTATCAGTGTCAGCGAGGCGGTTGTTCTGGACAATTGGCTACCTCTCGTTCTGTTGGGGAGACGGGTAGGTTGCTCATCCCTTGTAGCATGGGGCAACAAGACAAAGGATGGCACCGCCTACATGGGGCGGAACCTGGATTTTCCCGAGTTCATGCGTGATATGATCGGGGTTAACGGAGTTATCGTCGTGATTAACCCTGTTGGCGGCGAATTGAGCGTCGCAGGTATTGGGGCACCTGGCACGATTTCGGGATTCGATGATACAATCAACAGCAATGGTCTCTACGTCGAGTACAACAACGGTCTGGGCTCCATCGAACCAGTCCTTTACTCGAACCGTTTCGCCCTGCCAACATTCATGCGCAACACGCTCTTAGAATACGGTTCCATAGACGAGCTCAAAATTGTCCTTAACACGATGAAGTCGGACTACCCGTGCATCATGGGAGTCTGCCAGCCGGACTGTGGCATTCACTTTGAATTGTCACCTGAGACCTATATGGCAGAGGCTTCGCCAGAAGAGCTTTCCGTACGTGCAAACCAGTTCAATTATCCTGGCTGGGGGATCCCCCCTCTCCCAGGCGCAACGGGTTGGTACTCAGAATCGCGCCAAAACGCATTCAACAAGCTCCTCTCCGAGAAAGTGCCGAATATCGATGAAAAAACATTCATGGATGCCATGAATGCACCGCTATACAAAGCCGATGGCAATCTGACTGAAAGTGGATTCTCTGTGTTTGAACCAGTTCAAAACGCATCAAACAGTGGCGGAGGCGAATTTGGAGACGTAACGGTTTATCAGATAATCAACCACTCCGCGGAAAGAAAATGGTGGGTACGTATCCCAACCCACAGTGGCTGGATGGAGATAGACTTCAAGAAGTACTTCAAGCAATGACCCTGCATGAGGATTCGACGAGGTATGCATTCGAAGAAAACTCTGAATCTCAAGGAGCTAAATCCACATTGAGCCCACACAAATGCCCGCCTGGAATCCTTGCATTATTATAAGATCCAAATAGAGTCTGGATAGGCCAGTTCAACACTAATCTTTAATTTTAACCTTTTTTTAACCCTAATTCTGATTCACTGGTAGCTTACACCTTTCTTACCTGAGTAATACTCAAAACAGTCAATTTATCAGACCAAGGACTAGGTTTACGTAGATTACACCCGACATATGCAATTCCAGTCCAGAAAATTCATCTGTATAAATACACTTTAGCAGGAATAATCATAAAACAAGGCTACAACACCAACCAAATAACCCTATATATTCTTAATAATTACTATATCCTTTTTAAGAATCGAGTAAAAACGGAAAATATTAAGAAATGTAAAAAACAAGCGCAGTGATTGTTGAATCGAACACACCTGAATTTTTAGTTTTAAGCTTAGCCGAATCAACGATAGCATAGCAGCTTAATTATCGTTCCGGGATAAAAACGGCGACTAAAAACTATTATTAATCAGCACCTTATTCATCTTATCAAACACCACATTAAATGATTTAACATCCAACCAAATCTTAAAATAGTAATACAAAAAAACTAGTAGGTTTTTTAATGGTATGAAGTGGGGGTTTTAATTTATCAATATTCTAGATGTTCTTTCAGATTCACTTCATTATCCTTTCAAGGATATTAAACGATTATTAATCCTGTTTCTTCTTCTTGCCGGGAAGTTTTCTAATATTTCCCGCTATTTATGCTTATTGTTACTTTATTAAGATTAATTAAATTCACGATAAAATGGAGTGAGAGTATGTATTTAGTCTATTCGCTAGCATCTGAGTGTGTTTTATCCTAATAAAGTACTCATTGATGCTCATGGTTAATGATATGACTGTAACATTACGATTCAGGAGTTGTAAATTGGTTCAATGAAGTTTTATGGTGATCGAAGGATTAATTTGTAAAGTATTTCTGCTTTATATACTGACTTTCTAGATGTTAGATAAAAAATATTAATGCTCAATAAGAAATTTAACTTAAGAGAATTATTTTATTATTCATGATAAGTCTTTGATGGACTGGAAAAAAAATGTCATATTCAACTCATCTAAAACTAAAACCCTTGGCTCCTTATAATTTAAAGTTAAATGTAAGAATGTTCATCGGTAACGACCCTAGGATCAATGGATTTGAAAAGAATAAGTTTTGGCAGGTAATAAGAGTAAATCATAAACCAATTCTTGTTATTATAGAATCTACAGGATCAGTAGATGAACCAGGATTATCTGTTACTTTGAAGTCAAATACGAAAATTACAGACAATGACAAAATATCAGCGGAGAATACGATTGTTTATATGTTCAATTTAGACTTTGACCTTAAAGAATTTTACGAATACATTAAAAACGACCCTGTGATATCCAAAATCACCAAAGAATTCAGGGGCTTAAATAACCCTACCACAGCAACTGTTTTTGAAGCCTTAGCTTCATCCATAATTGAGCAACAGATCTCTTTTAAAGCCGCTCAGAGTATTGAAAGGCAGATGATTAGGGATCATGGTGAAGAATTACACCTAGATGGGAAAGTCTATTACGCATTCCCAACCCCAGAATCTTTATCAAAACTAACTAAAGAAAAACTGCGCGAATCTGGATTGAGTTTAAGGAAAGCAGATTATATAATAAATATCTCCAAACTTATAGTGGAAGATACATTAGATTTAGAGAGCTTCAAAAAATATGCCGATATGAATGCAATAATAGAGGAACTCAGTCAATTGAGGGGAGTCGGTGAATGGACAGCTCATCTAACAGTTTTAAGAAGCATGCATCACCGACATCAAGCATTCCCAGCAGATGATCTCGGCTTACGAAAAGCCATCTCCCAATATTATTGCGATGATAAAAAAATTTCTGCGGACAATGCACGCCAAATAGCAAACAAATGGGGTAAATGGAAAGGACTCGCAGCTTACTACATCCTCGTCAGTTACCTGGAGACATGAAAGATTATACAATAAAAAAGGAAAATAGTCTTAAAAAGTTTCACAGCCTCTACACCGGGCTTATATTTTCTTATCGGTCGTTTTTTTATTTCGGTGAATTCCCTATTTATTTCTTATCCAAAATTATCCATTTTATCCTCTATATTTTCCCTTTTCTCTTTATTTGTATCAATGTCGGAACATACATCACCGCAAAGCCAATGAAAATTGATAATATAATGTCTAGAGTGTTTACTATTCCAGATGCCCATAAGCTATAATAAATATATAATGAAACAGGAGCATATATTGCACTTGCAGTCACAACACCCGGAGAATATTCGCCGGTATACAAGGTATATGATGCATGGATTAAAAAATTTGAAAATATCCACGCTGCGGTAGCTAATCCAAGAATAAGCGTCCTTGACTGGGATAAAAGATTGCAAGAAATACTGATACAAGAACATAGACCATAAAAATAACGTTTCCTATAATGAACTGGCCAAATGTTTCAGGCGCACCAAGATATTTCTTTGCCCAAGGTACAAATCGTGGCGATTCTTCTAAGATATGTATAAAATATGCTACCGGCACCAGCCATAAAATATTTAAATCCACTAGAATTACCCCCTCTTAATATTAATCATGTTTTTTTATATTCTGGCTGATAAATAGTTTTGTTTAATATTCGTTTTTAACATCGGCTGTATAGTGCATTAGTCAGTAATATTTTTGTATATTCTTATCCGCCACTACTCCTGTTCCTGGTACAACTGCTCAACAACATCAAAAAAGGCATGAAGTGATTTCAAAAACAGTGACTACTAGAATGAACCTTACAAAACAGCAGCATGATCGTGTGGCCAAAGATGCCTTAAACGCACACCCGCAAAAGAAGCCCTGTAAAACTAACACTTCCAAAACCTGATGGAACTTAAAAGCAATGGACCCGAGGCAGCTTGGGGTTCACTACAATGGAGCCAGACACAAATTACAAATTCCGAAAGCGGGTCTTCGAAAAGGCAGACTTATCCCAAGACGGGCGTGAAATAGCAAACAGATGGGGTAAATGGAAGGACTCGCCGCTCACAGACCCTCATCAGCTACCTCGAAGCATAGAGATGTTTAGTATTGGTATCAACGCTTCACTTCGTTATATGCTGTTTTAACGTTATTAAGCCCAACTATCCGATCCAGTCACTCTCCTTCCAATTTTCCTTCCCCTTGCACTTCCAGTCTAAAATCAAGGAAAAAAACGCTTTAGCGGCGGGAAGATCATTTACGGTTACACCCACATGATCTATTCTATGGATTTTCATGCTCTCTACTCCTTTTGATGTTCTGTGAACAACCATTTTATTTTGTTCATTTAATTGTATTTTTTCTATTGGATTTTAATCGAATAATTGAGTACTGATAATATGCTTTATTTCAAAAAGCGTTTTATTTCCTGCGCAACTATTTTTGGCTTGCCAGTGGTGTCTTCTGCGGCCGCGTGATCAAGGCCTTGAATTTCAACGCGCTTAACATGAGGTAATACTTCTTTTAAAGCGTATATGCTATGTTTTAAGAATAAAAATGTTTTGCTGCCGTTGAGTAATAATACTTCTGCAGATACGGCTTCGAAGTTTTCAATTGTTCCTTTAGTTTCATTAACAAGCATTACGTCATTGTGAAATGTGGGTATAGTGTCTTTAAGTGTCACATCATCGCCCTTGGTATTCAGTACATCTATTTCTAGTATAATTTTGAAAATTAGTCTCAATATTATATTTGGCATATATTTTACCCATTGATAAGATGGTTGAAGTTCATCTCCACTTACTTTAGTCGCTAGTTCGCCACTAGTCACCATTGCAGAGGTGAATTTGCCCTCGGCTACGTATTTATCATACCGTTTGCCTATATCGTTGAACTTATTCATTTCAGTTTCGTTAACATAGAATGGTGGTTCGTAGAGGATGGCTTTATGGATAGCATGGCAATAGAGGGCTGATCGCAAGGCAATAATTGCGCCTGTCGCTGTACCAAAAACATAGTGCGCACCGGTTTTTTTAAGGAGAGCGTCCATATCTTCAACTTCCCTTTGTAAACCATACTTGCTGCCGAATGGTCCACTTAAACCACGGCCCCGACGGTCTGGAATGTATACTGTAAATTCATCGGACAGCGCAGTACCAAGTTGCATTAAAGTTTGCGAGCCTTTTGCACCTCCATGTAGCAAAATGATGTCGGGACCAGTGCCCATTTGTCTATAGCCGATTCTTGTTCCGTCACGAGATGTTACAAAACCTTTTGTGTATTTTTGCTTTTTACTCATGTTCAATCCTCTTTTTGATTGCCTAATCCATATTTTAGAAAGTCTACAAAGTTGTTGGCATTTTCAAGCATTTTCTCCAATTGATAATCCTCCTCAGTGTCAAATATTCCGAAATAATTGATGAATAAATAATGCATTATTTTTATCACGAAGTCAATAGGAAACCGGTTATTAAAATCTCCTTGAGTTACAGCCCTCTTTATCATTTCGTCAAACAGCAGATCATTACCGCTTTCCAATACGCTTTTTAAATCTGTATTTATTTCAGCTTCTTTCATAAACATGGTGATAAATCTGTAATATTTAGGGTGTTCCGCGGCAAATGCGCCTGAAAACTTAAATTGTAGTTTTAACTCTTCAAAAATATCTTGTCCTCTTAAATCCTGGCCTTGCATATATTTGTTTATAAATTCAGCTTGAGCTTCCCCTGCAATTCCTAGTATGAATAAATAAAGGGCTTTTTTATCTTCAAAATGGTAATAAAAAGTACCCTTGCTTATGCCTGTCTTTTTGATAATTTTATTTAGGGAGGCATTTTCATAGCTATGACTTGAAAATTCGGTTAAAGCAGCTTCAATAAGTTCATTTCTTCTTTCAAATGACTTTTCCTTCATTTAAACTAGCTCCAGCGGAGGTTTCATCTATGGATAAATAATCAAACTTTTCTATCAGTCTTAATAGTACAATGCTCACGAGTTGTGATTTAAACTTTAATATGTAATCATAGCATATTAAACCAGCGGTCTAGACCATAAGGTCTAAAATTCTCCGTGGAAATAAATTTGAAATAACTTTCAAAAAATTCCTCTCATAAGCATGACAGCTTAAGCTCGTACCGCTCAAAATAATTCGTAAACAATCTGGAATCCCTTGAGAAGACTTTTATAAAAGCCCCACGATAAAAAATTGAAATAAGCCAACGATATGTCTAACACAAAACTTAAAAGCATAGTAAAATTGAGACGTGAGGAGCAATAAATTTAAAATATAGGAATCAAGATTAGCCTTTCCACCATAGCGACCATATGGCTAAGAATATGCCGATAAAACGAAGTAGAAATATAATATTCTATAAGTAATATAACTTAAAAAAAAATTATTTAAATGTTAGTTAAGAGGAAATACAAATCTCTGAGGGTAAAAAGATTAATTTACAAAATTTAATAATTTATAAATAATATAGGGTTCACCTTCAACTTCATGGAGTTCTGTTGTTTCTTCTAATAATACCTTAACCTCAAATTTGAATATATCAATTGCGATTAATTATTTCGTGTTTAAGATTTTTTTTAGGAAGGATGGACAGAATGGGAACGCATTAATAAATGTTGTTTCGGGGAATGATGCGAATGCTGTGGGAATTGATGGTAGTGGTTTCATTTTTTCTGGTGCTGTACTGGCATAGGTTCGAATTGATGAATTGATGGTTTCACTCACCCAGTATATCATAATATTTGTTAGTAGTTCATCTTTGGAAATTCGTCCAATAATACTACTTTTATCAGTCCATGATTGGAATTTCTCTGTAATCCAAGCAGCTAAGCCTACTGGTGAATCGTTTAAACCATATGATAATGTTTGGGGTTTAGTTGAGTGAATCATGAAATAAGCCCCTTCACGTGTAATCCATTCTTGTAGATTATTGAGATATGATTTCTCATTCTTAGATAAATCGGATTCACCTAGAACATCCGTGTAATAGCCTATGTATGTTAAGTGGATTCCTATTAATAGTTCGGGGTGTAAATCAGCGAGGTATTGTGTTACGATGGAGCCGAAGTCTCCACCGGCTGAGGCGAATTGTTTGTATCCTAATTCTTTGGTCATTAATTTAGCCCATAATTGTGCTGTCCAGCTTAGTGTATTTACATCATTTTTAATGTTATGATCAGAGAATCCGAAACCGGGGAGGGATGGTATAATTATATCGAATGATTCGTCTGGTTCACCGCCATAACTTTCTGGATCGGTGAGTAATGGTATTAATTTACATATTTCGTAGAATGAACCGGGCCAACCGTGAGTTATAATTATAGGAGTGGGATTGGGTCCTTTACCATGTTCATGGATGAAGTGGATGTTATGGCCATCTATTTTTGTAAGGTAATGTGAGAATTGGTTGAGTTCAGCTTCTTTTCGGCGCCAATCATATTCTTTTTGCCAGTAATCAATTAATTCCTTCATATAACTTAGATTTGCTCCGTAATTCCATTTGCTATCTTTAACTTCATCAGGCCAACGAGTGTTAGCTAACCTGTATGATAGATCATCTAACACTTTTGGGCTGATTTTTATTTCGAATGATTCCAGACTGATAATCTTCACTCCACATATTTTTTTTAGAGAATACTCATTTGAATGATATTATTAATATTTTTTGTATTTTCACTAAATTATAATTTATTGTAAAATCTATTGGGGGTTATTTCTCTGTTTATTTAGATGATGATCCTGAATATTCACTCTAATCATTTTTAATCTGGGGTTTGTTAAATTAGTGTATTAAATAATAATATTCTCGCGGATAATTCTAATATCTGCGTATAAAAAACGTTTTTAGAATTTAATAGAAAATTATTTATTTTACGATTATTAGTTTAAAACTAAAGATTAAATAATAGAGATGTGATGGCTGGGGCTTACAGGGACTTACAGAAGGGTCTTTTGAGGAACTTTAACAAATTGTATGCTTAAAGTAATAGTGTATATTGATGGTAATATAATATCAATGCAATTAAGGTAAGTTTTTAGAGGGGGTATTGTCTTGAACTGGTCTATTTTTTTACCGGCTTTTTTGGCATCTCTTGTGGAATGGGTTGAAGCCTTGACCATCGTATTAGCTATCGGTGCATCAATTAATTGGAAGAGTAGTTTGTGGGGTGCTGCTTCTGGTTTTGCCTTATTAGGTTTGCTTATTATTGTATTTGGCAGTGCTATCATCCTAGTTATTCCTATTAATATTCTTCGTATCGTTATTGGAGTTATTTTAATACTTTTCGGTATTCAGTGGCTGGAAAAGGCGATTTTACGTTATACGGGGCTTAAGGCTAAGCATGATGAAAATTTGGTATATGAGACGCGCAGGCGGGAGTTTGATGCTCTGGGGGAGGATCATTCCAAATTCAGTAAATTCGGTTTCCTGACTTCCTTCAAGAGTGTGTTTCTTGAGGGATTGGAGGTTGCGGTGATAGTCATTACTTTCGGTTTGACTGGTGATGCAAATCCATTTCAGGGGATTTATACCACAAGTCTAGCAGCTGTTATAGCGCTCTTAGTAGTGATAGTGTTAGGTGTGGTGGTGCGTAAGCCGTTAACTAGTATCCCTGAGAATATGTTCAAGTTTCTGGTGGGCATCATGTTGGTGACTTTTGGAACATTCTGGAGTGGTGAGGGTTTAGGCATCCAGTGGCCGTTTTCTGATCTATTTCTCCTCGTGCTGGTCATATTCTATCTGCTGCTGAGTCTGAGTCTGATTCGTTGGGTGAGTCGACGTAAACTGAATCTGAATATAAAGGAATCAGAACCGCAAAAGTATCCGATTCCAATCCGCATTTTGTGGGAGGTTTTTGACTTTTTCAGTGGGGATTGGACGGTCTTTTGGGGCATTATCATTACGTTAGCTACCGTGATTTTCATCCAACATTTCAGCACACTCCCTAATACTCGGCTTCTTCTGGGCATTCTACTTGTTGCGGGCATCACTGTAAGCTTGTGGGCTGCTATGGGAAGACGTTCACAATCTGTTGGATAATATGTTAGATAGTAGAAAATTTGAGGAATTTTTAATTGCTTGGCTCTTTGAATAGTCATTCCAAAATCAATTTTTTTGTATTAAAATTTGTGATAAATAATATGTACAAAAAATTTAAAAAAAATCATTCAAAATAATTCACTTTTAAATCATATTTTTTCAGTGAATTAATACATGTTTTTCTAGATTCCGGATATTTTTCGAAGTAGAGTAGGTGGGAGTTGCATTTGCAGTCGGAGCATCCAAAATTAACTACTTCTATACCGGTTTCAGCTATGGTGGCTGCTATTTTACATTCCCATTTAATGTCACTGATGGTATAGATGACTTCTATGATTTCAGCATTTTCATTATTTAAAAGGTAATCAATGTGCCAGTGTATTTTTTTTTCTTTTCTGAGATGTCTTTGTATGCGGGTTTTTAAGGAGTTGAGTGCTGAGCCTACGTATATGTAGTATCCTTTTTGGAAGTTTTTTTCTCCTAGTTTACCTATAGTTATCTTTGAATCTTGTTTTAAGTGGATTAGGAGGCAGTATGTGCCTTTTAATGGTTCTTTTTTAGGCATTCTCAAAAATATCCATCTCTATTGATTATGATTCTTAATTTCACTTATTTTATAAGGATATTTGTTAAATGGTCGATGTAATATTTTGGTAATTTATGTTCAATCGCCCCATTCATTATATAGTTTTTATAGGATTGTTCAGGTAAAGCAGTGGTCAATTTATTTGAGATATAAGCTTCGGCTTTAACATTTACTTCATTTTCTGTTATAATTTTAAATGTCTTACGCTCGTATCCATCTTCAATTCTATCCAATTCATGGATACTATCCACATCTAATCGGTATATGACTCCCCATACTTCATATCCCGGGTTATGGATTATATTTGCTTTTCCAGTGCCATCAAAACTCTTTTTATTACATAATAACTTATAATCAATAAGTTTCCCAGTACCCACACTTTTAACTATGGGTATTCGTGAAGATATTCGTATAGTACTCATATTAGAACCATAAGCAAAATAGTAAATCAATTAAAAATCTCCTTATATATCTTTACAAGCATTTTAGCACATGCATATCTAAATTAATTTTTTGGACTTTTTTAAAGATTTATAAAGTTCTAAGGTTTCAGAATTCTTTATTGTAATATCACTATTCCTAATGATAAAGGCTTGATGCACCTACTTATTTTAATAAAAAAATGTTATATGATAACTATGGAATACTCTTTCATTGCTAAAGGACATTCAAATATCACTTCAAAGCATAAGTCTACTTTTGAAGTTACTATGGATAAGGAAATATGTTTAAGAGCTGATTGTATTATCGGAGTTTCATCTAATGTTAAACTAGTGGATTTACCAGGTGAATTATTAGATGCTATAAGGTGTGAAGAGACTCTTATTAGGATAAAACTGGAAACTGTGAATGCTGCTGATCTGATTAAGGGTTATGGACATCCTGCTTTGACTTTGGATCATCCGTCGGATATGGTTTTTAGGAAAAGTGATTTTACATGTAGTAGAACTTTGATGATACGTGCTGATAAGGCAGCTTGTGATCTAAAACGGGAATTAGTTAAGGATTTGAAATTAGGTGAAACTCTTAAGGTAACGATAATAGTTTGAATTTATAGATGTTTTTATGAAAAAGATGTAGGTAGAAATGCAGGGGACGGGATTCGAACCCGCGAAGGGCTACCCCACTAGGCCCTCAACCTAGCGCCTTTGACCGCTCGACCACCCCTGCAAAAAAAAATAGTTAAAATAATATTTTCAACGAATTAACGTTAAGCATACAGACATCTTTAGTTTTCCATATTTAAATCTTATCCTACGATATTTATTTTATTTATTTAACCCATTTATTACTAAATAAAATAGAATTTAACTTACTCAAAAATTTTTATTTTATTTAGGGAGAATTTTTTATGGAAGCAGTGAAGGATGTTGTTGAAGGTGTATTAGTAGATATTGAGGTTTCTCCTAAATCCAAGAAGTTTGAAATTTCTGGTTATAATATGTGGAGGGGCGAAATTGAAGTTAGAATTGTATCGGTTCCTCAGAAGGGTAAGGCTAATAAGGAGATTATAAAAGAATTTTCTCAATTAACTAAGTCATCGGTTGAGATCGTGTCGGGTCTTAGAAGTCAGCATAAGACTCTGAAAATTTATGGTATTTCTGAATCAGAGTTTTTAGATGTTTTAAGGAGGAATACTAGTTTAATAAAATAAAGTTTTTTTTAATAATCCTAAATTTCTCATTTAAAAAAAAAAATTAAAGGGTGATTCTGATTTTTAATTAAATATTATTAACTAAGTTTTTGTTTGCTATGTACCATTTAATAGTCTCTTGCATAGCTTCTTCGAAGGTCCATTCTGGTTTCCAGCCGAGATTCTGTGTTTTGGATGAATCTAGTGAGTAACGTCGGTCGTGTCCCAATCGGTCATCCACATATTTTATCAGACTTTCAGGCTTCTCTAAGATATTTAATATAAGTTTTGTTATTTCTATATTAGGTTTTTCGTTTTCACCGCCAATATTGTAAACTTCTCCAATTTTTCCTTCATTTAAAACGACATCAATACCTTTACAGTTATCTAAGACGTATATCCAGTCTCTAATATTTTCTCCGTCACCGTAGACGGGTAATGGTTTATCTTCCAAAGCATTCAATATGAATAATGGAATTAGTTTTTCCGGATATTGGTAGGGTCCGAAATTGTTACTGCTTCTGGTTATAAGAACTGGCATACCATAAGTCTTGTAATAGGCTTTTACCAGCATATCTCCTCCGGCTTTACTTGCTGAGTAGGGGCTGCTGGGGTTTATGTTACTTTCTTCCGTGAAAGATCCGTTTTCTATACTTCCATATACTTCATCTGTAGAGATTTGGAGATACTTCTCTACATCATATTTCCTAGCGCATTCAAGGAGATTATAAGTACCAATGACATCGGTTTTGACAAATATACTAGGGTCTTCAATTGATCTATCAACATGTGTTTCAGCGGCAAAATTCACAACTAAATCACAGTCTTCCATAGCAATCTTCACATCGTCTTCGCATCCTATATCTCCGTTTATAAATTCGATTTCATTAAGGATTTCCTTTAGATTATCCTTATTCCCAGCATAGGTGAGTTTATCTAAGACTGTTATTTCATAATCATAATTATCGTGGATGTATTGAGTGAAATTTGCCCCAATGAATCCTGCTCCACCTGTTATTAATATCTTCATATAAAATCTCCTTTTATATTAATTATCCGTTACTTTTACCTGGTGTTAACAGCCAATCGTAGGGAATTTCCTTAGTATCTGCAGGTAAACGGAATTCATCAGGCTCTTCGTAATTATACGGTAAGGTAGGTACACTTATAAAGTAAGCTGTTTCTGTTCCAATACCTTTAAAACCGTGATATACTAGTGGGGGAACGCTGATGAGCATTGGATTCTTCTCACCTACAAAAAATTCATTCAATTCCTTGTAAGTGGGTGAATCTTCCCGAGCATCATATAATGCAACCTTCATCATGCCATGAATACATGTAAAATTATCTGTTTGTTTTTTATGCATATGCCAAGCCTTAACTACTTCAGGATAAGCTGTAGTAATATAAACCTGACCGAACTCATTATAAATTTCATCATCATTGCGTAATATTTCCATAAGCCAACCCCGTTCATCGGGGATGACTCTGAGTTTTTTCGTTTTTACACCATCTATCATAAAAAAAATCCACCTTTAGTTTAATAATGATTCTCTCAAAAAAAATTTATATATTCTATAGTTATTAAAACATTACTCAATAAAAAATATTTACTTATAGACATTTTAAGGTGAATTTAATAAAAAAAAATAAATTTTATCAAAAATATATTTAATAAATAATTTTTTTAAAAAAATAGGATGTATGAAAAAGATGAAGGGATTGATTTTATCTGGAGGACATGGAACCCGGCTGCGGCCTTTAACGCACACGGGACCCAAACAACTTATTCCCATTGCTAACAAGCCTGTTTTATTCTACGCTATAGAGGATCTTAAAGAAGCTGGTGTAACAGACATTGGGCTTATATTAGGAACTAACATGCCAGAAAAGGTTAAAGAAGCTGTGGGTGATGGTTCAAAATTTGGAGTAAATATCACTTACATACTGCAAGGTGAACCCAAGGGATTAGCCCACGCAGTAGCAGTGGCTCATGAATTCATAGGCGATGAATCATTTATCATGTATTTAGGAGATAATATACTTAAATCCGGAATAAATGAATTCGTGGAGGGCTTTCAAGATTCAGATTATCAAGCCCGCATATTACTGCAGCAAGTGGAAAATCCTAAGCAATTCGGTGTTGCGGAATTAGATCAACGGGGGCAAGTGTTAAATTTGGTGGAGAAACCCAAGAAACCTAGAAGTAACTTGGCATTAGTGGGTATTTATCTATTTAAATCTTCTATATTTGAAGCTATAAGTAATATTAAACCCTCTTGGAGGGATGAGTTGGAGATCACTGATGCTATTCAGGAACTTTTAAACTCCCAACTTAAAGTGGATTCTCATGTCGTTAAAGGATGGTGGAAGGATACTGGTAAGCCAGAAGATGTTTTAGATGCTAATCATTTAATATTAGATGTTTTAAAACCGATAAATAATGGAAAAATTGAGGAAGGAGCTAAGATCAGCGGTAGAGTCTCTATAGGTAATAATACTATAGTTAAAAAGGATAGTGTAATCCGTGGGCCGGTGATTATAGGTGAAAACTGTGAAATAGCTACTTATATTGGACCATATACTAGTATAGGTGATAATAGTAGAATCACTGGTGGAGAAATAGAATCCTCTATAGTGATGGGTGATGCGGTTATTGAATGTGATGAGAGAATAGTAGATAGCCTTATAGGTAATCATTGCCAAATTGTTTCAGGGGAGAATAATCTTCCTAAGGGTCGTAGATTTGTTATAGGAGAAAATTCCTTGATAAATCTATAAAAAGAATTTGATATGATAATCTTTTAATATTCAAATTATTATGCACTCCTTTTTTCTTTTATAAAATGGGAAAATAGTTTATATTTAAAATACTTATTTAGTTAATGAAATAAAAAAAGTTTAGTCTGAGTTGGGAGAAAATTGGGTAAATTTATATTAAAGAGATTAATTCAATTATAATTAAGATTTGTTAGGAGTATTGACTCGAAAGATTTTATAAAATAAAATTTATTTGATCATAAAAAAATATTTAAATTCAAATTATAAAAACATGGGACTTACAGTAGGTGAATATTAATATGAAAGCTGTTATACCTGCCGCTGGTTTGGGTACTAGATTCTTGCCAGCTACTAAAGCGCAACCCAAAGAAATGTTGCCTGTTTTTAACAAACCCACCATTCAGTATGTTGTGGAAGAGGCGGTGTCCTCTGGAATTGATGATATACTGATTATAACTGGTAAGGGAAAACGATCCATTGAAGATCATTTTGACCGTTCATTTGAACTGGAATACTTTCTACGGAACTCGGGAAAGACGAATAGTTTATTAGAAATTGAAGCTATTTCTGATATGGCGGATATTTATTATGTGAGACAGAAACAGCAGAAGGGATTGGGAGATGCCATATCATGTGCTAAGAAGCATATTGATGGAGATCCATTTGCTGTACTTTTAGGTGATACTATAACTCAATCTAATATTCCCTGCACTAAACAACTTCTAGAAACTTTTTATAAGTATGAATCATCTACAATTGCCATAGAAATGGTTCCAGATGAGCGGATAGAGAGATATGGTATAATTAAAGGTACTGAGATATCTAATTCCGTTTATAAAATTGAGGATATGGTGGAGAAACCCACTTTAAAAGAGGCACCTTCAAATCTAGCTATAACTGGTAGATATATACTTGTACCTGAAATTTTTGACCATATTGAAAGTATCCCACCAGGAGTAGGTGGAGAGATTCAACTTACAGATGCAATGCGGTTAATGAATGAAATGTACGGTTATGTGTTAGAGGGTAAAGTTTATGACATTGGTAACACGGTGGAATGGCTTAAAAGTTCAATAGAAATAGCCCTTAAAGATGAAAGTGTGAAATATGAGTTAAAACAATATTTGAAAGAACTTTTAAAGGATTAAAATAATTAAACATGAATTCATATTCTTATAAAGTACATTAAATTTTATTCAATTAGAGGTCTTTTTTTTGGAAATTAGAGTTTAATTATAAAAAATTAATTTTTTTTTAAAGTAATATTATAAGTTTAATTTACTATTTTCAGTTCATGATTAAGTTTATTAATAAATGTTTATTAACGGATAAACTTATAAAATAAATAATAAATTTTTTTATTTAATAAAAAAAAATTTCATAGTCGTCATTTGTTTTAAGAAATAAAAGTGGTTTAATGAAGATTTCAATTGTCATTCCGGCCCTTAACGAAGAAGGCATAGTGGGTAAAACAGTTAAATCTGTGCCAATAAAAGAATTAGAAGAGAAGGGATTTGAAACTGAAATAATTGTAGTGGATAACGCATCAACTGATAAAACGGCAGAAGAAGCAAGTGAAGCTGGTGCAAAAGTAGTATATGAAAAGAAGAGAGGATACGGTAATGCTTATCTAAGAGGATTCAAGGAAGCTAAAGGTGATATAATCGTAATGGGAGATGCAGACGGTACTTACCCTCTTAATACTACTTATAAATTCATCCAACCCTTAATAAATGAGAAAGCTGATTTTGTAATGGGATCCAGACTTAAAGGAGATATACAAAAAGGAGCCATGCCAGCTCTTCATAGGTACATAGGAAATCCATTTCTCACCTGGATGTTAAATTCACTATTTTCAACTGGAATATCCGATGCTCATTGCGGTATGAGGGCTATAAAAAAAGAAGCACTAAATAAATTACCTTTACGCAGTGGTGGGATGGAATTCGCATCAGAAATGGTGATTGAAGCATCCCGAAAAAACCTTAAAATAGCTGAAATACCAATCACTTACTATCCTCGAGAAGGGGAATCAAAACTCAGTTCTTTTGCAGATGGATGGAGGCATCTGAGATTCATGATGCTCTACCGACCTACACCATTCTTACTGGTGCCGGGTCTCGTAGTTCTACTTTTGGGTATAACCTTAATGATTGGAGTGTCATTGCTGAGTCAATCCAGATGGAATTCACTAATCTTGGGTAGTTTACTACTTATAGTTGGATATCAAATGCTCCTAGCATGGATTCACTTCGGGGCTTTTGGAGAGACTTATGGTGTCGCCCATAGTTCTGACGTGATAAAAAAGTTCATGAGTTATCACTCATTAGGAAGAGAGCTGCTTTTAGGTGTGATACTTCTAATTACCGGAGGAATTGTTGGAGTTAATGTTCTTTATACTTGGAGTGCATCTGGGTTTGGAGGATTATACCAAACTTGGAGTGCAATAATGGCTCTGGTACTATGTATATTAGGAATCCAAACTATTTTCTCCGGAATATTCTTGAGTTTGATGCTCTTAAATAATAGTGATAAATCAGATTAAAAATTTTTTTTGAGGGATTCCTGATGAAGATAGCCTATGTTTACGATGCAGTTTACCCATGGGTGAAGGGAGGAGCTGAAAGAAGGATTTATGAATTAGCAAGAAGGTTAATCCTTAAGGGTCATGAAGTCCACTGGTATGGTGTAGGTTGGTGGTGGCCAGAAGAAGGCCCGAAAGATATTGAATTGGATGGTATTAAATTACATGGAGTTTGTGAACCAATTAAACTTTATAATGGTAATAGGAGATCTATTAAAGAAGCCATGTATTATGCTTTGAAACTTTACCCAAAATTGAGGGGTGAAAATTTTGATATTATTGATTGTCAGGGATTTCCCTTCTTTTCATGCTTCACGTCGAAAATTTATTCATTATTTGGAAATACAGTTCTAGTAATAACTTTACATGAAGTTTGGAATCAATACTGGTATGAATATTTGGGAATTATAGGAATATTCGGTAAAATAGTTGAGAATTTAATGGTTAATTTGACTGATAAACTTATTTCTGTATCTAATAATACTAAGAATGAACTTCATAAAATTAAACCATCTGAAAAGTCAGTGATCATTCCTAATGGAATTGATTTTAAAGAAATAACTGAAATTAATCCTTCAGTTGAAAAATCAGATGTTATATTTGCAGGGAGGCTTATAAAAGAGAAAAATACGGATTTACTTCTTAGATCACTGGTTTTGGTGAAAAAGAGTCTTCCTAATATTAAATGTTTTATTATTGGTAATGGTCCTGAAAAACATAATCTGGAAATATTAAGGGATGATTTAAATCTTGAGGATAATGTGAAATTTCTAGGTTTTTTGGAAGATCACAGTTTAATTTCACATATAAAGTCTTCACTAGTTTTTACATTACCCTCGACTCGTGAGGGATTTGGAATGGTGGTTTTGGAAGCTAATGCTTGCGGTTTACCTGTGGTGGTGATTAATCATCCTATGAATGCATCAAAGGATCTCGTAAAAGATAATATTAATGGTTTTATTGCTGAATTTTCTGAGGATTCTTTGTCAGATAAAATTTTAGAGGGTATTAATGGGAAGTTTAGAATGGAGGATGCTTGTATAAATTTAGCTAGAGCGTATGATTGGGATGAAATAGTGATGGATTTAGAGGATTTTTATCGAGAGGTTTTATAAAATTCCAGATGGTTAAATTAATTTTTTAATAAAAAAAAAATTTTTTAGTATTTATTAATTTTAGGGGATTTAAGTTTTTTATTTATTATTTTAAGAAATGGAATTGAAATATAATGAAAATAGTACAGACACCCGTAAGGTTTTACCCGTTCATAGGTGGTGTGGAGAATTATGTTTATTATCTTTCTAAGGAATTAGTTAGACGAGGACATCAGATAGAGGTTATATGTGCTAATGAACCGCAATCAATTAATATTGATAATATTGAGGGAATTAAAGTTAAAAGATTATCTTATCTGGGTAGAATTGCTAATACTAATATCACTCCCCAACTTCCTTTAATACTATCCCAGGAAGATTATGATATTATTCATACTCATATACCCACACCTTGGAGTGCTGATTGGAGCGCAGTATTATCTAAAATTAAAAATAAACCGTTAGTAATTACTTATCATAATGATATTATTGGTGAGGGTATTGTTGATTACATTGCTCGTTTTTATAACTCCACATTCCTTAAATTACTGCTTAAAAGGGCAGATAAGATCATTATAACTCAGCCTAGTTATCTTAAATCATCTAATTATTTAAGGGATTATCAGGATAAGATTGAAGTAATCCCTAATGGTGTTGATGTAGATAAATTCCAGCCTAGAAAAACCTTTAATGATGATTATACTATTTTTTTCCTGAGTCTTTTAGATGAATTCCATCGATATAAAGGATTAGATTATCTATTAAAATCGCTTCAAATAGTTAAAAAAGAAATACCTAATTTTAAACTGGTGGTGGGCGGTAAAGGTGTTTTGGTGGATTACTATAAGAAAATGGCTGCTTCAATGGGATTGGTTGATAACGTGGAATTTACGGGTTTTATATCTGATGATGAAATTGTTGGGTATTACAATCAAGCCAATGTATTTGTGTTACCTTCCACTTCTTCTTTACAGGAGGGGTTTGGGATTGTGGCATTGGAGGCTTTAGCTTGCCAGATTCCAGTTATTACTACGGATATTGTAGGGGTGGCGGAGGATTTAGTTGCAGTTAATGGTGGATTAGTAGTCCCTCCTAAAGATGTTGTAAAACTTGCTGAAGCTATAATTATTATATTTAAGGATAGAGAATTACAAAAAGAGATGGGTAAACGTGGTAGAAAACTGGTAATGGAAAAATATACGTGGAAGAGCGTGGCTAGTAACATGGAAAAACTATATAAGATTATCTGCTCAAAGTAACTCTAAAAATTTTTTATGACTAATTTTTTTTGAAGGTAAATCTAGAAATAAATAGTACTAAGCTATTAAAAATATTTATAAAATATGAAGTAAATGGGGAATACTTTGATGAAAATGTTTGAAATAAATAAATTTAAGCTTAGAGACTGGATAATTTTAGTG
>Ga0224515_1000081_pt1 | contig 19723 bp, 20 predicted proteins | sample IRFST25metaG_FD_179880 | JGI IMG/M metagenome (GOLD analysis project Ga0224515, IMG submission 179880) | Peat soil microbial communities from Stordalen Mire, Sweden - IR.F.S.T-25 | ecosystem: Environmental > Terrestrial > Soil > Wetlands > Peat | place: Sweden: Norrbotten County, Stordalen Mire...
GGGCTTCACCTTCTCTGCTAGTAGGTGTGTCCATAAACCTGGTCCACATCCTAAATCCAGTACTACATCTCCTGGTTTAAGATTTAACTCATCAACCGTTTTACGCCGTTCCTGCAATTTTGTTTTATGATGGTCGAGAAGCCATTCTATATTGGTTAACTCCAAGCCCGTTTCACCCTTAAAATATTGATTCGTTTCTAACATGAGATATCCCCCTTATTGTTTAGATATACTTGCCACTGTCATCATTTGGAGCATTTTGTTGTTCACTCTTCCTTCTGTCTCCCTCCGTCAAATAGTCGCGCCCAGAAACCAACTTTAGGCGCCGGTAATCGTAGAGTTGCGAGTTCGAGTTGCTTTTGCACCTCTAGACTAAAATAACAAGCATTAACATAAGAAAACCAGTTCTATTTCTGAATGGTATGAAGAAAACCTTCACGACGAAAATATCACTTCAGTCGTCCAATCCCACCTACGCTTATCCTATTGTTCGCTTGCCGCGAACTTTGGAGGATCTTGCATGTGAAACAGTTACCATATATCAGGCAGAACGGGATGGATCGCTTGCTTTTTTTGTTGTGCTTAAATTAGACAATTTCGACAAATTTATAGAAGGGATGGGTCAGGAAGATCAAGAGCGACTAAGGGCCCCAATCGACCAAAAAAAGCCAACAACTAATGGGTCCGGCCGGATTCGAACCGGCGACCTCCGCGATGTCAACGCTCCTTTTCGAAATTTGAGCCCTTGCTGAGCTTCTTTATGTCTGATTGCCAGCTAGTAAAAGAAAGCCAATCGCATGAAGGCAAAGAATCGGAGGAGGATTTGTGCGCGTCTAGTGAGGTGGATTTTAGTGCGTCTTATCGACAAACAGACAGCAAAAATGGCTTATTTTCGGAACTTACCGCCGAACACCACAAGGTAGAGTGCAAAAGGTGCGTGAGAGGGGTCTGGTAAGTCTCGAACTTCAGTTCGGCCCTGATGAATTCGTGAGTTACACGGATTACAGGAAAACGGAGCTTATACGCAAATCTGCTGACTGGATTAACAGGGCTTCGAGGGCACTCTGGCTCTCTACATGCGGAACAATCAGCTCAGCAACGCTAAGCGACTTGCGCGAAAAAACGCTTGCGAAGTACAACTGTGAAGACTCTAAGAGCAAGGTCTTGACGTTTGCGGACTCGTCCTCTTTTTTGGGCATAGCGGCACTTGCGTTCTTAGTGCTTTTGATTTCTTACCCGTTAATTGGTATTCTGTCAATCCTATTAGTCTTAGGATCTCTCGCACTCTGCGTGAGGCGGTATAATAACAAAAAGAAGCTGACGGCTCCGGTCACTCCGTAAGCCGTCTTTTTTCTTTTTTCTCTACTGCCCTGTACGCGTCGTGCTCATTGAACGCTCTGGTGAGCAGCAAAGGGCTTGTTTCAAATCAGGCAACGGCCACTATAAAACCTCAGCTACGGTGGGTAACCTGTAATGCCAGAAACACAGCAGCAAGAGCACCAAGTGCATACAACCCGTTAAAACCGGGAGTCGAGCTTGAGCTACTTGCAGCTTACAATGGGCGTACTTCTCGCACCTTTGGCATGTAAGGCAGCTTAAAGCGGGCTATCCGCCGGGGGGCTAAGCGGTTGACAAGCTCACTTTGAGCTCATGCGAACCGAATCTTATGGCGTGACAGTCATCTGTGCCGCTCTCTGCGATGGCTGGTACGTGCTGTCACCTGAGTAACGCAATGTGACGTTATACGTGCCCGCACTCAGGCTGCTTGCGTCGAGGAACGCTGTTGAAGAACAATCACTAGAACCTCCCGACGATACCGTTCCAATTGCGTTGCCGTCTGGTCCTAAAACAGCGACTGTTCCATGGCCGCAAACCAAGATCCCTGACGTGTTTGCAATTACGTTGATCCCCAAGGTTGGGAAACTCTTACTAACCTTCGGGACATTGGCGAACCGAATCGAGGTCGCGATCTTTGTGGATGTTGGTGTTGGTTGAGCTGATGGCGTATTGGTAGCCAGTGCTGTCGGTGATGCTGTCGATGTTGGTGACTGTGAAGCGCCCCGTATCGACGTTGTGGTAGCATTTCCTGTCGCGTTCACAGAAACCGTTGGACTCGTTGCCGTTTTCGTTGGACTAGTGCAACCCGCTATCGAGAGCGAAGTAATCATCAGAAGAACGACGATCGCAGTTACTTTCTTGATCATATATTTCGCCTCATCTGATTCGTGCAAGAAAAGCTAACCACCTAGGAAGACAGCGACAAAGTTAAACATTGTGGCGATTGAGGTTGATGTTTGCAACGGGTTAGCACGATATTTTAGCCGCATGCGGTTAGCGGATTGCCGGTTTGTCTACTAATTATCTCGCACTGCATCACGTTCAGGAATCCCGTTCAAAAGAACAACCGTTATTGCCGATAACACACCTTTTTCGGCACTGCGGATGAAGAACATCACCGACTACCTCGAAAAGGAGCAGGTAGACCAGGTGCTTGAGGCGGCTCTCCAGTGCAGCACGCGCGCATACCTCATACTAGGGGTGCTGTGGCGTGCCTGCGAAGAGGTTACACAAGAAATATAGCACAACAAAAGGTTAGCGCCGGCAGACTATTTTTTTGGAAAACGGCGATTTTAGCCGTTATTTGACATTCTGCTCCATAAGAATATTGAAAGTCAGGGCTTCAATCCCTGTTCAAACAACTTGACTTTACCAACTCTTACGTTAGCAGAAGCCGCGGCACTGACAGAGAGAGGTATCGCGAGTAAGCGCGCCGATTAGATCGCATCGCGTTCGAGAACTCGCAAGTTCGTGCTTCGTCAATTGGCTCTTTCATTCGCGATGTACGTCCTTGTACTGCAACTTCATATTTGCGATCGCATGCGTATTCCTTAAATTAAAGGCGACTATGCCGTCGCCGGACAGTGCTGGCAGGCTTAGAATCTCTGCATCGTCCACGATCAAGAACAACATGTTATCGAAGTTGAGCATCAGCAACGTCTCTTCGAGGGGCTGCATGAACTCCTTTTGGTACAGCGAGTTGAGCTTTGACAACACTCCCACCACTTTAGTGGTGCTTATCACCTGAACCTTCGCCCTATCCGATTTGAAAATCTTTTTCAGCGACCGCTCGACGCGCGGATTCTCGGAAAACACGGTAATGTCCAGGTCGAGGTTCGTATTGGCAAGAGGCGTGAAATGCTTAACATATTGATCCGATGCGATCAGAAATACGCTTTTCTTGGCGTTGCGGAGCATATCGCGGATCTTGTGGTCGATGCTCTTCTTGTTGAAAACGAACCACAACGAATCTGAGGACTGGGCTGTCACCTGGCCCATCACTAGGCTTCTATCAAGCGTGGAGAAATGATCTTTCGCGTCCTCTTTCGCTTTCACGTACGTATCTGTGAGTATCTCCAGGCCGATATCTGGCGGCACTGCCTGGTAGGTTATGGGCTTCGCGTTCACGAGCACGATGAGCCCCTTGTCCTCCAGCGACCGGAGGCTTTCATAGGTGCTCGGTTTGGAGAGGCCGAGAAAATCGATCAGCTCCTTGACTTCCGCGTTGTTCATCATCACGAGCGTGACGTATATTTTTGCCTCCGACTCGAGAAGTCCGAGTTTCCTGAGTGAGCGTATAAGATCTTGCGGAATTCTGTCCATGCGATCTTGATAAGATTTAAGTAGTTAACTGACCAACTAACTCATTTTCATAACCCCTATATATCATTAATGTACACATCAGGCTCTAGCCTAAAATGTAGCAAACGAGTGGTTTGGGTGCCTCACGTCATTGCATCAAGCAAAAGAACAAACGGGGTGCGCTTAGGCGGTAAATTCGAAAGAAGGTCGGCACGTGAACGAGACGGTACACCACAATAAACGGACCCGTGCAGATGGCACGCGAGCTGGTACAGGAATTTTAATCCTCCTTTCACTCATTGCACTGATGGTCCTGTACACGGAAACGATGATTATCGCCGCCCTGCCGACGATACAGGCTCAGTTTAATACCACCACGGCGTGGACCGCGTGGGTCGTGTCGATTTACCTTGTCGTTGGTTCCGTGGCAACCCCTATATTTGGCAAGCTCGGGGATTCGTATGGGAAAAAGAAGTTCCTTCTCGTAGCTCTGATCTTTTATACGATTGGCGTCACCGGCAACGGCTTTGCGTGGAGTTTGCCATCGCTGCTCGTATTCAGGGCCATTCAAGGGGTCGGACTGGGAATATTCCCGCTCGCATTCGCGATCATCCGAGACGAATTTCCGCCTGAGAGGGTACCAGCCGCGACGGGGATTATAAGCGCAATGTTCGGAGCTGGTGCGGCGATAGGACTTGTCGTTGGCGCGTGGGTAGCAAATAACTACGGGTGGCAGACAACGTACCACACCGTCATACCCGCGGCAATTGCGTTGACTATCTTAGCCGCGCTCACCCTGAAAGAGTCCCCCATTCTCACCCCTTCACGAGTGGACGTTTTCGGGGCTACGACGTTTGCGGTTGCCGTCATATCGTTCCTCATCGCGATGACTGAGGGCACGACGTGGGGGTGGGCCTCTGCGGGGATCATTGGCCTGTTGGTGCTGGCGATCGCGTTCATCCTCGTCTTCGTCGTTGTCGAGATGCACATACGTGATCCGCTGATAGACCTCACGATGCTGCGCAAGCGAAACGTGTTCCTCCCCAATATCGCCTCCTTTATCGCCGGTTTGATGATTTTCCTGCTGTTCCAGACCATCGTCTATCTTATGGAGCTGCCGCCGCCGACTGGATTTGGTACCGACATCTTCCAAGCGGGGGTGGTCCTCGCGCCCGGGGCGGCCTTCATGCTAGTCGCAGCACCGATCGCCGGTGTGATCGTCGCAAGGCGCGGCGCAAAGCTGCCGCTCTTCGTCGGTGCGGCAATTCTCGCCGCAAGCTTCTACTACTTCTACGTGTTGCATGCAACGCAGCTGCAAATCGCGCTCGGGGCTATTTTTGTGTGTATCGGCGTCGGTTTTATGCTCACCGCAATGATTAACGTTGTCATACAGTCCGTTGAACAATCGCAAACTGGCATTGCAACCGGTATGAACACCGAGTTCAGGACGATCGGCGGCGCGCTTGGACCCACTATTGCAGGCGTCTTTCTCGCCGCGTACGTTTCACCGCTCATCATTCAAACGCCTAGGGGCCCTGTAATGGGCCCACTCCTCCCCAATGCAACCGCATTCAATTACATATTTCTGACTGGCATTGGCCTTGCCTTTGTAGCAATGCTCGTCACTCTCCTGATCAAAGGTCCGGTGAAAATGGAACAACCAGAGGATTTGTTGGCCGTGGAGAAATCGTGACCAGTAGACTTTGACGAGTCGCAGCTGCAAGATGCAAATGCAAGAACAGGCGGGGAACGTCACGCAGTGATCACGGTCCCGGGCGTTCAGAAGCTGTGTGGCAAAAGCACGTTGGTCTGCCTCAAAAAGCCCTTGAAACACAGCTGCTGCCTATAGCAACGGTTATGTTTGAACGGCATCTCCAATGGCGTATGCAACCGATCTGCACGCGCAAGATAGGCTACCATTGCTCGAGCCGTCTCGCGCCTATCCGATCATTCGGCTGCCGCGGGAGTTTCTTAGGCTTGCTTGGATCAAGTGTGGAGATATATCAAACAGCACGAAGGCGCTACTTTCCCCGTTGCTGAATAATGCACTTTAGCCCGTTCCGCTCCGTATTCCACGCTACGCACCATTTTGTTGAAGAGCTTCGCCCTTTGCTTGGCCCCTAACACATTGTCTCTTTTTTCGATTACTTTGATTTGTGAGGCCCGTTCAGAAGCGTGGTGGCAAAAGCACTTAGGTATGCCTTAAGAATCCCTTGAGACGCAGCCCTTACCGGTGCAAGGCTTGTAATATGACGTCAACCAATACGCGAACGTATTCTTGTCGAAACAACGACTCGATGTTTTGAAAAGTTTTTATGATATTCTTTCGATCAGATTGACTTGATTCCCTACACCTCGTGCAAGCTATCTCTTGGGATCCAATCAGAGCACGTGAACCTGATTCGATCGCCGACCTAAGGTGCTTTTTTCGCCTCTTCTATTGCCTTAGCAGCGATGCCGGGCGTCGCCTCTCCGAGAATCAAGGGCGTGAATTCAGGGTACGTGCCCAACTTCTTTGACACGATGAGCATGAGCTCCGTCATTTGTGCCTCATTCAGATCGGCCACCATGAAGACATTGCGCGTGCCGGCCTCCGTATACACGGCCTCTGGCGCGAACCGACTCATGAGATAGCCGAAGATTTTCCCGGGCCCTCCTTCTTCGAAATCTAAGTGATTGCCGACTTCTGTCGAAACTTCAAAATATGCCAAGTAACGCACTTTGATCACCTACTGCCTCATTCAATGTTCACGAATAAGTGCTTTCACCCGGATTTGAGCGCTATGTTTCCTTGGGCTGCAAAAAAAGTCGCAGCAGTACTCATAGCAACCCCCTTTGCAATATCTCGGGTTTTGCGACGAAGCGACCAAAACTCAAATCGAAAAACGCTTTATCTCGCTCGACCATTAATACCAGACCATGCCATATCGAAACCTCGCCTCGTACAAGCGCTTTGAGACGCACCTTACGACGAACTGGTCGATCTTCAGCGCGAAAAGAAGCGAGCGCCTTAGACAGCAGGGCCGCTTTGGTGAGGCATCAGAGCGCGTTGCCGAGAACATAGTTGAAGACCTCTTCACGATAGTCCTCGGATGGAATCTTGGTGACATAAACAATCAGGTCGACTACGCTGATATTGTCGTCACGCGTCTTGGAATTAAATACTGCATCGTCGAGACGAAGCGCCCCGGTGCTCTTGCATGGAACCGAGCTGCTGTGCATAGCGCCCTTGAGCAAGTGCGTCGCTATGCAGACGAGCAGAAAGTGAAATGCATTGCCGTTAGCGATGGAATGATGTTTTATGCCGCTAACATCGAAGGAGGGGGCCTGCGTGACCGCGTCTTCGTCTCTTTGGAATCTAAGGAGCCTCACAGCGAGTTGTGGTGGCTTAGCGAGCACGGCGTCTACCGACCGCGCACAGGGCCGCAGGGTGAGCCACTTACACTCCTTAAATCAGCATCAATCACACGAGCAGCGATCACAGGAGAGGATTTAAATGCTCAACTACTTCATCCAAAATATTGTCTCCCCGCACAGTGCTTTGCTTATGTCGGAGATGCAAATCTGCCCGCGACGTGGAAACTGCCTTTCATGCTGGAAGACGGAAGTATTGACGTAAGACGTCTTCCAAAGGCGATACAAGCCATTTTGACCAACTACCGCGGTGCAAAGGTGCGATCGGTTCCGGAGAAAGCTATCCCTGATGTGCTCAGACGCTTAGCTTCAGCCGCAGAGCAGCTCGGCAGAATGCCGCATCAGGGTGAAACGGCGGAAGTCTATGAGATGCTCGCGCAAGCGCTCTGGCAGGTGGAGAATTCATAACGCGGCGGAGGCACGTCTCGTCAAGCGGGGTGAGGGATCTATGCAACACATTGGAAAATCAAAGGTCACCAAGTTGAATGCCAAAGCGGGCGTCGTTTACCCGCTTATTAGGCTGCCAAAGACCTGCGCAGACGAATTGGGAAGGTTGCAAAGATATTTGAGCCTCAGCACCATAGCAGACGGGCACTTCTTGTCACTTTCAATGATGGGGAAGGGCCTTTTGAAGTTATACAACTGGAGTCAAAAGTTATACAACTTTTGCCTAAAGTTATACAACCTGAAGGCCTAAACAATGCGGAATCTCGCTTGTCAGCACTCGAATCACAAATCGCCGAGCTTAAATCACTTCTTCTCGAAAACGAAAATCAAAAAGCTCCGCAGAGCCCGTTATTTCGTCAAAGCACCCCAGAAAACCGATGGGCTCGGCCGGATTCGAACCGGCGACCTCCGCCGTGTGAAGACGGAGGATTTAGCGCTTGCACCGTTGTTTTTAGATCGCTCGGAAGTGTTTCTTGATAGGTTTGCGGATGACACGACGACAACAAATGCAAGTGCCCCGTCGTGAACAGTTTGGTAGATTCGTGTCGAGAGCCCCGCAAGCTGTGAGAACTTGTAGGGTAACCGAATCGCTGGATAGCTGTGACCTTCTTTTGCGTGATGTAGTGAGATCTTGCTGCGGCGAATCTCCAGCAGCTCGTGTTTTGGCATCTCAACATTAGGATATGGGCAATGATCGGCTAACATAATACGTGCAAACTCGGCGCTGCAGACTTAATCGTTATGATTAGCCTTCCGCGACTAGGCACAAATGAGCACTCAACGCGCTCAATCATCCTCGAAACGCTGCTACTCGACGAATGATTTGTGCTCTCATGGCGGGCTGGCTGCGCATAACACACCTAATACTTAAGCCCCGGGCTATGCAGTACCAGCTTACTATGAGTAACTTGCAAAGGCGTACCGTGAAAAAATCATTTTTGGCAGGGACGTTAGCGGTCTTGATGCTCGCAGCCGTCTGCGCTGCGGGGTGTACGGGCCCTACGCCGTCCTCGCCAACGCCTACTCCAACGGCAAATACAACAGCAGCTGCAGAAGACCAAGCCATCGTCCAGTACCTCGCGACCACGATGCAACAGCTGAACTTTACCGTGGTGGCTCCGTTTTCTCAACAAGCCAGTTCACAAGCAGGGGTTGTAGTGTACAACGGCACGGTGAGTGATAACAATGGCACCTACGCTGTAAGCGTCCAAGCATACAATGACACACAAACGGCGCAGGCACAGTTCCTGTCGTTGAGAACCATGTTCATGGGGCAAGGGTACGCCACAGTGCAGCAGAATGCGACGGCATGGTCAGGGTTTAACGCGAGTGCCCGGAGAGGCGCGGCGGCGGAATATGGCAGCTCACCGCTCATGCCTTACTACGGCGTGGTTATCACCGGCGGTGCTATCGGGCAAGCGCCCTTCGAACAGACCACGTGGCAGCACTTGTGGGACGATATGCACAAACGTATCGATAACGCTGGTGGCATGGGGCCGTACATGGGCTACGGGATGAACGCGAACACGCGCAGCCAGATGCAGCAGGAAATGCAGGAGCACATGGGCGCGATGGGGCAATAAGCGCAATAGGAGTCGTTAGGCAAGGTCCCTAAGCCGGGCTTACATCGCTATCGAAGTTGCCTCTTTTGTCTAGTTCCTATTTGATTAGCGTTCTCAGAGTTTATATCGGCAAGCGTAAAAAAATGACCTCCGCCCGCTCAAGTGCACACTTAACGCGGCTAAAAATCAGTTCATTCACGGTCCTCGTTATCCGCGCCATTATTCTGGGGCGCTTACGCTTAGCAGCCCCAAAAATTGCTCGTTCTGCGGGACCCGGACCCTCCTCATCGTGAAACGCCATAGGGCACGCGCAACACGCATGGATTGCAGCACTCACGAAGAGGAGAACCAGTGGCAGTGCTTTAAAGAGGAATTTTCTCATGTTCGGTCTCTTTGATAACGCTGTGCATGGGCTGTGCACTGCTGGTGTGGATATAGCTTGAGGTCATGGCAAAAATTGCTGCCACGTAAGCTCTCCTCATCATGGGCCTTGAAAACTACAACAGGAGGGCGCTGTAGGCACACCTGGTGGATGGAACCGCTGTGATTCTCTAAGGAAGCCGAATGCGCAACGACTGCGTGTACATCGTAAAAGCAGAAGATTTGCTGCGCATATCCCGGTTCCTTGGCACTCACTACGCGAGCGATCGACTTCGTTAAGCAATAGTCGGCCAAAGAGGGGGCTCGGGAATCAAAGGAAATCGAAAAATGTGTATATTTTCTCTCTGCGCTTGCTATGGGTCAAAGGGGAACGCGCTGCTCCGTCATACCTTTCAAAACCGAAAAAGAGCCACAAAAGGAGGATAACGGCTATGAACCCGAAGATTGACCTACAGAACGATTATTATGTCCGCAGAAGAGAACAAAGCCGTTGTCCGCCATTTTTGGCAGGATCACTTGAATACGGGAAATGCGACGCTGTGCGAGAAGGACTTCGCTCCTGACGCCGTCAACCACGACCCCAGCAGCCCTCCGGTCCTCCCTGGCCCCGAGGGCATGGCGCAGCTCATCACGCTGTACCGCACCGCCTTTCCAGATCTCACAGCGACCGTTGAGGATATGGTTGCAGAAGGGGACGAGGTCGCCTACCGCCTAACATTTCACGGCACGAACCAAGGCGAGCTCATGGGCATGCCGGCGACCGGGAAGCACGTAACCTATACAGGAATCGGCATAGACAAGGTCGTCAACGGAACGATCACGGAGATGTGGCTGAATTTTGACGCCCTTGGCATGCTGCAGCAGGTCGGAGCAGTCCCCTCGCCCGGGGAGGTGGCAAAAAAAGCAGCGTACTACTATAAGGGTAAAGAAGTTAAGGGGCAAAAATAGTCACATACACAACATAATTGTTTATCAAGCTTCACAAACGGGAAAGAAGCTTGTGAACCGGAACCTGATACAGGCCCCCTGCCCTCGCAACGAAGAAAACTCTATTTTAGGGTCCGTTTCCCAAAAAAGGAGGCCAAGAAAGTGGGCTCGGCCGGATTCGAACCGGCGACCTCCGCCGTGTGAAGATGGAGGATTTAGGGGTTTTTGAGGCATTTCCTATGGGCGATATCACAGTCAGAAAGGCTGATGATCCGTCGTGTATGGTCTGATAGATTCATGTAGATAGGCCGGCAAGTTGCGAGAATGGATGCGGTAGCCGGATAGTCGGGTAGTTGTAACCTACTTTTGAACGGTGAAGTGAGATTTTGCTGCGGTGAATCTCGAATAACTCGTGTTTGGGCAATGCAGCATCAGCGAAAAGGTCTGAGTAATGTTGGTCGGCTAGCATAATGGTGAATGGGGTCAGTACGAGCACCTTAATCGTTGCGATTATCCGCTTGCGACGACAAAATGAAATGAAAACGCTTATGCCATCACCTTGCGATACGCTGGCGGATGGAAAGATTCGTCGACGACCGATGTGAAATAGAGAGACGGACAACTCGAGGGCGATCACTGTGAATCAGAGTTCGGGGCGTGCTGGCGTTTGATTGAAACGAGCAACCTTACGAGAAAGTTTGGCGACGTGACAGCAGTTGAGGATCTGACCCTTCATGTGGGGGAGGGAGAGGTGTTTGGCTTTCTTGGACCAAACGGAGCAGGGAAGACCACGACCATTCGGATGCTCGCATGCCTTATCTCAAAGACAAGCGGAGAGGCGAGGATAGCCGATTATGAGATCGGAAACAGTGCAGACTGCCAGAAGATCAGGAAGATCATCGGCCTCGTCCCAGACAACGTCGGCCTCTACGAGGACCTGAGCGCGTACCGGAACCTCGACTTTTATGGACGGCTGTACGAGTGCTCGGACGCGCAAAGGAGGGAGCAAATCGAATATTTCCTTAAGATGTTGGAACTCTGGGACGTGCGGGATCGCCCGGTCAGGACGTTTTCCAAAGGCATGAAACAGAAGCTCGCTATCGTCCGCGCCCTCATTCACGACCCTCAGATCCTCTTTTTAGATGAGCCGACTGCTAATTTGGATCCTGAGTTTCAAAAAACGGTGCGCGACTTCATCCTCGAACTCAAACACGAGAAGCGGACGATCTTTCTCAACACACACAATCTCGATGAAGCGCAGCGCATCTGCGATCGAATTGGGATACTGAATACAAAACTCGTGGCCGAAGGGACACCGGAACAACTGATGGAGTCGCTCGAGGGAAGGAAGACCCAAGTTCAGCTTCAGCAGGTTACTCCTGCGGTCACAGGGGCGGTAGAGCGGCTGGGGTTGCTCTACGTCGTGAGCAGTGGAAACAGATTGGTGATCGACGTGAGCGATCCTGAAAAGGAGAATCCCGGCATCATGGAAGCCATTGTCGCAGCGGGCGGCCACATCCAGTTTATTACTGAGAAGCACGCAACGCTCGAGGAGGTCTACCTGAAACTCGTGAGGGACGAACAATGAAGCTGTGGAAGTCGTGGGTGATCGCGCGGAAGGACTTCTCCACGTTTAGGACGAAACGATACGTCATCTACTCGCTGGTCGTCGTCCCGTTACTCATATCGATAGGACTGCCGATTCTCATTTGGCTTGGCATTGGAAACGCCCCGATTCCTCCCTCGCAATTGCCAGCCATCATAAGCGGGCTTAATGACGTGTTCAACGCCTTCTCCTTTCTCTTTGTCATGTTGGCCGGTTTCCTCCCCATAAGCATTGGTGCCTACAGCATCGTTGGCGAGAAGCTTGAGAAAACCCTCGAACCCCTGCTAGCAACGCCTACGACAGATGGTGAGATCCTGCTGGGAAAAGTTATTGCCGCATTTCTGCCGTCCGTTAGCGCGGTCTATGCCGGTGCGGTAATTTTTATGGTGCTTATGGACGCAGTGACGAGTGCCAAACTCGGCTACGTCTATTTCCCGAATTGGACCGTGGCGGTAATCCTCTTGATAACCGTGCCACTCACCACCATCTTGAGCACCGAGTTCAGCGTCATCACGTCTGCACGAGTCAGTGACGCACGCGCGGCACAGCAGTTCGGCGCGCTGATCGTGCTCCCCTTGGCGGCGATATATCTTGCGACTGAGATAGCTTTCGTATCACTCACTCCTGCCAACTTGCTGATCATTTCCGCGATAATTCTCGTAATCGACGCACTGTTATTTTCGTTAAGCAGAGCCACCTTCCGCAGGGAGGAGATACTGACGAAATGGAAGTGAAGAGGTGGGTGGGTGTCTCACAGCTCAAATAAATTTCCGCTTTGTCCACCATCATAACCGCACCTTTTGGTGGCTAGCAGACGACACAGCAACACGATAATCGACAGGATTGGACTATGAAATACACCGCTGTTTAAGGTCTTCTGTCACAGAAAAAATCGTCGCAGTTCGTGTGCGACACGTTCCGGCTTGCCACCGTTAAGCGCTGCCCCGTGGCTAAGACCTTGCAACTCAATGCGATGGACATGTGGAATAACATCTTCCAATGCGTCGAGGGTATGTTTCAAAAAAGCGGGGCTTTTGCTTGCGCCGAGTAACAACACGTCTGCGGGTACTGCCTCGAAAGACTCAAGAGTCCCATGCATTTCAACCACGAGCTGATAGTCAAAGTGGAATGTCGGGATAAGCGCTTCGAGCGGCACGTTGTCGCCGGTCACGTTCTTAGCATCGCGCCGAAGGATTTCTCTGGAAAGCCATGCGAGTACAGAGCGCGGGGCGATATTCACCACAGGTTGCAGTGCTCCCGGTAAAAAAAGGGCCCCAAAATCTTTCAGGAGGGTGACGGTCGCGTCGGCTATCTTGCCCTCGCCGATCTCTCGGTCGAACCGCGGCATGAACGACTGCAGCATCGTCATTATTGAGTTATCGACGTCAAGTGGCGGCTCGTTTATAACGGCTTTGCGGATAGACCGCAGGTCGAGCGCGGCTTGCAGTGCGATAAGGCCGCCGGAACTCAGGCCGAAAACATTGTGCGCCTCAGTCTCTGTGAGAAGCGCATCCACGTCTTCAACTTCTCTGCGCATGCTATAATTGTCACCAAATGGCCCACTCAGACCGCGGCCGCGCCTATCAGGAATATAGACGGTGAACGCATCTGATAGATCAGCGCCGAGCTTCGAATAACTCTGTGAGGCATTGGCGCCTCCGTGAAAAAGAATAACGCCCGGGCCATCGCCCATCTGGCGATACCCTATCACAGTCCCGTCTTTAGAGACGACTGAACCCATCTCGTATTTTCGGTTGCTCACTTAAATCCCCTAATGCTGCTAGAGTTTCCCTTAATTGAACCGCATGTCAAGTTGGGCACGCTGTCGGGATTGTCCAAACAAAATTCGACCCCTCTTCAATCGCGCTGCGCAAACTTTTTTGTTAGCTCTGGATTTGTCGCACCAGACCAAACACATTAATGATACGCCCTCTCTCTACGACTTTGCCATTGGCGAACTTGTTGAAGGCCATCATAGTGCCTCTGACCTGTTTGCCTGTCGCTGGGACGCCCATAAACGAGCCAGAGTGTGTGCCACGCAACGTCGATCGCTCTGCGACCATGTCTCCTTCGGCAATCATCGTCTCGATCGTGAAGCTGAGGTCCGGAAAGCTCTTGCGAAGCCGGATAAGGCGCTCCTTAAATCCCTCAACGCCGTGCGCCTGCCCCTTAAGGGGGAGGAGGTCAACAACGTCGGCAGCGAGCGCTTCATCTATCGCCTTCAAATCGACAGTGTTGAAGGCGTCGTAAAGGCGCCGAATGACCGCTTTGTTGTCTTCAAGCGACATAGTGTGTTCGTTGTTTTTGCGCCATATTTAAAGTGGTTGCGTTAGCGAAGATGCACACACTTCGGTCTCGCGCGCTCAGCAGCCAAACGCAGAGCGTTATGCTCAAGAAGCGCAGTGGCGAGCCCAGCCCTTAGCTCACCGCTTTCTTCACGAGCGCCCCGATCTTTGACTCTTCGGCGGCAGTCAACTCCTTCAGCGCGAAGGTAATCGGCCACATGTGGCCTTGGTCGAGCTTCGCCTCGTTGTTAAAGCCGAGCGTCATGTACCTCTCTTTGAACTTCTGCCCGCTGCGGAAGAAGCAGATGACCTTACCGTCCTTGGCATAGGCGGGCATCCCGTACCAGAGTTTCGGCGAGAGGGCTGGGGCGCTGGCTTTGATGATTGCATGGAGCCGCTCGCCCACGGCGCGATCCGGTCCCGGCATCGCTATGATCGCCGCGAGCACGGCGCTTTCCCCCGTCCGCCTTGTCCGCGCGCTGGTCGGGCTTTTGTTGATTGATCGTTGTTTCTTTCTTTGTGTTTTTCATTAGTTGCCTCTTAACTGTTGCAAGACGATTCACTTTGTTTTATCGCTAAAAAAACGGGGTACAGGGCGGATAAGTCTTGTCCACTTTTTCAACAAGCTTTGCGTACAGTAGCGACAGATTTGGCACTTTTGTACGACTTCGCAGGTGGCCGCCGAAAAACTTTTTCGGAAGTGCTCGACCAGCTCCGATGCGCATCATTCAGATTGCAACACCTTTTACTTCCGCCTGATATAGACGGAGGATTTCGCGTTTCTAGAGGCATTTTCTGACCGCATCTCGCTTTCTATCTTCGACGAAAGCATCTTGGCGAACCCGCTTATTTACGTGAGTGAGTGCCACTCATCGCTGTTACGGCTTTGAGAACCCACGCCATATTTCTGCCCGCATTCTTTGCTGCGGCGATACCTTCGTCGTCAGTGTCCACATCGCCGACCTCCCTCCCGACGCCGACCGTCGGACGACCAGGAATGATAATGTCCTGGCTGAACAGGAAGTGATACAGCGTATCGAGTGAGTGAGTTGCGCCCGTCCGCCGCTGCGCGACTACGGCAGACCCCACCTTGCGCGTGAAGAGCCCGTCGTTTGCGAAGGACACGAACCCTGCCCGATCGACGAGCGCCTTCATCTCCGCAGTCACGTCGGTGAAATAGACCGGGGAACCCAATATGATCCCGTCAGCCGCGGCCATCTTCTCGATGTATTCGTTGACTACATCGTCGTCGAAGACGCACCGCCGGTCTCTGTTTTCAAAGCATTTCATGCACGCTGTGCAGCCCCGGATCGTTTTGCCGGCAAGCTGGACCAGTTCGGTCTCAATGCCTTCGTTTTTGAGTTCCTCGAGCATGTGTCGAATTAGGATGGCGGTGTTGCCGTCCTTCCGTGCGCTTCCGTTGATAGCGATGACTTTTGTCATAGTGCAACTCCTAATGCTGTGCTTCCTGAGAGAAGAGAAAACCTCTTTGAAAAGTTAATTGTTCTACCTTAAAAAACCAGCTTGTTCTGTTGCTGGTAAGGAGGTCGTGCACCTCTCTCCACATCAGAAGGCATTGCTGGAAAGCGTTTGCCGTAAAGAAGGAAAGCAGTCGCCAACTGAGGTTTATCGAGAACCTAAATTACAGTTCCCTCAATTCGCGTCCGCCTTTTTCAATTAATGGCAAAAGGACTCGTAAGCCAAGAGAAAACGAGAGGTCATCAGGTTTGGTTTTTTATAAAGGAGGCGCCCTCAAATGAGAGCAAGCAAAAAGAGAACTGCGCGCGAGAAATCACGAAAGGGGGGCTGGGGCATGACTGACAGCAAAATGCTCGATGCAGCACTCAGCTATGCTGCGCGTGGTTTGCTTGTTTACCCATTACGACCCGACTCAAAGGAAACTCTCCCGAACCTCGTGCCTCACGGCTTCAAAGACGCCACGACTGACGAAGCGCAAACAAAGAAATGGGGGCCTAGAGTCACGTGAGGTATCCCACTCGAAGTGGAGCGGCCCGTGACTGAACCCTTACCAGGCGCTTGGGAAACTGCACGCAAAATGCGAGCTGCAGGCTGGAGCATTATTCCGCTCTGCGGCACTGAAACGGCCGTTGTGGGACGAATGGCCCAAGCGCGGCGCTTCGCTGCGAACCAATGCCGAAGGCGAACTGTCGTCACCCCCAACACCGCTAGCACATAAACTATATGACCCCGTGTGCGCGAGTAGGTTCGCAATATGCACGCTGCACTGCTGACCCTTCATCTACCCTTGGCATCCGCCTATTTCGGCGGATTTGACTACGACGTCACCCACTTCATAAGAGGACTCAACAACGGCGGACTTCTCAATACGCTGTTTTGGTGGGTCACGTTCACGGGGAGCATCACCTTCATGGTGCTCATCACGATCGCGCTCTATGTCGCCGGTCTCCGCAAAGAAGCGCTCGTCTTCGCTATCATCTTCATACTAACGACTGCATTCGCGACCGCAGTGAAGTACGCCGTTGCACGCCCACGGCCGAGCGATTTGGGCGTAGTACCAGAGGCTGAGCCGTCGTTTCCGAGCGCCCACACCGCGAACGCCTTTGCCTTCGCGACGACGCTCTCATCGTACCACCGAAAGTTCACCATTGTGCTGTTCGCGTGGGCCATTCTTGTGGGATTTAGCAGGCTCTACTTGGGGCTCCATTACTTTACCGACATCATCGGGGGGGCCATCCTCGGCATCGTCGTTAGCCTCATCGTGACCCATGCCGCCGGGCGCGTCGATGGGGAGCTCACGCGCATTGTGCACGAATCGCCGATGCCGACGACGTGGAAGGGCGCCTTCAAGGTGCCGTTGGTCGTCGGGCTCCAGTTTTTCCAAGTGGCATATGCGCTGGGGTCTGAGCTGATCCGAGAGATTATGCACGTTATCGGTCGCAAAAGTGAGGGGTAGAAGAGGTCGATGGAATTACCTCACAGCGAAACTTTTGCAGCAGATTACGTGCCATGAATACGGGATGAATACCGGTATTCGAGCAATTTTTTATATAGGCGCGAGTTTCGCCGCAGAAATCTACCCGTGATTTGTCTTTCCTGCGGTAGCAGATAACGGGCGAGACGTTAGGCCCAGTGTGCGGTTCCCTCGCCCATGGAGCGCCTGAAGCATCTTTTTTGATTTTGAGCGTCGCTGTGCCGTTTTCTTGCTCGGCAAGCAAAACTGGGCATAAAAGAATATTTAAGAAGAACAAGAGAACTCAGCAGAACTATGATGGCCTATCTGACGGCACTTTTCTTTCAGACAACAACTGGGTCAGCAATATTCGGTGTCGTGGCCTTACTTTGGGTGCTGAGCGAAATTGTGGTCGGGGGCATTATCCCGCGCTTGCGGCGGCACGGCGCCCCGATTAGATTCGAAGACAAGGGTTCCCGCCCACTGATAGCATTGAGCATGATTCTGGCCCTTGTTATCGCCTTCCTCTTTGCCGCGTCTGGCATTGCGTCGTTACCGAGCTGGAGTTTCTACGTCGGGATCAGCCTGATGATCGCAGGTATTGTGCTTCGACAGTGGTCAATTGCCGTGCTAGGGCGTTATTTCTCGCCGACAATAGGCATTCAAGAGGGTCAGGCGGTGGTGGATCGCGGGCCATATCGCCTAGTGCGTCATCCCTCTTACACCGGCCTGCTCATAATCTACATAGGACTGGGATTCGTGATACAGTCGTGGGGGGCTGTGCTCGTGCTCGTAGCTTACTTCGCAGCAGCCTTCGGCTATCGGATTCACGTGGAGGAGGCGGTTTTAACATCGAAGCTGGGCGACGAATACGTCGCGTACGCAAAGAGAACGAAGAGGCTTATTCCGTACGTTCTTTGAACACCTTACGCACCTTTTCCCCTTCTGCATGACGAACCCAAAGCGCAAGTCTATTAGCGCGGGGATCAGAGTTGCAGTGTTCTTTTTGCTGGCCGCTTAAAATACCTTCGTGGGTTAGCTTCCACACGCATCCGAATCTCATCTCTTTGAACTTCGCTCTTCGCGACCGTCTCCATAGATTTCGAGCACAGAAATCGCAAGCTTTTCTGCGTCGTGTGTGCACATCACCTGCTGCAACACTTCAATGATCTGGCAAAGCGGTGGCTCTTCATTACTTTTCTTATCTGGGCGCCCACGCGGCTCTGCCAGAGTAGATGTGACGAATGTTGCAAGAGTCTGAGCAAGCTGTTCTTTCAATTCAAGGGCAAAAGTTCGTAATTACGATCCATCAAGCCGTTGCGCCCTGCCGAGGCAGTAGCTGCAGGCCGCGCCGTGTATTACCACATAACGGAGCTGAGCGTCTCGCCGAGAACGTTCTAGACTTTCGAGAAGCTCTGCAGTGGCATTGTGTGAACGTAGGCAGTAAAGAGGTTTTAGATAGCCTGTTTCTTGTCGCCTGCGTCAGTCTGGGGATGGATTGCTTGCACAGAGGGTGGATGTGTGCTGACGCTGATAACCCAACTGCAAGAACACGCTGAAAGTGAAAGTGAAGGTGAAAGAAAAAAAGGATAGTTATCTAAGCTATCTTAAGAAACTATCATGGCGCGAAGATCTCATCGGTGCCAGAGAAGGTCATACCAGATGTACTCCGGCCGACTCGCTACTTACCATGAATAAGTTGGCAGGACGTTTTCGATGCATATGCTCCAACGATCTAGTCATATACCCACAACCTAGTTAAGAAGCGAGATGGCCAGAAAAAATCATGAGATTATGTCAGTAGAAGGATCGTTTTAGTTGAGATGTGACCAGCGATAAGACGCGCTGCAACACAGCTGAGAATAGCGCCGCGGTACGCTTTGTTATCGCCGATACATTTTGACCGAGAAAAAGGAGGACGACAGATTATATGCAAACTGAAAAACAGGCTAAGAGACGACATCAGAAGGAAGCGCACATTAAGGTATGTGAAAACGGGCCCTATATTGTATCAGGATGCATTCCGCTCACCAAATTGACCGTTAGTACGGATGTCGAGCGGTATCCTTGCAGCTATATCAAAGGCGAAGAGTACCCCCTCAACGAAACATACGCTTTGTGCCGGTGCGGGCAGTCCACGAGCAAACCATTTTGCGATGGAATGCACGAAAAGATACATTTTGACGGTACAGAGATCGCCAGCCGAGCGCCCTACCTCACTCGAACTCGGAAAATCGACGGGCCAGACCTCAAATTGACCGACGCTCCAGATTTATGCAATCACGCAGGTTTTTGTCTTAGAGCAGGGGGAATCGGCAACCTGACCAGATCTTCAGACGACCCGGAGGCTAAGCGGTTAGCCATTGAAGAGGCAGGAAATTGCACTTCTGGACGTCTGGTAGCGTGGCATAAGGAACCCGAAAAATCGATTGAGCCTGAATTCGAACCGTCGATTACGCTCGTCGAAGAACCATACAAAGGCTGTAGCGGCGCCTTGTGGGTGCGGGGTAACGTAGCGATCGAGTCATCC
>Ga0224515_1000082_pt1 | contig 19566 bp, 22 predicted proteins | sample IRFST25metaG_FD_179880 | JGI IMG/M metagenome (GOLD analysis project Ga0224515, IMG submission 179880) | Peat soil microbial communities from Stordalen Mire, Sweden - IR.F.S.T-25 | ecosystem: Environmental > Terrestrial > Soil > Wetlands > Peat | place: Sweden: Norrbotten County, Stordalen Mire...
GCAGATCTTCTGAGGTTCTGTGGCAATCGACAAAAGGCGAGATTTCGCACCAAACCGTTACAGGCCTCAGAACGTTTGTTCTTGATAAATATCAATCACGAGATTCGCATTCGAAAGTGCTGAGCTTTGCAATCAGTTTTCTCAATTACTTAGCTCAAACGAAGATCGATCAGAGCTACCTCTCCTTTAGGCTCTTTCTCGAAATGCCGAAGACTATCAAAGTCAAAAAAGCACTTACAGAGAGGATTGTCACTCGTGAAGATATTGAGACAGTATTTCAGAGGATCGCCGCTAAGGAAGAAAAGGGAACTGATCCTTCGAAGATACGCAACTACCGCGCTTTTACACTCCTTGCATCTTACACAGGATTACGACCGAGCACAATACAACGCTTGACAGTCGGACAGTTCAGAACTGCACTCAAGGAAGAGAAGCCAGTGCTTCACGTTCTCGCTGAGCAAGAAAAGAACAGGGTCGAGCATTACGTGCCCTTGCATCCTGTGGTGATAGGCGCAATAAGAGAGGTTTTAGCGCGCGATTTTGACGAAAATGACGATGCCAAGCCCTTCTTCATGTTTCATTCGTTTGAAAAGTGGCTAGAACGGCAAAGAATCCCCCTCCCGCGAGTACGCGATCCGCACAAAGCACATCTGTGGCTCAGCGATTTCCGTAAGTTCGCTGAACAATTTGGTGATACAATCGGCTGGGATGCAACAAACCGCAAATATGTCTTGGCGCATGGGATGACTGGAGTAGATTGGGAGCACTACAAGCATCCCCTTCCTGAAGATGTTTACGATATCTACATGAGATATTGGCGAGACATCAATGTGTTTCTAGACGGTTGAAATAGAAGGTGCATCGCTCCAGCCGGTCGAACTAGTATTACGATTTTATATCAAACTGACCAGGTGCCTGACCAACTGGACACAAAACGGTGCTAGCAGCGGCCGCGGTTTCGACGGTTTTTATCTCAATCTGATAATGGGTTGTGTTCGTACCCCTATAGATAAGATAACACTCTGATTTTTGGGCATATCTTTTGGTTGCGAACACCGTTCTTTCAAAATTTTATGCAGTTCATCGACCTGACGTTGTAAGTACTCAATCTCAGCCGATAATGCATCATCTGAGTGTACGTTGTTCTTATGTTGGACGGCATGCACGACGGCTTGTCAATCGTTGTGCATACTTCGCAAAGCTCCCCATCTTGATAGTATTGGCACGAAAAACACTGAGGGATTATGGCAGTCATTTTATTGTAACAAATCTCAAATAATGTCGACAATACCGGCCCTTTCCAACGCGAAAAAAATATCTGTCCTAGAATCATCGCCGTCAATGAAGATGACTATTTCGTCATGTTCTGAGTCGATAAGCGACACGTGTTTATCGTCCTTGACGTTGTGGTCGACTATCTCTGGCTCGCCGTGGTAAACACCAGGCACGTGTTCATCATCTGGGACCACATTCCAGTTAAACTGAACCTGCTTCGGCGTGTCAATTTGTATGCCGCGTTTCGCTTTTTCTATCGTTGCGACCCATGTCAACAGCAATAGCTGCCATTTGTCCTCGGAAAGTCGTTCGCTTAGGGGCTCCGGGCGACTTTTGAGCATTACTGTAATCTCTTCGTATGACATTACGCCGGCGGGAATATAATAGCCCGCTCTTGGCGTCTCGTATGTAATGCGCGCTGCTTCCTTGATGTGTGGGACGAGCTCCAGGATTGGACGATATTTCACGATCGGGTGGTGCCGCAGCGCCCATACCGCCGCGACTGTGGGAATGTCCTCCTCATTCCATGATGCCGAGCGACCACGTATTCCGCTCCCTGTTCCATGTTTCACGGGTTCTGGGGCTGGGATAACCCGGTCAGTATATGCCCAGTTTTTTAAGACTTGTGCGGGGACGTTGATTCCTAGGTCGCGCAGTTTCGCGCGAAAATCTTCAATGTTCACAGAGGGCATTATGCTCTCTATCTTTATAGTTTTTTTCATTTTTTGCTATTAACGATTTTTTTTAAATATTATAGAAAACTTTTTAATGCTTGATAGTGAATGTATACGTGTATGCCTACACCGAGAAACAAGACAACAACGGTCATGATTCGGATAGAACCGTCAGTAAGGGCCGCGCTAGGAAAAATGCGCATAGGGCGCGAAACATCTACCGACGTGATTGTCAGGCTTCTGGAGGTGGGCCGTATGGAAGTGTTTGAACATGCTAGAATCGATAAACGACAAAATAGGATCGAAACGAGTACCTACAGCTACCCGAAACTGAGGCAGTCCTGGCAAGAAGACCTGTCCTGCCGCGAGATATTGGCGAGAGAAGGGGTGCGACCAATAAGGGCATGAGTGTTCGATGACTAACGAACGAGTTACTGATCCTTGGGAGGTTGCCAAGGTTATTGGCCCATTACTTGACGGAGTATTCCCTCTTAAGGGCAAAACAGCGTTTCAAAAGGAATGGTACCGGCGTGCGCGAAAAAGCAAAGACGGGATCAAGGAGTACGCGAAGGACTGGGAGGGGTACAACTATGCGGTATATCTTGAGACTGTGTTCGTGCTTGACTGCGATGTCCAGGGATTAGATGAGCTAAAACTCGAACTCGTAAAACTTGAGGAGCTTCTGGGTCCGTTCAAACTCGGTTTTATTGTCATTACCGGCAAACAGCGTTATCACATATATTGCGATGCGAAGGGACGGGAAATTCATAGTCAAAAACTGACTGACCACACACATATCAAGGGCTGGCACAGCTACGTCGTCGGTCCTGGCTCTGTGCATCCTGAAACACAGAAGCCGTATCAAATATGTGGTAAAGAGGATCACAACGATCCGCGAAGACTGACCGACCTTTCAGACGAAACGCTTGATAGACTTGCATCAAAGCGGATAGCGTACGGCGCCAACGACCGAAGTACGAAAAATATCGTCACGTTCAACGTTGGCAAAGGCCCCGACGTTCTGGATTTAGAGCACCCCTCTTGCATTCGCAAGTTGATGCTGCACGGGGCGCCGATTGATCAGGACTATGTCCAAGCGAATCACACGATCGCCCGATACGTAATCAGTGCAGGCCTGACTGACGGGGATGGGGCGGCGATTGCTTCCAAGATGGCAGTTAACACGTCACCAGAGCATCCGACGAGCAAGGACACGTACGACAAGGTCTACAACTTTAGGTCGTGCACGTCCTCTGCCCGCAATAATCCTGAAAATAACCAGTTTGCGTGCTCGTATGTGCGTGGTTCCAGGGAACTGATCGCTGGGAACATATGCAAAGGGTGCCCAAAAGAAGCGACGAGGACGTCGGAGGTCCCGGTCGACCAACAGCAACGGGTCAGAGCTCACGCATATTACGTGCTGACGAAGGGCGACCCGTTCGACTATTGCATCAACACATATCACCAATCGCACGCGCGCGACGAGGCAGTTGGCAAAGTGACGCTGTTGAGCGTGGCGTGTCAATCGGTCGAAAACGCACAGGGGATCTATCCCCACGCCACAGGCGGCAGTGGAAAGGGCAAATCATCCGGGAAGAAATCCATCTATCATCTCGTCCCACAGGAATACGTCTTTAAACGCTCATTTAGCGACCAGGCACTATTTTATACAAAGCTTCCAGACGAGGCGATTCTCTTTCTCGACGACCAAACGATGAGCGCGGGGATGGAAGAGCTCGCACGTGTGGTGATGGACGACTTCCAGGGCACCAAACAACGCTCAATCGTGCACGATGCAAAAGAAATTACGCTCAACATACCGCCGCGGTGTATTGTCGCGTTCACAAACGTTGATTCGTCGCTCAACTTGCAGACGGCAAATCGTACAGTAAACGTATCCGTCGATGAATCGCCGGAAGCTGATGAAGAGGTCTACAAACTAGCGCAGCAGCGTGGAAAAGCAGCAGCTCCGAAATACCCCGAAACGTTCGAGGTGTTGGTGTGCCGGGAGATGTTCCGGATTATCAAGCAGGAGATAGGACCATTTCGCGTCTCGATTCCCTATGCCGATTTCATCGCATTTCCGCGTAAAGACGATCGTCGCAATCCCGATATTTTCTACGATTTTATACACGGGCTTGCCGCTCTTCGATGTATGCAACGACAGACACATGAGGGCGTCGTTTTTGCAAACAAGGAAGATTTCGACGATGCTGCTGAGCTCTATAACTCGTTGTCAAAGACACAAACAAGCAAACTCACGGATCGTGAGATATTGGTCGTCCAGGCTATTTTCGATAAGAAAAAGAGCGCAACATTAAACGACCTCGTGGAGTCGTTGCGTCACAAGGGCTTAAAATACGACACGATTCGGAACATTCTCAAAGGGCGATACGGCAGGCCAGACACTGGTTTGTTAGACAAAATACCGGGGCTTACGGTGTGCCACCTAAGCGACAAGTGGCAGGATCCAAGCGACTCAGGACACGCGACTTCCAAAAACACGGAGCTCTTCGAACTTCCAGACGACTTTGACATCTTGAACATTTACGACATGGGCACCGGCGTAACGCTCCTCGATGGATGGGACGAAATTGACCCCTATACCATCGACCTATGGAAGCCCTTTGACACTTTGACAGGCTTTGACAGCGCTTTGACGGATGTTAGTCAAAGCAACGAAAACTACGAAATAACGTCCGATGACGAAATAAACAGTAGTATAGAGAAATACAAACAACAACTACAACAAAAAACAATACCTTTGACAGATATTCCAGAGAAAGAGGCACTCACCTCCTCCCTCACCTTGTCACTCGCACCAGAGGAGGGGGATGGGTGGGTACCCGCTCTTGCCCCCATAAAAGTTGTCAAAGCGTCAAAGCGGGTAGGCAACGAAAATCAAAACGAACAAAATAAAGAGCAATTAGCAAAAGACGACAATAACGACGAGAGCGTGCTTTTGCACAACCTTGTCAAAGCAGTGTCAAAGCGGTCGTCTGTCGTCCACGTACACGAATGCCACTATAGCGGCTTCGATTTTTCCGGGATTCGTGGGTATACGGAGCGTGCGTCAGAAGAACCCCTCCTAAAGCCGGTATATGCGGCTCAGCCGCACACCGACGATGAATTCCTGTGGTTCTTCGAGATGGAGCTGATGCTGTTCAAGCACACTGACGGCCGAAAAAGTTACGGTTGCAGTACTGACGACGACGTCGGCGTCGAGATATGTAAGCGAGTCTGCGACAACCGTTGCATTCACTTACAAGACGTCGTGCAAGCGTGGGGACGACTCAGGGATAATGCGGCATTAGTGTCCGTTCTAGATGAAATACTTAATCGGCCACCGAGAGGCAAAGCGAATGGGCCAAAACTGATGGAGTGACGAGCGGCAGGTATCGAAAGAAAATGGCGAGTAGATATTACACGATCGATGGCGAGAGTTATCCAAGTGTGACCTCCATACTCAACGTGCTCAACAAGCCGCAGCTTGTTAATTGGGCAGTACGTCTCACTCGCGATTGCATTACGCAAGATCTGTTTGCCTTCAAGCGGGCAGATTCGATTAATCATTTAGATCTAGATAATCTGTTGGCTAAAAGCGCCGCAGAACACGACAGGGTGAGAAACGCTGCGGCTGATCACGGCATCGCCGTTCACAGTTCCATAGGTTCATATGTCAGTAACAAAAGCAACGTCGCTTAAGATGATCCAGTCGTCATCGCCTTTCGTGAATGGCAAGAAACCGCAAAGTTTGAGCCAATCGCAAGTGAGCGACTCGTATTTAGTCGCGAACACGGATACGCAGGAACTGTGGATCTTATCGGCACTTTGAATGGCAGGCTGGCCGTGCTCGACATCAAGACGGGACGCGGCGTGTACCCAGAATACAAACTTCAGTTAGCTGCTTACGCAATTGCTTGGGGTGAAATGAATGGTAGTTTTCCTCAAGTGTGCATGAACTTGCACGTCAGAAAGGATTTCACCGTCGCAGAGGCAAACACCTTTACAGCCGCCGAGCTATTTCCCCTCTTTCAAACCTTCCTAGCAGCGAAACGACTATTTGACTGGCTTTCGATTCAACCGAAAACGAGCCAAAACGTTGCAGTTGCAACACCGCTGAGGCACGTTGTGGCATAGCGCCCTTCCCCTGTAAGAATCCAGAACAGGTCAACATGAGCTGGAGATCGCATCACGTTAAAGAAGTCTGCCATAGATTCGCATAGAAACTCTGCGGAAGGAGTTAGGAATACATGCAAACCCAAAAAAATGGCAAGGCTAAGACGGGTCGACCCTCCAAGTTGACCGAATCCCGAATGGAAAAACTCATCGAAGCGTTACGGTCTGGGGCCTACCGCATCGACGCGTGCCGCGCTGCAGGCATCCACTACAACACCCTGTTAGCCTGGGAGAAGCGGGGCGAGAGTGAGGGTTCAGGGGAATATTTAGAGTTTCTGGATGCCCTACGCAGGGCCGAGGCTGAGGCCGTCATAACAAACATCGATGTCATCACTAAGGCCGCCCAGGATGGCGATTGGAGAGCGGCCGCGTGGTTCCTTGAGCATAAGTATCCGGACAAGTGGGCGAGAGTAGAAAAGCGCGCGGATCAGGTCCAACCTTTCACCATCGTCTTTTCCCGCGAGGTAAAGGACGTTTGAGCGCTGGACATCATCGGTCACTTCCGGAAGCAAGAACCGATTAAGCTGCTCATGCCCAAAATAACGTCGGCTTACGTAACCTTCACATTGCCATAAAGGGCGACATTTAGCGCGATCAGCAGAACCGTGATGACTGCCAACGGCAGATAGATACCTCCAATAGTCGCGTATGCATACCAAAACGCCATTGCTACGAGAATGAGCAGCACGAAATAGCCTGTAGCTGTAGCGTCATTCATTTCTTTACCTCCTTCAGATCGCTAGATCACAGCTAAAATTGTCCGGCAATTTGACGTTATTCTTATTGACATGAATTGGGAAGTGTCTTACCCGTTGCCCAATCTCCTTTCAAGCAGTAATAGTGATTAGTGGACGTCTTGTCAATGTTTTTTAAATGCTCTTTCTTAAATCCAGAAAGGAATGATGAGTGACCCGCTAAAAGTAAGTTGAAATGTGAAAAGATTAGTGATTATCCACAGTAACGCCAAACCACCAATTATGATTGCAAGTATTATCGCTAGCATCAACTTTAGAAGTCCAGTGTCCGGATTTTCCGATCGTTGACCGGGCTCGGCGCGTTGTTTTTGTGCCTCACGCTGTCGCTGTATTGTCTTGTCTGATCCATCACGCCGTCGCTGTATTATCTTGTCCGATCCACGACGTATTTCAGCGGAAACCTTTCGGTCAGGGTCGTTTTGAGCGATTGTAAGCGCTTTTAGTGCGGCATCTCCTCCAATCTCTCCGAGAATTTCCGCAGCTTCTTGACGAACTTTGGGGGCCCCATCCCGAAGCAGATCGATAAGTGGCGGCACCGCTATATCGCTACCAATCTCTTCAAGAACATAAGCAGCGCAGTGACGAACGTGTTTGTTGTTATCCCGAAGCAGATCGATAAGTGGCGGCACCGCTGTATCGCCTTTTTTTATAAGGCCCGGTATTGCAGTGGCACGGCTGAACCCTTTAAGTTTCTTAAGAAGCAAGTCAAGTTCAGCATCATAAGATGTCGATAAGGCAATATCATCATGGGCCATAACGCACTTCTTCATGTATAGGGTCGTTTATGTAAAACGTTTGGTTAGAATTGCCTGTAGGGCCTGTAGTGCAACCCGAAACTAACAAAGATGCTACTACAAAAAAAAGAACAATTATTGTAGTTATCGGTTTAAGTTGCATTGGCTTGCGCATGAGGCGAATGATGTCTTAACTATTCCTGTCCTTTTTTCCCACCAAACGGCCTGCCCAGAACGTTTGTTCACAATAACAGCACCATACTGTGGGTAGGAGCCAGAAGGAATAGCATACAGCCTGCCATGATGATAAACAAAAACACTATGAATATAACAGCAATGGCAGCAAATGCTTTTATGCCAGAGCCTACGTGCGTTGGCGCAGGCGACGCGAGGTTCGGTTGTGCCATTATGCTTCTGGCTGCCACCGTCGGCACCGTTCGCACTTCACGCGTCGTGTGTTGACCTTGTTGCCCACGATGGCACCTCACACATAGTGTCCTTAGGTTGTTTGCAGTGGTCGCGCCGCCATTCGCAACGGGCACGACATGATGCAGCTCCAAGTTAGTGCGGGCTCCGCAAATCAGGCATGCGTTACCGTCCCGTCTGAGCACAGCGCGCCGCAAGTCTGACGGGATAACGCGTTCGCTCTGAAGTGGGGGCAGACGCGTTCTGGGTTTCGCTGCCATGCGGCGCATCCCTGTCGTCCGCCCAATTCCTCCTCTTGGCTTGCCAAATGGGTACGCCGCTTTATTAACCGTTCTCATAAAGCTACGATACGACTTAGGCATTCTCAACACCGTGCGCTGCACAAAACCGTTAGGTCGCACAAATGCCGCGTGCCAGCTTAAATGTTGTCGTTTAGCTCTACGCGTTTGATACGTCGAATAACAAGGGTATTATCATCCGAAAATGATACGGGTTGCTTTTTGAGGCCAATTATGCGCTTATCTTGCCACTCACTAGGGAGGGTGGATAGGATTAGTTGGTGTTGAAGGTGGCAATCACGCTGCGCGACCACAGATAGTAACTCTTAAGCTTCATTGGACTCGTCTTACGCTTTTGATTCGTAGATGCTAGGCGTTCCATCGTAATGCCATAACCGTGAAAGCACGCAGTGGAGGGAAAATGCCAAAAAAATATGGCCTCAGCGTGGCGAAACAAATGATGAGTTGGACGAGGAAGATGAACGCATTGTCAAGGCGGATGGCTGCAGCGAATAGAAAGCTGGCAAACCAAAAGCTTGCACGCGAGAAAAAGGAAGCACGAGAAAGGGCCGCGCACGAAAAAATGCTTTATATCGGTTGGCGCGTGCCGCTCAGTCTAAAAGGCTGAGTGGTGCGATCCCATTTTATGGGAAGTTTAGGAGTGGTAAAAATGTTCGGAAAAGACAAGGATAAAATCAAGCGCCAGGAGCTAATGCGTTTAGCTATAGAAGCAAAGACGCCTGAAGAAAAAGAACGAATAAGAGCTGAACGAATGGCTCACTCAAAACAAACTTCAGAGTCTATAGACCTCGAATACGTGGCGGCTTCGCTTAAAGCTGCGGGTTCTGCACTTACTCCACTTGGTGCAATAACTGGGTGGGGACAAGGCGATTTAAAACGGCTGAACGCTGAGAAACGGCAAAAAGAGCAAATGGATGCGCTGCTCGCGGACCGCGCGGTGCAGCCGAGCGCATTTGATGAACTCGCAAAACTAGCGGCACTGCGCGACCGAGGCGTTGTTACCGAAGAAGAGTTTCAAGAACAGAAAAAGAAGCTGCTCGGAACCTAAACTGCGAATCAAAGTCAAAAAAGATTTGACCCGCAGACAGGCCGCCCTCTGTAGGTGACGAAGGCCCGCGTTCGAAGTCCGCTCCCAAGAAGCCATTGTGGGGTCGGATTATGGGCGTTAATCACAAATAGCAATTCTTAAGCTTCATTGACCCCGTCTTACGCTTTTGATTCATTTTTCCGTCAAGGGGGGTGGACACACAAATGGACGAACAAAAGTATTGCACCCACTGTGGAGCGGTTAGTTCGCCTACGGCCTTGTTTTGTGCAAACTGTGGCACTACGTTGAGTGCAAAAGAGAAGAGCGTTCAGTCGGGCACTGCACCAACGCACAAAGAGCTTACTGCGCAGGAGAACTATAACAAGGGAGTTGAGCTTTTAAACGCGGGCCGCCACAAGGAAGCGATCGGGTGGTTTGAAAAGGCACTCGAGATCGATCCGCGGCACGCTAATGCGTGGAACGACAAAGGAGTGGCACTTGCTAACTTAAAGCGCCACGAAGAGGGAATCCAATGCTTCGATAAGGCGCTCGCAATCGATCCGCGTCACGCTGATGCGTGGGGTAACAAAGGAGTTGCGCTTAACAATGTAGGCCGCTGCCAGGAGGCACTCACATATCTCAATAAGGCGCTTGAGATCGATCCGCGAAACGCTTATGCGTGGAATGCCAAAGGATTTGCGCTTGTGAGCTTAAACCGCCACGAAGAGGGAATCCAATGCTTCGATAAGGCGCTTGAGATCGATCCGCGGCACGCAGTAGCGTTGCACAACAAGAAAAGAGCAACAGAGAACTACGAAGCGATATCTGGGCACGCGAGAGGTATCAGTTCGCCAAGTTCGCCACCGTCCACTGGGCCACGCACGATAAACACGAGCGTTCCAGAAGCCTCCAAGGTTTATCTCTACAGGAAGGCAATTAACGAAGGGGGCGAGCTGCCGTCAGGGGATCTGACGGTGATAGGGGCGTCGCGTCCTGTGTTAAAAAAGGGAGAGGTCGTGCATTTTGCCCACGAAGCCTCCGCGAAGGAGACGAAAACGGTGAGCCTCGGTTACCGCGGTGGGTCGCGTGGCATCAGCGTTCCGCTACCTATAAAAATAGGTGGCTCTCCAATTCGTTTTCGCGTCGGCAGAACTGCTGGGCATGTGCAAAAGGAGCAGAGAACCACTGAAACGTCGCGTGGCGTCTTGATAATTACTAACAAACGCCTGTTTCTACACCCAGCGCCGGGACATAAGCCAATCAGTATTCCTTTGACGAAGATTTTGTCCTATCAAGGGTTTACAGACGAACTTCAGGTCTATCAAGAGGGTCGACAAACGCCGTATGCCTTTCAGATCAAAGACCGCGAGTCGGTCGCTGTTTTTGAAGCTTGCCTTGGTTATTTGACTTCAGGAGGTATTGCTTCAGACTAGTGTTGCTTTATAGTCGAATGGGGTCATCTCATAGTGAGAGTTTGATATCCGCCCGGACTACAATTTGGATAGTTGCATAGATTATCCGGAATAGTCGCAAACACCCTCTAATGTTCTTCTTGAAAAAGTGTTGAAGTTTTAGGCCGCAGCTACGTGAGTGATAGAATAAAAAGAGTCTACAGCGGCCAGTGCGTTAACCAAGTAGCCACGATTAGATAGCAATTCTTAAGCTTCATTGACCCCGTCTTGCGTATTTGTTTTTACTTACAAGGGGGCTGAAGTATGAATCCAATTGCAAGAATGATGAAGCGCTACATCAAAACCACGCTCAAATGCGCGTTGCCTTTGCTTCTTATCGGCGCCATCGTTCTCGCATCAACCGCCGGCTGCGTGACGAACACGACGACAAAGAACGAATCAGGCGGGGGTCAGGTAACGCAGGTGTTGACGTTATTATTAATTCTAAACAGTTGAGCAGTCGACTTGGTAGTGGCTATTTGGCTAGCACACCCGGCCCAGGGGGTATATATCTTATTTACAACGTCACTGTCAAAAATCTAAATGAGCAGGACGCAGACATCGGAAACCCCTACTACTTCAAACTGGCTACCTCCGACGGTTCCGTCTATGATTACGCTTCTTCTTCGTCATACCTCGATAACGCAATCCAATCCGTATCGCACACAAGCCCTGGCGAGAAGGTGACCGGCCAGGTGGCTTTTGAAATACCGCAGAGCGCTACGCCTTCTAAGCTACAGTATGACGACTATTCGAACAAGGTGATAGTCAATATCGAATCTAGCGTAGGTGACAACACGACTTTCAGCAACTTTGGTTTCAAGATCACGTATCCAACTTCGCTCGTGGCAGAGACGACAAACGATCCAACAACCCAAGTGAAAATATACATCTATCCGAATCCAAATTCGAAAGTTGATGGCGTGAACGTGGGCACAGTTGGTCTTAGCGCAGGCCAGACTTTAGGCAGTTTTGTAGACACTGTGATGGCCAACACTACAAAGTACCCGAACTACCAAGAAATTTCAAACAACACCACGACAGCTTCCGGCAAGCCGGCAGAAACAATCGTTTTTCAAGCGACAGTCCCAGTGGCACAGGCGAGCGGCACAACAGATGTACCCCTCAAGGTGATGGAGATTTTCACGATTAACAACAACACTGGCTATGTGATAGCTTACAAAGCCGTACCCAGCGACTATGACACGTACATATCGCAAGCGCAGCAAATAATCAACTCGTTTAGCTTCACGTGACAGAGCGCGTTGAAAGCATACATCGAAGCATATACAAGCGGACGATTTAGGATACAAAATCACTATTTTGAGAAGTGTCCAAGACCGTCACGCGCCGCGCGATTTTTGAGCCTGTGGTTAGTGTCCCGACGCGGTTAAAGTATTATGAATTGGTCCACTATCACGCCGTTATTAGCCAGGATAATAAAAAAAGAAGAGTAGATATGCAACCGTTGAGACGGTGTTTATCTCAATGTGTTAACGAGACACCTACGCGCTGCGGTAATTTTGATATCACCGCTACTTTTTGATGCGTCACTCTTTCAACAACAGTTTTATGTGCAGTTTAATGACCATGATGTGCAGCATGTACGCAAACGTACCTTTTTGAAAGTAAAAGATAACGCTTAAGCTCCCGCGACGTTCTTTCCTGTTTGACCGCAGTTAGGGGGGATTTGTATGATAAAGAAGTTGTTAGCTATAATAGTGCTGATGATGGTTGCTTCGCTATCAGTAGCCGGTTGCACGAGCAATACAAACAACACGGCGACGAGTCCATCGTCGACGCACGACGCGTTGCTTGAGAAGCTTGTGAATGCATCGAAGCAGTATGTATACGGGAACGCGTCGAATACTGTTCAGGCGTGGGATGTGACGTGGAACAACGGTACGAGCGTTACCATACTCGAGACGGTCAAAATAAACTCAAACGGCACAAACGTGACGGCTTCAGCGAACCAAACGCTAATGTCATTCCCTACAACGCAGGATGCCACGAACTATCTTAACTCATTTGACAAGACCAACTACAGCTTAACAAGCACCAACTACACAAGCGATTCAGGCACTCACGTTTATTCCAACGTGACGGGGCATGATCCCAGCGTTTACAAGGATTACTCATACACCGAGGGCAGCATATTGAGCTCCCTGAAGGAGCACGAAATTATACAGTTCGACAATATCATAGAGATTGCAACCGTGACCGTATAGAAGGAGAAGACTCAAACGAGAGAGTTATTAAAGGCAGCGAGAGCGCAGGGCGCGGCTTAAGGAGCAGATGGTTGCTGGCCAGTAGTCCGGTCACCATCGTGTTTTCCGGATTACCTTCTTTCCGCGCCGTCTGGCCTGCCGACAAGAGTGCCCAGGGCAAGGCGTTTGCGGGTCAGCCCTGAGAGCCACTCACTGTGTCCGTGCTGTCATCTCTGCCGATAATATGCCCCAGAAAAAGGCGTTTGCTCAATGGGTTAACTGATATTTGACGTGCTTCCTTATCCGGTTCTGCCTTCTCTGCATCCTTGAAATATGAAACTAAAGTGTTGAGAGCTCCCACATCGTCTAGGCTAACCTGGGTCTCTTCGAAGGTTTTGGTCTTCACTTCTTCCAGCACACGACCAAGCAAGTCAGCTTCGTCGTCCGTCAAAACTAACGCCTTGGCAAGCATTTTTCCACTCCTACTCGGTGCTAGTCACATGGACGGCATGGCATATTGCATGTTCGCTTTCTTCCAATGCTGATTTTATCGCCCAAAGTGCCGTTATTCCTCTAGGCGAGCTTTGATTAAACTTCAATCGCTCGATAATCGTCATTATCTGCCGATACGCCATGTCGGTCGAAACGACCCAGGACGCCGATATAAGTCGCAATAGAACGGCACGCGGTCCTCGTTGCCGCGACGCTGGCACTTGACATATAGTTGACAGCGCACGCAGTACGTCATAGACGATAATAGCGTTGAACTCGTCAACTAGCTATTCGAGAAGTAGACTGAAAGTAATGGCAGGGCCTTCAAAGATACTCAAAAATAAAAAAGACTAAGCCGGATTGCTCCGGCTCTGTGGTCTCGCCTTGTCCCGTTCGTTGTTCACTTAGGGGGGGTTGCCCACGGACCACCATTCCCAGCCGGAAGACCAAGCAGTGCAACCCATTAGGTTCCCGCTAGTGGTGCTGACAAACACCTCAGTGTGACCCTGGGAGTCGAAGACGACGGCTGGCGAGGATGCGGACAACGCCTCTGGACACGCAGGGAGGCTCCTCCATGCAGAGCCAGCTCCGCCGAACTGCTGCCACCAGAGCTGATTGTCCGTGCCTTGCACAAAGACCTCATTGCCCGTGACGCCTGGCCCCGTGTTAGGAGCTAATTGGCCGCCGAGGGATTCCCAGCTAGACCAAGCAGTGCCGGTCCATTCTTTGTACCAGCAGGCGCCATTAGTGCCACGCACAAACACGCCTATCTGATTGGTACCTTGCGATGACGCAGCTGGTGACGCAGTCAGTTTCCCGCCAAGGGATTCCCAGCCGGACCATGTCGCGCCGTTCCACCATTTATGATACAGCGCGCCGTTCGCACCTTCTGCAAAGACGTCGAGTCGACCTGCTGACCATGAAGCGACCGCAGGGCCGGTGCCAGCTGCGAGTTGCCCGCCTAGAGAGTGCCAGCCGGACCAGCCGTTCTGGTAGTACTTCTGCCAGACGGCACCGTCACTGCCGCGCACAAAGACGTCGAGACGGTAGTAGTTGCTGTTCCAGGACACGGCGGCGGGTGACGCGGTACATGTTCCACCAAGGGAGTCCCAGTTACCGTTAGCGCCGTGCCAGAGGGTACCACTAGTGTCTACGGCAAAGAAGTCGAACCACCCATTGAACCCCGTGGGGGGCGTTGCGCCCGAGGGGGCCACTGCGGGGCCGGTCCCGGCCATCGTCGTGCCACTCACGCTCGCCGCACTGCTTACCGCAGCAAAAAGCGAGACAAGCATGAGAGTTCCTAAGACGATGCTCGTCATCGTGATACGTTTATGATTCATTCACTTCCCTTCCTTGATGTCCTTCGCTTGAAAAAGAAGGAATCAAAAGCGTAAAACGGCGGCTTAATAGCTTAAGTGTTGTTGTTTAGCCGCGCACCCTAGCATCACGGCTGCTCATACGCCCAGCCGTATTCACGAGACTGATGTATCTGCACCTGTATCCGTTTGATAATCCGTCGCAGCTGCTGACGTGCGCTATTGGGTAGCCACGCGTCATGGGTGCGGTCGCGCAAGTATTGATACGCTTCCCAGCTGGTCGAGCACTTCCTAAAAAGTTTTTCGGCAGCCATATCGACATAGTCGCTTTTGTAGTCTGCGATTTCAAGGACGAGTTCATCGACCTCTACGCGATCGCTGTTCATAGGGCAAAATGATAGGTCTATCTGGATAATTTTTGGCTAAAAGTACAGCGAAAGTGTGGTAAAATTCAGAAGCCCTCGTGTACGACGTTCTTTAGGCAGTCACCCAAGAACTTCTGCATCAGCCAGTGAACGGACCCCGTAAATCAAAGGAAATCGAAAAAAGAAATAACGAGCTAGGAGCTACGGAGATGTTAAAAGAAACACGCTGTGGTATCCTTAGTCAGGTCCCGCACACATTCAAAACTTACTTTAAGAACCGCGACCATTATTAGAGCATTATGAGCAATGAAGCCGAGGCTGAACCGGAACGTAAAGACGTCACAGTAACAGTTCCGACAGCAAAAGCAGTAGCTAGTGCGAACATTCCCGAGGTAATAGTTGAGAGGGTGGATCAGTTAGAGCGTATCGTGCAAGTCTTAGAACGACACGATAAGCAGGACAGAAGACAGTTTTGGATAGCCGTTTCATTATCTCTTATCGCTATCATTCTAGCTATCATCGCCATGGTCGTTCACTAGCTCGCTCGCATACTCTGCGCTCTACAGTCTATGGCCGCCTCACTCCTTTGAAAAAATATATCGTTTTGTGGCTGCAATTTAGAAGCGAATAGTGTTAGGGAGTGTTGCAACACGGCAGAAAGTCAAAAGAAAGAAGATCAACAGAATATTTCTTTCGATCCTAGTGCGTATTCCTCAGAGTCAATTTTTGAAAGGTTGTCGCCGCTCTTTGAGGAGCAACGGAAAGAAGTGAACGAGGCGATAGAGGCAACGCGCAGTGAACAAGAACAACGTGACAAAGTTCAAAAAGACATTCGTAGGCAAAACTGGGCCATATTAGTAGGCACAGTAATAATCATTATCCTGACTGCAGCGGGTCTCGCTGTGGCGCTGCATTGGTAAAACAGGAGGTATTGCAAACTATGTCCGAAGAAATAACGGGATATCGAGGCTTCCATCCAGCAAGCGACGCCTATGTTGTGAGAGACATTTATAAACTAGTTAATGATGGGAAACCAAAGCTCGAGGTCGATTATGCCAATCCAGCAGAGGGTGGCAATCCCGACCTAAATTGCGCCACGTTTACGCTGATTAGGTCTTTCGAGGTCTCGAATGCAGGCGAGATCAAGCTAAAAAATGTGCTCATCGAAGGAAAATTTGGCGTACAGCTCAAACCTGACAAAGCCCTGAGAGGATTCGGCGTAAGCGATGATGAGTGGGGCATTTATAATGACCTCTTTGTTAAAACGACCGATCTGCTCAATCGCAAGCTACCAACAGTCAGGCTAACGGGGACGTTTGAACATTCAGAGACAAAGAGGCGCTACAGTGTCACTATAGACAACGCGTTTGTAACGCAGGACTTTCCAGGATCTTTCTTTGTGCAACCATTAGCCAGTGGCGAATATGCATTCATAGCGACACACGCCGATATTGAACGAAAATGGTAATCCGAGGGAGATACGCCCAAAAAGTGACTGTAATCCCTATTTAGGGTTTGGACAAAAGGAGAAGTACAATTCTTTTAATGGTCGAGGAGGGGCCCGTTATGGCCAGCGATTCAATACTAAACGACAATTAGCTATCCGACTGCGGCAAGACTTGATAATTAGATTCTCATTATTGACCAATTAATCTGAATAAGCTCAATTTGGGCCGCGTTACAATACAAAACAGCACTTTTGTTTACTCGGTTTTTAACGGAGGCCGTCACGGCGTCTGACGTTTCCCTTTTCAGTTCAATTGGAAAATCATCGTGTTGAATGTATGTTGAAAAAACTAGCCCCTCGTCGTGTGAAGGGCCGTGCGCGCTCTTTATCACGACTGATCTCACATCATAAACCATAGGGATGTTGAGCAATTATGGCTGAATACGTGATAGAATATGATAATGGAGCAGATTTAACCGACAAAGTCCCACTAGAAACATTCTCGCTTTTCACAACTGCTGAGCAGTACTTGAATGGGGCCATATTTCAGTTTAAGCGGATTAATGAAGCGAAAGAAAAGGCAGAAAAAGACCCGAAATCCCAAGAACTGTTGACTTTAGAAGTGCATTCTTACCTTTCATACATTAATCTAGCTTACAGGTGCTTTGAATCTATCAAGAAACTCAATAAAAACGACAGAACAATCACAGGAAAGAGCTTGGTGAAGTTTTGGAGTATGCGGGGAAAGAAGAAAGACCCCAAAAGCATATTCACCCCTTTCAAAAACGCTAGGGATTTCGTTGAACATATTAACGAAAGAATTCTAGACGCGAAAGACATTGCCGAGTGTGTTGGCGCAGGCGCCCTTTATTTGACGTGTTTTAAGGACGGCGCCCTTATTTACTATCCGAAAAAAGAGATAGACGAAAAAAACAAGCTCCCTGAGATAAAATACGTCGTAAAACTGGATAGAAAGAAGCTTAAACACTACTACTATTACAAAGAAGATTCCATCCCCATTAACGAGGTTGAGCTTGACAAAGTTAGAGAAGTATATACAAAAATTTACGAGATCCTAAAGTCAGGGGAACCGAATCTCCAGTATCAAGAAAAAAATAAGAATTTTATTACGCTCATGCGTAACTGTGTAATGACTAACTGCATTGGACCTATGGAAGCCTTTGTGGCGGGAGCCGTAAGCAACTGCACATTTAAGGGTTGCATAGCCTTTAATTGTGAAGTTCGGAAGTCGTGACGATTGACTTTAGAGTAAACGGCTAAGCTCCCTCCTATCGATCTCGCTAATAATGGTAGGTTTGGCTTCACCTAATGATTCATAGCAATGAATTTTTCTATACTTAGCTGTTATCTAAGCGGAGCCTTTCGTGCAGCCTGCCACTGACAAAGAGGCAACCATCAAGCAAAGAACGGCTATCGCACCTGCTATTTTCAGGTGCATACTAGATCGCTTACCAGAGAAGCGAACGGTGGCTTAACTATTCCGGTTCGATAGCAGCCAAAAAGCAAGGCAAAAATATTTGGGGCTCAACTCGGCCTACCAGCTTCAAATTCAGAGCCAGCTCCAAATTCAGAGATTTATGAGAAAACTTTTTTTTGAAAATGTAATATGATCATGCACGTTAAACCCCATTTTTTAGCAATTTGGCTTAGACGCGGATATCAAAGAGCTGTATTATAAGTGCAGATCTTTGGCATGCTGACCTTACGGGTGCTTGCCTCGACGGCGCGAAACTAAGAGGTGCTTATCTTGCAGCAGCTATTCTTAAGGGATCTAGCCTTCGAGGCGCGGATCTTCAGGGAGCGTATCTATGGGGTACTAAGCTCAATGGGGCCGACCTTAAAGGCGCCAACCTAATCGGAGCCGTTCTACGGGAGACTGATTTTACTGACGCAACACTTAGTAACTGTAAAGTTTACAGCACAGCTGTGTGGGATGTGAAGGGTGAACCAAAAGAACAAGAGAATTTAGTAATTAGCCGACCAGACCGACCAGACGAGCCTGAATTTATGGTCGATAAGCTTGAAATTGCCCATTTTATTTACATGATTAGGCATGACAAGAAACTCCGCGAAGTCATACGAGAATCCACAGCAAAAGTCGTGCTTATCCTGGGCCGTTTCACAAAGAAGCGGTACAGTGTCTTAAAAGCAGTTCAAAAAGAGTTGCAAGCTTACACGGATGAAGAAGGAAAGGGCAAGTATATCCCTGTTATGTTCGACTTCGACCCAGAAAGTCGGGATCTTATGGAGACCGTGCAAATACTCGTCGGGCTTTCTCGTTTCGTCATTGCAGACGTTACTAGCCCTAAAGGCGTTTTAGTCGAACTGGCCACGATCGTGCCACACTGGGAAATACCTGTGAAGCTGATTATCGACAATTCGTCTAGCCAAAAACAAGTGAGGATGCTTGACCCACTCACGAAGTACAAGTGGATCGACAACAAGATCTTCCCATATAACGATTCTCGACAGCTCTGTCAGGCGCTCAAAAAGCAAGTGATTGACCCTATCGAGGATATGGCGCAACAGTTGCAAGCAACCAAGGCAAGTCGATTTGTTTGTGGTGAGCTTGAGTAGTGACGGCCTTCTCGCTTTCCAAATTGGCTAACGGCGTTCAATTTGGACCCCCTTGAGTAGGCAACCATAAGGGAGTCTACAACCCCAGGGGTAACGGCCCAAGTTGTGAGCAATTATCCCACAGCACCAAAAGGGCAACTTTGGCAACGGTCACACTGCAGGTATCTATCGACAAGTACGCTGGAGTGTTGCGTCGGCTTTGTGGGAGACGTGCCGAACGAATTCTACGCTGCCCCTCTCGAAGACACATTGTGCCGCAGCGGTTCTCGGTGCGGTAGCCAGCGACGTGCCCAGAGCAAACAAAATAGCAAACGTTATTTC
>Ga0224515_1000100_pt1 | contig 17318 bp, 12 predicted proteins | sample IRFST25metaG_FD_179880 | JGI IMG/M metagenome (GOLD analysis project Ga0224515, IMG submission 179880) | Peat soil microbial communities from Stordalen Mire, Sweden - IR.F.S.T-25 | ecosystem: Environmental > Terrestrial > Soil > Wetlands > Peat | place: Sweden: Norrbotten County, Stordalen Mire...
TTTTAAATATATATAATCCTTGTTACCATACATGGTTACATCTTGCTTCCAAAGTCTTCTATATTTATTACTAGCTTTTGCAATAAGTTTTATTTGCTTAAGTTTATCATCAGAATTATAAACATTGTTAGTAAAACCAATTGATAAATTTATCAAATCTGCATTTATAAAATATTCTGATAGATTAGATGCGAGGATTCCACTTTTAAATATATTATTAAGTGTATCTTTCATTTGATGACTATTATAATAATCTTCATATTTTTTAATCATGACATTCATGTTTTTAGTTGAATTTATTTTAAAATATATATCTGAGACCTCATCATTTATTACTATGTTATCTTTTAATTTTATTTGTGCTTTTAATCTAGCCTTTTCGTTGTTTTTATATATTAATTTGAATTGATTGTAATCATCTTGAAATTTATATATAAAATGATTATTACTTACTTTTATAATTGTATCTTTTGTTAAATCAAAAAAATCAAGTGGTTTTATTGTCTTATTATTTAAACCATTTGATACTGTAAATGAATCAAATAATCCAATAGCACTATAAATACATTTATCAAATTGAATAATATACTCATCTGAATATATTATATTGTAGAATATTGTATCAGGATCTGTTTCATCTAGTGGAATAAACTCATTAGAATACTCTGAATAGAAATTTTTATTTGGAATATATAATTTACCATTGCGTTTTATAAAATATAATTCTTGAAGTATATACGATATTCTCACTTTTCCTATTCCATTGTTACCTACTATGGTTTCTTGTTGAACTGTATTAATAGCTAAAGGATTGTATGCAGGATTTGGCATTGTCTCATTTCCGGCTAAAAGAGTTGGTGTATCAAGGCAATGATAGTAACTATCATCTATATATCCAATTGGCTTATAAGAAGCTGCAGATAATACATATCCAGAGCCTCCGCCGCCTCCGCAGTCATCATCTAAAGAACCATCAACAGAACCTCCACCGCCTCCGAACCAGCCTCCGCCGCCTCCTCCTGCGTATCCTCCAGATCCAGCACCTCCTCCAGCACCATAACCAAAAGAACCAGGATAAGAACCACCAGAACCAGATTGTGTTCCACCACCTCCTGGTCCACCACATCCTCCATGTCCGGTTCCTCCATTTAGCCCACCGCCATATCCAGAGTATTGGTTATCATATACTCTACCACAAGTACCGCCACCACCAGCAACTATAATTCTATTATTTAATGTGTCTCCTTTTATTCTTACATCTGAAGCTCCCCCTCCGTAGCCTCCCCAGCCTGCTCTTCCGCCTCCATTAAAGCCATTCTTATCTCCTATTTTAACAAATACTTTATCACCTTTTTTAAATTGAAATATTCCACATGTATATCCGCCACGTCCGCCATATCCCGATCCCCTATCAGCCGCAGCAGAACCCCAGCATTCTATTTTATATATGCCAGGCTTTGCATCAAAGGTATATCCTCCAGCAGTGTTATATTCTGCAAAAATTTTAAATAATTTATAATCAATTGAATTTGCCATTTAAAATTCCTCCAGTGTATCTTTTTTATAATCCCTTATGTTTATAATGTGAACATGCAAATTATCAAATGTTCTAAGTTTATTATTTGTTATTGTTACAACAGATTTACTTATATCTATATTTAAACCATCTATATCAACAAATGCATTTTCATCAAATGTTCTCTTATAAAATATTCTATCTAGCTTACTATCTAGTTTTATGAACATATATTTTATATTTGGATTATTTATAAAATTAATTTTTTGCGTATTTTTTACAATATAATTCTTTATCTTTGCCAGTTCCAGCTTTTGTTTTTGTGTAATACTTGTAAAAGAATCGAGGGATATATTAAATTTTTCAATTATATAAGTATTTTCATTAAGATAATTCAACCAGCTTGTACCATTTTCACTAACAAGCATGTTCTGTGAAGCATTTACATATATATTGGCAAATGGAGCATTAATCTTTATTAATAAAAAATCATAACTATCTTTCATATTAAAAGTACAGCCATAAACATTAGAAACAGAAACTAATCTTTTATTTCTGATTAACTCTTTGTCTGCTTTTAATAAATCTGATATTGGAAATCCATAAACTTTTAGTGCTTTTTCTAAATCTGGTTCTATTATTTTTCCAGACAGATTATAATAATTACCTAAAAAATCTTTTAATAAATAACTCATATAACACCCATTTGTTCATCAATAGAGAGTATACTTTCAAATCTGTCTACTATTTCTTCTGGAATGACTTCAGATTCATATACATTAATAGTTTCTGATCCTATAATTAATTGAGTCTTGTTTAATTTTAAAAGTATACTATCTTTAGGTTTCGCTCCATCATTATCTATATCAACATAGTTTTCATCATATATGAGTTTATCTTTGTTGCTTGGATTTATATCTATGGAAGCACATTCAACTTCAACACCAGCATCTATTTGTGTGTAACATTCAATTAAATAGTTAGTGTCTTTTCCGTTATTTGGGATTTCAATTGTATCACCAGATTTAATGTTTTTATAAACATATTGATTTACATTATTAATACTTGTAATTGGATAGGTAGGTTTATTTTCAAGGTCTATTTTTAAATCATTTACTTTATTATCAACGTCTTCTACATTGGAATTTGTATTTTGTATTTCACTAGTATTTTTATTTATTAAATTGATGTTATCATTTATTTTATTTTCAAGCTCATTCCTATTGAAATCAACTTTATCTGATAATCCAGTTATGCTATCTTGATATTTTTCAAACTTATTTGTAAGATATGATTTTAATTTATTTGAATAATAAATTAAACCATTACTATCTAAATCTTTTCTCATTATCTAATCAACCTCTACTCTTTAAATAGTTTTTATAAATATACATGCATTTCATATCTTCATTGTGATTTAATGCTTAGTCGTAACAACTTTAGTTAATACTTCTTCTGTTATATTTGAACTATCAGTATAGTCCATATACACCATATCGCTCTCTTCTTTTAGGGTCTCTGTCTCTAAACTATATGTCTTAACACTTGATAATCTTTTATCTTTAGCATCATCATAATTGAGTTCAATTCTAGTTTTATCAGTTAATATTTTTACTAATTTATCTTCATTATTTTTATCACGTACAAGAGTTACAGTATCACCATTATCAAAATTTAGATTCATAAGCTCATAAGCATTATGAACATATTCATCATAATATAGTACTGCGAAGCCATTAAGTACAGGTGTATTTATTTTATTGCTCACTAAATATGCTTGAAGCTTAAACTTATAACATGGAATCTTAAGCTCTAAGGGTGCATCATTATTTGGTTTAATTAAGAAACGTTTATTATCTCCAGTAACAATATAATAAATAATATTACATCCTGTTGGTATCTCTTGATCAACTACTAAAAAGAAATTATTTAATTTTGAGTTATATGTTTCGTCAGTACATTTTTCAGTTGAATAATATACACCAATTTTAGTTAAATCATTAATTTTAATACAAGTCTCTGCTGAATTAAAAACTACATTATCTGATAAATCAAAATCTGAGTAATCCTTATTTTTTATTTCATTTATAAACATGGAATTAACATATTCATTATTATCAAAGGATATTTCTGCTGTATTTAAAAAGGTATCATCATCTAATTTAGTAATATCCTGTGTTGTTACATCATCAGTACTTATATCCTGCTCTACATTAGTGTTTCCTATTTTAATTAGATTGGCCATAGTTCTGCCTCCTTTAAAGTTTAATATGCCACTTTATTTTTTTGTGGATTTTTCAAATCATCACCCCTCTAAAAACTAATCCCTTTAAATCTCCATTGAGACCATTTAATGTTTTGTCAGCTTCATGTACTGCATCTGTAATTAAAAACAGAAATATATCTAATATAGTTACGGATTTAGAATAAACACTTGGATAAAATACTGAGCCACAAACATTTTGAATCATCTCAACAGCTATCCTTTCTCTATGATTATTCCATAACTGATATTTATCTAAAACAATTTCTAATACCCTTTTTTCTTCACTTGAATATGACATCTCATTTATATAAAAAGAGTTTAATTCGCTTACTATTTTATTAAGTACTTCCATACTTCTATTTTCTAATTCGTTATAATCAATACAAATGTTGTTATCTATATGAATTGCAAATTCTTTTAAATTGGTTTTATAAATATCTAGGTGTTTTATAATTATCTCTTTAAATAAAATCTCTTTACCTTTATTTTTAATATCAAAACAGTTTTTTATTGTATTTTTGTTATATTCAATTCGGGTAAATGCAGGATGATATATTAATTTTAGTTTTTCTTTGTTTTCTTTATCATTGGAATCCTTTTTTCTTTTTTTCTTTATTCCAACATACGTGCTCACTATAGCTATTATTGAAGTTAAAATTGCTGTTATTGCTTTTACTATTTCAACTTGTACTGTTGGATCACTGCTGAACATTGTTTTTCTCTCCTTTTATCTGTTGTAATTATGTCTGTATAAGTTGATATTTGAAACCTCTTATACCTCTCAAGTTGTTGTTGTATAATTTATACTTACATATAACTAATTAAATTCTAAGTACTCCTGGCAGCTTTTATAATCAAATATTATCTATGAAATGTAAATTATATAATCTATACTACTAGTAATTACCGGTTATTTTTTTGTTTTAGTACATGCATTATTTCCTAATATCTCAATTATTTTATATAATTTATAATTAAATATAGCTAATTGAATTATGGATAAGAGTATTCTATGTTATAGTCAAATAGTATATATGAAGTGTAAATTATATAGATAAAATAATTAAAAAACTAACGCCTTTCACTCCAAATTTTTCAAACAGAATTTCAAAAAATTTAGAGTGGAAAACGTTATAAAAAATAATTGTTATTGAAGAATAAAAGACATCACTTTCTTAAGTGAAGCCTTTTACTATTATTTATTTTTTTACTTTTGCAAGCTATAGCTCAACCCATTCAGAGTAAAATGCTGCATTCACATTTATTAACTAAAATCAGGAATAATTGCACATTCGGCAGTCTGTAGTCCAGACGTTGCTAAGGTTGCAACCCCCATGACCCCAATAATTACTGCCTTGCTCCCCATATCATCATCGTTGACTGCCATACAGTATGCAATTCTTGAAATGTATGAGGTAATGTTGCTTACTTCGTCCAAAATTGCGTCGGTGAGTCGTTTGCTTTCAGGCTCTTCAGTCAACTCAATAAAATGAAACAATGTGCAGAACACGCTTGGCAGAACTAGTATAGAATCAACAACAGCACCAGCCTGACGATTATCACTATTTGCAAATGTATTTAACTTTTTGAGAGGTGCTATCCTTTTTTGTAAAAAATTAGAGAATGCAAGTTTGAATATAACACGTATTATTGTTGTTCCGGTGCTTAGTGCACTCACGCCAGCATTCTTAATTGGAATGGCTGGTGCAAGAAAATTTGCTATACCATTTGTTGCTCCACTTGCCACACCAAGTGCTGCTGAAAGCATCCCTATTGATAACCCGCTGGCATCTGGATCATTTTTTTCTGCCGCTTCAATACTGTTCACAAATACCGATGCAAATGTAAATAGACCAGAAAAACCATGCCCTGTAAGAGTAATTACCTCCTTTAATTCTACTGGCAGCGTGATTAACGCATTTTTATTTTCTATAGCCGAATCAGAAAAGACATTCTTAATATCTTCCATATTCTTAACAGCTGGAGCAGAAAAGGCATTATTAATATCTTCCATACTTTTGGCATTAATTAAGAATGTGGTATTAGCATCATCTTCAAATGGAGCTTTGTTGTGGGCAATTTTATAGCCTACGGTAAACTCTACTGCTCCAATCCAACAGAAGAGATCCATAAGTGAAAGATCGCTAATGCCTATTGTATTTAAAATATCGGAAATAATAGGAATATGAATTTTAGTATCAAGCACATTTACCATGCTTGCAAAAAGATCCTGTATTATTCTCAGTATTACATCCACAAGTACCTCGCTGCTTCCAAGAACACCCTCTGAAATTATTCCAAAAAGACGTTTTAAAACCTCTCCGACAGAGAGTGAGCTGAAGTCACTTGCAAGTTCTTTTAGCTGTTCAATGACCTCATTAAAAACAGTCTCTTCATCTTTAAATGCAGTAACTAAATCATCAATAAGTTCTAGCATTATATCATCTTGAGGCAAACAGCCTATCACTGAAATGTTATTCAGATTGTTCTGGAAGTGATGAGTAAAATGTTGAGATCCAGCAGTAGAATTTTCTGATGGATTACTTGCAGAAAATACTGCAGGTTTAGATGCAATTTCCCCAAGTGTCTCCCACTTAATATCAGTATATTGTGCAATAGCCTTTTGTGATTCCTCAATTTTTTCATCTAAAAATTGGCGGAATGTTGAAATTCCATTTACTTGATCTTGAAGATAAATCATTATTAGATTGTGAATAACTTCTTTTGAACGTCTGATATCATTCCACTGGAAAATAAATTTCACGTAATCAATAACTTTTTTAATACCAGTTCCAATCTGTTTAAAAATCCATTCTACCGCTCCTACAACAGCATGAACCGTATCAAGGACAGCTTTATAAACTTTTCCACCTATTGTTGCAGCAAATTGCCACATTTCAGTAGCTGTATCTTTTATAATTTCGATAACATAATCACTTTCAGATTTCAACCAGTTAAAAATATCTCCAGCCAATACAAGGATTTCTGAGTTGTCTAAACCAATAGCCTTACTACAACTCAGTGGAGCAGTTTTACGCATAACAAGTGCGTTATTTCCAGATTTGCTGAGAGAATTATAGCTATTATTTAGCTCTCCCATTGCTGCAGCAATATTTGAGAGGTCACTGTCTGACACTGTTGATGAAACAAGAGGAGATGATGTTCCATCTGAACCGACTACCATTGCGGCTCTAATATCATTGACGGTAGTAAGTGATGCTAATTTTGTAAAAGGCTTATCAGATGGAACAATTGTCAACGAAGTACCACTCCCTGTATCAATAGTAAAAGTATTACCAATAAGGGACGACGTTGCCTGCATTATTGTAATCATGCCCATCTGATTTGATACAACGTGAATTGGTGAAGTGTCAAGAATATAGAAAAGGCCATTAATATATACCTGACATCTGCTATCAGACCTTAGACTAATTGTCGCATTAATAAATGGAAGATTCTGCTCATCCAATAGTTGTATCGATGTTGTGTAGGAATTGAAAGAGAGAGGCTTTGCTGTTGTTGAAACAGGAAGCTTAATTTCTTCAGTCTTCCAAATACCTGAACGATCTAAAGACTGCGTTATCTTCTTAAGTATTCCAGCGCTGTCAGCAAATATTGTGTTTCCGCCGTCTATGCAGTTAATGTATGGTGAACACCTCTCTACACCTGAAAGAATAGGAAGCGGTTCGCTCCATTTTGATTCATCTGCAATGTCGCCGATATTACATTTTGTGTAGAAAATTTGGTCGCTGCCATTTCTTCCCCACAATGTTATTACATCTTCATGGCGCATTGCAAAAAGATCAACAGTATTTAAGAAAATATCTCTACTGAAAAGTTTCATTGCTATTGCGTTGTCACTCTGATTATCACTAGCAAACCAAAAAAGAGTATTACCACTTATTACAAAGAGGTCAGTACTAAGATCTGAATTGCTAATGCTTGCAATAGATAGTGGAACAGTTCCATCTGGCAATTTTAGACGTACTGTTGTTGGCGGTGCAAAGTTACTAAAAACATTGATTACCGGCGTAAAGTTCAGTTGTGCAGCTTCACCAGATCGTCCTGTTGTATAAATTCCATCCACATATCCATTGGGCGCTCTTCCAATGCAGCTGTCATATGCATCAATTTCAATATCTATTGGAAGATCATGTGTAACCCAGTGATATCCTTTTAATGCAGTAGGGTCTATATAGAACCGCTGCACAATCTTTACAGCACTTGAAGGATCACGCACAACATCAACCAAAATATACTGAACACCTCCAGATGTTTCGCAGAAGAAGGATTTGCATATTTCCAAGGATGTATGCTTTATATTAGGATTGTCGTAAGTATACTCAATCCAATTTGGATTATTTACCCATTTCAGGTCTTTGTTAGAGTTGCCTAAGGATAGATAGAGACGGTCACCACTATTGGTGCTTACGACCATGGCAAGACCTAATGTTCCGTCCTGAGCACTTTGACCTACATTAAATGTTTTGCACGAAACCGTAGTATCACCAGGAAAATCTTTTTTTAGCTGTGTGCTGGAAAGATCAAATTTTGACCATCCAGCTGATGGAACAGTTGACTCCTCCAAAGTTACTATAAATTCATCATCACTATTTATGCTAAACAAAAGCGAACTTCCATCTGCAGCCTGGTATGCTTCAAATAATTTTTGTGGTGAAATAAGTTCAGCCTGTATATAGTTGTCCATCATTTCAACCGAATACTTAACAATTATTTTTCCCATTTTTAGCTCCTCCCTATTTTTCATAAATAATTATTTAGGTTTGACATATGTTATTCTAGTTACTAGATCCCGATGATCCGAGAATTTTACATCTTTAAAAGCAAACACATTTCCAGCAGGGAAAATGAAATTACTGATATCGTTTACTGGAATGCCATTCAAACTTGTTTGGTTGAATTCCTTAATTGAATTGGTTATTTCCGAGATACAGTCGCCTATTCCAGCAAACCATTTAACAAACCAATTGAAATTAAATGATTGAGAATTGTCCGTCGGATTACTTGATAGCGAGCTCTCAAGCTGACCATCAGCTCCAATCGAGAGTGTATATGTGTCAGTAATTGTCTTGTCGACAACATTGGCACTTTCAGAAGTTTCATCCCACCGTATTTTTAACCACATCTTAATATTTTGAACAATGACAATAGTGTTGTTAACAAACGAAACTGAACAGTTGTATGACGAGTGTATATCAAACTCGGCACCGGTAGCACCTGACTTATCATGAGAATCAGAATTACTTTCGAAACTAATAGAAAGCACTTCTGGTCCATCGGCAGGTATTGTCACATTTTGAGGAGCTTGATATGGAGTAAAACTCCAGTTCCAATCAGTTCCACCAAAAGCATGAGCCGTCACAGATGTCCAAGGTTTAACACATGCTCTCTTTAGAGTTCCGTCGTTGAGTAGTTGAGTTTTATAGTAATTTGCAAGACAATTTCGATTGATTGCAATTACTCCACTTTCCAAATCAATTTCAGCTGGCTCCACCCAGTTCCAGTTAAAAGATGCGATACCTGGTAAATTATTATTATTGACTGCACAGAGATAATTGAGTGTTGTCAATTTTTTTTGCAAAGATGTTGGATTTGGTATAACCACACCACTGTCATCAAGAAGCTGGTTAACTTCTCTCTCAATTCCAGTAAGTTTTAAACTTGATGGATCGCTTGAATTCAAGATAGCATGAATTTGAAGTACTGGCTCCCCCTTATTCTTCATAATATCAAAATAGTAGTCAATAAAGAAGCGAATAAGTACCATCTCAACAGCTGAACCTTTAGGGACATTTTCAATTTGAGGAATTTCCATCAAACTTGCGTTGTCGAGATCAAAAAGTAACTGCTGAAGACTAAATGCAGTTGAGCTGATATTTGCCAATTTATTCTTAATGTTTTCTTTCTTCTCAGGGTTATTTTTGAAGTATGTTGTGTTAAGATCTTTATCAAGATCACAAAACTGCAGATTAACGTTAGTTGTAAAATACCACGGTTTCCCAACTGGCTGCTGGTTAACAACCCATGATCCCTGTCCTCCCCAACCGCTTGGTGGATTATTCTGAATAATTTCAAGATCTGAACAGAAAAGATTAAACTTAACATTGCTTGCAGAAGAACCTAAATCAACAATTGGAGGCATGTCTTTAGGCATAATTCCTGGCGGAAGCCCTAACTTCATTTTTATTCCAACACAAAAACGGTATTGAGTAAGTCTAGTTATCCTAGGGTCATCGTAAGATGTATTATTAAGAATTTCAAATGGATTTATCCCAGTGTCCCCAATTATCTTATCCAACGTTATACAATTCGATGGATTTCCAGAATTATCTACCAAAAAACAAAGATATGTGGTTGGCTGATCAGGTGTGTTAATTGTTGAAAGATATTCGAGCAACCCTGAATTAATATTCTCTTGTGTTGTTGAAACTACATAATCATAGCCATATTTCGACTGAGAAAGATATGAATTTTGTAACGACATAAACATTTCTCCTTTTACATATATTATACTCTGTATGTAAAATATTACCATGCAAAAAATTTAAATGCAATCTGTATTTATTAAATTTGCAAGTAATTCTACATTTTTACTTCTGATAAAAATGTAGAATTATACTGAATAATTATAGAAGCGAAATATGAGCTGTTAGATTTCTGTAGTTTTCTTTTCTAATAAATAAGCTTCTGTAGCATTTACAGTTTCTGTTATTAGACGTTCATAATCAATTTTATTTTTTGAAAAGGCGATTTAGTCAGCTATGGAATTAATTAATGAAAATATGATTACGGCAGCTGCTTCAATATCATGTATCTTGATAAAATAATTTGTTTTGGATCAACTGATAAATGTTTGATAACAAAATCAACTGCAGGAGAAACAGCTGTTTCATAATTATATCGGAATGGGATGTTACGCTGACGAATAGTTTCTCCTTGTCCAGGACCATCAAAAGTTAAGCAGTTCATTCCACTTTTAATAGCTCTAATTGCAATAGAATATAATTCTTCTTTAGTTCCATCATTTCCAGATATAACTATGATGGTAGGTGCTTTTTTTATATTAGCACTATAAAAATGACCTGGCATACTAGTGCCTTCAAATGTTATCTCCACTGGTTTTATATCATAAGGTCCATATTCAATTGCCTTGTTAAAACACTGTATGCTTAAGGTGTTTATCTTATCCATATAATCTTTCTTACAGCCATAGTTTAGATAGAATTCTGCTGTTCGATAATAGTTGGAGGCACGAAGAAAAGATTGGGAGGCGCTTATTTTAAATCCCTCTGGCAAGCACATTTCAGCAAATTTGCGAACTCTGTCAGCAGTTTTTTCCCATTCAGAAGACCAACTATTACAGCCTCCATTTTTTATCCTACCACATGTTGAGGTAATTCACAGATATCTGCCTGTCCAGCAATAGTAGTTCCAATAGTTCTAAAAGCTTGATAATCAAAATGTTTGTTTTTAAAGAAAAATCCCACTAGGAAATACCTTCTTTTTTTTAGAGTATTTACTCTAAGTTTAATACTTAAAAAATACCCCATCAATATATTTAGAGTAAAAACTTTAAATATATTGACGGGGTATTAAGGCACCATAAAAAGTTTATAGCTTCTGCTATTATCAAAATAAGTTTTCCAATCTAACACAAAATCAAAATATACAACCATACAGGCCTTTGATTAGGTTATATTAGGAATATGAATTTAGGCACTATCAAAAAAATAACAAGTCCATCTACCTAGCCTATTTTCCATAATATGAAGCGAGGCTTTCATACGCTCCCTGAGTAAGCGAGTCACACCAAATCATAGATTTGGGTTCACTGCTCACGTCAGCAAAATGCCATAATAGGCCCACTATGATGGCACTTTACTTCCTTGCCTGATGAAAAATAGTCATAGTAGTTTTAGACTTATTATTTATTTTCACGTGTCTTATTATTTTTAATTGTTACTAAACTATATTAATCCCAAGCTATACCTAGAGCTGATAATTTTGCGTTATCATAAAAAACTGCTTTGATTATTAGATTGTTTGAGGTAGCATTTGTATTACTTAATTGTGCTTTTATATTAGGATGTATTTCAATATAAGTAACTCCTTTGTCTAAAGATGCAAAGTAATTGATATGTGAATTTTTCTCACTGTCATCTAATATTTCACTTGTTGTAAGTAAAATTGTAACTGTGTTTGAATCTATAATTTGAGGTGTAGTTACAATGAAATTTCCACCTATAGCACCATCTAATGGATAGAATATATAATCTGAATTAGATTTATCTACTCCAGCTTCATCCGAAAATACATCTATAAACATTTTAAATAACCCATTTCTACTTGCTTTAGAAAGAGTATCTATTTTAAAATTTGTCTTCATAAGGTTTATTTGTATTTCTTCAAGATCTGAATGAAGCACAACATGATTGCTCTTTAATGTATAACTTCTAATTATAGGAAGCTTTTTAGCATTATCAGTAACGCTTAATACAGCTTTAATTCTAAAGTCTGGAGCTTCTATATGTGTATACACAAACTCTTTCTCTAAAGTAACTTTAGAGAAGTTTTGTCCACCATCATAAGATACATACCAATCTATAGTCCCATTATTTAAATCATAATCAGCTGTAAGAACAGCTTTACCTTCATTTTGCATCATTGATATTTGATTAGAATAATATTCAGACTGCCTTGACTCCTGTTTATCATTATCCCAAGATTCAATGTATAAACCTTTTATTTCTGGGGATGTATCATATCTTTTATTTGATTCTAGAACAGCCTTTATACTAATTTTATTAGCTAATACATTTAAGGTTTTCTCTTCACCTGGATTTACAGCTTTCCAAGTTAAATCTGTATCAGTAGCATAATAAAAATTTATTGTTGAATAAATAATTGATGATGCTGCTGAATATATAGTGCTGTTATTTGGAGCTGTATTTGTATAATCATTTATATCTCCAATTGAGTATACAATTAAATCTCTGTTTTTTAAGTTAATTATGCTAAAATCACATACTCTATCTTTAGGATCACCACTTGAAACATGTATTTGTGACTCTGGATTAATAATTTCCATGTCATAGCCTATTGATAAATAGTTTATTTGCTGGTATCCACTTTGAGGATTTTTAGAGCCATACATTAGACTTAACTTATTTCCATCATCAAATACCTTTAAGTGCTCACTATAATGACTTGTATAATCGTCTGGATAGTAAGTAGAAGCACTGATTTGAATTTCTTTAACCATAGGGTTAATTAAAGGTATAGTATCTTTAGTTTTACTTTTCCAATCTACTTCATATCTGGTAACTTTTAATATAGGATCAGTATAATTAGAGAATACATACAGATAGTTATATTCTTCATTGTAATATAATCCATTAGCACCACCATGACCATATATATATGTCGTTGCTTGATTTGCAGCTGATAAACGTAGTTTATTATCTGTGTCATATGATGGCAAATCATTATTTATCTGCACTTCTGATAAAAAGACTTGGTTAATGGTAACATAAGGTACTGAACACCATGTAGTTGTCTTAGCTGGAATATATCCACTTATGAAGGCATATGAAATTCCATCTCTCTTGAAAGCTTTTGAGGCTGCTCTTGTAGAATAAGTATGATGATACCAGTTATCATGATAGTAATCCCCACAGCTTATAGTATTTGTTACTTTTACACTTACATCATCTAATAATCCAGTTGATGGAGTTATTATTGCCCTTAAACATCTATTAGTAGTGTATCCGTTATTTTGGAACAATCTAGCTTCCATGGCAGAGATAACGAATACTCTATTCTTTTGAATTGATAATATACATGGATTAAATGCTTGATATCTAATATGTTGAACTTCACTTCCCTCTACCCAGCTTGGATGATTATATTGATCTGTATCTCTGTTTCTGGCTAAAAGCTTTGGACTTGCTGCTCCATCTTCATTTACAAATGTTACTACATCTTTAATATAGCTTTTACAGTTTCCATCAGCAGCATTCTCAGAATCATATCCATTTTTTTCTGCAAATATCATCATAAATCCTATTATACATAAGTTCTCTTCTGAAAATATAATTGTTGCAGAATTATGAGCAACTGAGAAATTATAAGCTCCAGCTGCTTGTACAGGTCCAAAAAAGTCTGTTCCTGCAATTTTTAGCTCTTTATAAGTTGTCATATCATCATTGTATATGGTTAAATTAACAGGCGAGTTTTCAAATTTATAAGTATCAGCTCTAAACACCCATATTCGGCCATAATTATCTGTTCCATGCGCGAACCATAAGTTTCCACTTAACAGATTATTTTGACCTTCTAAATTTTCAGTTCTAGGTATTTTTACATTTGCATTAAACTTAAACCCTATGAATGGTTTTAAGTCAATAAATTTAGTAAAAAATTCTCCATACTGAGTTGTTTCTGTGGAGAGCTTTACCATACTTGTATAAGATAATGAATTATCAGATTTGATTGAAACAAATTTTATATCTTTAGATTTATCGTAATCAATATTATCATCATTATCAAATCCATCAAACCAATGTGCTGTATACTGGTATGGAATAATTCCACTACCAGTATTCGCAACTGATGATTTATATGAATCAATGTATTCAGCTTTCGAAAAGTCACAGTAATATTCATTTGCTATATTCATTTGACTATTTTCTAATTTTTGAATTCTATCGAGAATTTCTTGTGATACCTGACTGGTACCTGATTTTATTCCATCTTGTTTTCCTATTTGATAGGTTTCTATATTAAATCCAGCAGACATTTTATTCCTCCTTAAATATAGTTTCAAATATAAGATCTATTTCTGGCTCTGAAATTGTTTCAATATCAGTAGCAGTGCCACTGCCACTGGTGCTGCCTTTATAGTCACTAGGAAAAACTATTGCTATGCTTTCAGTACCTTCATCTTCTATTTTTATAAGTGTTCTATTTTGATCGTAAATATAATTGGCTGTCTTAGTAGTCCCATTTTCAGTTATAATCTTTTTTGTTATATCATTATAAGCGTTATAAGTATACTGAACTTCTTTGTTTATATCACCAGTATATGTCTCTTTTTCTATCTTCCCATATTGTGTATAAGTTATTGTTAAGTTATACTTTCTAGGAGCTGTTCCATTTACCGGGATATCTGTCCCTTCATCTTGAACTGATATTAATTTACCTTCAGCATTATATATATAGGATGCAACCTTGATTAAATTATCCTGAGTTACAGTTTTCTTTGTAATATTATTATTTGAGTCATAAGTATAATCTATGATCTTAGTAACGTCACCAGTGTATTTTTCCTGACTTAGTCTGTTGTAATCATCATATATTAACTCCACATTACATGCAGGCTTTAAAATTGCCCCGCTTCCAGCCATACCTATACTTATTTCATGCCTTATTTTATTCATGTATTCAAGAAGTATATTAAATTGTGTCTCTGTTAATTCTCCAGCTATATAATTTATCTTATATTTTCCGTTATTTATAAAATTAACTTCTAGAGTTTTATCATCTGGATAACTTATTGTGTAGTCAACATTTAACACTGCAAGGGAATTATCGCTTTTGATTATGGTTGGCTCTATAACTTTTAGATCTGTATCAATTATCTCGATCTTGAATGTTTTGTTTGTATCATCTGCTGTAAACTCTCTTTGCTCAATATGAGGTCCATTATCCTTTGGAGCATCAGGAATATTAAGAGTTTTTAGCATGTTTTCTATAAGATCATATTGTGATTTTATAGTTCGTACATCATTTGCATCATTTATAAGTGTTGAATTCATTGTAGTTAAGTTTTCATTTATAGTTTTTATTTCCTGTTCATTCTTAGCATATAATGAATTTAATTTAGCTACTTCAGATGTAAGAATATTTTCTGTTACATATCTTTCAGCAAGATCTGAGTCTGGTATACCTTTAATAGGTTTTATATATTTTTTTGCTAATTCATCAACAAGTCCTATAATAGCTTCCATAGGATGCTGATTAGCCTTATCAAGTCCATTTAATAGGAAGTGCTCATTATGATGGAGTTTATCTCCTTTTAATGTAAGTTTAATTGACACTTGGCATCCCTCCTACTCTAGTATGATGCTGAACTTATATTCATCTTCTAAATTAACAACATCACTATCTTTTATAGCTTTCAATTTAAACGCCTTAGTTTCACCAGCACCAAGGGTTATGTCTAATTTAGTGCTGAATATGTCACTATCTTCAGGTGCTAATTGTGCTAGTTTATATCCAGGATTATATATAGAATAATATGATACTTTTAACTTTCTATCTTTTAATGGATATGATTCTTTATTAGATACAACAAGTGAAAATATCTTGTCGTCACTTATAGTTCCAAGGTTATAAATAGTGTTAGTAAGCAGCGTTTTATCTATAAAGAATTCTACTTCATATTCATATTCATAAACATCTCCGCCATATAAGTTTCTAAATTCCCCTTCATAGTAAACCTCTCCAGTTGTTCTATCACAGCTTTGAAGTTTTAAATAGTCTATCGGAAATATTATATTGGTTCCATCAATAAGCATTTGTGTGTTTTTCTTTGCTAAAACAAACTTATCAGTAATTTCTACACCTTTTGCATCAAATAGTTTTAATACATTTTTTCTGTCAAAGTTATTGATTAATATGTTGTTGTTTTTATACATTACACATTTATTTATATTAAATGAAGTTGATTTTGTTCCAGCTCCGATATAATATCCAATTTTATTCATGTCTATTACTTTAGTATCTCCATAATAAATCCAATTTGAACCATCTTTTGAGCATTTGGCTTCAAGTATGCCGTCATCACTGACTGCTATCTTTGCATAACTACAAAACTCTGCATCATCTCCACAAATTTCTAAGTCAATATAATTATCTGTTACAGACCGCAATGTGATTCCAGCTGCTTCAGTTTTTGATACTGGCTTATATTCTATTTTACTTTGTATAACATATCCTCTCTCTTTAGGAGCAGATATAAGTAGTTCAAGCCTTTGATCTCCTGGTAATAAAGAGATAGAGTTGTTATTTAAAACAACTCTACTAGGATCATTAGGTGACAGATCCCAAAGAAGTGAGAGATCTGTCCAGGTTTCTTCTGTATATAAGAATCCAGAAGAAGATTTCATTATATTAGCCAAACTATTCTTCTTCCTCGAATACTATATCAACGTTAGCTTGAACTACTTTACAGATTTGAACATTTTCAACTCCATATTTTTGTATAAGTGGTTTTGCAACTTTCATTGCTGATTTAACTGATTCTTTAACTGCAAATACAGCCCAGATTTCACTATCAATTCTTTGGAAATCCTTATCTATTTTTATAGGATCAGAATTTCCTTTGACAAACATTAAAATCATATCATAATTTGGATTAGCTCTTCCATCAGTTAACACTGTTCAAGTCCATTTTTCTAAAGTTTTATTTGTTACTGGATTATCATTTTGGGGATTAATTGGTTTATATTGTAC
>Ga0224515_1000102_pt1 | contig 17151 bp, 18 predicted proteins | sample IRFST25metaG_FD_179880 | JGI IMG/M metagenome (GOLD analysis project Ga0224515, IMG submission 179880) | Peat soil microbial communities from Stordalen Mire, Sweden - IR.F.S.T-25 | ecosystem: Environmental > Terrestrial > Soil > Wetlands > Peat | place: Sweden: Norrbotten County, Stordalen Mire...
GAATATAATAATATGAATATGGAAGAATCTGAAAAACTGATTTTAGATAATGTTGTTGATGAATTAACAATTGTTCTCGAAGAATTACTAAGTACAGGGAAAATTAACGATTCTACTATCGATCAATTGGAAGATGTATATGAAGAGTTAAAAAATATTAAATTAGATGAGCTAGACGAAGCTGATGCAAAGAAAGTCACAGATAAATTAAAGATAATAGATCTAGTACTGAAAAAACACCGTGAACAGTACGATAATACAACGTTATTAAAGATCACCAACTACCTTACGCCAAGTCAGATATATTACTTAGATAAAGTTGCAGAAGAACATGGATTATCAAAGGGAAATAAGAGAGCAGGTAGCCGATCTGCAGCATTAAGGTTTATTTTGGATCAGATAAAAAAAAATGACTGAATTTAAAAACATTAACAACACATATAATAATTCATCTTAAAATACCATTTGTAGTTTAGATCTAAGAGTTTGTCATCGATAAATAATCAATGATAAGCGTATCTGGTGATTGATAATCATAATTTTTTATAGCACATTATCAAGTGTATTCTATAAAATACTCTTAGATAATAGAATTAGAAGATAATGATAGCATAACGACATAATTATAAGATAATAAGATGCATAGCAGGTGATTTTATATGAGAGGTTCTCCAAGATTGAACCAAATGCCTCAGAGACCTAGAGGAACACGAGACTTCCTTTTTGATGAGATGAGATTGAGAAAACATGTAGAAAGTACATTAAGAAGAATATTTGAAGCTTATGGTTATCAAGAAATTAAAACCCCATTATTTGAAGATTTAGCACTCTTCACCATGAAATCGGGGGATGGAATAATGGGGCAAATTTATCATTTCCAAGATAAAGGCGGTAGAGATTTAGCCTTAAGACCAGAGTTAACAGCTCCAGTTGCACGTTTGTACATTAATGAACTACAAAAAAAATCTAAACCTATTAAAATGTACTATTATGGGAGCTGTTTTCGATATGAAAGACCACAGAAAGGTAGATGGAGACAATTCTGGCAATTAGGATGTGAACTAATTGGTGGTAAATCACCAGAATCTGAAGCAGAAATCATAGCCATGGCCGCCCACTGTCTCGAAGAATTGGGATTGGAAGATTTTGAAATACACATTGGAAACTTGGGAATAATAAGAGGAATACTCGATGAAGCAGGTGTCTCTAAAGAACAACAGGATAAAATTATGGCCATTGTAGATAAAGGCGAATTAGAAGAACTTAAATCTATTTTAAAAGAATTTAAAATAGATTCTAACACTAATAATATTCTAATAAGGTTGGTTGATATGAATGGCCATCGAGAGATAATAAAAAAAGTTTATGAACTTATTAATCATAATAAAAGTGCTTCTAAAGCTTTAATAGAGCTTGAAGAACTTTTAGAAATATTAGAGGCATTTGGGTTTTCGAAATATACTGTAAATATGGGTATTGCCCGTGGCTTAGATTATTATTCTGGAGCTGTCTTTGAGATCTATGTGCACAGTCTGGGTGCTCAGAAACAGATAAGTGGTGGGGGAACCTATAATTTAATAGAATTATTTGGTGGTGAACAGGTAGAATCCACAGGATTTGCATTTGGATTCGATCGTTTAGTGGAATGCGTAAAAAAATGCGGAATACAAAAGCCTCAAAATAAGACTTTGGATGTTTTTGTAGCACCTATATCAAAAGATATGAAATTAAATGCATTTAAAATAGCCCAAGCTCTCAGAAAATATAATATTAAAACTGATGTGGATTTGGTGGGTCGTAAACTTAAAAAAATATTATCCCAAGCTGATAGTTTAGGTGCAAGATATGTGATTTTAGTAGGTGAAAGGGATTTTGAGGAAGGAAAAATTACTTTAAAGGATATGAAGTCACATGAGCAGGAATTAGTGGATATCCTAGAAATAATAACTTTTTTTAAAGGAAAAATTCCTATTGGATGCCCAAATGAAAAAGTAGTTTTAGAAACATCGAATTCGTTAAAGGACATTAAAAAAAATTTAAGATGATTTAAATGGATTACTCACAATTGAACTTCAGACACCAGATAAATGGTGAAAACTTAATAATAGCCATTTCACAGGATTATAAAACTTCAGAAGTACTTATGGTAGCATACATGAACTTTGAAGCATTTGAAATGACTCTTGAAACTGGTAAGGTTCATTACTGGAGCACCTCCAGGAATAAATTATGGCTTAAAGGTGAAAGCTCAGGACACATTCAAAACGTAATGGAAATATTCACAGACTGTGATAAGGATGCTTTACTTTTAAAAGTTGAACAAGAAGGAGCAGCTTGTCATGAAGGTTATTATACTTGTTTCTATAGAAAGATAACTAATGAGAATGGGTTTAACTTAAAAATTGTGAAAGAAAAAATTTTTCAGCCTGAAAAAATCTATGGAGAGAAATAAAATGAAGATTGTTCCAGATACAAGTGTAATTGTGGATGGTAGAATCACCAAAATTTTGCAGGATAAAGAATTCAAAGGATGCGAGGTGATAATTCCCGAGGCAGTTATATCTGAACTGGAGAATCAGGCTAATAAAGGTAGAGAAACTGGTTTTAACGGTTTAGAAGAACTTAAAAATCTACAAACCCTACACATTGAAGGTAAGATTGGTTTAAAGTATGTGGGAAGAAGACCCACATTGGAAGAGATATCTTTAGCAAGAGGTGGCGAGATAGATGCCATGATACGGGACACTGCCGGTGAATATGGGGCAGTGTTAATTACCAGTGATAAAGTTCAAAAACAGGTGGCGGAAGCCCATGGTTTTGAAACAATATATCTTAAACAAGAAATGGTGGGATATAAGGAACTGGAGATTGGAAAGTATTTTGATGACAGTACTATGTCTATTCATCTCAAAGAAAATGTAGTTCCTCTAGCTAAGAAGGGTACGCCAGGTAATATAAAACTGGTTAAAATAGATTCTAGACCACTTAAAAAATTTGAAATTGATAAGATGGCTAGAGAAATTATGGAAAGATCTAAAAGTGATTTTAAAAGTTTTATTGAAATAGAAATGGATGGCGCAACAGTTATCCAATTCCGTGAGTACAGGATATCCATTGCCAAACCCCCGTTTTCTGATGGAGTAGAAATAACTGTAGTAAGACCAGTGGCTAGAGTTTCTCTCGAAGATTATAAATTACCTAATAAACTTATAGAACGTTTAAGAGACACTGCTAAGGGTATATTAATTGCAGGGCCACCTGGTGCAGGTAAAACTACCTTTGCGCAAGCTGCAGCAGAGTTTTATAGTAAAGATTTGAGATCTATTGTTAAAACCATGGAATCACCTCGTGATTTACAAGTTGGTGATGAAGTAACCCAATACGCGCCACTTGAGGGTGATATGGCTAAAACAGCTGATATATTATTATTAGTGCGTCCCGATTATACTATCTATGATGAGCTACGTAAAACCAGGGATTTTAGGATATTTGCGGATATGCGATTGGCTGGTGTGGGTATGATTGGAGTGGTACATGCCACCAGAGCTATAGATGCGATTCAGAGAATTATTGGACGAGTAGAGCTTGGAATGATTCCATCTATTGTGGATACCACTATCTTCATAAATGAGGGGCGCGTGGCAGCAATATATGATGTAGCGTTGACGGTTAAAGTTCCCACAGGTATGTTAGAAGCGGATTTATCTCGACCTGTAATAGAAGTTCGAGACTTTGAAACAGGCGATCTGATGCATGAGGTTTACACTTATGGGGAGCAGACTATTGTAATGGAAGTTGGTAAGACTAAATTTGAAAAAACACCTATACAGAAAATTGCCGAACGAGAGATCACCCAAGAAGTTAAAAGGAGAATTCCGGAAGCAGCAGTGAAGGTGGATATGAAATCTGATAAAAGAGCTACGGTGTGGTTAGATGAAAAGAACATAGCTAAACTCATTGGTAAGAAGGGGAAAAATATCGATGAGGTTGAAAGGAAATTAGGAATCAGTATCGGTGTTGAATCTCTTCAATCACGTGAAATGAATGATCAGACAAGTATTGATGTGGAGATTGTTGGAAACTATGTAGTTCTAAATTTTGGTAAAGATGCTATTGGCACTCCTTTTGATATTTTGGTGTCTGATGATTATCTTTTCACAGCTACTGTGGGTAAAAAAGGAAATATAAAGATTAAAAAGGACATAGAACTTGCTAATATAATTTTAGATGCCTTAAAAATGGATATACCCATAATGGCCAGGTTGAGGAAAGAATAAAGAACTTATAAAATATGACTGTTTGGATTTAAATCTTTATTTATTAATACTATGAAAGTGTGTTAGTAAAAATTAGGGATTTTATATAATTCTTATTAAATTAATTTAATTATTTTGTTTTAGGATGTAATTATATGAAAATTAGCGTATCCACACTTCCATTCTATCCCAGGCCCCTGAAAAATATTTTTGATAGCCTTTTAGACTTTAATGTCAATTGTTGTGAAATAATAAATGAATATCCCTATGATTCTATTGAATATGATCTTTTTGATTCATATGATCTCGAAATTAGTATTCATGCACCTCTATCTGATATAAACCTAGCTTCCCACAATAAGGTTATAAGAAACATATCCATTTCTGAAATTAAAAAATCTATTGATATGGCGTTTGAAATTGATTCAAAAGTGGTTGTAGTCCATCCGGGTCATATTACCAGTTTAAGTCGTAGATTTAGGGATAAGATCCTCCAATACAATAGGGATTCACTGATTGAATGCTCAAAATACGCTCAAGAAATGGATGTTAAAATGTGCGTGGAAAACATGCCTGATATTGAAGGTTTACTTTTCAAAGATTTAAATGAGCTTGAACATCTGGTTTTGGATATTGATGCTTATATTACCCTGGATGTAGGGCACGCGCATAATAATAAGTTTACTGTGGAAGATATGCTCAAAACTTCCAGAATAGAACATATTCATCTTTCAGATAATGATGGATCTTATGATAATCATAATGCTTTGGGAGATATTAAAAAGAATGGATTAAATTTTAAATCGTTGTTGAAAGGACTTAAGCAAATGAATTACAATAATTTCATGGTTGTGGAGGTGGAGGAGCCTAAAGGTGTAGTGGATAGTCTTCATTATCTAAAAAAAATTAGTGATATCATAAAATGAAAAATTTAATAATAATATGGTGAAAATCATAATTTAGAATAAAATAAATAAATTATTGTAAAAATTTAGGGGATATTTAAATATGAAAATCGCAATAGTAGGTGGGACCGGAGATCAAGGGATAGGATTAGCATTGAGGTTTGTAAAGGCGGGTTTAGAAGTTATTGTAGGCTCAAGAGACGTAAAAAAAGCTGAAAATACCGTTAATTTGATTAAAAATATGTTAAAGGATGAAGATATTCTTAATATATATGGCGCAACTAATAGTGAAGCTGCCGAGCAAGCTGATTTGTTGATCATGACTGTTCCTTTGCAGGCTCAAATGGGGACTATATTCAGTATAAAAGACCATGTGGGAGATAAAATATTAATAGATGCCACTGTTCCATTGGATACCTGTATTGGCGGGAAACCTGTGCGTTATGTTAATGTTTGGGAAGGCTCCGCTGCTGAAAGAACCGCTGAATTTTTAAAGGACGAAAAACCTATTGTTATATCAGCCTTTAACAATATAAGCGCGGCTAGCCTAACAAATATTGAAGAAGATGTTAATTGTGATTGTCTGATTTCTGGAGATGATGAAGAAGCTAAAGCAGAAGTTGTAAAGTTAGCGGAGAAGATTCCAGGTGTAAGAGGCGTAGATTGTGGTTCTTTAGAAAATGCTCGGATTGTAGAAAAGATTACTCCATTGCTTATAAATTTGAATATTAGGAATAAAATAAAACTAGCCGGTATAAGGATTACAGGTATTTAATATTCTTTTATAAAAATTTATCAGAATTTAAAAATATTTAAATAATAATTTTTTTTGGGTTACTGATATAAAAAATTGGTTAAAAGTATGGAATACATTAAAAAAACGGCAGAACAGATAACCAAACATGCTCTAATGGTAATAAACCGTATAGATGAAAATCAGGTAAATAAAATGATAGAAATCATTTTAGAATCTGATTCGATTTTCATTGTGGGTAGCGGAAGGTCTGAACTTATTGGTAAGGCTTTTGCAATGCGTTTAATGCATTTAGGTTTTAACGTACATGTAGTTGGAGAAGTTACAGCTCCCGCTATAAAGAATACTGACTGTCTAATCGCTATATCTGGATCGGGAGAGACCAAAGTAGTTACTATAGCTGCTCAGACGGCAAAAGAGATAAGAGCAACTGTAGTAGGTATAACTACTAATACCAAATCCACTTTGAGCAATCATTTAAATGTGATTGTTGAAATAGATAGTAAATCAAAAGAACCATGGGAGCATCCTACTTCTCATGTTTTAAAGGGTAATTATGATGATATGACTCCGATGGGAACACTTTTTGAAGATAGCACCCATCTTTTTTTGGATGGACTAATAGCTGAATTCATGGCCCGTTTAGGTAAGAAGGAAGTTGATTTGAAGATGAGACATGCAATTATAGAATAATCTTTAAATCCGTTTTGATTAAAATTAAATAATTCAATTTCAAAATTTAACAAGAATTATATGTATATCCAAAGTTTATAGAAATTTAAAAAGAATTAAGCACATAAAACAAATTTTTTCATGGTGTAAATGTGAATTCAAAATTATCAGGAGACTTAGTTATCATTAAATGTGATAAATCTGAGAAACTCCATAATAAAAGCCATTACGGTATTTTTACAGATGAAGGATTACAGCTTTCTCTTATCGAAGCCCTTTATTTAATGGAGAAAGACAAGATTAATGTCTCAAAGAATGATGAAAAACTTTTCAGTGATGATCTATTACAAATTATCCATGAAAAAAGTTTATACTCTAAGTATATAGTTTTTAGAGATCTGAGAAATAGAGGATATATTATAAAAACTGGTTTCAAATATGGTTCTGAATTCCGACTTTATGAGCGGGGCACATCCCCTGGAGACGGTCATTCCAATTATCTGGTGAAAGTAGCTTCTGAAAATGATGATATTCAGCTTTCTGATCTCTCAAGCTATGTGCGGGTGGCACATGGAGTTAACAAATATTTACTCTTCGCTGTAGTGGATCAAGAAAATGATATTACTTATTATAACGTTGCATGGACTAAGCTTTAAATAATTTTCAAACTATAAAACTAAAATTTTATAAAAAAAATTAATTTATTGATTAAATTTTTAGTTTATAATACTAATATTCTCTCAAGTTTTAAGTAATTATATTTTAATCAAAAGAATTTTATTAGGATTTCAAGGTGATTTTTTGATAGATCCATGGAGTTCATCCATTATAGATTATGAAAAACTGAAAAAGCAATTCGGAATTAAACCTTTCGCAGATTGTGTGGAGGGAATAAAGAATCCTTCCACTCTTATGAGTAGGGGCATAATCTTTGGTCACAGAGATTATGATCAGATAGTCAATGCCATTAGAGAAGGAAACAACTATTCGGTAGTTACTGGAATGATGCCAAGTGGTAAAATGCATATTGGCCATAAAATGATTGTAGATCAACTCATTTGGTACCAGAAAAATGGAGCCGAAATATACATTCCAATAGCAGATATGGAGGCCTACTCAGCCCGTGGAGTGGATTTTGAAACTTCAAGGAAATTAGCAATCTATGAGTACATAACAAACTATATAGCACTGGGACTAAACTTTGATAATAAGAACCTACACATTTATCTACAATCCGAAAATAAAATGGTGATTGACCTAGCTTACAAACTAGCCCGGAAAGTTAATTTAAGCGAAATGAAAGCTATTTATGGTTTTTTAACCTCCACTAACCTCGCCCACCTATATGTACCTCTGATTCAGGTGGCTGACATTTTACATCCTCAACTCGAAGAATGTGATGGTCCCAAACCCACGTTGGTACCTGTAGGTCCTGATCAGGACCCACATATACGTCTTACCCGTGATATTGCTGAAAGATTCAAATCACAATTTAACTTCATCACACCATCATCAACATACCACCGGTTCATAACAGGGCTTACAGGTGGTAAAATGTCTAGTAGTAAGCCTAAAACAGCTATATTTCTTAGTGATTCTCCAGGAGTCGCTGCAAAAAAAATTAAAACTGCAAAAACGGGTGGTAGAGAAAGTTTAGGTGAACAGCGTGAGAGGGGAGGTATTCCAGAGGATTGTGTAGTCTATGAAACACTTTTATACCATTTAATACCTTCAGATGATAAACTCAAAGAACTCTACCATGAATGCAAGGACGGTATTATCATGTGTGGAGAATGCAAAGAGAGAGCTTCAGAGATGATGAAGGATTTTTTCAAAGTTTTGTCAAAAAAGAGAGAAAAGACAAAACGTACAGCTGAAATAATCTTAAATAAAGATTAGAAATGAAGATGTTGCATATGATTTTGAACAGATTATTGGTAGGTGATTTAATATGAGAAAGGATAGTCATTCAGGGTTTTTCATTGGTCTTTATAAGAGAAATGAAACTTTTCTCTTACTTTCAGCTGTAATATTACTGGGATCAATGGTTATAGGATATATTTTATCTGGATTGTTAGATCCTATTTTGGGCGGCGTATTTGAGGGCTTCAGAAAAAGTGTAACAGAAGGTACTCTACAACTCACTACTCTCTCCATATTCTTCAACAATTTTAAAGTCGCTATAGTACTTTATGCTATGGGATTTTCTTTAGGTGTATTCAGTGCTTATTATCTTTTCTTTAATGGAATTTTTACAGGGTATGTAGCGTCTAAATATTACTTGCCTACTTTCTTGATTTACACAATACCTCATGGTATTTTTGAGGTCACTGCTATTATAATAGCTGGAGCGGCTGGATTTAGGTTGGCAAGTGGATTCTTTAACTTTTTGAAGGGAATAAGCAAAATGAATGATAGAATACCAATTAGAAGTCAGTTAGGATACTTGGTGGAAGCAAATTCAGATGAATTTAAAGATTCTCTGAAACTTTTCATTATAGCTGTGGTTATTTTATTCATAGCTGCTATTATAGAGGCTAACTTCACTATTCCTTTGGGAAATTACATAAGAGGTATAACTTAAATTCTGTTTAAAAAGATTTTAAATTGGATAAGTAAGATATTTATTAAAATTTTTTTTTAAGCTTAAGTTAATATAATGAAAAATAATGTAAAAGTGAGAGATTATGATAAAATGTATAACTTGCGGTGCAAAGTATAGTCTTGAGGAGATAATTTACACATGTAAAGATTGTGGATCAGTACTGGAGATTATGTGTAAACCTGATGTCTCTCGAGACATTTTCAACTGTAGAAAATCAACCATGTGGAAGTATAAAGAATTCATGCCAGTGGATGAATCTAGAATAGTTAGTTTACAGGAAGGTGGAACTCCATTCATCAAGTGTAATAAATTGGGAGACCAGTTAGGAGTTAAATTATATGTTAAAGTTGAAGGATCTAATCCTACTGGAAGCTTCAAAGATCGGGGTATGAGTGTAGGGATAACCAAGGCACTTGAACTGGGCGTGGATACTGTAGGATGTGCATCAACTGGTAACACTTCAGCTTCTCTGGCTGCCTATGCTGCCCGTGCAGGTTTAAGATGTATAGTGATTTTGCCCTCAGGAAAAGTGGCTTTAGGAAAGTTAGCACAGGCCATGTTTCATGGAGCCGAGGTTATATCCGTAGAAGGAAATTTTGATGAGGCTCTTGAAGTAATAACAGCGTTAGCATTAGATGGTAAAATTTACCTTTTAAATTCAGTGAATCCATTTAGATTGGAGGGTCAAAAGTCAATTGGTTTTGAAATAGTTGATGATCTGGGTTGGAAGTCTCCTGATAGAATTATATTACCCGTGGGGAATGCGGGTAATATATCTGCCATATGGAAAGGTGTAAACGAATTTTATGAAGCAGATTTTATAAAGGATCTACCCCGTATGACCGGTATTCAGGCGGAGGGATCTGCTCCTATAGTTAATGCCGTGCGAAGAGGTGCAGAAGATATTATTCCAGTGGAAAATCCAGAAACTATAGCCACCGCTATTAGGATAGGTGCACCAGTTAGTGCATTGAAAGCATTGCGCGCTATTTATGATTCTGATGGACTTGCTGAGACTGTTACTGATGATGAGATACTTTATTCTCAGAAATTACTTGCCAGAAGTGAAGGAATAGGGGTTGAGCCAGCGTCTGCAGCATCCATTGCTGGACTTAGAAAGCTTGTAGAAACTGGTGAAATTGATAAAGGTGAAGAGATAGTGTGTATTGTAACTGGTCATCTTTTAAAGGATCCTAACACTGCTATAAATGCCTGTAAAGAACCTGTTAAAGTTGAAGCAAATGTTGAAGCTCTTTCACGGGTTTTAAGGGGATTATAATAAAATTCATCATAGAATTTTTTTTTGGTAAATCTGAACTATCTCAATATCCTAATTTTTTTAGCATGACTCATTATGATATGATTTTTGATGAGGTCTTCAAAAAGAATATAGATCTTAATGAGGTGTCTCAATAGTATACAGATCACTGAATAATCACAGAAATAAACGATAAATATATATAAGAGTACGACAACAGTGTATAATAACAAATATACAAAAATGAGGTGATATTATGGCTGAATTACCAATAGCTCCAATTGGAAGAATAATTAAAAATGCTGGTGCAGAAAGAGTCAGTGATGATGCTAGAGAAGCTTTAGCTAAAGCATTAGAAGAACAAGGTGAAATAATAGCTGGTGAAGCTGTTAAACTAGCAAAACATGCGGGAAGAAAAACTGTTAAATCATCAGACGTCGAATTAGCCGTCAAAAGATTATAAAAAGTTTTTTTTCACTTCTTTTCTTTTTTTAAAACTTAAAATAAACATTAAAAATTTATATTTTAGCCTAGAATCATATTTTTTTGAAGTTATTAAGCATCATTTTCCACAAATATTTTTAAGAAATTGGATATATAATCTTATTATTTAACTGTTAAACATCTTTTTTTAGAATCATTTTAGTTCATGTATATAAGTATATATAGAATGATTTAAAAAACCAATAATAGCTAATTTTAATCTTTAAAAATCTATGTTTTTTATGTGAGTTTTAAAATTAGAATATCATTTTATATACATCTATTTATAAGTAGTTTAACTAATCCCGCAAGAACTTTATATACCTAAACATTTAAAAGTAAGATTTGCCGATGGATGGTTAAAATCCAGATGAAAAAGGAGGTAAATTTAATGGCAAAAGCAATATATGTTAAATTTGATGTACCAAAAGAACTAGCAGATAAAGCTTACGAGGCTTTAGAAATAGCAAGGGATACTGGAAAAATTGGTAAAGGAACCAACGAGGTAACCAAAGCTATAGAAAGAGGAAACGCCCTACTGGTTTTTATTGCTGAGGATATTGATCCACCAGAGATAGCTGCTCATCTACCTGTTTTAGCCGAAGAAAAGGAAATACCCTATGTTTACATCCCGACTAAGGATGAATTAGGAGAAGCAGCAGGTTTAAATGTAGGCACAGCATCTGCATGTATAATGGATTCAGGCGAAGCTGAAGATTTGGTTAATGAAATAGTTGAGAAAGTCGAAGAACTCAAAAAATAAAATTCAAAATAAATTTCTAGTCCATTTCTAGATTGGAAGACATTAAAGTCTTTCTGATTTTAATTGAAGGTGATTTTTATGGAAGATGGAACTCCTGCCGAAGTTATTGAGGTTTTAAAAAGAACCGGAATGACTGGTGAAGTTATGCAGGTGAAATGTAGGATATTAGATGGAAGAGATAAGGGTAGGATACTTACCCGGAACGTCATGGGAGCTATAAAAGAAGGGGACGTTTTAATGTTGCTAGATACTATAAGGGAAGCCAAAGAAATCCGTACCCCATAATAAAGGTGTGTTTATATGAGAACATGTTCATTCTGTGGAGAAGAAATGGAGGACGGTACTGGAAAGATGTACGTCAAAAAAGATGGTACTGTGCACTTCTTCTGCAGCAGCAAATGTGAAAAAAACAGAATCAAACTTAAAAGAGTTCCTAGAAAGGTTAAATGGGTCAAAAAATGAAGCAAATGAGTTTTGTGATGCTGAAGCCTGATGCGGTGTTAAGAAGACTTATAGGTAGGACTATAACTAGATTCGAAGAAAGAGGACTTAAAATCACCGCTGCGAAAATAATGATTATTGAGAAAGATTTGGCAGAAAAACATTACGCAGAGCACAGTCAAAAACCTTTTTTCAAAGATCTGGTGGATTATATAACCTCTGGACCCGTATTGGCGATGATAATCGAAGGTGAAGAATGTATAACTCTTATAAGAAAAATGGTAGGAGTTACCAATCCTAAAGATGCAGAATTGGGAACTATAAGAGGTGATTATGCCATTGACACTGGTAGAAATATAATACATGCTTCAGATTCCACAAAATCTGCGAAAAGGGAGATAAATCTATTTTTTAATGATTCAGAAATCTACAAATTCACGCTACCTGATGAAGAATTCATATACGAAGAACCTTAAGATAAGAAGAAGGTGAGGTAGCCGGGAAATTTGGGAAAAAAGTTAAAAAAACTTTTTTAGTTTTTTAAAAAAATTATTTATATACCCACTTTCTTGGAAATATTCATTAAATTAGAATTTATCCTGTTTTATTATTATCTGGGAGAATATAATTGAAGATTAGATCACCTATTGTATCTGTTTTAGGTCATGTAGACCATGGTAAAACCACTCTTTTAGATTATATCCGAGGCAGTGCCATAGCCCAGAAAGAAGCTGGTGGAATAACTCAACATATTGGTGCCACTGAAATTCCCATGGAAGTTATTGAAGCTATCTCAGGTAAATTTATTAAAAAACTGCAGATAAGGGAGAATATGCCTGGTCTTTTCTTTATAGACACTCCAGGTCATGAAGCATTCACTTCACTACGTAAAAGAGGAGGAGCACTGGCAGATCTGGCTATATTAATTGTAGATGTTAAAGAAGGATTCAAACCTCAAACCTATGAAGCCTTAAATATACTAAAAATGTATAAAACACCTTTCGTGGTAGCAGCTAATAAAATAGACAAGATATATGGATGGGAATCATATTCAGGACTCACATTCAAAGAAAGATACTCGAAGCAGGCGTTAAGTGTTCAAGAAAATCTTGATAATGGTATTTATAAACTGCTGGGAATTCTTCATGATGAAGGATTTGAATCAGAAAGATTCGACCGAGTCCAGAATTTCGCTAAACAGATTAGTATTATCCCTATAAGCGCTAAAACAGGTGAGGGAATAGCTGAACTTCTAGCTATGCTTATGGGCTTAGCTCAACAGTATTTGCAAAAACAATTACAAATAGAAGCTAATGCCCCTGCTAAAGGGACTATATTGGAAGTGAAAGAGGAAACAGGCTTAGGAATCACATTAGATGCAGTCATATATGATGGAATATTAAAAAAGAATGATATTATAGCTTTAACAACTCGAGATAGTGTTATAACCACTAAGATACGGTCATTACTTAAACCCAAACCTTTGGAAGAGATTAGGGATTCTAAAAAGAAGTTCAGTAAAGTAGATGAAGTGGTGGCGGCTGCAGGTATAAAAATTGTAGCTCCTAATATTGAAAATGTTATCTCTGGTTCTCCTCTAAGGGTGGCTCGGGAAGACTTTAACACTGTTAAAGAAGAGATTCTAAAGGAAATTGAAAGCATAAAAATAGACACTCATGAAATGGGTGTTGTAATTAAAACTGACACTTTAGGATCCCTGGAAGCATTAGTAAACATGTTGAAAGACCTTAATGTACCCATAAGAATGGCAGATATTGGGGATGTTTCACGTAGAGATGTAGTAAATGCTTCAATAGTCGGAAAAGAGGATCAGCTTCATGGGGTGATCTTAGCTTTCAATGTTAAAGTATTACCATCCGCTGCAGAAGAAATAAAGAATTCAAAGGTGAAGCTCTTCTCTGCAAACGTCATATACAAGCTTACAGAGGATTATGATGAGTGGTTGAAAGCAGCTGAAGAACGTAGAAGGAAAAAATGGTTAGATGCTATAATTCGTCCCGCCAAGATACGAATAATTCCAAAATTGGTTTTTAGGTATAGTAAACCTGCAATTGCTGGTGTAGAAATATTGGGTGGTACTGTGAAGAAAGATTATCGTTTGATGCGTGAAGATAATTCTTTTGTGGGAAAAGTAGAGAGCATGCAAGATAAAGGAGAAAACCTTAAATCAGCCTCTAAAGGTCAAAAAGTAGCTATGGCTATAAAAGAAGCAGTTTTTGGGCGTGACTTTGAGGAAGGGGATGTTTTATACGTTAATATACCTGAAAAACACTATAAAATACTTGAATCAGAACTTATGGGAAAATTAACTGATGATGAACTTGAAATACTCCATGAAATATTGGATATAAAAAGAAGAGATGACCCAGTATGGGGTATTATTAGTTAACCCATTAGAATTCAAATTATGCTGAATTCGAAGTGATCCTCTGTAAACAAACAATTTTTTATCCTTAATCTATGGAAAATGATAAATAATATGGAATATAAAAGACCAGAATAAGATGGAGGAGATATATTGGCATTTAAATTAGTTATTTCAGAAGGCGAGAACAGTCATCAATTGGAAGTTGAAGCAACAGAATCAAAAAAACTTATAGGATTGAAAATTGGTGATAATTTTGACGCTTCTCTCGTTGGTTTAAAAGGATACACCTTAAAAATTACTGGCGGAAGCGATAAAAATGGTTTTCCCATGAAAAAAGATGTTGAAGGACCTCGAAGGATAAAAAGTCTTCTATCTGGAGGCGTAGGTTTTAATCCTAAACGAGATGGGCAACGCAGAAGAAAAACTGTCCGTGGAAATACTATATCCGATGATATTGTACAGATCAATGCTATAGTTGACCAAAAAGGTGAAAAGAATATTGATGAACTTTTAAAGAGTGAAAAATAATTTTCGGGGATAATTTGTGAAAATACAATCAGAAATTAATATAGGTTTAGTGGGACATGTTGATCATGGTAAAACTACACTCACTAAGGCATTATCGGGGATATGGACTGATACCCACAGTGAAGAAACTAAAAGAGGTATATCTATAAGATTAGGTTATGCAGATATAACCTTCCGCAAGTGTCTTACATGTCCTGCTCCTCAGTGTTATACCACGGCTTTAGTATGTGAGCATTGTTCTGAGGAAACTCAGAAACTCCGTAAAGTATCCTTTGTAGATTCCCCTGGACACGAAACTCTTATGGCTACTATGCTTTCCGGTGCAGCAATAATGGATGGGGCGATACTGGTAATTGCAGCCAATGAATTTTGCCCTCAACCACAAACAAAGGAGCATCTTATGGCTTTGGATGTTATCGGTGTTAAGGATGTTATTATCGTCCAAAATAAAATTGATATAATATCCAAGGAAAGAGCAATGGAAAGTTATCGAGAAATAAAAGATTTTGTTAAGGGCACATGTGCAGAAGAATCTCCTATAATACCTATTTCTGCTCAACAGGGTGCAAATATAGATATACTGATTGAAGTGATTCAGGAAAAAATAAGAACACCTCGAAGATCAATTAGAAAAGCTCCCCGGATGTATGTGGCTCGATCTTTTGACATCAACAAACCTGGTAGTGCTCCTGAAGATATGGTCGGTGGAGTTATTGGAGGCTCACTGATCTATGGGAAACTTAAAGTTGGAGATGAAATCGAGATAAAGCCTGGTGTACAAATCATAAAGAAAGGAAAAACTGAATGGGTTAGCTTAAGCTCTGAAATAGTGGGATTAGTTGCTGCTGGAGAACAAGTTGATGAAATAGGTCCGGGAGGGCTTATAGGTGTAGCCACCAAGTTGGACCCATCTTTAACCAAGGCAGATTCCCTTTCTGGATCTGTGGCTGGGAAACAGGATACATTACCACCTGTTATATATGAATTCACCATGAAAACCCATTTATTGGATAGAGTTGTTGGAACTAAAGAAGAAAAAGAAGTAGAACCTATAAAATCCTCAGAACCTCTGATGATTAATATTGGTACTTCCACTACAATCGGAGTGGTAACCAGTGCTCGAGGTAATGTGGTTGATGTGAAACTTAAACTACCCGTATGTGCTGATAAAGGCCAGAGAGTTGCTTTAAGTAGACGAGTCGGGGCTAGATGGAGGTTAATTGGATATGGTATTATCAAATAGTCATGGAAATGATGCGTTCCTAGATGCAAATTTTTTATGATGGCGGCTCAGTTTAATTTAGATATCATAAGTCAACTCGAGGAATTATCACCTTCATTAAAATTAATAGTTCCTTCCTTTATAATACATGAATTGGAGAAAATAAAAGAGAGATCTAGGGGTAAAACTAAAACTGCAGCTTCAGTTGCTCTTAAGATAGCCGATTTAAGTCCTGTAATCATAAAAATTATTCCTCTTCTTAAAGGAGAACAAGTAGATGATGCTCTTCTTAGAGTATCAAAGATATTATGTACTAATGATAGGGAACTAAGAAGAAAAGCTCGAAATAAGGGAATAATTGTGATATATTTGCGTCAGAGGAAATATTTAGCTGTAGATGGATATTTTGAAGGTTTATTGGGATTATAAATCTTTTTTATTTATTAATTTATAAAAAAAATTTAGTAGTAGGAAATTTTAGGGAAATTTAGTTTGTTCAATTATATACTAATATTTAATAATAAAAAAAAATTATCATAATTCAAAATGTCATCTTTTTAACAAAAAATTTTGATTTAGTCTTAATTACTTAAAATGTTTGTTTAAAGGAGGAAATTTATAAATGAATCTGTGGAAAGAAATATTAACAGGACCATCAGCACCAGAAGTTGTTTATGCTGTTGTTGAAATTCCCAAAGGATCAAGAAATAAATATGAATATGACAAGGATAAGGAAGCATTTATACTAGATAGGGTCTTGTATTCTCCATTTCATTATCCTGCGGAATATGGTTTAATACCACAAACATTATGGGATGATGGAGACCCCATGGATATATTGGTAATAATGGATGAATCCACATTCTCTGGATGTA
>Ga0224515_1000103_pt1 | contig 17073 bp, 21 predicted proteins | sample IRFST25metaG_FD_179880 | JGI IMG/M metagenome (GOLD analysis project Ga0224515, IMG submission 179880) | Peat soil microbial communities from Stordalen Mire, Sweden - IR.F.S.T-25 | ecosystem: Environmental > Terrestrial > Soil > Wetlands > Peat | place: Sweden: Norrbotten County, Stordalen Mire...
GGGGAAGTACATGCGCGCCCCAAACGTGATCCACGGCACCATGGAAGATGTCCTAACAGACCCGAACTTCAATCCCGATTTCACGACGTTTCCCGGCGCGTTGCTCACGTCCTTTTTCTCGATGCTTTCAGGTGCGAGCGTCGGCCCTGAAGGCCCTCTCATCTTTCTTGTGGTAGACATCGCCGCGTGGATCGGCACTAAGCTCAAGTTGACGGGGGAAACACTGCTAGGGTTTACTGTGGCCGGCCTCGCCGGGGCCCTCAACGGCATTATCGGCAACCCTCTTTTCGCTGCGTTGTTCGCCAGCGAATTACAGGGTAGTGACAAGAGAGGCCTGCAGCTGATCGCGTGGAACCTGGTCGCTGGGGTGATCGGCTACATCTTCTTTGTGCTTGTCGGATACCCGGGATTCGCCTCAAGTATCGCTGTCGCGCAGGTGAATGTGCTTACCATTCCGTACGCGATTGATGCGGTCATCCTCGGCATCATAGGCGCTCTGCTGGCGATCTTCATCGGCATTTCGCTTCAGGGCTTCGGCAGGATAATGGACCGTGCGTTCAAAGACCGGTTCATCGAACGCGTTATGGCAGGAGGGGTGATCATTGCCATCGTCGGCTACTTCGTTCCCGAAGTGCTGTTCTCCGGCGAAGCGGAGATTCATCCGATCCTCGCTAACCCGGTAGCATACGGAGTGGTGATGTTGCTGGGCTTGGCGATCCTCAAGGTCCTCCTCTTGGGGCTCTCGTTCAAGAGCGGGTACCTCGGCGGGCCTATATTCCCGACGTTGTTCACCTCCACCACGATAGCCCTCGCCATCAGCCTGCTCTTTCCGAGCGTGCCTACCGGTTTGCTTGTCACGAGTGTCATAGCAGCAGCGATCACGCTCGTGCTGGGTGCGCCCTTTGCCGCCATCTTACTCACCGTCACCGTGGCGACCGCTAATACGTACGAACTCGGGTACATTGGCTTGGCAACTGCTACAGCGCTCGTTATTGGTACGGCCTTTAGGACACGTATGGCACAGCGCACTGCGAAGCGCAGCGGGCAATCAAGAGAAGGAGGAGCGAGTTAAGTACAGAGGCGCATATAATAAGCCTTCACGTGAATGGTGAGTTCACAGGTGCAGGGAATTATAACCCACATTTTTTCCGGATTTTGAACTGAATGCCATCTACTTTTTTCCCCGCAATTCACCATGAATTGCCTCGCCAATGGGATGTCTTGCAACAGCCCGTGCTCTGACTTCAGCAGACGAGGCCGAAATAACATAAGCGTCGTGCTCGTCACCCAGACCTTCATTAGGTCCGGTTTGTGCTCAGCGTTTCAAGTGTAACGATATTATTGATCTGTATGATGTTACTGTAAGCCAGGTTCGAGATCGCGATTTTTGTGTACTCTTGGTGCACCGTCGGCTGGCCAGCGACCAACTGGTACGCCCTAGCTTGGAGGGACGTCACATTCGTCGTCAGAACGTACCCGGATTTATTGACGCTTTGGACGTAATTCGTTGCGTCGTCAACGGTTTTGAAACGGATTATAGTCTGATTGTCAGTAACGCTCGTGGTTGCGGTGAGGTTGTACTGCACCTCAACATTGACCGTGGTGCCGTTTCGCCACTTCACGTCCCACGAGTTGACGGTTGTGTTGTTCTTAAACTCTCCATAAAGCGATGATACAAACTGCGCAAGAAACGCGTCGTGTTGTTCGCTCGTTTGTGGAGTAGCCGTTGAAGGCGTTGGTGAAGTGTTGTTTGATAGAGGTGAGGCGCAACCGGCTACCAACACCGCCCCAGCCACGATGAGCGCGATCAACAAGACCCAGTATGGCTTATTCATTTGAAGTCTCCTTTCGGCATCGTCGGATTCGACTGTTACTAACTGGTCCACCAACAGCAAATAGCGCAACAGCCTGCTTTTTTATAGGCCGCTTGTTTTAAAAAAGCGGCGGTATGCCTCACGCCTCACGTTCGGGCGGCTATCGACCAGGGCACTTTGTAAGGCAAGACCAACGCGAAAAGCCCCTGCCTTTGCATTGCATGCCCAGTCTGCCAGAGAGCTTTAGTCTGTCTGACTTCCACAATCGCGTGTGCAGCTTTTTCAGGAGCCACCGCGCGTGCTTGTCTACGCCGGTCGTCATCGTTACAGCTTTTAAGGCGCGGATGGCACAGCGCACCGCAAAGCGCGCTGGGTAGTCGAAAGAGGGCGTAGAATGAGTTCACATGAGTTAAATACTCGGGCGACAAAATGATCTGCAAATTTCAAAAAACTAAACAGGAGGTGAAAATCAAATGGCTGAAGAAAAAGCTTCAATGTGGCTGCGTATTACAGAGATCATCATTGGTCTAATCGTCCTTGTGTTGGGCGGCTACGTAGTTGCGTATCCAGGAATAGCGGCAGCGACTCTCATAGGTTTCCTTGCAGTCGGGATCTTTATTCTAAGCTTTGTAGAATTCGCCAGGATTTTTTCAGAAGGCATCTCAGGATGGCAGCGACTTTTACGCTTGATTCTATCAGTGATCGTATTTCTACTCGCAATAGCAATACTTGTCTCCCCGCTCATTTGGGGAGGATTAACCCTTGCGTGGTTGGTAGGACTGGCGTTGATCTTTTTGGGATTCGTGGCCATCGCACGCGCCACTCCAGGGATGATAGTAGTCGGCATCATCGCAGTAATAGTCGGCTTTGTCGTGTTTTTATATCCTCCGCTCGGCGTAGCCACTGCAGTACTTTTGCTGGCGATAGCTCTGATCATATTCGGGTTAGAGTTAATAGTATCGGGCCTCTTGGGAAGATGGGTGTAACACCCCCCTTCCTTCTTTTTTCCGTCATCCCAAGGAGCGATATAAGAGGGCGAACTCGACAAACGTGCGCAGTGAGCTCAAGGTGCAAAACAATAAAAAGCAGTTTGCATTGTATAACGCGACGATGTCGAGTATTTCTTGCGCTGCTCGTGTGAGGCGCAGCGAAGCTGAGGTTCGTAGACAGACGGTCTAGTGGACATCCTCCGCACAGTTTGGACTTCAATCAAGAAGCGATCGGCGATCAATAATGCTCTGTGAAGGCCGTGGTCGCTAGACGCGTTCGTAGAGACCGTTTACGCCCCTGCTGTTGACGCTTCGCAATCCATCGTGTTTTGTGACGAAAGTAGCATTTCGCTCGCGAAAAGTTGGCCCGATACGTCCAGAAGCACCCCTCCCGATGTGAGCGCCTTAAACAGGACATCTTTGAATTATGTCTTCTATACGGCTAACGCACGGCTAGAAAGCAATCTTTAAGTAACTTGAGCTTCGATCCACAACCGCGTGGCAGGGTCCAACTTCGCGTGTCTAACGATTCGGAACGAAGATTTCGCGTCGAGTTTCGCAGCAAGCAGCTGCTAAGACGCGCAGCACTCAGAGAGTGGGGAAGCAACCCTGTTGCCGCGACGCTGCGGTTGAGACACAACGACTAACATGTACGAAACAGAGTTCGCCATTTTCGCCGCCATTGTTTTTGTGTTCGCGCTCGTCTCGCGTCGTGTTGAGAGACTCAATGTGACGGCGCCTATGGCGTTCATCGCTGCTGGCATGTTGCTCGGCGCATCGCACGTCGTCAGCTCATTGCTCAACACTGAGGTCCTACTACTTGTCGGCAGCATCGCCCTCGTCCTCGTCCTGTTCACGGATGCGTCGCGTATCAACATTTCGTTGTTCCGGGTAAATGCAGAGTTGCCTGCCCGCCTGCTAATTATCGGTCTGCCCCTGACGATCGCAGCTGGCGCGGTCATTGCAGCACTCCTGTTTACGAACCTCACGATTTGGCAAGCTGGGATCATAGGAGCGGTGCTCGCCCCGACCGACGCGGGTCTGGGGCAAGCGATCGTTACCAGCGAACGAGTGCCCGTTCGCATTCGAGAGGCGCTCAATGTCGAAAGCGGCCTGAACGACGGTGGGTCAGTGCCCTTTCTTCTAGTGTTCCTCGCGCTCGCGGCGATTCAAGAAGGCATAGAGCCCCCCAGCTTCTGGATAGTCGCGGTGGAGCAGATAGGCATTGGCGTGGCCATCGGTCTTATCGTCGGGATTGCCGGAGGGTGGCTGATCAGAAGCGCCACGCGACGGGGCTGGATGACCAGGACGTTTAAGCGCCTGAGTTTCCTAGCGCTCGCCATTCTCGCCTGGGGCGTCGCGGGGCCAATTGGCGGCAGCGGCTTTATTGCAGCCTTTGTCGGAGGATTTGCCACGGGAGCGACAGTCGGCGATGTTGAGGAGGCGGCCACTGACTTCAGCGAAGCTGAAGGAGAGCTCCTGCTTTTGGTGGTCTTCTTCCTTGTCGGCGTTGTCGCAACTTCGCTGCTGGGAACCCTTGACTGGACGATCGTGCTTTACGCGATTCTCAGTTTGACGATTATCCGGATGCTGCCCGTCGCGATTTCTCTTGTCGGGACGAAACTACGCCGCAGCTCGGTGCTGTTTGTTGGCTGGTTCGGACCACGCGGCCTTGCGTCGATCGTCCTCGTGCTCGTCGCCCTGGAAGAACCCGCACTCGCTCCTCTCGCTCCGCAAATCGCGACGATCGTGCTCGTGACCGTCATCCTCAGCGTCTTCGCGCACGGCATTTCCGCCCGACCTGGTGCTTCCCTGTACGCGCGCAAGGTGGCTGCAATGAACTCCGATGCTCCAGAGCTACGCGACGTTTCACAACTCCCAGCTCGCAAGAGGAGGATGACGAGCAGATAAGAAGGGGCTAAAATGCACGCAGTACCAAGTTGCCACGGCGATCGCTTGCCGACCGCTCATCTAAAGACTTTGTCTTGTTAAGCCCCAGAACCCCACGCCGGACGGATGCGCCCGAGCCGCACGCTTGCCCCGGAGCCCTACACGCGCGATAAGAGACCCGGAGATACAGACTGGGATCCTCGCCACAGGAAGGTATTTTACATGGAATTCACCAGTTACTTTAGGCAGTCCTCTTCATACAGGGGCGTGCTGGGAGCATTATGACACAAGGTAAGGTAATGGGTCCGGTGGACTACCTGATGGTTCGGTTTCCCGGGAGCAAGTTCAGCGGCAAGGCCGCCCCCGAGCTGTTGAAACTCGAAAAACAAGGCATCATCCGGGTGATCGATATGGTTTTTATTATGAAGGATGAGAACGGGAAACTGGTAACATCTGAGGCAGTCGACCTGACAGAAGAAGCGCGAGCTGCTTTCAAAGAATTGTCAAAGAATACCCGTGAATGGTTCTCACAAGGCGATATAGAAGCGATCGCCGCATCGTTGCCCAGCAATAGCACGGCTGGCCTTCTCCTGTTCGAGAACGTCTGGGCTACCCAGTTCAAGGAGGACCTTCTTGAAATGAATGCTGAAGTGATCGACATGGGGCGGATCCCCCCCGAAAATATCCAGAAGGTAGAGAAAGACTTGGCAAAAAGAGGTGATTGAACAATGAGAGGAAGAGGAATAGCACTTGTTGCGGGAGCGAAAATGGGGCAAAAGAGGGCCGAGGAGGCGGCCGCACAGCAACAGGCAGCTGCGGCACCAGCTGCGGCACCAGCTGCGGCACCAGCTGCGGCACCAGCCAGCACGGATACCGCTGCCGAAATACAGAAAATGGCAGATCTCCACAATTCAGGTGCACTGACGGACGAAGAGTTCACGGCGATGAAGAAGAAGCTCCTGGGACTATAGGAGCACTTCTCTTTTTTATATCTTCAAATAACATTTTCCGATCAAATCGGGGGCTTAGCAGATCCGCGAAGCTGCAGCATTATCACTGACGAGGAGTTTAAGCAAAGAAGAGACAGATTCTTGGCGTCGCGGTGAGCATGGCGGGTGTTTTGGCCCTCTCGTACGGCATATGGCAGAAGCCCTTCGCATCTGTATTTTTTGTTTCGTGTTTTTTTGGACACAGCTCACGCGAACGCGATCTGTTATTAGTTGATGTGCAAAATAGACCTCGCTAAAGCTCGTCCGTGACGCAAACCTTACAACCAACCTGTTCAAACGCCATCTGTCCCTGCAAAACGGCACAGGACACCGGATGTCAAAAAATTCGCCGATTTAAAGCTGGGTGCTCGATCAGATAATGCTTCTCTTGTCAATCGGAATTGGACATGGTGCGCTCTGGCAGTAGCAGTATGGCGCCGAAGAGGAAGCACAGTCCGCCTACAAACGTGCCTAAGTTCACGAGCACTATGTTTCGCGGGAGGCCTGTCGTCGGCACTACGAACGATGCAACGGCCGAGACGCCGAAGGCGAGAGAACCGACCAAGTTGAGGGCCGTGACCCACCAGGGCAGGCTGCGCAACCGCCAGCAGGCGAAGGCGTGACACACCTCAAACCACGCGAGCCCGCTCGCCACGAGAAAGCACACAGAACCGAACGCGTCGGGCGCCCAAACGAGACGGTTAAGTTGCCTGACTGAGAGGTCCACACTCAAGGCGTGGAACGTCGTGGCGTTGAAAAACAGCGTGCCTAAGAGCTGCACGAGCGTTGCCCACCAATCAATTCGTCGCGGCTCGAACGCGAGGAGGCGGAATCTCTGACGGAAATCGACACCTGACGGATCACGGTCGACGTTTACCGCCTCCAAGTATTGTAAGAACGCTGCGCTCGTAAACCACAGAGAGCCCACAAAAAAGGTAATTCCGTCGGCCTCGCCACCAACAGCGGAGAGGTATCCAGGCACCGCGCCAAGTGCGAAGCAAGTCGCGCCCACGGCAAAGAGGATGCCGATCCACCAGCCAATAGCGCTCGGCGCCCACCACGTAGAGCCACGACCGGCGTTTAGGTGCGAGTGACGCTTGCGGCGCGCCCGTGACGTCAGTGTGATGATGCCGCTGTCCGACTGCTTGAAGTTCGTGCGCGTCACAAACGACCTCAACCTTCAGCAGATATACGTACCGGTCCGCAGTACGATCGAATCTGAGAGCTTCTCGGGCGTGGCGAATCGCATCATCACGCGTTTTTGCCCACGATTTTTCGATCGGTTTGCCATACTAAACTCGCCAGTTTCTAGTTCGGAGAGCTTTACAAAAGCGCCCCTCGCGGCGTGCACTATTTCCTGAACCGAAGATCCGCTTCCAACGACTGTAACCGATAACTGGGTGGCCCCTCCTCGCTTGCAGAGAGCTCGAGTTATTATCAACACAATTCAAATTGATGACCCTTTCGAGTGTATGTCTTACGGGATCTAGCTCCAACTAGCCGATTGCGGTTGGTGGTGCCCAAAATACTTTAAGAAGTAAAACGGTTTCGTTTTTTTGTCGGAAGCGGTCAAGAAGCAGTTGACAGGGCCGGACCGACTGACTGATAAGGTCAAGAAAACTTAGAGTCAATATAAACGGGGTTCACCCTAAAAGATTCCAACGGTTTTGAATTACAAAATAAGGCGATTTTTTATGTTATCCAAAAAGGTAGATTTGAGCACGAAGAAGGAGTCAGAAACGGATCACACCACGACATACGGCCGTCGCTATTTCGACGCGAGTGTACCTAAATATGTCATGCCCGACGAAGGCATGCCGGCGCGGGCCGCCTACCAGCTGATTCACGATGAGCTAAATCTCGACGGCAACCCCTCCTTGAATCTCGCCAGCTTTGTCACCACGTGGATGGAGCCAGAAGTGGATCAACTCATCGCGGAAAACCTTGACAAAAACTACGTTGACAACGATGAGTATCCGCAGACCACGATAATACAAGAACGAGTGGTGAACATGCTCGCCCGCCTGTTCAACGCGCCCGACGACTGCGAATCCATTGGAACTGGCACCATCGGATCGTCAGAGGCCATTATGCTCGGCGTCCTGGCGCACAAATGGAGCTGGAGAAAGCGCCGACAGGCTGAGGGAAAACCGTGGGATCGCCCCAACATCGTCATGGGGGCTGACGTGCACACGGTATGGGAGAAATTTGCCCGCTTTTTCGACGTGGAACTGAGACTGATCCCACTCCAAGAGGATACGTACATCGTCAGCGCTGAAGAAGTCGCAAAGGAAATTGACGAGAACACCATTTGCGTTGCCGCGGTTCTCGGAACCACGTTTACCGGACAGATGGATCCTATCAAGGAGATCAACGATCTTCTCGTTGACATTAAGAAAACCAAGGGCTGGGACATACCCTTACACGTTGACGGTGCCAGCGGCGGATTTGTCGCACCGTTCGTCAATCCCGATCTCGAATGGGATTTCCGACTCGAACAGGTGAAGTCAATCAACGTGTCGGGCCACAAGTACGGCTTAGTCTACCCAGGAATCGGTTGGCTCATCATGAGAGACAAAACAGACCTTCCAGACGAGCTGGTCTTTAAGGTGAACTATCTGGGGGGGGAGATGACTAACTATTCCCTCAACTTCTCGAAGGGCAGTAGCACCATTCTGGCCCAATACTACAACTTCATACGACTGGGAAAAAGCGGCTACACTGACATCATGCAGAACATGATGAACAACAGCCGCTACCTCGCCGAAAAGCTGCACGAAACGGGTAAGTTTGAGATCATCAACAAACAACATACGCTTCCTCTTGTCGCAATTCGCTTGAAGGACGCACCTTTTACAGTCTTCCACCTCTCTGCTCGGCTCCGGCAAAAGGGCTGGATCGTGCCCGCTTACTACCTTCCGGAGAACGCGCAGGACGTCGCTGTGATGCGGATGGTCATCAAGGAGAACTTCAGCAGAGATATGGTGGAACTACTCTTTAGCGATATCATGAAAGCATATCACAGCCTGGAACTGTCAGAGACCGAGATAAAAGAACGCGAGAGAGGCATAGAGAACCTGACCCTTTTATACTAGCGGGGGCGGTTTTTAACCTTGTCAGTGTGACGCGCGGCTTGGTTTAGAAGCTGGCCCTAAGAACCAAAGTCAGGCTGTCTTTACTGAGACGACGGCTTGAGAAAAACGGGTCGCCCGTCAGCTTCCGCGACGCTCTTTGCCGTAAGTTCAGTAGATTTGCAGGCTACCTCACGGTGGCACGCAAGGAAAAACATAATGAAGATTCGCTTCCCGGGAAATCGGTGCAAGTGGGATTTCGTGCCGGCTCTGCCCAATTCAGACAGCGTACGGACAATTCCTGCCCAGGGCGCAAAAACGAAGCCATAATGGCAATGAGTTCCCGCAGCTCCGCCCCGACAGTCGATTCACGGCAGAGACTTAGTACCCTCTTTTCGTGCTGCCACCAGGTGTTTCGGCTGGTACAAGCCGAGCCTGCCGCCTCCTGGCAAGGATAAGTGTGTCAACAGGCCCCAGCCTAGGTCCACCACCGGACCACACTTGATCTTTTGCCTTTCCAAGGTTTGAATCGTGGCAGCCACGTCGTCACACGTCAGGTAGATCTCATGCTTGCCGTTCTCGGCCGCTGGGTGAAAGGCGATTTCGGCCGGCGGCAAGGCGAAGATGAGCCATCCTTGGCCTGCATCCACCGAGGGAAACCCCAGAACGTCACGGAAGAAAGCTCGATCAGCCTCCGCATCCGCGCTGTAGATAATCACGTGTGCGCCAGAAATCATCGTCCACCTCGCATGGGACTGTATCGCATGGACTAAGGCTTATGGACGGGTGCTTTTTTATCGACCCTATCCTAACTGCTAAGCTCAGCTTTGAAAGAAAAAAGGGGAGGCGCACCTCCCGGCGCTCCGCTTTCACGACGGACTCAAGTCCGCACAGATTGACGACTCGCCATCTCTGAAAAAAGACCGGCTCAGACCTTTTACACACCTGCGCCCTTTGCTGCTTCTGCAGCCTGCTGCAGCGCCTCTTCACTAACTTGGTAAGTAGTGATATCGCCGCCCAGCTTCTTTAGTTCGGCGCTCGTCGTTGCGGCCTCTTTCTCAGGGACGAGGACTGCGACCGCTGCTCGCCCAGCATCGAGATGTTCGCCGAGGAGCCGCAAGTCTTCATCAGACATGCCGAGTCCGCGATGGACGAAGCTGCCGACAAGACCCCCTACGATAATACCGCCCACGACGCCGGCGAGAAGGGCTAACCCTCCTGAAAGCACCGTTGCGATAATGCCCAAAACCAGACCTACGCCCGCGCCTCTGGTGGCTTCTCGCGTACCTAGCTTATGCGCTTTGATCTTGCCGTTGTTATCCTTAACTAGGACGCCGATCGCTCCGCGTTTTATCTCATCGTTCGCCTTTTCCCATCCCTTGAGCTCGCCAGCTGCCTGGTCGGCGGCGGTTTCACTTGGGAAAATCGCGAGGACAAGCTGCTTATACATTGCTGCTATGTTATCTCCTCCCTATTTTTTTAGCATGGATTCATAGCTCGTGCCGTATTCTTATGTTTTTCCCATTTTCAGCGTGGTTGTTTCCTCTTTTTCGACGCCGAGGACTCGTGCACATCGGCGCGGCCCATCAAGGACAGCGTGGAAGTGCATCCATCGCGGAAAAATCGGCAACCCTCGCTGCTCGCAACACTCAGCAATGCCTTCCAGAAGGCTACGGAGCGTTCCCCGGAAAAATGATTTTTCTTATCCGCATCTGACTTTGATTAGGCTGCTCCGTCGTATTGACCTCGTATGCGCTAACCCTTTCGAGAAGCGCGCCAAAAAACCTCTTGCGAAGCCTTCGTTTGAACGGGGTACTTACGAGCAGGTGCGGATTGAAGTAGTCATTGCGCTCAAGGATTTCCAATGCCTGTACAGCCGTGAGCTCTCGGACGAACTCCGGGTCACTAGCGTCGCGTTTTAAAATAATCAGTTTTCTAAGCGTCGTCAAGGGCAGGATGCGTCCTTTCCCGATTACCAGTCGGAGATCGACGACCGCGCGGCCTTCGCCATCAAACTCAGCATGTTCGACCAGCCAGTCAAATTCGCTCCAGATCTTGGCGAGGTCTGCGCGTATGTAAAAATTTTTTTCCGAACTATAGGCGAGTATGTCTGGTCCGTAGACTCGCGCGAAAAACCAGTCATCTGAAACAACGCGTACCTCAGAGTGCCTCAACAAACCGTACGTGTGTGTCGTCTTGCCAGCTCCTGGTTCACCGAGAATACACACTCCTTGCCCGTTCACGTCGAGGCACGCGCCGTGCAACGAGTAGATGTCGTGTTCGTCTTCGAGGACATCTCCTGCGACGCTCAACGCCAGCGACTTAATCCAGCCATAATAGTCGAAGTTTAAGAGGAACGCGGTCTTAGATTGGGGGTCATAGCATACTTGATTTTTCTCTTCGGCCGGCCCGTTGACGACATAAAGACGTCCGTGCGACCGTATGTTTTGGGAGATAAAATAGAAGCTCTGCCCCCAGCGAGTTGCGACCGATTGCGTTCCGGTGAGCAGCTTAATGCAGCATCCGTAGACGTCCGATTTGACCTCGTACACAACTTGAGCGCGGAAATGATCGGCCAATTCTTCCTTGCGTCGGATTGATATTAGCTTTATTAGGTAAGACACGTTCAAAGCCTCCTGCGCCGCGGGCACGACGTACGTTGCGCTGCGGCTCTACCGTGCGGTTACTTGAGTATTGCCTTGCATCGGCGCGTACACGTCAAATATCAACGATGATCTCATTTCTTCTAAAGATGCCAGGTATGAACGGCGGGTTGTATAACGCGACAACAAAGTTTGATTTTGGTACAATGCCGTTTCTTACGAGCCAATCGCTCAGTTCTTCGGTTTTTTGAGCCGCGAGCTTCTCGTGCACACGCCCTGAGAATCGTGTCGCGGCGGTTTTCCGGCTCTCAACGACCGTAAACGTGATCCGCTTGTCGAGTGGCTCTGGGAGCGTCTCGAGGGTGAACCTCGATGGCATGGCAAAGGAGATTCGGTGCACGCGTTCTCCCGCTTGTTCTTCGGTTACGGGGGCAGTCATCGATATCTTTTCTGACGTCACCGGGGCCATCATAGGGATTTCCTCGGAGCCTGAAACTTTTTCCTCGGAAACGGGCGCCGTCATAGAGATTGATTCCTTTTCCTGTTTCCTCCAAAAATGTAATGAGCGAGGATCTCAAACCCGTTCCTTAGCGCTCCATCAAAATCTGATTCGACGTCAACTTGGGCTAGGATATATGCCGCGTACGTTCTAATCTCAAAACCATCTTCCTTTTTTTCAAGCTTGTATGAGGGAGTCTCAACCATAGTCGTGCGCTCCATTTTCCATTTCTTGAAGATTGCGGGAGAGTTCGTTGCGCGCCGTGATATGCTTTGCCCTGCTTAGACGCTTCAGAACCAGCACCATCGCGCACGCTGGTCCGTTGACGCGGTTTACGACGTTTCAACTAAGCGCCGCACTCCGCCTATTGTTCTGTCACATCTTTTTCGAACATTTGCTTTTTTAAATGGACTTGAATTTTACAATAAGACGTCGGAAAGAAGAGAAAAGCAAAGTTTATAGCGTATATAGAAAATCTTGCAGCGCTGGGCAACTCTATCTTGGAGGTGAAAGATGATTAGCAAAAAACTCTTTTCCGCTGTTTTGGCAACGTTAGTGATACTCTCTATCGTCGCAGGGTCGACCGTAGCTTTCGCACAAACAGCAACGCCGACAACGAATGCGACTAAAAATGTTACTAAGGGGGCGGTTGCATCGGCGGTTGCATCGGCCGCCGCTAAAAAAAATGTTACTGCGGGAGTGGTTAAATCGGCTGCTGCGTCCGTTGCATCGGCTGCTGCGTCGAAGGCCGCAGGATTCCTGGGCTTGCCAGGCTTTGAGGCGGTGTACGGAGTAACGGGATTGTTGGCCGTTGCGTACTTGGTGATGCGACGTCGGAATTAACACTTTGAGTCAATACGCGAGTACAGCTGTTGCTTGGCTCGCGCTTTGTTTTTTTTACGAATTATTTTGATTGCAGTAAAATGCGCAGCCATTTTCGCTGCAGCATTCCTCAATGAAGACGGCTCTGAGAGTCTAGCCTGTGACTGGTGCTTTTTTGCAGCCCGGCTTTACATGACAGTTGCTAATGGCGAGTCACATTCTCGAGATCCAAGAGCGATACGTTAATCGTGCGACGTTGAGAAATATCCCCTGAATCGTTCGAGCCTTAAAATGGAAATTGATGTGAACGTTAAAGCACACGACCTGCTCTGGCGGAGTATGTCTATTGGGGCCAAGAAAACCTACCACGAAAGCTACGGCGTGGCGCGAGATGCGCTCGTAGACCAGGAACTGCTTCGCATCATTGAAGCCGGCTACGCCACGAAGAGAGGCAGCGACATCGAGCTTACGCCGGTAGGTGCAGAGCTGTACAAGAAAATGACGACAATCTGCAAGAAGTCAGAGTAACGGCTGTTCGACGAACGCGGCCTCGACGATCGGTTTGATATCATCGATCAATCGAATCGCCTCATCTTCAGATTCGGCGCGGCGCACGTCTATCCTGCCGCTTCGATACAGCGTGAACGTGCACCCCTCGTGGGAGAATCGTGCAACGCCGAGCTTCTCCGAGCATTGCGCGATGCCTTCCAAGAGCCTGCAGAGCGCTTCCATGGAGAATCTTTTTTCAAAGTGCGCCTCGATGACGAACCCCCCACCAACGCACGGCCTCAGCGTCTTGACGTTATACTTCCCACTCATCATAATCCAGTTATGGGATTCGACGTTAAAGATTGTCAGCCATCCACGAAGCGAGAACTGATCAACATATTCCGAAAAAAACTACGTCGGGGTAGGCTCTCTGAGTTTGAACTGCAGTCGGTACAATGCGTCAATGCGCTCAAGCGTTTCAGCGTCGTCGGGGCCCTTATCGTCTCGTATCCGTACGATACGCGGAAATCGCAGCGCGTATCCCGAGCTGTAGTTCTGGCTCTTCTGAATCTCGTTGAACTTCACTTCAAGGACGATCTGCGGTTCGAGGTCCACCATGCGCCCGTGCTCGCCAACAATGAGCGGTTTTATCTGCTCGGTGAGTTCCTTGAGCTGTTCGTCAGAGGCGCCGCTCGAAACGCGCCCTACGGGCGCCCACTGCTCGTTGTCCTGGTCACGCGCCGCGAGCTCGTACGAGGTGATCCACCCGGCCTTTCTTCCGTGTCCGTACTCTGCGGCGATTATGACAAGGTCAAGGCTCTCTAGAGTCTCCTTGAGCTTCACCATTTTCCGCCCGCGAATCCCGGGGCTGTAGTCGGCGTTGAGATCCTTCGCCATCAGTCCTTCGTGTCCCGCATCGATCGACTGTGTGAAGAACGCGGCTACGGCTTCAGGATCAGCAAGGATCTTGAATTCAGAGGGCTTGCAGCGCTCGTTGAGCGGCACGACGGTCTTGTCTAGGAGCTCGCGTCGCTCGACAAAGGGTCGATCGATTAGACTTTCTCCGTCCAAATAGAGGATATCAAACGGGCGCAGCTGCATCGGTATCTGATCGCTGAGCTCTCTTACCCTGTACTTGCGCCGGATGCGGTTGAGGACGTTTTGAAATGGTATCACTTTGCCTGTGCCCTTGTCCACGGCTATCGCCTCGCAGTCGAGGATGAGCGAATCTGCGTGAACGCTTTCGTTCACCGCCGCGCGGATGTCGGGCAGCGCTTCGGTCAGATCCTCTGTTTTGCTAGAGTAGAGCCTAATCTCTGCACCGGCCTTGTGGACCTGAACTCGCGCGCCGTCATACTTCGTTTCAAACGCTGCCCGGCCTCCCATCACCTCTAGCGCCTCTGTGGCGTCGGCGACGTTCAGCGCGAGCATAGGCCTGACGGGCCGCATGGGTTCGATATTGAGCGCCTGTAAACCCGATAATCCCTTAGTTTTGGCGATTCGCGCGACAAGACCGATGTCATCGGTCACCATAAACGCGCGCCGCACCGCGTCGGCCGGCACGCTGAAGCCCTTGGCGATAGCTTCTTCAGTTACGCCATGCTTTGAGCCAATGAGGAGGTTGCGAGTGGCAAGACTGACGATATAATACGCCTCTCGAGGCGCGGCCCTACTTAACAGACTCGAGAGCATTCGCTGCTTCTTCTGGGCCGACCCTTTCCCCCAAGTCACGGCCAGCTCTTCGAAATAATGGTACAGGGCAACGACAGTGAGGGGCTCCTGAAACGTCGCAAGGCTCATTGCGACTTTCTTCTGAAGAAGCCGTTCCGCTGTAATGCCGAGGTTTCCCGTGTCGCGATAGCTCTCTACGACCTCCTCGCTACTCTTACCACTGATGTTCGCAATTACTTTGTCCAGCGTCTTACCAGCCACCCCTATATCGCGCGTATCCCACGCCGGAAATATTCGGCCGGTCAGAAATGTGCACACGATTTCGATATCATCTTCAGAAGCCCCAGTCAAAAAACCAGCTATGATTTCAGCTTTCTTGAGCCTCGACGAATAGGTGATTAGCTCATCGAACAGAGAGACAAGCTCCTTAAAATACATCGCGTAAACCAATACGGCCTGGAGAGCTTAATAATAACGGGCGCGGTGCGACGGGCTTGGCCGAAAGACCAAGGCGGAGCTCTGACTCAGTTGCGCTATTCGGTGCATACCTGCCAACGCAAAAAAAAAGCGCTGCCGCGCAAGCCGAAACCGAAACGCCAAACCGACGAAGAGCTACTGAAACTCAGGGCAGTTCTTCGGACGAACGACGAATGCCCTCCGCGCCCAGCGTTTAATATGATGGCTAGCAGAGGGCGCCGCTCGTTTGCGCGGAATGGGACGCTATCGACTCCTAATTATCAGCACCGGAACCTTAGCGCCCCGCACGACCTTGTCAGCCACACTGCCGATCAGTAGACGATCTAATCCTTTTCGCCCGTGTGATCCGATGATAATGAGGTCAATATCATGGCTCCCGGCGTACGTGTCCAGTTCTTCTGCGGGGTGTCCGTCGAGCACTGTAGTAATGATCCGGTCGTCATTTGTGCCGCGCGACGCCAGATCTTTTTTGGCGCTTGCGACAATGTTCTTTCCCTCAGCGAGGAGGACGTCGTACATGTTTTCCCACGATGAGTCGACGGGGTAGGCGGTAAACCCAGCGACGTCGAGCACGTACGCGATGTGCACAGTCGCGTCGGTCAGTCGCGCGAAATAGGCCGCGTTGTCATACACGGGGGCCATCAGGTCCCCACCATCGGTTCCGATCAGGATGTTTTTGTATTCCATCGTATCACCAACGATCAAAAGGCTGCAGCTGCCCCTTCAACAGGCTCATACGCCCCTATCTCTCCCGCTCGGCTCGCAACGAATAGCGTCACAAGCACCCCCACGAGTGAGATGTCAAGCGCAGAGGGGAAGACGCAGTTAAGCGCCGTTGCATTCGGTAAGAGTGGGCCGGGGGCGGGACCTCGTGGCGTCTGAATCACGACTGGCGAAACGCACTCTGCGAGCAGAGCGCCTCCTATGGCCTGTCCCACTACTCCACCAGTAGTTCTGTACAGTGTGTTCATCGCCGTCGCCATACCAGTTTCCCGCTAGCGCACAGATAAATAATGATGTTTATCATCGACACCATCATAAAGCCCACGCCAACTGGAGCAAATTTGACTGGCTCATGCCTTGCCTCTTAATATTCGTCTAGACCGCTCTACCAACCGTAACGCAGGGTACTGGGTAATAGCTTTGTATACAGGTCTAACATATCAGTAAATGTTATATCAGCAGTTTATATAACAGCAATTGTTATATATGAAAAATGACGCATGCTTGAATAATGATCGAACGAGAACCGCTTGAGCGGCACGCCCTTAAAGTGTACTCGCTCTTCGTGCTCTACTTTCTGCTCACTGAAGGCCCTATGAGCGGTTACGAACTGGCGCAGCTCATCAAGGAACGCAGTCGTGGGCATTTCCGTGCGACTGCCGGCAACGTCTACCCGCGTCTTCACGAACTGAAAGAGGCGGGCGACGTCAGCGCTGGAGAGCCGACGGGGGGGCGCGAAAAGATCGTTTACGAGATCACCGAGCAAGGAAAGCAGACGCTCCGAGAGGGGGCGCTCAAACGGCGGCAGCACGTCGAAAACTTGCTCAAAACTATCGATGATGTGCTGGCCATTACTGCGCCTGCAAAACCTTTTTCATAAACGCGAGCACGCACATTGCCTATCCGACGCATGCTGCCCAATAACGCCTGCAGTGCGAAGCGCGTCAAGCCGAACCTTTCTAGTTCAGGGAAGCCCCGACTCACTTATCAGACCGCAACCGTAACAACCGCTATATCCGTATGACCCGCGTTGTGG
>Ga0224515_1000104_pt1 | contig 17001 bp, 19 predicted proteins | sample IRFST25metaG_FD_179880 | JGI IMG/M metagenome (GOLD analysis project Ga0224515, IMG submission 179880) | Peat soil microbial communities from Stordalen Mire, Sweden - IR.F.S.T-25 | ecosystem: Environmental > Terrestrial > Soil > Wetlands > Peat | place: Sweden: Norrbotten County, Stordalen Mire...
ATATAATTCACAAAGAAAAATTTTAAATTATTTCAAAATTATCCTCTCCACGATCTCATAATCAATTCATCACTTTTTTTAAGATGATCTCCTTCAAAATCAGTTAAATACATCCTATTAACACTCCTACGGAATTTAAATCCCATTTCTATTATTATATCCACCATAACCCGGTGTCTAGAATTCATTTGTAAAATAACATCCTTAAATCCATTCACTTCATTGAAATAAGTTATAAGTCCTTTCATTATATTTTTTTGTTTATTATAATCAGGTAGATTACTATTAACAGTGCCCCATAGAGTGGGCAGGAGTGTTTTAGAATAACCTAAAAATCCAACTGGTTCATCTCCATTAAATGCAATAAATAAATCTCCCTCCAATTCCCGGGTAGCGATTAAATCCTTTTTATAACTAACTTGATTATAATTTCGTGTCCATTTTTCAACTTCATCTAAAACCTTTAAATATTTAGAAGAAGTCATTTCACAGGCATTTGTGATTTGAAAATCGTCAAAATAAGCTTTTTTAAGTTTAAATCCTTCTGAAATTTGGAATAAATATGAAGGAAATCCTGAGATAAATCCTATTTTTTGATAAAATCCTATTAAATTACCTTTCTCAGGCAAAGCTTCAAGTCCAATAACTTTACAGTTTTTTCGGAGATATTCAATAGTTTTAAATATTAAGGCTTTCCCAAAACCTTGGTTTTGATACTTGTCAAGTATTCCTAGGGGTCCTAAATATCCTTCAGTGCCCATGGATTTAGAGTAATTGAACCCTACGATTCTATGTCCATCCATTAAAACGAAACATCCATCGGGATCTGACATTCTAAGTGCCTTTAAATTTGCAATGGACCTTGGTTCGGGACGTTTAAATATTAATTCATCTATCCAGATGATTTCATCAAGATATTCATTTTCCATACGTTTAATCTGCATTTAAATCCTCTAAAAAATAATATAATTTTTAATTCATATGAAAAATTTATATAATTATTAAAAGTTGGATAACATGAATACTAATATATAACGGTTAGATATTAGTAAAATATTTTTTTTACATTACTATCTTTTTTAACGTACTAATTCCTTTTTTTATACTTCTCATTTATAAAAAAAAAGATTTAACTTAAAAAATAATTTAATAATTTAATTAAATAGATTAAATTCTAGAATCCTATGGTTTAAGTCATTGTAAATAATGTAACAATATAAGTAATATTGAAAATATTATACTAAATTATATAAAAAACTAATTATTTATTTAATAAATAAGAGTAGATTTAAAATAATTAAAACACATTTATAATCTAAGTTAATTTATTTTAAATTTTTTCATCATTTGATTGATTGATTCAATTATTATAATTAAAAGATAGGTTTTTTTCATATAAGTGATTAATAAGCTTATAATGTGTTCAAAATCACGATAATAGCATTAATTTTACTTAGAAATTAATATTAATATATTAAACTGATGATCCACATAGTGGATGGTGAATAATGTCACAAGCAAATGAAATAATTGAAGCTTATAAATTACAAGTAAATTTACTAAAAAAGCATGAAGGAAAAGAATTAGATGAAGTTTTCAAAGGAGATAATTTTAAAACAAATAATGGATATTGTTACAAGATTGAAGAAAACGTAAAAATAAAAATGAAAACCATTGATAAAAAAAAAGCTTTATCACAGATTTTAATGGATAAGAAATTAATTCCAGGAATTGGAACAGTAAAAGAAGAATTATTAAATAATAATGGATATTGCACGATAAATGACTTAACAGATCATCCTCAATTTTCACAGAAAGCCTTAGAATTGTTAGATGTAATCCAAGAATCCCCGGATTCCCTAACAAATTACATAACTAATCGTTATTCAAAATCACATCCTCATATCCTATTATCATCCTGTCTAAAAGAGAATAGTAACTATCTCTTTTTTGATATAGAAACCTTAGGACTTAAAGACTTACCTGTAATCCTAATGGGAATGGGTAGAGTTAATGATAATAATATAAAAGTTAAACAGTATTTATTAACAGATTTAGATGATGAAAAAGCATTATTAAACAGTTTTTTATCAGATGTTGATGATGATACCACATTTGTATCCTTCAACGGCAGAAGCTTTGACATGCCATTTATACGAGGAAGATTACATCATTACAGTGTAAATGCAAACCTTAATAACTGTCATCTGGATTTACTTCACTTCTCCCGACGCATTTGGGGCGGATTGCTTCCTAATTGTCGTCTTCAAACTATTGAGAAGCATCTTTTCAAAATGAATAGAATTAATGATGTTCCGAGCAGTCTAGTACCTGAATTTTATAAAACATATCTCCAAACAGGCAACATAGGCCCTTTAATACCCATAGTGGAACATAATCAGCAGGATATAATCACTTTAGCGCTGATACTATCACAATTATATGAAGAAATATAACAAGACTTAATCCTTCTCTTTAATGTATTCTATTTCCTATAATAAATGGTCAAACCTTATTTTAACATTTTATCAAATACTCTATTTTTTTTCAAATTTCTAAAATCGTTATTCACTCTAGTTTGAGTACTATGTTTAATCTCCAATCACGAAACTTCTCAGGAATATCATCTTCATTATCATATAATTTCTTAATAGTATTCTGAAGATCATCTGCATAACAACGTAGCATATATAATGAATCAACTTCTCTTTGTATTCGTGGTTTAACATTCTCCCAGAAATGCTTATTTTCAGCTTTTCCTTCCGAATTATCATGAGTTTTGAGAGTATCCAATGAATCTAAATGAATTTGTATCTGTGCAATAGTAGCTTCCATTAATATATTAGCTTTATCTCTTTCTTTAGAAGTAAAGGAGACAGATTTAATAGGAAGAAATTCATAATCCAAAATAAAACTTTTAATTTCCGTTCTAAGCTCACTTTCATCCATATTCTTAAGAGTATCTTCATAATCCAAGTGACATTCCATTTTTATGAATTTATTAAAATTTTCTTCAAATATTGAAATATCCTTAAACTCCCCAGAATCCAGGAACTTCAAATATTTCAGCCACTGCCTAAATTCTTCATAATTAATAACCTTATAATCAAAGAAATCAATTAAGTTTTCAATAGAAGATTTAACATCATATATTCTGTCAGAATCAAGTTCACCCTCTGATTTAATAGAATTAAAACAATCCCATATAAAAACTGTAAGTTCTTGTTTAAAATCAACCCAATTATCTATGTGAGATCTCCCACTATTTTCCATTTTTAAAACCTCCAAAATAATATCTATTTCACATCAAAAGATCAATCTAATCTGTTATATTTCATCTTCCTTAAAGATTTTTCCGCAGCATTTCGCACTGTTTTATTACTGTCTTGTTCAGCATTAACCAGCACGGATATTACACATTTATCCTTTGAATCACCTAAAACATTGGCTGCAATTTCACGCATGGAATCATCACCATTTTCTAAAGCATTAATCAAAGCATTAATGGCAGGAGCACTACCAATATTAACTAAAGCTTTAGCAGCCATATAACGTACAAAATAATCTTTATCATTGGAAGCATAAGCAAGTACTTCTACAGACTGCGGACTACCAATTATCCAAGAAGTTAATGGTTCATAAAAACGTGCAGCATCCTCATTTTCCCGGAGAATAGGGATCAATGCATCTACAGCCTTTTTATCAGCAATCTTTTTAACTAAATTATAAACAACAGATCGCACTTTATAACTCCAATTAGAAGCTAGAATAAAATCCACCATAAAATTATCAACTCATTAAATAAAATATACCTATTATTTCAGGGTAAACGTGAATTATTTTTTGATCATGTCTATATAGTATTATATTCAAATTAAATTTTATAAATTTATAGTTAAATTTAATAATTTTTCACTTTTAAGCAAATTTAATTTCCATAGTTAATACGGGAAAGTAATATTTATTCTAATTGAAAGTATAAAATATAAATAAAATCAGAGATCTCTTAAAAATGCTTAAAGCAATTCAAATGAAACAATCATCACCTAACATGCTATTGTATATAATAATAGTAATCTTAACGGTGTCATTAGCTGTGGCGGTGGGATATATCTTTTATGGGAATGTGAATCATCCTACAATAACAAATAATACGACTAATATAACTCCAAATCAAACTATAAACCAGACAACTACAAACAACAATTCAGGAGCTACAATCAGTGAAAACGAAGCTATAAACATAGCAATACAATATGCAACAGCTCATGAGGGATTAATTAAATTTCCACTCTCTGTTGGACATAATCCGGGTTCAGTTGAATTAGAAATGTATGGATCGAACCCTAATCAGTTAGAATATGTAATAACTATTGTAAATAATGATACTGGGCAATTAATGGGTTATGTAGACGTGAATGCTAATAATGGACAAGTAATAGATTATTATCAAAACCCAAAGTAAAAGTTTATACTAACTTCACATAGATCCTAATTTAAAAAAAATTAAAATATTTATTAGTGTTCTTGGAAGTATTTTTTACCCATCATATCCTCTAAATTAGATACAATACGTTCTAATTCAGGAGCTGGAATGCTTACCACTATTTCATCAGGTTTTATATCCGTAAAATTCCTTGATCCTACATCAGCAAAACCATACGTAACTTCCCCCGTTAAGTAGGGTTTAGATGCCATAGTACAGCATATAGGACCTACGCCTGCGCCCAGGGCATCGGCACCTGAATCATAAGCATTAGCATGAAGTAAATCCATACCCTGTTTAGCTTCACATACAATGAATATAACGTCAGGATCAAAATCTGCTTTAGTCAAGGGTGCGAAAATCACTGCATGAAATATTCCAGGTTCCATTGCAGGATTATGTGTTCCCGCACGTTGAAAAGCTGGTACACTCTTAAAAACTCCTCTTGGTATAAGGAAGGAACCGCTGCGCATGTTAGCAGGTAATTCCTTAGGATCCTTCATTCCAGAATACCTCATACCGCCACCGCATTCCTCTTCTTCCACTGTTGAATAGAATATTTCACCATTCATAGCTTTACCCAGCTTCGCGCAGAACCTTGATTTACCAATTTCCTTCTCAATATTCCGTGGCTCTCTAACTGACCATTTAATAGCCACAGGAGCATTTTTAAGCTCTAAGATATCAATTAACTTTTCCCCTAATTCTTGATACATGGTTTTACCCCGTTTTACTATAACTTTATTTTTTTTATATTATTAATTCTGATTATACATTTTTTCAATAATAAATTTTTATTTAATTAAAAAAAATTAGGACCCCCGTTGAAAATTGAATGTTATCAATATATGGGTGCACTTGTTTCTCGTGAATTTTAAATTAATTGCAAAATTTTTTAACCCACTCAGGTTTACAATCGTAGGAGATGCTCCGCATTAACATGTGCAATTCGCTTTTTATCAGCTTTGCTCACTGGAAGTTGATCCAAGAAAGCAAGAGCTTGTGACATCGAGCCGTAGGGATAATCAGCTGAGAACATGATCCGGTCCGCGCCGACTTGAAGTAACAAGTCAAGGAATGTTTGAGTCCAGTTGAAACCGCTGAAAGTGTAATGAATATTCTCTTGGAGATAAGCACCTACAGAACGTTCCAGTTTCGTCATTTCTTTAGGTAAATTATTATCAATCCTGGGCAACATGAATGGAAGAGCTTCACCCATGTGGCCGATTATCATCTGTAGATTCGGGTATCGGTCGAATACTCCGCTCAGGATGATACGTAGGATATGTATCGCGGTTTCAATGTGCCAACCCCACCCTGCAGCAGCGAACTGAGCAGCCACCTGCCGTGAATAATTTCCAGTATAAGAGGCTTTAATTACAGGTTGCGGTGGAGGTGTCGGGTGAAGATAAATCGGAACATTTAACGCTTCTGCACGCTCAAAAATCGGCCAGAAAAACTCATCATCCAAGTAACGACCCTTAACATGACCGTTAATTACTCCACCCTTGAAATCATATTCAATGACCATACGCTCTAACTCATTCGCTGCAGTGTCTGGAGCTGCAGTTGGTAAGGTAGCTAATCCTAAAAAACGAGTTGGATGAAGTTGAACAGCGTCGGCGAGATAATCATTTGCATCTAATGCAAGATCCACTGCCGCGGATGCGTTTAGTTGCTCTACACCGGGAGAAGTTAATGACAGTACCTGCACATCAATACCTGCCTCATCCATCTCCATAATCCTACCCTCACCTATATCTGCAAGCTGATCTATTGGTAAAACAAAACCACCTGTCTGCTGAGGATGCATCTTTGCTGCTTGTGCTTGAGCTTTAAGCTGATGTCCAGGACCTTCAAAGAATAATGGAGTCGCGTAATGCTCTTCAAGCGTGATGGTGCGAAACTGATTATCCTTTTGAGGTGATTTATTAGATTCTTTTTTATTCATCTTAAAATATTCCTCCTATAACATGTTTAAATTCAAAATTAAAAACATTTAATATTCATTACCAAGATAAAATCACTATAATATTATATTATTTTATGACAAGAAAAATTTTTTCATATAATCAAAAGTCTAATTCGTACACTTAAAAATTAGCTGTAAAATGGATTTTAGATAAAATTAATAATTACCTTTCTATTTGTTTTATGTCTCAAAAAAAATTAGGAATCTTTTTATTATGACTAGGAGACTCTTCTGGAAAAAGCCTATAAGTCATTTATTAGAGGTTAGTGAGAGTAAAAAGGGTCTTAAAAAAGTTTTAGGAACACCAGCAGTTTTTTTAATGGGTTTGGGAGCTATTATAGGTGCAGGTATATTCATACTTACAGGGGTTGCATCAGCTTATTATGCAGGACCGGCCCTGGTTTTATCCTTCGTATTCGCGGGTATTGCATGTTTATTCACTGCTCTTTGTTACGCTGAATTCGCAACTATGGTACCTGTAGCTGGCAGCGCCTATACTTATAGTTATGTTACATTAGGAGAATTATTCGCTTGGATCATAGGCTGGGACCTCATATTAGAGTATACCTTAATTGTAACTGCATTAGCTGTAGGTTGGTCCGGTTATATGGTTAGTATAATATCAACGTTAGGAATTAATTTACCATCTCAACTCTTAAATCCTCCTGGAGTTTCTGGAGGATTCGTTAACCTCCCTGCTGTTATTATTATAGGCATTATAAGCCTGCTTCTAATTCGCGGTACTAAGCTTAGTTCACAATTTAACTCACTTATTGTTATGATTAAACTCTTCGTTGTATTATTATTCATAGCTATAGGAGTTAATTATATTCATCCGGCTAATTATCATCCCTTCCTACCATACGGTTATATCGGCATATTTAAAGGTGCAGCTATAATATTCTTTGCTTATATAGGCTTTGACGCCATCACCACCGCAGCGGAGGAAGTTAAAAATCCGCAGAGAACCTTCCCCATCGCTATTTTAGGATCGCTAGTAGTCGCCAGCATACTCTACATTATAGTTACTCTTGTTCTAAATGGTATGGTTCCGTATTACTCATTAGGAATCGCCGCTCCAGTGGCTTACGCTTTGAACAGTGTCGGCATTCACTGGGCAGATATTGTGGTTTCGGTGGGGGCATTAGCGGGTCTCACTAGTGTAATATTGGTGGGTTTCTTTGGACAGAGCAGAGTATTCTATGCTATGGCAAGGGACGGTTTACTACCACCTTTCTTCACTAAACTTCATGAAACATTTCAAACTCCAATTAATGGTATAATGCTCGTGGGAGTTGTTGCCGCTGTTTTAGCAGCTTTCCTCCCGATAACTGATATAGCTGAATTAGTGAACATTGGAACCTTAGCTGCGTTTATAATTGTATCCGCATCAGTATTAGTTTTAAGAAAGACTAGACCAGATATTAATCGCCCATTTAAAACACCTTATCTTCCCTGGGTTCCCATACTAGCAATAATATCTGCTTTAGGTCTAGTATATGAATTACCAACGGTAACTCAACTACGATTCGTGGTTTGGCTGGCTATAGGTTTATTTATATATTTCTTCTATGGTAGGAAACATAGTCATCTTACTGGAGAGCATGGAACCGGCGAAGAAGAAGTAATCAAGAACATTCCCGAAGAATAAATGTATTTAATCTTTTCATTTGATATTTTTTATTTAATATTATTTCGGGAAAATTATTTACATTTAGAAAACCATAAATAATCATGTAAAGGATGATGAGGAATTGTTTATGACCGATGAAAATGAATATGAAAAGGCAAGTTTTGCAGCAGGATGTTTCTGGGGTGTAGAGGAAGCCTTTAGAAGTCTAGATGGAGTAATATCAACTACCGTAGGTTATATGGGTGGAATAACTGAAAATCCAACCTATACAGATGTTTGCAGTGGAACCACAGGTCATGCTGAGACTGTAGAAGTAATTTTTGACCCCCAGGTTATATCTTATGATGATTTATTAAATGTATTCTGGCAAACACATGATCCCACCACCTTAAACAGGCAAGGCCCGGATATAGGTGACCAATATCGTTCTGTAATCTTTTATTATAACGAGAACCAGGAAAAGCTGGCGTTATCATCTAAGGAGAAATTACAAAAATCTGGTGAATATGATAGAGAGATAGTGACCCAAATAATTCCAGCTCCTAAATTTTATCCTGCTGAGGATTATCATCAGAAATACTTAGCGAAGAGGGGTAAAAAGAGTTGTAGATTTTAACAATCCTTTAATATTTTATATAATTCAAGATAAAATTGGTTAGTTCTTATGAAAATGGATGAATTAAGAGAATTTTTCAAGCGAGATGAATTCGCTAAGTATGCTGGTATAAAAATTGTGGATGTTTCACCTGGTTATGCTAAAACTGAAATGTTTATCAGTGAAATTCATCTTAATGGTGTTAAAACCGTTCATGGTGGTGTTTTATTTACATTAGCTGATTTTGCCTTTGCAGTGGCTGCTAACAGTCATGGTAGAGTTACGGTAGCTATAAATGTTAATATTACTTTTATGAAAGCCGTTAAAACTGGTAGGATTACAGCTGAAGCCCGTGAGTTATCAAGTAATCCTAAACTTGCTACTTACACTGTTGATATTGTTGATGATGAAGGTGATTTAGTCGCTGTATTCCAAGGGTTAGCTTACCGGAAAAAAGATACACTTCAATCTTTAATGGATTAAAAAAAAAATAATAGTAGATGATACTTTATGGAAAAAAATGATATAATTGATTTATTAAATGAGGATTTCAGAAGAGAATTGATGGCATCCATGATTTACACGCAGAATTCATTCATCATGAAAGAATGCGATCCCAGCAGAGTAACAGAATCCATAGCAGTTGATGAAATGAGACATATGTGGTGGTTAGCTGATTTGATTACTAAAAGAGGCGGAAAACCAACCATGGAACATGAGGAACTTGACTTTGGTGGTGAAGACAAAAAAGGCATGCTCCAACGACAAATAGATTTAGAATCAACTGGAATAGAACGATACACTTATCAAATGAAGATCATTGACGATGAAGAAGTGGTTGGTGTCTTAGAACATATTCTAGCTGAAGAGAAGAGACATAGAAAAGAGTTTAAAGAGAGATTAGATAATTTAAAATAACATAATAATTAACATTTACATATTTTTTTTAAAAAAATAAGCATTATTATATTTTTAAACTAATTTCACTGCTTTATTTAATATTACTTTTACCTCAAATAAAATTTATTTTATCAAGAATATTTTATAAGCTTTTAATAGTATTATTCATTAAAATCTTTTAATAGAAGGAGCGAGTTATATGGTGGATTTAAGCAAGAATGAAATACAGGAATTGCAGGAAAAACTCATCTTAATTTATAAATATATAAATCAGGAGAGAATGTATGAAAAATTCTTCTTCGAAGGTTTAGATATTAAAAAATCTTTTAAAATGAATAATAAGTTAATTAATAAACTTTTAGAAATGAAAGATTCCGAAGAATTTCTAGAAACATGTATAATAGAGTTAGAAGAACTTAAAACAAAAGATATGGAAATAGAGGATAAGATTTCTCTAAATGATATATTAAATAACCAGGATTTTGAAGATTTATATCATAAGTATGATATGAAAAACCCGGATGATGTGGATAAATTAGATATAAATAAATTATTAGATTTTACTTAAACCCCTTGAATTTATTCTTATTATCCTTTTAGGAGTTACAATCATGTTAATATTCATATCATAAGCTTCTCGGGGAACATTCTTAACAATCTGGATTTCATCTATCAGAGTAACTATAGGCGTACTGGTTGAAATAGATTTATAATTTAGAAGATGAGATATTTCCTGATCTCCAAATCCCCCACCTTTACCTAACCGTCCACCTCCCAAATCAACAGCTACCGAACCTTCCAGCATTAGATCCACCTGGGATAACTTTTTAATGGATTTACCAAATTTAAAAGCTCCTCCTAGAGTAGCAGCAAATTTTTCTTGACCCTTAACATTATCCGGATTAATTAATAAATATCCATTCTTTAATTTAGGAGTTGCCATTATCAAAGTCTTCTCATCCAAGAATACATATTCACGAATCTTTAATTGAACTGAATCAGGACTAACAAATATATACCTCGAATTAAGCCACTCCACTGATCTTCTAAGCATATCAGCAGCTTTTACAGCATCATTAAAAATAGGAATTCTCCCATAACTGGATTGTGGGAAAAAGCTCCAAATTTTCTTTCTTAAAATTTTCTTTTCATCACTAATCATAATTATTATAATATTATGAAACAGATTGAATAAAAGCATCTATATTAAAAAATGAAATTTCAAATTTAATTAACTAATTTATTTTTTTACACCATAGTTTTATAAAGTCGAATTAAACAAATAAATGTAAACACTAATTTATTTTGAATATAAAATTAATATTCAAAGTGTAAATCTCTTTAAAGACTTATTACCTAGAATATTACCTTTTTTTTATATTCTGAAAAAATAAACAATATTATAAAAATTAGAAACCTTAAATTTAACAAAAAAATTTTGGATAAGTGATATTAAAATGTCAGGAATTGTAGGATATGGAGTTCATATACCATCATATAGAATAAAAGTTGAAGAAATCGCTAAAGTATGGGGTGATGATCCAACTGCTATCTCAAGAGGATTAATTGTACAAGAAAAAAGTGTACCAGCTCCTGATGAAGATACAGCAACAATATCAGTTGAAGCATCAAGAAGTGCTCTTAAAAGAGCCTTAATAGACCCTCAAAAAATTCAAGCCGTATACGTGGGCTCAGAATCACATCCATACGCAGTAAAACCAACCGCAACAATAGTAGCAGAGGCTGTGGAAGCTACACCTAATTTAACTGCTGCTGACCTTGAATTCGCATGTAAAGCAGGTACCGCGGGAATACAAATGTGTATGGGACTTGTTGACTCAGATTTAATAGAATATGGATTAGCTGTCGGTGCAGATACAGCTCAAGGTGCACCTAGTGATGCTTTAGAATACACTGCATCAGCAGGTGGAGCTGCTTATATTATAGGAAAAAATAATACAATAGCAGATTTTGAAGGAACCTGCAGTTACACATCCGACACTCCGGATTTCTATAGACGTGAAGGAAAACCTTACCCTAAACACGGTGGAAGATTCACAGGTGAACCAGCCTTCTTTAAACATGTACTAACTGCTGCTAAAGAGTTATTCCAGAAAATGGGTACTGAAGCTTCTGATTATGATCATGTAGTATTCCATCAGCCTAATGGTAAATTTTACATAAGAGCTGCTAAAAAATTAGGATTCAACCAAAAACAATATGAAACAGGACTATTAACCCCAGTTATAGGAAATACTTATTCAGGAGCAACTCCACTTGGACTAGCCGCAATACTTGATATTGCTAAACCCGGTGAACGTGTGATGGCTGTTTCTTACGGATCAGGTGCGGGAAGTGACGCTTTCAGCATAACCATTAACGATGAAATAGATGAAAGAAGAGATTTAGCTCCTAAAGTACAAGATATGATTCAAAATAAAGAATACGTTGATTATTCAATTTACGCTAAATATAAAGGTAAATTACGAATGGCGGGCTTAACCCAATATTAAATAAAATTTACAATAACAATATAACCGGGAGATTTATTCAATATGCAAAAAAATAAAATTTTATGGGGGATTAATTAAATTGAGAGATGTAGCAATAATAGGTGTCTCACAAACTAAATTCGGAGAATTATGGGACACTTCATTTAGAGATATGATCACTGAAGCTGGATTGAAAGCAATCCAAGATTCAGGTATTAAAGGAGCAGATGTAGATGCAATGTATGTTGGTAACATGTCCGCAGGTCTCTTTGTGGAACAGGAGCATATAGCATCACTTATAGCTGATCAAGCAGGTTTGAATCCTCTCCCATGCACGCGTGTAGAAGCAGCATGTGCATCAGGAGGTTTGGCTTTAAGAAGTGGAATCATGGCTGTAGCTTCAGGTTACCATGATATTGTTATATCAGCTGGAGTTGAGAAAATGACTGACGTAGTTGATCCAAGCCCCATAGTTTCCACTGCCTCTGATCAGGAATGGGAAGCTCAGCAAGGAATTAATTTTCCTTCACTCTATGCTATGATTGCCAGACGACATATGTATGAGTATGGAACAACTAGAGAACAATTAGCTATGTTCAGTGTGGTTAATCATAAAAATGGTGCTCGCAATCCTTTAGCACAATTTGGCATGGAAATAACAGTCGATCAGGTTTTAAATAGTAGTATGGTGGCTGATCCTCTGAGATTACTGGATTGTTCACCAATAACTGATGGAGCTGCAGCTGCAATACTCTGCCCCGCTGAGGATGCTCATAAATACACTGACTCACCAGTATATGTGAAAGCCTCCACTCAGGCATCAGGTACAATTGCATTACATGAAAGGAAAGATATAACCACTATCGATTCAACGGTGCATGCGGCTCGAAAAGCATATAAAATGGCTGGTTTAACACCGAAGGATATTGATGCTGTTGAAGTGCATGATTGCTTCAGTATTAATGGTTTACTCGCCATAGAAGACTTAGGTTTTGTCGAAAAAGGAAAAGCAGGTTCTTTTGTAGAGGATGGAATGACAGAAATTGATGCACAGATTCCAGTTAACCCTTCAGGTGGTCTTAAATCTAGAGGACATCCATTAGGTGCAACGGGAATAGCACAAGCAGCTGAAATTGTATGGCAGTTACGAGGAGAAGCTGGTAAAAGACAGGTTAAAGACATTGAAGTGGGTATGACTCATAATATTGGTGGAACCGGAGGAACCGCTGCAGTACATATACTCTCCAATTAAAAAAAAAGAAATTGATATTAATTTTTTATGGTGAATTTTTAATAAACCCAAAATTTTTATTACTTTTTTTGATCATCCTAATGGATGAAAAGAAAAATATTCACGAGGGATGAAAAGAAATTTTTATTAAATAAAATTAAAAAATATTTTTTTTTTATTCACTTAACTGGTAGTTTTTTGGATTTCCATTTATTAATTCCACCAGTAATGTTATGAACATCTATATAACCCTGTTTCTTCATTAAATTAACAGCAATTCTACCTCTTTTTCCTCTTCTGCAATATACAAAGTATTTCTTGTTTTTATCCATTCTATCCAATTCATCTATGAAATAGGTGGATTTAACATTTAATAGCTGAGCACTCTCTAAATGCTCTTCTTTGTATTCATTAAGAGTGCGAACATCGAGAATTATAAAATTAGATTTATTAGCTTTTTTTTCAATTATAATAAATGCTTCATTAGGTTCTATCTCATCATATTTTTTTACATCACACTTAAATATGGATAACATAGAATAATACCACCTAAAATCAATTATATGTAAAACTCTGCAATTATTATAATTAAATGCAATCATTTAAAACTTATTATCAAATTAAAATTAACTAGTTAAATTATTTTTATAAATGAAACATAAAAAAAAAAGTAAATAATAATAAAAAGAATCTAATCTCTATTGAAAAAAAATTTATTTAAAAAAAAAATTTAGAAGGTAAGGTTAATTTAACCTTACATCATAGGTGGCATTCCACCGGGCATTCCGCCCATACCTTCCATATCTTCAGGTCCTGGTCTCCCAGAGCTGCTGGATGCTATAACATCATCGATTCTTAGAATCATTTCAGCTGCTTCAGCTGCTGATTGGATAGCCTGTTTTTTCACTCGGCGAGGTTCAATTACTCCACCTTTGTACATGTCCCTTACACCGCCTTTAAAGACGTCAAGTCCCATGTATAAAGATTTTTCATGAGCTGCTCTTAAATCAACTAGTGAGTCAATACTGTCCAGTCCAGCGTTTTCTGCTAAGGTTTTAGGGACTACTTCTAAAGCTTCGGCGAATGCAGCTACAGCTAACTGTTCTCTTCCACTTATAGTGTCAGCGTATTCTTTTAATCCTCTAGCTATAGCTATTTCAGCTGCTCCTCCACCAGCTACTACTTTACCATCTTCTACAGTTGCTGCTACAACTCCTATAGCGTCTTCAACTGCTCTCTCGATTTCGTCAACCACGTGTTCTGTGGAACCTCTAACTAGTAAGGTAACGGCTTTAGGATCTTTGCATTCTTCCACAAATATCATCTCGTCACCAGAGATTTTCCTTTCACGAACTACTCCAGCTTCTCCGAGATCGTCTAAGGTTAGGTCTTCAATGTTAGTGACCACGGTAGCTTGGGTGGCTTTGGAGAGTTTTTCCATATCAGATTTTTTAACTCTTCGAACAGCCATGATACCTGCTTTAGATAGGTAATGTTGTGCTAAGTCATCTATACCTTTCTGACAGAATAGTACGTTAGCTCCGGCATCTTCGATTTTGTCAACCATATCTTTGATCATGCGTTCTTCTTGTTCAATGAAAGCTTGCATTTGACTTGGGTCGGTGATTCGAATTTCAGCGTCTACTTCTGTTTCTTTTACTTCAATTGCACTGTTTAATAAGGCTATTTTAGCATCGTCAACTTTACTAGGCATTCCAGGGTGTACTCTTTCTTTGTCAATTATAACTCCCTGTACTAATGCTGAATCGTCGATGGTTGCACCGTCTTTTTTCTCGATTTTTATATGGTCTGAATCGATTTCTTTATCTTCTTCTACTTGTTTCACTGCAGTGACAACTAGTTTTGCTAATGGTTCCCTAGCTTTTTCGGTTCCTTTACCAGTCATAGCGGTCATTGCTACTTTCAGGAGAGTTTCACGGTCATCTGCATCGATTGATATGACATTTAAGATTTCTTGTGCTTTTTCAGCTGCTTGTCTGTATCCCATTGCAATAATGGTGGGGTGAATATCCTGATCTAGGAGTCCCTCAGCTTTTTTAAGTAATTCTCCTGCTATAATTACTGCTGTGGTAGTTCCGTCGCCTACTTCATCTTCCTGGGTTTTAGCTACTTCTACTAGCATTTTAGCTGCAGGATGTTCTATATCCATTTCTTTAAGGATGGTTACTCCATCATTAGTTACTACTATGTCACCTAGAGAGTCTACTAACATTTTATCCATACCTTTTGGACCGAGAGTTGTTCTAACGGTTTCTGCTAGAACTTTACCTGCTAATATGTTCATTCTTTGAGCGTCTCTTCCTAAAAATCTGTTAGTACCTTCTGGTAATATTAAAACTTGTTGGCCACCTTGGCCACCTAATTGAGCCACTATAAATCACCTCATATTTTTTTTATACACTATATTATCGATGGGTTAGAGGTTATATAAATACTTTGTGTATGAGTGATTAAATAAAATTAAATGAATATTGACTTTAATTTCGAATAAAGAGTCCCTCAGGCCTTTTCTCTTATTATATATGTGATTCTATAAATAAATTTCATTTCATAAAAAAAATTCATCACAAAGTCTTGCTCATTAATACTATTCATCATCCACAACCTAATTTTGTACTTTTATTTATGGTCTTCATCAATACAAACACGAAAACTATTTAAATAAAAAAGTATTTTTAAAGTGGAAAATTTCTATAATTTTCATCATAATGATTCTATATCAAATCAATAATTTTTTAAGTTTCGTAGGATATGATAATTTATAATCAATTTTTCTGTCAATTTTATCATAACCTTTAACATATGATTTCACTCGGGCATCAAACTGAATAATATCCCCATTTTTCATATGTAACTTCTGGAAACCTTTAGTTAAATTAAACCAAAGATGACCGGTTATAACTTTACCCTCATTATTTTTAATGTCTTTTAATAAAACAGTTCTTTGACCAGACCATCCATTTTTACCCCCATACCTCTCAAAAGTACCTATAAAAGTATCTCTAACCTCACCATTAATACCTAATTCCTTTCTATCTATGCTACGTGAATCACAAACATAAGTAACTCCTCGTTTTTCCGCTTTCACTAATTTCGTTTTAGTTAATCTTATCAAAAAAAATTCACCTTCAAATTTTCATTCACTTAAATTTAATTAGATTTTTTTTATTTGCTATCATACCAAATTTAAAGGTAAAAAGGGAATGTAACTATCAAAAAAAAATTTATCCCATATTTGGGATTATTGGACCCGTAGTGTATATTCTGGCAGTTTTCATTGGTGGTGCTTTAAGACATGATTACAGTCCTCTTTACAATTCTATAAGCGAACTTAGCATGGCAAACGCTCCAAATAAGATGATTTTCGCTTTAGGAGCTTATCAATATTCTAGCATTAACAGTAAAAAATATAATGCTGCCACAATTATGCTGATTATTATAGGAGTTTTAGGTTTATTGGTTCTGATTTTTACATAAAATCGAGAAAAAATAAATCTTCCTCCAAATATTTGAATAGATTATTACCCCTAAGACTTTTTTTTATGGAGCTATCTCTTCTGTTTCTAATTCCGTTGGTTTTAAATCTGTTTCAGTGTTGGTTTTGAGTACTTCATGTTCATGTATATATTTTTCTCCTCGGAGTGCTGATAGTATAGCGGCTATAATGCAGA
>Ga0224515_1000113_pt1 | contig 16319 bp, 22 predicted proteins | sample IRFST25metaG_FD_179880 | JGI IMG/M metagenome (GOLD analysis project Ga0224515, IMG submission 179880) | Peat soil microbial communities from Stordalen Mire, Sweden - IR.F.S.T-25 | ecosystem: Environmental > Terrestrial > Soil > Wetlands > Peat | place: Sweden: Norrbotten County, Stordalen Mire...
GCGTATCGATCTTGATCAATATCAATGAAGAGTGGATGACAGCTAAAAAGTATTTATCTATGGACGCAGATTGAATGGATGGGATACAGGGCAATCCAAATTACAGAAATTTCGGCACACTACCTCTGGTTCCTTCCATGGATCAAGACGATCTCGATAGTTGATAGCTCGATTGATATCTTTTATAGACTTCGAAATGCGATTAATCTCTCCCTCAGACTCTTTATTCCAGCTCTCCGGGAATCCCTTTTTCAATAATTCCTCTAAGGCTTCATTTTTAAGCATATTCATTCGAAGACTGGGTTCAATGATTGCATGCAGTCCATTGTATTCAGATTCTTTATAATTGTCAATCAATTCTAGTTTGAAGGCAGTTAATTGCTCTGTTTGTTGTCTTGTTTTTTCTTTCTGTCTCTCCAGTTCGACGTTAGTCTTACTCTTCATATCGGTAAAATGTTTGTAAATGATAAATGCCAAGCCAAGTAACGCCACGACAACAGAAGCCCCGCCAACAATCACTGTAGGGTCAGTCCATTCTGTCACTTTATTCCTCCCTCATCTTCAGAATTGCCACCAGCCTTTCTTTTTGGCCTCTCAGGCTCCTAAATATCTGCCCTGTATCCTTTTGGTTCATCCACGATCTCGATTGTAGCGATGGCATGTTTAAAGACCAACAGCTGCCCTTTGGCAGTCTGGATGAGGATCTCTTGTGGGTTGTAGCCTTCGATGGTTCCGGTGACAGGCTGACCACCTGAGACGAGGCGGATAATGACCTTCTTGTCTTTGAGTTTTGGGATGAATTGTGGGCCGTGTCTCTCTGACCCATTCTTTATTTCTTGGACCACTGCTTTTTGAACTATTTCTTTGGTTGTCATGTCCATTTCCAGAATTGTCTTCGGGGTTACTTCTTGGCAAGAGCCTTTTCCACCTGTTCAGAAAGCTCCGGGTATCTCTCTTTCACGGCAATCTCCAGCAAGCGGCTGGCTACTTCGGACATGGAGAACTCCGGGGTGGTTTTCCTTAGATACCGTAGCACGCTCATAACAAGAGGCGAGTATGCTGATATTCTCGGATCTTTGCATCCTTGAACGACTGCTAAGTCCAAAGCTTGTGGATCTATTCCGGACTCATGTTTCATGAGTAATGATTCTTGATTCATGAATCCTGACTCATGAATAATGACTCGTGATTCGTGAGTCTCGATATCGGTATCTTGATTCTGAGACTTGTTCACGACTCCGGACTCGTGACTCATGATTCGTGACTCATGTTTTTCTTCTTCAGGTTTCATGACTCGTGATTCATGACTCATGACTCCTGAGTCTTTCTTTTTGGAAAACAGCCCTCCCATCCGGGAATCTGGGATCGGCTTATCACTCATCTTTCAACACCTCCACTGCAAGGGCTTGGTATGCGACAGAACCAGTCGAGTCGGGAGCATAGACAACCACAGGTTTTCCTTGGGCTGGCCCTTCTGCTACTTTGATGTTTCTTGGGATAACACTGCGGTATGCCTTTTCACCATAATGAGATCGCACTGCTTCAACAACTTGATTCCCGATGTTAGTTCGTGTGTACATGGTAAGAAGAATGCGTCGTTTTGGCCGGTTGCCAAGAGCCTCTTCGGCCATATCGGCAACGTTCATGAGCTGAGACATCCCTCGGAGAGAGCAATATTCACACTGGATAGGGATTATCAGCTCGGTGGCGACTGCCATGCTGTTGAGAGTTAATGGGCCGATGTTGGGGGGTGTATCCATTATGACAAAATCAAAGCCGTCCAGAGAAGCCATTTGCTCCTTCAAGATGTACTCGTTACCTTCTTGACTTTCAATTTGCTTCTCGGCTACCTTCAGATCCATGTTACAGGGAGCTATGTCCAGCCCACGAACCTCAGTCGAGCGAACGACGTCTTTGAGGTTTGCCTCCTTGACCATGACATCGTACATCTGTCTCCCCAGGTTATCCACGTCCAGCCCCATGGCATCTGTGGCAGTACATTGCGGATCTAAATCTATCAAAAGAACATGTTTGCCTTTCATTGCCAGGCAGGCCGCTAAATTGGTAGCGGTCGCACTCTTACCACATCCTCCCTTATGATTGCAAATCGATATGAGCCTCATGATACTCCTCGTGACTCATGACTCATGAGTCATGACACATGACACACGACTCACGTATCATGAGTAAAGACCCGTAGGAAGTTAGCTTTTTCGGAGGTGTCGAAACTGCGAGCGATACCGAGCCTTTTGGACGTATCCGAGGCGTTGTCCTCCCAGTATAGATAAAGACGTCCTCTCGAGATAGGCTTTAGAGAACGAAAAAGGTAAAATGCGAGGATGGGTTTAGGGAATGAACCATGACTGAGCAGAATCGCAATTACATAAAGAAGGAGATTGGCAAGCTTCTATCCGAGATCTGGCGAATCAAGGGGCTATCTGAGCAGGAGTACGGCTCGAATCATCCTATCACAAAGAAGCTAATCAGCATGCATGGGGACGCCCAGGTAATGCTGCAGGAAAACCAGAAATAAGAAAGAGATGGCCCTATTCTAGCACCAACTCTCGGGGCCATTGCTCTGTTTCCTCGTAACCAGGTTTGACATAGCAGACCTCATCGTATCGATTCTGAATCATCTCCTCTACGTCCGATACCCTGACCCTAAAGACCTCGGCCAGGATCTCCTTAGCTTCCTGGAGTTCGAGAACTCTTAGATCCACCTTGGGAGCTGTAGAGCTATGCACAACAACCCGTTTCTTTTGCGGCCATCTTATCCTTTCAAGAACTCCTGCCATAATAAGCCATTACTGCGTATAAGAATAAGTACTTTTGCTGGAATTAAATTATCAGCAACCATCCTTACATAAAAGAAAGTATCAATAAGATACATAACGTCGAATTAGCAAAAGAATGGTTCTTACCTCCAAGATGCTCATCATCTGGCTCATACCAACTTAATGAATTAATATCAATTATACTGGCATTTTTCAACTTATCGGAACTTGGTAAAGCCTCTTTAGATACCGATTGCCTGTCCTAGACTTATGTGTACAGGTAATGAAATAAGGACACATAAGGCGATCTAACTATCGTTTAGCATGAATGGGAAGCGGATCAAGAATGCTAGCCTCCTCTCCCCCTCCCCGGACCCCACCCTCTCTCCTTGATGATTCTACGACGGCCAAGACTTACTTGATAAACTGCTAAGTTTTTGTTGCCATCAGGAAGTAGTATTGCCTTTGAATGCCATTTCAGAATTCATACGGTCTTCCTTCATCGACTAGGATTACGTTCTCAAAGCTCTTAGCAAACCAGTCCCTAGCCTCGGTATGAATGGGTACAATGTAGTCAGGGTCGATCTGATCAATGACCCAGGTGATGTCCTCTCCTGGAGCATGACCGGAGGCGTGATAGCTTTTATCAAAACATAGAGCCTCGTTCTCGTCCAGCGAAAAGCCACTCGGATTGATATTGAAGCGTCTCAGCCAGTGCCAGAGCCTATGGAAGTCGATCTCCATCTCCTCGTTAAAAGCCTCACAGCCCGAATAGATGTAGGTCCCGCCTTCCGGCTTTATGTCCAGCAGATGCTTCATATCAAAGAAGGAGAAGCAAAGGATGTAATTCTCTGGGCTTTCCCGGATTGCTTTATGATCGACATATCGATCGTCATAAAGAGACCGAACAATCTCTTGTTCCCACTTTCTCTTAGACTTATCCATGATCTCGTCGTAGATTCTTAGTCCCTCGGTCGTGCACGATCCGCTGATACACTGAAGGCTATGCAGCATGTAGACGTCCTTGGCCATGGCGACCAGCTCTCTGCCGGTCTTCTGGGCTATCTCCTGGAAAGATTCCAGCCTCTCGAAGTTCCGAGGAGAGAAGTCGGCGATGACCAAGCCAGCTGAGGACTCAACACTCTCCCTGCAGGTCTCGCAGACGGACTGCTCCGAGGTCTTCTCTTCATCAGAAGGACCAGCTCTTGTTCCTTCAGTAATCAGCACCGAAGCATCCTTGGCCCGGCTGACAAAATCTCGGGTAGATTGTCCGTTCTTACCGTGTAGGCGTAGGTCACCAGTGTAGGCCGCAGTGGTTTCACCCCTCAGTATGTAGGCTGTTGCCCCGAATATGGAGTGGTCCACCGGATGGGCAGAGATTTCGAATGGGAAAGCGGCGTTGTCGTAACAGCCGCATTGACCAGGATCCAGCTTCTTGGCTCTCTTCCCATCCTGTCCTGGCTTTCGGGAAAGAAATGATGTCAGAGCTTCAGAGGGCTTCTCCGTGCAACAGAAGTTTCTCCCATGGTAGTTCATGCCGGCCACAGACGACAGGTAAAGGCCCTTATCGTCTGTAGGTTGCCGGGGAGAGAAATAGGCGTTGTCAGTCTCAAGGGACGAGACGCCAGCATCCTGCATACCCTTCATGATGACTATGCTTTCAGGTGAGGCTACAATGGGGATGTCTTCTCGTAACATGCCTATGTTCCCACAGTGATCCATGTGGGCGTGGCTGAGCAGGACGGCGGCCACGTTGAGCGAAGGGTATTGGCTTATCGGCAGGTCGGAGGGGATGAGGTCCGGTCGGTAGATGTTGAGCTTGGGCAAGAGGTCGAGATAAATGAGGTCATGGATGCCACGAGTATCTCTATTCTTCAGAAACTCTTCGTAGAAAACGCCATATTTCCCGAAGTTCTTGCCGAAGTCTAGAAAGACCCCGTTGCCGTTCTCTTCAAGATAGAGTTTGTTTCCACCAATCCCCATAGCACCGTCATAAACGGTAAGTGATACCACCTTGTCCCTCCTATCTGATAACTCTCGTCGGAGCTGTAGACTGTTGGGAAGCAATATAAGGTTTTATTGTATATCGGGAATCCAGAAGACCAGCGAAGCATCAGGCCAAAAGCGATATGTTGCCCATAAAGCCGACGGAGACTCACTATCCTTCCTTTTTGAGTATTTTCGCTATGTACGAACTGCAATGTTGTCGGATAAACGATATTTAAGGCCAATCTCTCTTCACTTTCTGAGTGAGAGCCACAAACTTTTTCGTCAGAGCGATGAATGAAGCCACAGGGATGAGCTTGAAAGCGCCAATGGTGATAGCAGATCTGGTAAATAGGTTCGATAGCTACTCAGCAACCTATAAGTCGCCTCAGTACAACGAGGCACAAGTCAGAAATGATTTTGTAGACCCTTTTTTCAAAGCTCTCGGATGGGATTTAACTAACGCACAAAGCCTTTCTGAGGCAAATAGAGACACGACCGTCGAGGTGGCATTAAAGATCGGACACACCACAAAATTCCCAGACTATGCATTTGGGTTAGGCGGGAGCTACAAGTTTTTCGTCGAGACCAAAAAACCTTCTGTCAACTTAGCCGACGACCCAGCTCCGGCCATTCAGCTCCGTACCTACGGTTGGAACGCAGATCTCGCTCTGTCCGTCCTCACCGATTTCGAAGAGTTTGCAGTCTACAACTGCCGATTCAAGCCCCAAAAGACAGATGACCCGGCCATGGGTCGCATCCATTACTTTACATATAAAGACTATCTCGATCGCTGGGACGAGATTGCAAGCATCTTCTCCAAAGATGCCGTACGTAATGGCTCTATCGATAAGATATCCCGGGATATAGGGAAAGTACGCGGCACTCAAAGGGTTAATAAAGTCTTTTTGGATGAAATCTCCACTTGGCGCGAATCTTTGGCTCGAAATATGGCCGTCAGGAACCTGGCACTAAGTGCCGAAGACCTAAATATTGCCGTTCAGAGTACCATCGATAGGATCATATTCCTTCGAATATGCGAAGACAGAGATATCGAGAAGTACGAGCAACTTAAGGCCATCTCAGAAGGAGAAGCAATTTATGCCAGGCTCGGCGACCTCTTCAAACACGCCGATATGCGCTACAACTCTGGCCTTTTCCACTTCACATCGGAACCAGATCGAGCCAAACCAGATCTATTTACACTGGATCTCCATATAGATGATAAACCGCTCACTTGCGGCCTACAAGTATCTCCTCGACTGGCATTTAGGATGGTACTTGAAAGCTCTCGTTCCATTTTTAGAGGCTGGAGAACCCGAAACGTCTCCAATCATCCAAAAACTTCTTCCGGCTGACTGCGCCTCGGAGGCACCCAATAGTGGAAGGGGAAACGGCAGAAAGAGAAGACACCGCCAAGTTTCAGTCCTGCCGATTTATAAGGGTCCGGGTAATGTTTGGAAGCTTACCATTGAGGAGAGGAAGCGAATCCTTCTGAACAACATCTACGGTGTAGATATAGATCCACACGCAGTAGAGGTTACAAAGCTTTCACTTCTGCTGAAGGTTCTGGAGGGCCAAGAAACCATTGAAACGCTGTTGCGATTCTCCGATGATAGGGCTTTACCGGATTTGGATAGCAATATCATGTGTGGAAACTCTCTGATCGGTTGGGACATCCTAGAGGACAATCCAAACCTAGCGCAGGAGACGATAGACCAAATCAATCCCTTCGACTGGGAGAGAGAGTTTCCAGAGATCTTCCAGAACGGTGGGTTCAGCGTGATTATAGGCAATCCACCTTACGTAAGGCAAGAGATGCTAGGAAAGTTCAAGGGCTATTTTCAGAAGCATTATAAGGTCTACCAAGGCACTGCAGACCTCTACTCTTACTTTATAGAACGTGGTGTATCTCTCCTTCAGGAAGGTGGTATCTTCTCCTACATCGTGGCTAACAAGTGGATGAGGGCAAACTACGGATTACCCCTACGTTCCTGGCTGAAAGAGCAGTGCATTGAGGAGATTATAGACTTCGGAGATCTACAAGTGTTCGAGGGATCCACCACATATCCATGTATAATTCGCATTACCAAGAGTGTACCACGGACAAGCTTCGAGGTAACCCAGCTAAAGACCTTGGACTTTCAGAGCCTGGGCGATTACGTCGAGGAGAACCATTACAACGTGAATCAGTCAGCCCTCGATGATAAGGGCTGGTCACTTTCCGATGAACGGACGCAGGCTTTGCTGGGAAAGATAAACACAAACGGCGTGTCACTAGGCGAATATGTTGACATGAAGATACATTATGGCATCAAGACTGGGCTAAATGAGGCGTTCGTTATCGATACCAACGAACGAGAGAAATTGATTCGAGAGGATCCGAAGAGTTCAGAACTAATAAGACCCTTTATGGCAGGGAGAGATGTTAAGCGATACCAACAAGCGAACACTGCCAAATATATAATTTTGATGCCAAAAGGTTGGACTCATGAACAATCCGGTGGTGTTCGAAACGCTTGGGATTGGCTTAAGAGCATTTATCCAGCAATAGCTAACCACCTACTACCCTTCAAGGAAGCTGCTGCGATATGATAAGGGAGACTACTGGTGGGAGCTTCGTACCTGTGATTACTATGATGAGTTTGAAGCCCCTAAGTTAATGTATCTAGTATTTCAAGTCCGACCGGCTTTCACCTTTGATGCTGGTGGAACCTACGCAAATAACGCCGTTTGGATCATTCCCAGATCTGATAAATATCTCTTGGGCATCCTTAATTCTAAGCTGGGATGGTTTATGATCTCCAATTACTGCACTCAAATCCAGAACGGTTATCAATTGATATTCGACTACTTGAGCAAAATTCCCATCCATACCATCGACTCATCCCTCCCAGAGGATGTGGTCCACCACGAACGCATGGTCTCCCTAGTGGACAGTATGCTTTCTCTTAACAAACAGCTTGCATAAGCCAAGACCAGCCAGGAGCAAACACGATTCCAACGCCAGATCGAGACCAAGGATGAGCAGATCAACCTGCTAGTTTACGAGCTATATGGGCTGACTGAAGAGGAGATCAAGATAGTTGAGGAGCACCAGAACTAATAGAATAAAAGGCGACCCCGATTAGTCTATTTTCTTGCCAGCCTTGTTCTCGGCCTCGGCAAGCTCCTTCATCACTTCTACCAGCACTGAGAAGACCGCTGCCTCCAGCGGATCATCTAGGGCATAGAATGCCTCGCTAGAGTGCATCTTGGCCATTTCGGCCACCTTCTGCCCGTAGATCTGGTCCTCCTTCTTCAGAGCTTTTGAAGTTTTCAACCACCTGGCTGAGATCTCCTTAGCACCCATCCTAACGCTCTCGAAGCTTCGACCCATGCTACTCCTCCACGCGGAAGCTTGACGGCCATAAATCGCCCTCTTCTTGCCAACTCTCCTTGCTCCAGGTCTTTTCCTCAAGCCTTCTGAGGATCATGTCCTCCACATCAGAAGGTCGAGCATGGAAGACCTCTTCAAGAATCTGTTTGGCTGTCTGTAGCTCCAAGAGCCTGGGATTGATCATCCGCCTTGGTTCAAAGGTCCTGGCTTCTTGTTTCCATGACCACCTGATCATGTGAAAGCCTCTAGAGTGGTCTGGCTTTTTTCCGCTTTCGGAAATGCCTTTGCTACAAGCCTTGGTGATGCTCTCGGCCCTTCATCGAAATACCACACTCTATCGGCATTTCTGGCCAGATCCTCTAAGAAGGGATCCGACCCTGGTGAGTATAGCAGCACAGCCGCCTCTTTGGCTGCATCGCTCAAGGATCGTGAGATGTAATCAACCATCTCGGCGGCATCTTCGTAGATCGTCGGATCGTGCTCAATCAGGATGAGTGAATGCCGGGCTTCTTCAAGGACAGTCATGAGCTGGAAGAGCGTAAATGCCCGACGGATCTCCAGGACCTGGAACCGGCGATCAAGCTTGCTGAGAATGCCGGAGTAATTGCCACAGATGTAGAGAACCTTGTAACGCTGTATGTTTAGGTTCTGGTTGATGGCCTTGATGAACATCTCTCTTGGAGCCTGCAGGACGTTGAAGGACCTTGATCTGAGGGAGACCGTTGGGAGTAGTTCGAAGTCCATGATCTGGTATAGGATGCCCAACGGATATTAGGACAAAGAACACGGGGCGAAAGTGAAAGCATAAGCAATCCTTCAATGAACGACATCTTCAAGTCGTTATACTATTACTATAAAAAGATACTTATAGGATGAATAAATAATGGTACTTGAAGGGATGAGAACTCGAGATGGAATGGGAGTAGCATTGTAGGGAGATTGGGGTATAATTAAACCGTTTCGGAAGGTCTAGGTAGAGGATTGAGCGTTTACTATCCAAATACTTAGCCCTCGCCACGGTTTAGATTTTCTGTGCGTTCCATAAATTTAACCCTACTTTAATTACTTAATTAAAAACAAAAAATAGATATAGAAGTAAGATCTAGTATCAAATTGGTTGGCGAGAAGATAGTCCCTCCTTAGATCTTTTCGCCCTCCTCCTATATTCTGCCCTTCAAGATTCTCAGTGCATTGTTACGAATCGTACTTGGGTGGTTCTCCATATAGATAATAGTTGTATTATATATTTTATTTGCTTGATTTCCTGTTTCTCTTAGATCCCCGACATGCAATGGATAACAAACCTAACGCTTTTTTTCTACCTTTTAATTATTCTATTTCCAGTGGAACCGGGCCGCTAGATCCCGAGAATTCGTTTTCCACTTGGCACATTACCAAAATATTCCATTGGAAATAATGGGGGGAAAAAATTTTAAACTGTTACCGATTCTTTAGCATCTGGGTACCTAGGTTTGTTTGGATTGAGTGAACTGAGTTGTCTCAAGGTTACGTTTTGTTTACCCTTCAAAACATTACTTTGCTTTTGATATATTTAACATTAACTTTATTGTAATAATATTATCAAATTTGGAATTTTTCTTAAACAAGCGAGGCAGAGAAGAAACAGGAGTCGGCTCAGAAAATTGACGCCATCCAGAGGCTTAAGGAGTTGAGCTCTGCATAGCCTCAGAAGGTCGCACGTCTTTTACTATCGGACTCAAGGTCAGAGCCCTCTGTTAAAACAGAGATCTATCTGGATTATGAAGAGTTGAAGCACAGTGAGTGCATATAACCCGCACTTCTGCCAGCCCATTTTCTCTTTTAGGCTGAATAGCCATAAACTCGACTATGGCAAACTAGCCATTCCGCTACCTTGTGGAACGATTTATCGACAATTGCCCGTTACCGAAAAAGCAGCATCTGCTAGAATCAGAACGCGCTATAGAACCTATAGCGCAAAGGTACCTTTACGAGGGCAGAAGAGTATTTATAATAATATTTGCGGGCCTGTTAGCGGTCTTTTTGTTATATAAATTAAGTATATACAAATGCATACAGGATATGTGCAAAGTAAAGGCGATCCATTATATCCGAGTTGCTTTTCTTAGCCATACCATAGACCAGTCTGCCCAGTTGGACTATGAAATGGAGAAATCAGCAAATTATATCTTCTTTAATCACGTATATTGTCAGGATTCTGAATTCGTATCACTTATGCAGAAGCGTAAATTCTACTAAACACTTAGAATAATTTTTTCCGGCGGCCATATATTATCCTGAGCACCTATCTGCAATTAATGAGGTTGAGTCAGATTGTACAATACTTGCTTGCCGCACTGATTTGCGTGCTTTCGTGATTGTGAGCCACGCATCTGGAGTGACCCAAGAGCGTCAGGAAATATCTGAGAACACGATTCAATCTCAGGAAATTCGCGATGAAGCAGAACATAAGGAGAGAAATTAACCGCAGAACAATTTCAAATCTGAATCTAATTAATACAATAATAATCACCACAATTAAGTGATTACGCCAGGGTGGGAGCTGTAGACTCCCCGCCTGGAGGCTTGTACATGAAAGCAATAGAAATAATGGTAGCTTTGGCTATAAGCCTTTTGGCTATAGCAGGAATCAGTAGCGCGTGCGACATACCAGCGATCACACCCGGAGACATCCAGTTCTCTGAGCAGATCAACCGTCCTGGAAACTTCGCGTACTCGGACACAGCGACCCTGACCGGATGGAACAGTTGGTCACATCAATCAACGGCCAACGCGGGAACAATGGACTCGACTTCAATGTTCAAAACGCTAGACGTTGCTTTCGGATGCCCCGAAGAGAAAAGCCATGAAACCGTTCAGATGAACTTCTTTAAGAACGGGCAAACTGTGGACCCATTAGTAGGCGAGACGATAGACAGCGACATCACGGTTGGTGCGGTTGGTACTACCACAGTGCCGACATTTGATGCAACCGGAAACATACCTCAAGCCGCCATAGACGAGCGGTATGACATAATGCACTACACAATGGGCGGATCAGCCGGAACTCCAACAGTAACGAACGGAGCACTTTCCGGTATAGCCAATGATGGCTCTAGACAAGTATTTAGCCAGATCTTGTCTTCGCAGGATGATTACATCCATGCACAGGGCTTTGACTCCGCTGGAAATGTATACGCTGTACCGACTAGCTACACCGATGTTGTCATACCTGGAACGCCTGGAACTAGCGAAAGCCAAGCATATAGGCAGTTCAATTGGCAGGACACACGCGGCTGGAAGTCTGACGGAACCGATAACGGTGTCTGGAATATCAACAACATGGTACAATATCAGGTGTACCCAATCCAGTTCAATGTCGGGCAATAGAGGTAAATCCTCTATACTTTTTTCTTTTTATCTGAGGACATATGATAAAAATTCTAATAGCAATAATAATATTAATAATAGGGATAGAGACAACCAATGCAGTCACCGTTAGTATATCAATGGTTAATAACGCAGGAAATAGCTTCCGTGATTCCACTGCCATGTTTGGGAACACCATCGCTCACGGGGAATACCTACTTGGTGGTGAATCCTCTGCAGGGTATATGACGGTCCAAATAGGTCCCAGCAAAGGAATCTTTAGAGAAGACACCAAGGCAATGATGGGTGCAAGCACTCATTATTCCCATATGGATATCTCCAAACTAGTAGAAAATAGCGGTTCTGGCATATCATATTCGAATATGGGAGTTTGTTTGAACGGTCAATCGGTAGAGTTGGAATCTGGATTACAAACTGACTCAAACGTAGACCACGCTGAAATACATAGCAGTTTTAGTAACAACGTCAATATGCAAGATATAGTCGACGCCAAATGGCACCATGAGAACGTGCAATCTATGGCAGGGTTGATGTATGACGAAAATAATTTAGTCCTTACCCCCATAAAAATTGCAGTTAATGGAGCAATATAAGCTATACGTCGAGATAGCAGATCGAGTTAGCGAGCGCGGGTCAACAGCGAATAATTTCTTTCTAGCGGCAAATACGCGTTTGGTTTCGCTCTTTGGAGCTATTATCTGATAGATGTTAATTTCTGATTAGTACCTATTGGAACTTTTACTAGTAAGAACCGCTATGAAGATTCACCGCTACCGATGTTCACGTGCGGGGGATGAGACCCCCGCTCGTCCATGACTAGGGAACGAAAATCATCTTAGTATCGTTCTGCTGATGGCAAGGAATAATAAGACAAAGAAGAGAGCACCAAGCATCCTCTCAAGTACGAACAGGGATATTGAAAAGCTAACCACAAGCGTTGGTTTCCCGCATTTACGCTTATACTTGGGTGGATCTACAAAGAGTTTTGATCCTGAGAGCAGAGAAAGTGACCATGAGCACCAGGGAGAGGGTCGTCCTGATCCATTACTACCAGAACGCAGTAGTGGCCACGACCCTGCGTTATCCCGATGAGGTGAGGGAACCGTCGCATTTTGCAGAGCTAAAGGATCTGCCCGAGGCTGGCGAGGCGGAGCTGTCCATGATGACCGAGATTGTGGATAAGATGACTATTGACCTGGACCTCAGATTGTACCATGATGGCTACAAGGGAAGGATTGAGGCCTGATTACATCCAAGATGAAAGGAGAGGTTGCGCAGGTGGTGGAGGAGAAGCCGAAGAAGCCGGCCGCCAAGAGCATGATGGAGATGCTCAGAGAAACGGCCGAATCCTTGAAGTGACCTCTGATTGTGCATATTGATATTAAGCTATTTCAAGCTCAAAATGCATTAATGCACATTTAATTAAATTTAAATAGTTTAAAATCAGATTGACCATTGGGGGGCCTTCTAGGAGCTGCCCAATCTGTATATCAACTAATCTAGAAACTTACAGACCTCTTAATCTGCAAATCTTGCCTCGAAGGCCCCATATATCCTCTTATTTAGGGAACCTGAGCCTCCGCACCAACCATCATTTTAATTAGGATTGTTGAGCCCTTTTCACGATGGCCTCAACCTCATCCATAAACTCGGGCTGCCGAATTTCCGCCAGCTCTTCAGGCGTGTAATACTCTTCCCAGGTCTTTGGCTTGATAATGAGCACGTAACGGCCATTTCGCTCTGCCTTTTCAATGTGAACCATCCCGGCACGCTCAAGCCGCCTGGCTGCAGCATATGTCTTGCCGTTGCTCCAACCCATAGCCTTTGCCAGGGAATAGACGCTTTCACCCGGCTGCTTATCTACAACTTCGTAGAGCTCCAGGTCTGTCTCGATTCCCTTATCTTCCACGGCGGCAATAGCAGACTTGATAGTTGTGGCGCTCATGAGATTATCCTATGATATCCTATTATATGCTAGTATTTACTAGCATACTGCCTTTGAAGTTATATAAAAGTTTTCGTTAGAGCGTAATAGAAATGCCGAAAGGTTTTTATCCATTATAAGCTATTCTAAAATGCATGGTTGGGACGTTTGAAAGGCTGGTTTTAACTAGCATTTGCAAAGCTACTAATATCAGCAAATCAGCCCATGTTCCAAAGTCCTATTTTATGAAGAAATTCCAACATGATAAACACCAGGTAAAAGCGGCTGAAAAGGCGTTACTTTCATTGATAGCTCGTGGGTATGTTCGGCAACATCCAACCAGAGGAGAAATGACCTACGAGCTGACCAATACCGGTTTGGATCTATGTCGCGAAATATTTAATAAAAAATAAAACTCTACGGGCTCGCTGTCACTTTCTTATGTAACTTAGATAAGAATAGAACCAATCAAGTTACATAAGAAATGTGTTACTGCGTGCGGTATGGTATCGCTAATAAAGATTGAAACAAAATTTTGATTAGTATAGCATTAAAATAGTTCTCTTTGAAAGAGCAATTGGAAGATATTGTGGTACTCGCTAAGCGATCGTTTCATAGTTTTAAATTTTTATACTGTTAAACAATTCTAATTTCTTGGTCGTTCTGGTGGTCCCTCAAATTGATAGTTATAAGACGTAACGGATATTATCGGTTACACAAGAATACGCGCATATACATTCTGAATTTCGCCATGGTATCTTAATGTTTAAGCTTATGTATTTTATAGTACTTTGAATTATTAATACCAAAAGGTTTATATTTAAAGACATCGTATTAGATGTCTATGGCAAAACAAGAACATAAGCAACTGTCCTGTAGCGACGTGGGCATGGCATGTGGCTTCCAGGTACGTGCAAAGACAGAGGAAGAGGTTATAAAACATGCAAAAACTCATGCCGCTGAAGCCCATAACTTGAAAGAAATTTCAGCGAATACGGAAAAGAAAATCAAGGATAACATCAAAACAGTATCGGTAGATGTGCCCGAGAAGAAGTAGTTGCACATTGGGGCGATTTTATGGAAACCATATATGGTGGCGGACTAATTGGTCTTGTGGTTCTGATCATTTTGGTCATAGTTCTGCTAAGGATAATATGAACGCTGGTGCTACTACCAAACCGGTAGCGTTAAAAATTTTAGGCTGACAACAAGAGAAGTGTCAAGCATAAACGGGGGGGAATCAAAAATGATAGATCTGGATGTTAACGGACCAATAAATGATAATATAATACTCTATTCTTTATACGCTCTATGTTGCCGTCTTTGGTACCCCTTTAGTCATATCCGTGGATAAGGGACCCTTTCCTGTTTTATTTTCCTGTTAATGATACTAGGTCTCCATCCTTGCCAGTAGCGATTCTTATTCTACCTTCCCGGGCCAGCTCCTCAAGGACAGGATTTAGGACGGCGTATCTCATCCCTGTGGCACAGACTTTTGCCTCCCTCCTTTTTCAATTTCATTTACCCTAGCCAATAGGCGTGTAGTCTTTAACTTTAGCGAAAAAAATTATATTCTATGCCGATAAATGAGATCCTCAAAGAGGATTGACAATATGAGGTTAAGCAATATATGTTTAATTATATTTTTACTTGGGGCTATTGTTTTTCCCAGTGCCTATGCTGCTAATGCTCTAGTAAATAATAGTGCGTCTACGTCAACAAACCAAAAAGACCTTGTCTCTTTAGTCGATAAGGCAGCGGCGTATGCCCAAGGTAACGGAAAGGATATGGCCATTCAGGCGATCAATAAAGGTAAATATGTAAATGGAACGCTCTCTGTCTTTGCTGCGGATTTCAAGGGTATTTGTTTAGCTGATCCAAACCCCACAGTCGTGTCAAATGATCTGTCGAATTTGCAAGACGCCAAAGGAACGTTCTATATCAAGAATATGACCGCAATGGCCAAATCTTTACCACCAGGACCAGGTAAAGGCGACTTTGTCTATTATTACTGGACAACTCCTGCTACTCACAATATAGAGCAGAGGGCGGCCTACGTCGAAAAGATAGATAGTACCTGGTGGATTGCAGGCTCTTGACAATCAGGCAAGCGGACTTGACCAAATAAGCTGAACTTCTTTTTTTATTAACGCTCAATTTTTGCGCAACTATTGTGCAAATGTTGCACGACCAGAACTTTCCGTGTATCACGTTGTACAACCTGTAGACAATGCCAAAAATTCGCCTGGATTTCACTCTGGTAAAGTAGAAATTCCATATACTACTTTAGGTATAAGCCCACCAGCTCCGCCCACTCATGCAGGATACTTAATACTGGTAACATCAGCTATGAAGATTTACTACTATCGATGTTTACGTGCGGGGGATTAAACCCCCGTCAAAGACCTAATTTGGGATGTATAGGCAGGACAGGAGGGATGTTAATACGAGTGGTTGCCGTGACCCATGATAACAGTAGTTCGTCCCACAAGGCACAAATGTAGCCAGGAAGGACGGATTATATATTAGGTATGAACGATCATACTCCAAAAGATAAAGAATTGCCACCACGAAAGATCGAGAGAATTTCATGAAATAAATGCTTTCTTTTTTTCTCGAATTCATGTTACTGGGTAAAAATCAAGAGCAAATTCTACAACTACCGATTTATCATGAAAAACTCACAAGTGCATGTCGGTTTTTCATGCCTTCTGCATGAGTCAAAGACTCATGAGGGTTTAAGGGGCGGTGGATAAGAACTCCGCACCAGATTCTTACCCCACATCCTTGTTTTCATATCATTGAAGAAGGTTACATCATTCTAGGTAATCAATACACATAAATTATTTATATTAAGACAACTATCTGTTTCCTTGATATTGCGATT